>Ga0208660_1000159_pt1 | contig 25647 bp, 34 predicted proteins | sample DEB08_DNA_13_FD_184527 | JGI IMG/M metagenome (GOLD analysis project Ga0208660, IMG submission 184527) | Aqueous microbial communities from the Delaware River and Bay under freshwater to marine salinity gradient to study organic matter... | ecosystem: Environmental > Aquatic > Marine > Coastal ... | reverse complement strand
GAGGATGGCGAATGGTCAGATTCGGACAAATAAAGTCTTTACGCATCTGCGGAAGTCGCCTAAAAAGATAATCGTTGAGCAAGGCGGCACACGGTCAGGTAAGACCTACAACATTCTGCTATGGATAATATTTGACTATTGCTATCGCAACAAGGGCAAGACCATAACGATTGCAAGAAAGACCTTCCCAGCAGTTCGCTCATCTGTTATGCGTGATTTCTTTGACATTCTTCGCAAGCATAAATTATACAGCGAGCAGTTTCACAATAAATCAAACAGCGAATACCATCTGAACGGAAACCTGATTGAGTTCATCAGTTTAGACCAGCCGCAGAAGATACGAGGGCGAAAGCGTGATTTAGCCTTTCTAAACGAGGCAAATGAATTGTATTGGGAAGATTGGCAACAGATACTATTCAGGACAACAGGACGCGTTATAATCGATTACAATCCATCTGACAGCTTCCATTGGATATATGATAAGGTAGTGCCAAGAGAAGATTGCTCGTTCCTGCAAACGACCTACCTTGACAATCCATATCTTGACGCTGGAATCATTCAAGAGATCGAACGCCTAAAAGAAACAGACGAGGACTATTGGCGCATCTATGGACTTGGAGAACGTGGAATGTCCAGAGCGACTATATTCCAATTTGGCATCGTGCAAGAGGTATCTGGTCAGCTACTATCCACAGGAATGGACTTTGGGTTCACCAATGATCCGACAGCACTTGTCAAGGTCTACAAGAAAGGCAACCAGCTTATCCTTGATGAACTGCTCTACCATACCAACTTAACGAACCAAGACATCGCTCAGAAGTTTGAGGAGTTAGGACTTAACAGGCTGGATGTTATCTATGCTGATTCGGCAGAACCAAAGTCAATCGAAGAACTGCATCGACTCAGATGGAATGTCAAACCAACAGCTAAAGGTGCGGATTCTATAATGGCCGGCATCGATATGCTCAAGCGATACGAACTAAAGGTCACAGCAAACAGTTTGAACCTAATCAAAGAACTGCAAAACTACAAGTGGACAGAAGACAAGAACGGCAACCTGCTTAACAAGCCCGTGGACAATTTCAATCACGCGATTGATGCTGTCAGATATGCTGTTTGGAATCGATTAGCAAATCCGAACTACGGAAGTTACAGCATTCGATAAAAATATTAAAGCCTCCACATTAGGGGCTTTTTTTATGCCCTATATTTGGCAGAGGTACAAATCAAAGCAAATACGTTTATATATTATGAAAGTAAAATTTCAAGTTCCAGCCAGCCTTGCAGATATTCCTTTAAAGGACTACATCGCTTACCAAAAGATACTAGAAGCAAACAAAGGTGCAGAGGACAGCGAGTTCGTGGCTATGAAGATGGTTAGCATATTCTGCAATGTCAGCTATGACGAACTGCAAAAACTTAGCCTGACGCAATACGATGTTGTGGTTCAAATGCTGCAAGATGTGTTCGGTGAGAAGCCAACATTCAGAAACAGAATAAAGATCGGTGACACAGAGTTTGGATTCATTCCGAAGCTGGATGACATCAGCTTGGGTGAGTATGTAGACCTTGAGAACTATATGAAGTCACCAACTACCTATCACAAGGCAATGGCTGTTCTTTACAGACCTATCACGCTTAAGGTAAAGGAAACCTATCTGATCGAAGATTACGAAGGCTCTGACAAGTATGCTGAGTTCTTTCTTGATTGCGATTTAGAAACGGCACTTGGTGCAATGCTTTTTTTTTGGAATTTAGGAAGCGAGTTGTTAAGCAGTATGAAGGACTCTTTTCGGGAGGAATTGACGACAACGAACACGGAGAGCGAGCACAGTTTGGACAGCGATGGGGATGGTATCAATCAATCGTTCATCTCGCAGATGGAAACATCCTTAGAATTAATGAAGTCACAAAGCTGGATCTCCATCAATGTCTGCTTAAACTGACATTTGACAAGCAGAAAAACGAAATTGAAAGCAACGAAATAAAGCGCAAGCAAAAAAGATGAGGCAATTTTACACAGTAACGCAGAAGCTGCACGACTTATTGATAGCAGACAACAACGTCAATGTGGTCACAATAGGCGAGGTTTCAGAGAGTGATTTGGCGAAGCAGACCATTTTCCCATTGTCGCATATTATCGTGGGAGATACGGCCTTAAATGGATCGACGATGACAATGAACTTCACGGTGATCTGTATGGATGTCGTCGATATCAACAAAGACCAACTCAGAAGTGAGGCACAACCGTTCTATGGTATGAACAACCTCCAAGATATATACAACACTCAGCTTCAGGTTTGCAACAGGTTGGTTGAACAGCTACGGAGAGGAGATGCGTTTAGTAATAATTTCCAAATCAACGAAACAATTACGGCAACACCGTTTCAAGATAGGTTTGAAAACCTACTTGCTGGCTGGGCCATTGACATATCAATCGACGTTCCAAACACAGAAATCTGTATCTGATGGCTGGCAGGGTTAAAGGCAATAGAGATAAAGTTCTAGCTGACTTTGCGGACAACGTAGTTCGATTAGCGAAGATCAACGTAGGCAAAACATACACGGCGAAAAACTCAAGGGGTAAAAGCTATAAGAAGCGCATTGATGCTTCTGGTAATCTTCGAAAGTCAATTAGTTCAGAGTTGAAAACCAAGACGAAAGACGGAAGGTTTAGCAAAGGTTTCATTATATTCAAGATGTTAGAGTATGGCATCAATGTAGATAAGGGAAGAAAAGCAGGTAAGGGAGTTCCTCCGCAAGTCTTGGTCAATTGGATTAAGAAAAAGCCGTTGCGGATGCGCGACTTAAAAACAGGCAAGTTCAAGTCTTTTAAAACAGCCAAGCAAAAAGAGAATGCTATCAATGGATTAGCTTATATCATAAATCGCAAAATAAAGAAGTTCGGAATACCAGCAACTAACTTCTTCACCGATCCGTTAGAAAGCCAAGAAAAGAAGTTTTACAACCAACTGCAAGAAGCAGTCGCTCAAGATAACATAGAATACATCAGCGCACAAATAGACCTAATCAATGCCAACCGCACTCAAAAATCATAGACCTGTAAGAACGAGATCACCGTTCTTTATAAATTGCGTTCCAACTACAGGGGAGACAATTACAAGCGCGTCTTTAACTGTGAGAATTAAGAACGGAAATCGCTCTGCGGCTTTAGCAGGCACGACATTAAAAACTTATACGCTTTCAAAGTCGAACGCTGTTGATGGCATAATTGTGTTTGATATAGCACCGCTTGTCTCGGACTATATTCAGCACAACGTAACTGATCGAATCATTGGAGTTAATTACGACATCGCCACAAACGCAAGCCTTAATAGTAATGACAATGGATCAGAGATTACGACAACAGTAGACACAACAAATTTCTGTAACCTGAAGGTAGGCGATAAGTTTACAATTCAAACGCCTGCGTTTACAGGTATAGCCGCAACGCCTTGTAATGCAAGTTTTCCGGCAAGCGTTTGGTATGCAACTGTACTTTCATTTAACGCCACATCCATTACATTCGATTTAGGGGCGGCTATCGACAAGGCATATTGCATCTCAAATACAACGGTTGCGTTAAGTTATGCGGCAAAAGTCAGAGCAGACAATCACGCGGAAGCGAATGAAGTTTTATTTGTGGAAATTGATAAGGAGGTAGTTGATTCAGGAGGGCCAACCGAAACACTTGATATTTACTATACTGCAAACTTTGGTTATAGCGGATTCAAAGACGGCGTGAACTTCTTACCGACAACAGGCGCGACAGGAAACTACGGCACACCTGATTGGTCACCTGCGGTTGCAAAAGGAACAGATGTTACAATAATGGCAACAAATTGCTATCGGCAAATGGGCCAAGACAGCTACACAATTCTGCCAATATTCACGGGTGAGTTCGATCGGAATAATCCTGACATCAAAACTTTCGGTCGGATTAAGTGGGGGGCAGGCACAAATTGGCTGACAAGAACAAACGACGACTATACGCCGATTACAAACATCTACGACATTGAGATTATGCCGTCCGACTTTGCGATTGAACAAGTGGAATATTCAGTAACCTATTTACCGTTAGGCAAAAAGAACCTTTGCTCTAATTTTGTGACAGGTAAAGACTATTTGCGAGTCGGTCACTTTATAAACAGAAACGATGCAGGAAGCCCGCAAACAACAACGGTATCGGTTTCAATTACATTCACATCTCAAAGCGAATTTAGCGTAACAGCAGGCCAAGACTTAACGTTGATAGTTGCTAATGATGCCGCAGCCAACGATGTTATCAACATACTTGGAATTGGTTTTGACGCAGGAGGCGGAACTATATATCCATCCTTCGATGAGGAGTTAACAGTTATTGGTGCGTCAGCTACTGAAATACAACTAGACATCAGCGGCCTGTCAACGTATCTGCAAGGATACTTGTTGGAATTATCTACAACTCAGGAACAATTAGCTTTTTATCTAATCGGCGATAACATCCCAAGATTCACAGGCGAAAATACTATTGCCGCAGTCAACGATCAATCTGTGCTTCGATATGAAATTGTATGCGAGCCAAAATACAACGTGGTCGACTGCTTGTTTGTAAACAAGTTCGGTTTTTGGGATTCCTTTAGCTTCATTAAGAAGTCGATGAGCCAGATGGTAACAACGGAAAGCAAGTTTCAGCGAAACATAGGCGAGGTTGTTAATAACGAATACACTTACAGCGTCAACGCTGCACAAAAGCAGAGATACAACGTCAACGGATCTAAATCTATTATCGTTAACACGGGGTTTGTAAATGAGTCGTTTAGCCAACTCCTAGAAGAAATTCTTTTAAGCGAAAGCATCGTGCTAATTATTGACGATGTGTTTACTCCTGTAACGATTCAAACTAATCAAGTTGATTTAAAGAAATCTGTGAACGATAATCTTATAAACTACAGCTTGACGTTTGACTTTGCTTATAACGAATTGAATAACGTCGTATAAATGAGGTAGTTGCAAATAAAAGTATGCGCTCGCATTGCGCTCGCATTGCCATCGCATTGCCATCGCAATGCCATAAGAGAAGATAAGAGAAGATAAGAGAAGATAAGAGAAAACACCTATGAGGTTAATTGTTGAAGTTTATATTGATGACCAGCGTCTGGATTTATTCGCAGACGAATCGATTGAGATCAATCGAACGATTAAAGACTTCCGCGAATTGGATAAAGTCTTTACCGATTACACGCAATCGTTCACGATTCCTGCGAGCAAGAACAATAATATTGCGATGTCGCATTGGTACGATGAAAGCATTGCAACAGGATTCAATCCAGCAACAAAGAAGGCAGCAAGAATTGACATAAACACCTTACCATTCCGATTTGGATATATGTGGCTCAACAGGGCTGTATTAAAAAACGGAAGTGTTGACTATTACGAAGTAGCTTTTTTTAGCCAAATCACAAATCTTTCTGATTTTTTTGGAAAAGACACCCTGCCACAGCTAGGTAGTGTTTCAAACGCGCATTTGGGATATGATGATTTTTCAGACGCGATAAAAGGTACGGTTGGCACAGATCAAATAATACCAATGGCAACGTCGCAAAGGAATTGGAATTTGCAAGGCATAGGAAACGGAATTTACGATTCAATAAACGCTAATCCTTATATTTATGCGGCTGGATCAAACAACGATCGTACTTTAGAACCTTATGAGGTAAACGACGCACACGAAAATTATGATTTAGCGAACAATTGGTTTATTCAAGATGGAAACTCAGGGAGTGGTGCTGATACATTTTTTATTTACATTGTTGTTGCAAACCAAGCTGCCGATTGGACTATCAAAGCATACGACGCTTATGATGGTTTTGCGTATTTAGCTGGAACGCAGAATATCGGAACGGGTAATGATGTTGTATCTATTCAAGTTACTAGATCTGCCACCGCCGCGCAGGCCATTGCTTGGCAATTTTCAGATGTGCCTCAATGTGATTTTCAAATTTACATTTCAGTAGCGTTGAATACTGAGAATGAGTTGGTGACGGCAAAGTATCAATACGCTTCACAGGGCGGCCTTATGTACGAATTAAAGCCTGCGCTAAAAGCGGATAGAATTTTGACGGAAATTGAGAATAAATATTCAATTTCTTTTACGGGAGGTTTTTGGTCAAAGGACGCTTGGCAAGATTTATTTGTTTGGAGTAATCGCGCTCAAGGGTTTGGTGATCATTACACAATGGAGTACACCCAAATCAAAAATGGTACTGAAATAATTGGAAGTACGGCTTGGGATAACTCCGTTGGCGTTTTGTCTATTCCTGCAAACTCAGGCACAAAAACAGTCACAGTTGCGTTAACTGTGCAGCAAAGTATAATTGATCAAGTTAATGATAGTTTGCCAACACCAAAGCTGAAGCTAGTGGCTTACGACACTACATCAAGCAGCGTTTTTCAAATAGTATATTTTCCCGAAGGACGTCAAGGCGTTATTGAGTTTTTATTTCCCAATTCAGCCACAGCAAAAACATTTAAGTTTTACGTCAAATCAAATTTTCCTGAAAAATTCAATTGGACAATTACAAGCGCAACGTCGCAATTAAATTTTCTGTACCAAAAAGAATTGGTTGAATTAGACACATCGTCCACTTGCGAGTTTCGTTATTTCGACCATTCATATACGGATAGCTTGACAAGTGAAACGCTTACTGTTGAGGGCGGGATTCCTGACCAAAATATATTCGAATGGCTGAGTGGAATTATAAAAATGTTTAACCTAATTATATTGCCGATAGATTCGACAACGTTTCAGGTTGAAACTTTTGACGATTGGAAGGCGTTAGGAAACGATGTTGATATAACTAAACACGTTGATATGGACAACGTGGAAGTGCAACCTGCCGAACTATTTAACCAACTAAAATTCGCATACCAACCAACCGACTCTGTGATTGGTCAAAATTTTTCACAACAAAACGGAGGCATTGGCTATGGCGATTCAATTACAGAAATTAGGGACACTTATGGAGATGCCATTAGTTCAAATAATTTTGAATTAACAACTATTTTTGAAAATCCTTCGTGGTCACGCCTAACGAATTTTGCGCCTGAAACATCAAATAGCGAGATACTCAGTAAGTTGATGGTTTGCCATTACATTGATAAAGACCTTTCAACAATAGGCGGCGCGCCTGTTATGTTTTATAAGGCGGGGGTTCAGGATTTATTGCCCGACGATGAAACGCTATTTGCGTTTAGGAATTTTTACACATCAGAAGTCACAAGTGGAGCAAACGCTTTTAATAGATACAATGTTTGTTTTCAATATAACGGAATGGGTAGCAGCTTCACGAACAGCTTAAACTTTGGCGCAGAAGTTAATCCGTTCACGCTAGTCACCGACACGCCCACCAGCCCAAGTATATACAAATACTTTTGGGAAGATTGGATAACAGAACTTTACGATTTATCGATGAGGCGAACGATGCTTCGCGCAATTTTGCCATTGCATTTGATGCTTGAAATAAAAGTGAATGATGTGCTGATTATCAGCACAAATAGATACACCATAAATAATATGCGTTTGAACCTGACAACAGGCGAAGCAAACTTTGAACTTTTAACACTTGTAGACTAATGATAAAAGACATTATAGAATTACTCAAGAGCGATGATTGGCACGATGGCGGCCAGCTTACGCAGATGGCAAAAGGCAAATACAAAGTGCCTCAGAACATAACCGAATTTAAGAACTACTTCAAACTACAAGACAATGGCTGAAACGATAAAAAAAGTAGTTGAAATTGAGGTTGATGTTGATAGCGGTGATATTAATCAGTTAAATACTAAGTTAAAAAAGACTACCAAAACCATTAAAGAAACCAAAAAAGAAAGTGGCGGTTTTGGTGAAAAACTATTAAAGGTTGGTGATGCTATAAAAGGTCTTGGAATTGGTCTTGCGATAGCTGGATTAGCTAAGTTAGGTGATGCTTTTCGTAAAAATCAAAAGATTGCAGATGCTACTGAAAACACAATGAATAGTTTAGATGTTGCGTTTTCAAGATTTACAAACACAATCGCTGAATCTGAAACGGTACAAAGTTCAACGTGGCGAGATTGGTTATCTACATTAGCTACTATTGATCCAACTCAAACATTAAACTTAGTGAATGTATGGGTTAACGGAACAAAAGCTGGTCGTGAATATACAGAAGAATTAGAAAAAATAGGTAAGCAGATTACGGCAAATAATAAAGAGTTAGTATTGCTTGAAGTTGAGCAAAGAAGGCTTCAAATATTAAATCAGCAAGAAGCTGAACTGCAAAGGCAAATACGAGATGACTCTACGCTAACATTTGAAGAAAGATTTGCAGCAAATGACCAACTAGCAACTCAGCTAGATGAGTCAATTAAAAAAGAAAAAGAAGTTGTAAATCTTAGAATAGCAAACCTTGAATTTTTACAAAATAATTTAACTTACTCATTTGAAAGAGAAGTTGAAATTTTAAACTTACGTAATGAATTTCTGGATATTGAAGAAAGAATTACTGGTGTAAAATCTGAACAGCAAGCGGCAGAGCGTTCTTTGTATGCCGAACAGAAAGCCTTAAGAGAGCAAGCTAATAAAGATGCAGAAGATGCTTTGAAAGAAAGCGAAGAAGCATTTCAAGAATGGTGGGATAATCTTAATGAAATAGAAGCTGCAGAAGCAGAAAAAAACTATCAGAAACGTATGGAACGCTTGCATCGTGAATTAGATGCAATACAAGCGCAAAACGAAGCGCAAGAAGATGAGAAAAAAGAATATTTCAAAGAAATTGAAGATTTAGATGAAGCTAATTTTCAGAAAACTTTGTCATTTCAAGAATTAGAATTAAGGTCAGTACGAGACCAATATTTTAGATTAATTGAGTTGGCTGAAATATATGGTGCTGACAAAACTAAACTAGAGGAAGATTTAGCTATACAAGAAGCAAACATTAAAAAGAAATACGAAGATGAAGCATTAAAAAAGCGAAAAGAAAATACAGAAGAAGCTACTAATGCGACAATAGCAGTAACAAAAGCTGGTATTGATTCCGCAATAAGTTTGAACGATTTCTTAGTTGATAACCAACTTGTAACAGCTAAGAAAGGTTTTCAAATTGCGAAGGCTTTATCTATTGCAAACGCCACGATATCAACAGCGGAAGCGAGTATTGCGGCTTATAAGTCTGTGGCTGGCATTCCTTATGTAGGCCCAATCCTCGCCCCTATTGCGGCTGGCGTTGCAGTAGCGGCTGGCGCGGCTCAAATTGCAGCGATCTCAGCGCAGAAATTTGACGGTGGCGGAGGTGGCGCAGTTTCATCTCCATCAGCCGGTGGCGGAGGAGCATCAACACCATCAGCAGGCGGAGGAGGTGCGCCACAATTTAACACAGTAGGAACAAGCGGATTCAATCAAGTGGCTGGAAGTATTGCAAATCAGAATCAGGAGCCAATTAAAGCGTATGTTGTAGCAAACGATGTAACAAGTCAGCAAAGCCTTGACCGAAACAGCCGGGACAAGTCGTCATTTTGATAAAAACAAAACCAAAAAATTACGTTTATTAGCTATGAAGATCATCGAATTAATCCTTGACGAGGACAGTATTGATGCTGGAGTAAACGCTATCAGCATCGTTGAGTCGCCAGCAATTGAATCAGACTTTATTGCCTTGAGCAAGGATCAAGAAATCAAGCTGGCAGAAGTGGATCAGGAGAAGCGAATATTGATGGGCGCGGCGCTCATTCCAAATCGAACGATTTTCAGGAAGAACGGCGATGATGAGTTCTATGTTTACTTTTCAAAAGACACGATCGCAAGGGCATCTCAGTTATTCTTGAAGCAAGGGAATCAAGGCAAAAGTACGCTGGAACACGCGATGAAATTAAACGACTTGACGGTTGTAGAATCGTGGATTGTCGACCATTCAGAAAAAGACAAGTCAGCGCACTACGACCTATCTATGCCCGTTGGTACTTGGATGGTTTCCGTCAAAGTTGATAACGATGAGGTATGGAATGATTTTGTGAAGACAGGAAAGGTTAAAGGTTTCAGCATCGAAGGCTACTTCGCCGATAAGACGGAGATGAAAGCGGCAGAGATAAACGAAGAGGATGCTTTAATTGACGCGATAAAAGACATCATTTCCAATGCGTAAAGACAAATTACGCTATTATAACGCCACATCTTCTAGGCGCGGTGGTCGAAGAGGCTGTTTATGCCCAAATAACACATATTCAATTAAGTGCTGCGATGGCTCGCTTTGGGCGCAGGGCATTGGAAACATAACAGGAACACCGCCTGTAACGATAAACTACATATATGTGACAACGGATGACTTCATTTACGTCACTTCGAACAACGAAATTTACCTAACAGTCAACTAATGGCAACAGAAAGAGTCGGCATACACAGCTTCGCAGAACTTGAAGCATCTATTGGAAACGCGAAAACAGCATCTGATGTTAAAACAGCATACGAAAGCAACGCGAACACGAATGAGTTTAGCGATTCAGAACAGACCAAGCTGCTAGGAGTTGAAGCTGGAGCAGAGGTAAACCCAACGGATGCGGAGATAAAAACAGCATACGAAAACAATGCAGACACCAACGCATTTACAGATGCAGAGCAAACTAAGTTAAGCGGAGTTTCAGCAGGCGCAGAGGTTAATGCTGTTGATTCTGTATTCGGAAGGACAGGAGCAGTAACTGCTCAAAGCGGTGACTATACAAAGTCAGATGTTGGACTTGCAAACGTAGACAACACCAGCGATGCAGATAAGCCAATAAGCACAGCAACGCAAACGGCACTAGACGCAAAGCAAGGAGACATCACCTTAACCACCACAGGCACATCGGGCGCAGCTACATTAATAGGTGACACGCTAAACATTCCTCAATATAGCGCAGGCGGTGGCGGTATTGCTGCGGTAGTCGATGACACTACGCCACAGCTAGGCGGTGACTTAGATTTGAATACCTATGATGTCACAGGAACAGGTAACATTAACATCACAGGCACAGTAACATCAGATGACTTTATTGGAGATTTAAATGGTGCAGTTCGATTTGATGCAAAGAACGAAAGCGGAGCGACATTACTAAAAGGCAAGGTTGTTTCAATCACAGGTGTAAGCGGTAACGAAACACTTGTAGATTTAGCAGATGCAGATAATGTATCAGCAAGACCAGCATTTGGTTTAATTTATGCCGATGCGAATAACAACGCAGCCTGTGAGGTAGTGACTTTTGGAAATTTATCAGGACTAAATACTTCAGCATTCAGCGAAGGCGATACACTATACGTTTCAACATCAGCAGGTGAGTTGACAGACACACCACCAAGCGGAGAATCAGCAGACATTCAGAACATCGGTAGAGTCATCAGAAGTCACGCAAGTGCAGGCATCATCAAAGTAGGTGGAGCAGGTAGAGCAAACGCAACGCCAAACCTTGATTCGGCTAAGATGTTTTTAGGTAACGCCTCAAATCAAGCAGCATCGGTTGCAATTTCAGGGGATGTTACAATTAGCAACACAGGCGCAACAACGGTAGGCACTATCAATTCCGTAGCGGTTGCGACAGTCACAAGCGGTGCAGCACTTGGGGCAACGTCCAATCAAGACTCAACAGCGACCATATTAAGCGGAGACCTTACAGGCACAGTTAATTCAGTAGCAGTTGCAACGGTTACAAGTGGCGCGGCATTAGGAGCGACGGCAAACCAAGATTCGACAGCTACAATATTAAGTGGTGATTTAACAGGCACAGTTAATAGTGTAGCAGTTGCCACAGTAACATCAGGCGCAGCACTTGGAGCAACGTCTGTTCAGCCAAGCGACAACGTTTCAACGCTGACAAATGACGCGGCATATCTACCATCTGATCCATCAGCGGTTACGGGAGCGGATGCGATTACCAACATTATGAGTTTGACGCAAGCGGAATATGACGCAATCACAACTCCGAACGCAACGACACTTTATATCATAGCATAGATGGCGATTAAATTAGGGGCAATAGATACATCGACTTTAAAGGTTGGAAGCGCAGCAGTTAGCCAAGCATATCTTGGCACTACTCCGCTTTTATCAACGGCATACGACTTTGGTAACGCTTTGTTGTTCGACGGCGTTAATGATTATCTGCTTACATCCCCTGCTCTTGACATAAACGTAACAGGTGACTTCATTATTTCTTGGTGGTTTAAAAGTGGATTAACAGGAGGTGGAGCAGCGTCTCAGATGGTGGCAATAACTGCCTCTGAAGCAGATTACATTTTATACGGTAGCTTAAATCGTGTCCGAATCAAGGTAAACGGCACATCTTACGACACCACCTATAATTGGAGCGCGGACAGCGATTGGCATCACTACTGCTTTTTCCGAGTTTCAAGCGTAATCAAGTTAGTAATTGACGGAGTTGATTACGGCACGGTGGGAACAAATACAAACATTTTCAGCTATCGCTATATAGGCAGGCGAGGAAGCTCAGTATCACTTATGTTAAATGGTACGATTGACGATTGGTTTGTCAGCGAAGAAACGGTTACGCTTACTCAAGTTCAAAGCGTATACAATAGCGGAGCAGGAAATAATCCAACCACAGTTATTAGCGGAACGCCAAAGCAATACATTAACTTCAATCAAAGCAGTCCTGATTCAACAGCAACCGCTCAAAACGGGTCAGATATGGCTTTGAATAACTTTGACACATCCACTTGTTGGGTAGCACACTAATGACACATTACGGATACATAACAGATAACACCTACGAGGTCGCAGATACAGCGATAACTTGGAATTTCATTTACTTCAACGAGGACGAAAGCACAACCGAACACGTTGGAATTGAAAGCGCGGTTTCGATTGATTCCGCAAAAGTCACAATGTTTGAATCAGCTTCTGCGTTCAACGATTGGAGATACGAATTTCATAACGAAAAAATATAAATGGCAAACATAACCGAAGATGGAACCGCGTTTGAAGAGATGATGAAAGCGGCCCAAGACCTTGACAGAAGAACAAAAATAAAACCACAAGAATGCAGCATTGACGAGGATTGCGAGGCTTGTGGAAGTTGAAAATGTAACACTTTATAAAATAAACGTTTATTGAATATGGAAAAAACTGTAATTAACAAAATCAAGACGCTCCTCAAAATGGAAATCCAGCTTGAGCGAATGACACTTGAAAATGGAACTGTGATCGAAGCGGATGCTTTCGAGGCAGGGGCATCAGTTTTCATCGTTACGGAAGATGGTCAAGTTCCGCTTCCAATCGGTGAGTACGAATTGCCGGAATCTATGAAGTTGATTGTCGCTGAAGAAGGCGTAATCAGCGAAGTCAAAGCGATGGAAGAAGAAGCCGTTGCTGAAGAAGAGGCTGTTGAAACTTCAGAGGTTGAAGTTGAGGCAAGCGAAGAGCCAAGCTATGTTACGAAGGAAGACTTCGAAGATGCTATTGGTGAGATAAAGTCGATGCTTTCTGCGACACAAAAAGAAGAAGTAAAAGAAGAGGTTGCTCTATCGTCTGACGATATGCCAGCAGCAAAGGCAATCAAGCCGAATCCTGAAAAGGAATCAAAGAAATCATTCAAGTTTAATTCAACAAAGTTCGGAACGACTGAAACCAGAGTTCTGAGCAAAATAGCTAAAATCCAAAAATAAAAATGGCTACAACTACTAACATAACGACTTCATACGCTGGCGAGTTTGCTGGTGAATACATCAGCGCAGCTTTATTAAGCGCGTCAACAATTGAAAACGGAGGTATCACGGTTCGACCGAATGTTCTTCAGAAAGAAGTAATACAACGCATCGACGTTGATGCTATCGTCAAAGATGCTACCTGTGACTTCACACCGACATCTACTGTTGATTTGACGGAGCGAATCTTGACAGTCGAAGAGGCTCAAGTAAACCTTCAACTTTGTAAGAAAGACTTCGTATCTACTTGGCAAGTTGCAACAATGGGCGCAAATCAAGGCGATGTTCCTTCAACATTAGCTGATTATATGATCGGACACATCGGATCAAAGGTTGCTCAGAAAATTGAGCAGACAATCTGGTCGGGTGTTGCCGCCAATCAAGGCGAGTTTGATGGATTGGTAGTTCAGCTTGCTGCTGACGCTGCACTTCCAGCAGCGCAAGACATCGTTGCTGTTGCTATCACAGCCGCTAATGTTGCGGCTCAAATGTCGCTTGTAGTCGCAAACATTCCACCAGCAGTTTACGGCAAGGAGGATCTAAAATTATATGTTTCGCAAAATGTCTATAAGGCATACGTTGAGCATTTGGCTGGATACGCTGCCGCTGGAGTAGGTGGAGCAGGTTACGAGAACAGAGGATCAAATCAGCGTTTGATTGACCTATTCTTCAATGGAGTACCTGTATTCGTTGCAGAAGGAATGACCGACAATAAAATGGTAGCTGCTCAAACCAGCAACCTTTTCTTCGGAACATCTCTTTTGAGCGCATCTCAGGAAGTAAGATTACTTGATATGGCTGATCTTGACGGATCAAACAACTTCAGATTCATTGCTCGCTTTTTTCAAGGAGCAACGTACGGAGTCGTACAGGACATTGTACTCTACTCTTAATTAATACAAACCTAAATTGGGGCAGGTGAGCAATTGCTTGCTTGCCCTTTTTTTTTAAAAATCAAAATCAATGAGTTGCGATATTACAGCAGGCCGAATAGAGCCTTGCAAAGATGCAATTGGTGGCATCAATAACATCTACATTTTTAACTACGACACGCTACCTGTTTCAGGCATCACATACGATACGACAGATACCGATGTGATTGACGTTTTAGGTACAGCGTTAACGGCTTACAAGTATGAATTGAAGGCTACAACCAATACGTTGGAGCAGACAATTAATGCGAGCCGAGATAACGGCACTACTTTCTTTGAGACCGCTTTAAACATCACCTTGAAAAAGATGACGAAGGAAGCAAACAAGGAATTGAAGTTACTATGTTATGGCCGTCCGAAAATCTTGGTTGAAGACAATCAAGGAAATCTCTTGCTTTGCGGCTTAGATCACGGCTGTGACGTAACGGGCGGAACTTTCGCGACAGGTGGCGGAATGGGCGATTTGAATGGTTACACTTTAACGTTTTCAGCAATGGAGAAAATACCTGCGAACTTTTGTGTTCCCGCAACAGGAACTTCTATTGCAGATCAGTTGACAGCGTTGGGCGTTACGACCATCGTCACTAGCTAATCTATCTACATATTAAAAAAAGAGGCTGCTCAAATGGGCGGCCTTTTTTATGCGCACAACCTACATTTCGAATCATATCGTATCATTTTTCAACACGGAATCGTGTTATTTAAAACACGGAATCGTGTTATTTAAAACACGTTATCACATCGGTTACTTTTTTGTTTGAAACAAAATCTGAGTTTTACGTTTATAGTGTATGGTAATTTTAACCACATCAGCAGCATCGCAGACCTTCACGATCATTCCTAGATTTGAACCGACGGGAAATGTAGATGTCACGTTTACAAGTGAGCAGCAAAATAAGCTGACACACACATTCAACTTCGCAGCTACATATTTAAACGGCTACTTGACGATCACAAACACATTTTCTCCGCTTCTGGTGGACGCGCAGAATTACATCATCGAAGTAATGGACGGCTCTGAACTTTGCTTTCGCGGAAAGTCCTTTATTACCGACCAAACCGACTTTCCTAAATTTAGCATCAACGAAGATGTGTTCACAGGACAGCCATCTAACAACGAATTTGTAATCATATGAGCAGTAACATCAGCTTAGTAGAGTTAGGCAAGTATACAACGCCGCAGATTAGCGAGGACAAGCGCGAGAAGTTCGTTGCTTACGGCGTAGATAACAACTATTATCAGACGTTGATTGAAGCGAAGGAGTCGCCTACCAACAGCGCGTTAATCAATGGCATAGCGGATATGATTTATGGGCGTGGATTACACGCCACAAACGCCGCTAGCAAGCCTGACGAGTACGCAATGATGGTGCAGCTATTCACAGAAGACTGTATGCGCAAAATCTGTGATGATTTTTACACATTTGGTCAGGCGGCATACCAAGTTATTTATGATACTTCTCACACCAAAGTAATGGAGGTGGCGCATATGCCTATTCAGAACCTTCGCCCTGAGAAGATGAACGATGAGGGCTATATCGCCGCCTACTATTACTGCGACGATTGGGCCAATGCGAGGCGCAATGATGAGCATCAAAGAATACCTTGTTTTGGAAAAAGCAAAGAAGGTCTTGAGGTTATGGTTATCAAACCTTACAAAGCAGGATTCCATTACTTTTCCCCTGTCGAATATCAAAGCGGATTAGATTATGCATTCGTTGAAATTGAACTTGCTAAGTTTCACTTAAACAACATCTTCACAAGGTTCAGCGGATCGACAATAATCAACTTCAACAACGGCATCCCTGAAGACGACCAGCAGCGGATGATTGAAACCAAGATAAAAGACAAGTTCACAGGCACAGAAGGAGATAGCGTAATCGTTGCTTTTAACGACAGTCAAGAAACTGCCGCAAGCATAGAATCGATAAGTTTACCTGACGCTCATAATCAATACCAATTTATCGCGGAAGAAGCAAGTAGGAAAATAATGGTATCGCATCGCGTAGTTTCACCTTTGCTTTTTGGATTGCCGCACAACGGCGGTTTGGGTTCGAACGCCGATGAGATCAAGATGGCCGCTTTGCTATTTGACAACACGGTGATTAAGCCAATGCAGCGAGTAATCATTGAATCCGTTAACGCGATTCTATCTTTCAACGGAGCAAGCCTAAACACTTTCTTCTTAACAAGCCAGCCGCTTGAGTTCAGCGAGATGGAAATCGAAGAAGTAGATATTGATACAGCACAGGAAAAGACAGGCATCGAATTGTCAAAGGAAGATTTTGATGATGATGAAATGCTTGACGCTTTAGAAGGTAGCAAGATAAATGATGAGTGGGAATTAATTGACAGCCGAGAATGGTCAGAAGATAATGAGCCAATTGAAGATTGGGCAAAGAAATCCATCAAATTAAGTGCTTGGCAGAAGTTTAACGATTACATTACTTCTTTTCCGTCGCGCGAATCGTCACTTGATAAAAGTTATTACAAGGTTCGTTATTCATATGAGGAAAAATATTCCAAAGGAAAAAGCAGAGATTTCTGTCGTAATATGATGAGCAGAAGTTCAAAAGGCGTTGTTTATAGGTTAGAAGATATTGACAAAGCATCTCGTAAAGGAGTTAATAAAGGATTTGGTCATAAAGGTCAAGCGTACGATTTGTTTCGTTTCAAGGGCGGTAGTTTCTGCGGTCATTTTTGGCAGGAGAATTTGTATCAATTAAAGAAAAAGAAAGACGGAGAATACGTTGAAGATAAGGCATTGAGTTCATCTGAAGAAGTTGCATCAATTCCAAAGTCATACGAACCTAAGCCAAGAGGCAGAAAGGATGCTGCAAAAGCACCAAGAGATATGAAGAATAATGGACGTTATCCAAGTTAAAAATGGCAAAAGCATTACTCATAAAGACAGAAGATGTACTGAGGTATTCCAACCTAACTACAGTAGACAGCGACAAATATGTGCAGTATATAGCGATATCACAGGATATGCATATCCAGCGATTGCTTGGAACTGACTTACTTGAGAAGATACAGGCCGATATTATTGCTGGAACACTTGCAGGAAACTACCTATCGCTTGTTACTGATTGGGTAAAGCCAGCTTTAATCCATTGGTCATTAGTTGAGTTCCTGCCAATGGGTAGCGTGACAATAGGTAACGGAGGTATTTACAGACATCAACCTGAGAATGCCACAGCATTAGACAAATCAGATGTTGACAGTTTAGTTTCGCAAGAACGAGACTTCGCTGTATACTATTCAAATCGTTTAGTTGATTATCTATGTAGCAATTCCAACTTGTTCCCTGAATATTCAAGCAACACAAATAGCGATGTCAACCCTGCAACCGACAATAATTTCTGTGGATGGGTGCTGTGAAACAAACGTATGAACCAAAGAAACGCAACATAATAAAGTTGCGCAGATTTATTAAAAAAATTCAAAAAAGTGGAAGTGATCGAAGGAGTGGCCGAGTTGATCGGTGAATATGGAATAGTCACGGTGTTGATGGCAATATCATTGGGTGGCTTAATTTGGAAAGGTAAGAGCATCGGGGCGTTTATCGTTCAGACTTTGCAGGCGTCCGCAATTGTCAAGAAAAATGAAGAAATCATTGAGGGGTTACGCGTTGAGATTCAAGAGTTGCGAACCCAACTTGAAAAGATGAACGGCGTCTTGATGACGCAGTCGGCTACAATCGCTCGACTTGAGGAGCGCATCGTTCAGACAGCAAAGAAACGAGTTTCAAAACGAAATCCATCGAATGGAAATTAGTGCTAATCTTACGCTCAAAGAAGTCAGTAAAAGCCTGACAGCGACACGCAAAGGTATCGACAATGAGCCACAAGGCGAGCATTTAACGAATCTCATCAAGTTAGCTAACAATGTATTTCAGCCTATCAGAGAGCATTTCGGCAAACCTATCTTCGTGAGTAGTGGATACAGAAGTAAAGACCTAAACAAAGCAATAGGTGGAGCGCACAAGATAATCAAAGGCGAATATGTAGCAACTTCACAGCATTGCAAAGGCGAAGCACTTGATCTGGACAATGACGGCAGAGGTTATCCATCAAACGCGGACATCTTTTGGTACATCTACGACCATCTAGAATTCGACCAACTGATATTTGAATTTGGATCAATGGAGAATCCAAGTTGGGTTCACGTTTCTTACAAATCTGAGGGCAACAGAAAGCAGGTTCTACGGGCTTCAAAATCGAATGGTAGAACTATCTATACAAACTTCAAAGATAACCGATGAGAGGGCCTCTAATTGCCTTAATATTGGTTCTAAGCAGTTGCTCGTTGGAGCATCGAATGGAAAAGAAGTTTCGAAGGGCAGAGCGAAAGATTGAAAAGCTGACGATTCTGTATCCAAAACTAATCCAAAACGACACTTTATATGACACAATTCAGGTTACAACGGAAGCTATCGAAGTTGATACAGCATTCAAAACTAAAGATGGTGATACTGTTACTATATTTCAAGATCGGCTTCGAATCCAATACTATCGTCAAAATGATACGGTATATCTCAGCGGAACTTGCGCGGCTGACACGATTTATAAAACTGTATCTGTACCTTATCAGCAGATCATTGTAAGAAAAGAAACCATCTTAGAGCAAATTGAAAAACATTCTAAACGCCTAATTTGGTTATTCGTTATATTAGCAATTATTTACATTGCAATCCGAGTCATTTGGAAGTTGATCAAACCACTATAATAGGCAACGTACCAAGCAAATCAAATTGCTATCGTATTATACGTTTAGGCAGCCGTTGCTCGCTCGCAAAAGGTAAAGACCTAAAAGCATACGAGGCATCGTTTGCGATGCAGTATAAAGCATCTGAAATGCTCGACTGTGAGTTTGGTATAAACCTTACAGTTTACTATCCATCAAGACGCGCAGACCTTGACAACAGTTTGAAAGTCATACTTGACTGCCTCCAAAAAGCAGGAGCGATCAAGAACGACAACAAATGCGTTGAGATAGTTGCCCATAGAAAATTAGACAAAGACAATCCTCGCATAGAATTTAATCTTTACCGGTATGAAGACCATTAGGCCAAGAATCACAAGCCAAGAATTTGACATTTTAAAAGAGATTCGAACGCAGCACAAAGCGTTGGCGAGGGAGTGCCAGGAGCAAGGGCTTCCTGTACACGACGTTAAGCATTATTGGTTTAAGGGAAAGAACTTCAGCATTTTTAGCAAGCCTAACCAGAAGTCATACGATGACGTTCGAGATTCAATAGTTTCTGAGATGAAAAAGCACGCGCCCATTTATCCCAAGCTGGAATACGCAAAACATAAAGAGGGACACTTGCTGATAATTGATCCAGCAGATATTCATTTCGGAAAGCTGGCGGTTGCGTATGAGTCAGGTGATAATTACAACATCAAGACAGCGCGCAAAAGAGTTCTGCAAGGAGTTTCTGGGTTGATTTCAAAAGCACAAGGTTTCGAAATTGATCAAATACTTTTTGTAATTGGTAACGATATTTTGCACATCGATAATCCGCAGAGAAAGACAACGGCAGGCACGCCTCAAGATACGGATGGGATGTGGTTTGAAGCATTTTTAAAAGCAAAGGAAACCATTGTTTCTGTGATCGAAATGTTGATACCTATTGCTCCGGTACGCGTTCAATATGATCCTTCAAATCACGATTATATGAGCGGCTTTTATTTTGCCGACACAATAAATAGCTGGTTTCACAAATGCGAAAGCGTCACCTTCAACACATCAATAAGTCACCGGAAATATTACAAGTACGGAAGCAGCTTAATCGGAACCACTCACGGTGATGGCGCGAAGGTTGGCGAACTACCGTTGTTGATGGCCCAAGAGTCGGCGAATGATTGGTCGGAAACAAAGCATCGATACTTTTATATACACCATTTGCATCACAAGATAAAAAACGATCACATAGGTGTTACCGTTGAAAGCTTGCGAAGCCCTTCAGGCACAGATAGTTGGCATCACAGAAATGGTTATCAGCACGCGCCAAAAGCGATTGAAGCATTTATACATTCGAAGGATCACGGACAAATTGCCCGGCTGACACATATATTTTAGTTAAATTCGCAATATGAAGTACACGGTCGATGAGTGGAAGGAGATCGTAAAAGATTACCTGCTTGAGATGAACGCAAAGGTCAACGCCGGGAAAGGCGCGACAGAAGATAAGATAATGCTTCAACGCATTAAAAAAGAGAACTTGCGGTTTATCAACCGTATGATAAAAGACTTTCTGCCTACGCTGGCAGATTAAAGACCGTTCATTTGTTTGTTTGTTTGGGGCAGTTCGAGAGGATTGCCCTTTTTTTTTGTCTTTTTTATAAAAGTTGTTTGGTTTATTAACATTTTATGTTATATTTGTCAAATGAAACAAACACAAACAGATATGAAAATCACTAAAATTTACTACGGCCTCAGCGATAGCTGCCGATGCGGATGCAACGGCACTTACTACACAGAAGCTGACCAAGATTTTAACTATTGGATCGGCCAATTCAACCGACTGCGAGACGAGCAACCTAACCACTACGTCAGCGAAACCGTAAACACACGAATTGAAGAGGTTAAAGCCAATGAGCATCTGGATACTGTTCTTTGCGCGTATCGCGAAAAAAACCATTCAAACTCTTTAATGACCAAACTAGCAAATTGGAAATAATGAGAGATGACGGCCTAGAACACGAATTGGTGATCAACGCGATCATAGTAGCAGTATTACTTTTATCATTATTCATACTATGAAGTTAGAAACGATAATCGCTAAAATGCTCAAGAAGCACAATCACCTGCAACACGACGACTACCTGTTGGTAGCCAATGTGTACTGCGAACTGTATCCGAATAGATATGCGTTCAATCAATTTCTTTATAACTTAGCGGAGGGCAAAGTGCCTACGCATTCACAAATCGTAAACATTAAACATCAAATTCAAAATGGATAAACCAACAATGTATTTTTACGACATTCAGACAATCTGGGCGTCAGACGGAGAACTTCATATGGAGGGAACAAACGGCACGGTCACATTTAATATGCACACGATGGTCGATGACCTACCAATTATAATCGATTATTGTCTCAAAAATATTGACCAGAGAAAAGGGCACATTTTCGAAGCAATCGACAAACTTAAAAACAAATAAACAATGGTAAATCTATTCCAATCATTGGCAGCGTTTCAGCAGGAATGCCCCACAATCCACAAAGCAACGCAAGGCTACGGCTATACATACGCCGACTTGCCCGCTATATTCAAAGTCATCAATCCACTTATGAAAAAGCACGGGCTTGGGTTTATGCAGGAACTTCACGAGCATAGTATTATAACTACAATCTTTCACGTTGAAAGCGGAGAGATGCGAGAGTCAAAAGCCAACATCCCACAAGGCGTTCAGCTTAAAGGTATGAACGACTTTCAGGTTTTAGGATCGGCGATCACCTACATCCGCAGATACGCATTAAGCAGCGCGCTTGGATTAGTCACTGACAAAGATATAGACGCAGCAGGCGAGCAGATTTCTAAGCCCAAAGTAAAGGCGGCGAAGCCTAAACTACTCCGCGATGTTATTAGGGATGGATATCCCGTGCCTTCAGAGGAATGGATCAAGGCGCGAGAGTTCGTAATGGACGGCGGCGACATTGCCAAGATCACAGCGAAGTATGATGTTTCACCTACATTAATTCAAAAATTGAAAGCACTTTAACAATCAAAATCAGTAAAAATGGAAAACGAAAAAGTATTCTTAGGCCGAATAAAAACAGTCGAAACTCAATATGGTACAATGACCAAGATCAGCTTTGGGCCGAAAGATTTAGATGTATTGCAAAAGGCCGCAACAGAAACGGGCTGGTCAAATTGGACGCTCAAAGAATCCAAAAGTGGAGGGCATTATATGGAGCAAGACACTTGGAAGCCTGAACGTCAGGAGGTCAAGCCAGCAACCGCTAACGCCGAAAATAAGCCAGCCGATGACTTACCATTCTGATGAAATAGAAGAACTACGCATTCAGCTTCCGCAATTCGCGGAGGCTTTGCGGCAGGCGAGGCTAAATTACGACGCGGTTGTAGACCAGCTTGAAAAGCTAACGCACACCAAAGTAATATATGATGACTTTGTCAGCGACAAGGTGAAAACAGATAGAATATTGCGAACTGTTTCAGACCTTTCAGGCGTTCCAATGTCAACTATGTTGAGCGCGAACAGGCACAGATCAGTTGTAATTGCGCGGCAAGTTGCAACGTATCTAATTAAAGAAAACACGCATTACTCCTTAGGTCGAATTGGTCAGATTATAGCCACAGGCAAACCCAAAACTCACGCAACAGTAATTCACAGCGTTAAAATAGTTCTTGATTCGTATTGGACAGCCAAACATACCAACACCGAAACCGAAATCTACAAGCTGACTGAGCAGGTGAAGGATTTGCTTGCTGGTAGCTATAAACTTTAAATTAACTTAATAAAATGCAAAGTATAATTGAACGCAAAAATCAGCCATACAAACCGTTCTTTATGGTAGATTATAGAGTACATAATTTTTCAGGAATACTAGATATTGAGGATTGGCGTCAACATCGAATGCATCGCAATGAGTTCCATCCATCGGATAAAAATTATCCATTGCCATATATAGAGTCAGATATGATTGGTTGCTATTTTCTTTTCAATGCAGAACAGCAAATTATTTATATAGGTAAAAGCACGCGTTGTGTAAGAAACAGACTGATAAACCATATATTTCATACTATGTACAAATCTGTATGGACGAAAGAAAGTGATATATTAGTGTTTAATAATAAACAACAAGAATCTGTTTATTTTGCTTTTTTTGAAGTTCAGAAAAGTATGGTAGAAGGGCTTGAGGCTTTTTTAATTGCTACATATAAACCTAAGTATAATGATACTTTTAACAAGTTTAGCGAGCCAAGCAGAAAACAATTTAAATTAATTTTGTAAAAAACAAACAAACAAACAAACGAAATGGCGAAGGAATTACCTTATTTTAAATTTGAGCCCAGCGAATGGGATAACGGTAAAATTCAGATGTGCAGCTTCAATACGCGAGCAATGTTCATTGAGTTGTGCTGCATTTATTGGATTCGAGTCGGAGATCTGCCCTATGCTTTAGCTTTACAAAAAGTATGTGGCGGCAATCAAGGGCCGTTAATCGAACTAAAAAAGCACCAAATAATCAAAGTTGAGGATGATTTGATAAGTATTAAATTCCTTGACGAGCAGCTTGAAATCTTCACCGAAACAAGAGCGAAAAACTCAGCGTCAGCGCGAAAAAGATGGGGTGGCAATGCGAGCGCAATGCGAGCGCATAGCGAAGGCAATGCCATAAGAGAAGAGAAGAAGAGAGAAGAGAAGAAGATAATACCATCAGTTGAGGAGTTTGTTGATTATTGTGTTTCCAAGCAAGCAAACGTTGATCCATCTCACGCCAAACTAAAATTCGATCAATGGGTAGAGAATGGTTGGAAGGACGGCTACAATAAACCAATCAAGGTTTGGAAGTCAAAAGCGAATGGAGTTATTCCTCACCTAAAAACCATCCAGCCGAAGGGCAAATATCAACTCGACCGATCGCAATCTAAAGACTTTTGAAGCAGCGCGAAATAGATATTATTGAAAAGCTGAATGGATGTACGGATGACAAAATTCAAATCAGCAAACAAGAGTACAGCAGGTTTGATGCTTACAATTCAAAAGCAATCTTTGAAATCAAGCACCGAAATCAGTTTTATGCCGACACAATGATTGAATTTGACAAATACAGTTTTAATCAAATGTATGCTGTGGCAAACAACTTTAGGTTTATGTATCTGGTTCAAATGCGTGAAGTGATTTATGTGTTTGATATCAGTCAATTAACGTTAGTTGGATACAACTTTAAATGGTCTTGGCGAATATTACCAACCACCACTGAGTTTCAAAACGAAAGCGACAGAGAAAAGTATGTCGGCTATATAAACGTGAATCAATCGATTAAAAATTTATGAAGAATCCAATAATAACCGCAAGGCTCAAGCGAAGAGCATTAGCCCAGCAGTTGAGCGAGGCAGACAACTACATCATCATAATGGCGAAAGCTAATAAGCTGATATGTAATTCGCTCAACAAACAGGGGTTGAGCCTGATTGGAGCATTTCTTTGCGAGAACGATTACGCAAAAGAATTTATATTTGAATATATTAAACAATACAAACAAATTACGAATGAACAAAGCAATGACGACAGCGCCGCTTCAGGTGCTGACAGAAATCAAGCAACGACGGATAACCAACCGTAAACGAGGACTTGACACAGCGTGGCCCAACGCCAACGAATACATCAGCCTTAAAAAAGGTTATCCCATAATGATAGCAGGTGTAGGCGGCGCAGGAAAGACAGAGTTTACATTTGACCTTATTTTGAACGCATCGTTAATGCACGGCTGGAGGTGGTTGATCCTCTCGCCCGAAACAGGCGACAAATATGAGATCATTGAAATGATGGTTGAGAAACTTGCGGCAGGTGAAACGCTGGAACACGACAGCGAAAATCCAATGTCGGAAGACCGACTTGATAAGATTATGTTTTGGCTCAACCAGCACTTTCGAATACTTGATCCAACCGAGCATTGGAAGGAGAACTTAAACGATCTTCAAATGAATATCACCAACTTCTTCGATGCAGTCAACTACGAAGAGAATCGATTAGGCGGCCAATTTGACGGCGTTCTAATTGATCCATTTAACGAACTAGACATCGAAATCGGCGGCAGCAAAACAGCCAACATCGTAAAGAACGAACTTGATGTGTTAATTGCTTGGACAAAGAAAAAGAACTATCTGACGATACTAACAAATCACGCAAACGACAAGCAAGAAATCCGCGAAAAAGATGATGACGGAGAATGGTATCTATGGACGCCACCAAACAAAAAGGACGAATGGGCATATGGTCAGCAGTTCGGACGTAAGGGTTATCAGA
>Ga0208660_1000151_pt1 | contig 26350 bp, 35 predicted proteins | sample DEB08_DNA_13_FD_184527 | JGI IMG/M metagenome (GOLD analysis project Ga0208660, IMG submission 184527) | Aqueous microbial communities from the Delaware River and Bay under freshwater to marine salinity gradient to study organic matter... | ecosystem: Environmental > Aquatic > Marine > Coastal ... | reverse complement strand
GATACAGTTTAGCCCGTGTTCGGCCTTGTCTTGATCAAACCAGAATCTAGGGAACATTCGACGTATTGCCTGTATACCTTCGGCCTTGGTGCGTGGTCGCTGTACTGTCCTGAACGATATGCCCATCTCTCGGGCGACATCCTTGCGTGATCTACCCGATGTAAGCTCTCTGACCTCTATGTCATGTGGTGCTAGATGTTGGCCTAGCATGACTCCGTTGGTGGATGCGTATTGATTGAGCCATTGGATGTAATGCTCCATTCCCTTACCGTTGTTCTCGTAGTACCCAATCAGGCGGATCTCTTTGCCTATGGCCTGAAATAACCAGATACTCATTGCATCCGATATGCCTAAGTCCCATGCAGTATGGACGTTCAGTGATGGCTCTATCGGTAGCCTAGTCACTCGGCCTTGATCTTTGGCCGCTGCTATCTGGTCAGCAAAGTATGCACCTGCTATCTGTGCCTCGAATGATCCATAGAACTCTTGCTGGATCAATGCTTCTTCCATGCCCTCGAGTCGTTCTTGCTCGATGATGTCAGGATTGATGACCGGACTACCATCTGCCCGTTTGGTGTCCTTGACTGTGAGATTCTGGCAGAACCATTCGTTTGATGACCTAGCCATTTGATAGAGGCTATGCCCGTGATTCTTTCCTCGAGGCGTGTAGATGAAGACAGCCCATCCGCCGTTTTCCGCTAGTATCGGCCTGATATATCCCCATGCGTTCGGGTCGCATAAGCTCCATTCATCGAAGACCACGCCTACTGGGTTGCTTCCGACTAGATTGTTATAGTTGTCCGATCCGGTGAGCTGCCATGTTGAGCCGTTGACTAGCTCTATCACCATGTCTTGCGATGATGTCCGCTTGCGTATCTGCTTGGGGAATACTTGCTCTAATATTGGGCGGCCTTCTGAATCAATACCTGCCCATATGGCCTTTCTAGCCTGGGTCTGATGGGGGAATAAGTGCCAGTATGTCCCGACTCTTTTGAACATCTCTTTGGCTGTAAAGTTGAGCGTTGCGCTACCCTTTCCGGCCCTACGGTGCCATACACATACAGCCCTCTTCACGCCTGTATCCATTGCTCGAAAGAAGTCTACCTGATGCGGCCTAGGTTCCCACTCGAAAGGGATTGATATCTCAGTCATATGCCCCCTGACAGTACTGGATGGATATACAGTTACGAGTTCTTGAAGTCCGAGACGTTAATCACGAGATCACCGCCACCCTCGCCAGTGATTTCGGTTGCTTTCAGTTCAGGAAGATATTTTCCTAACATCTTATGCCGCACATCAACGACCTTAGAATACTTCGCTAAATCCTGCGTGAACGTGTCAGATTCGGGGTCTAACTTTTCAATCTTCTCAACAATATCAAATAGATACTGTACTGACCCCCGTTGTTGCATGTACTCCCGCAAGGTTTCTTGTCGCGCTAGCCTATTGCGCGTTTTAGTATGCAATCCTTTAGTGGTCATTTGTCTTTATCCTTACCCTTACGGAATATCCTATCGTAGCCTTCTGAATAGGCCGATTTTGAGGCAGAATTATACCTTCTAGCATGACTGCCCTTCCCGCCGTGATCGTACTCAGGAAAGTGTCTATTGACTGTTTCTTTATCTAAACGATGTCTATTATCTGGCACGTTTTACCCTATATTTACCGGTATATGCTATTTAGTTCTAAGGTATATAGCTAAATAGTATTTCACATTTTTTAGTGAATTTGCGAGGATTCATTCCGTACCGCAATTATACACAAACAAACAGAGGGTTTACAGCATGACAATCATCCAACTTTTAATGCAATACAACGCGCACATTGAAAAGTTCGGTTACGAACTTGAGACCGCTCGTACCAATGACCTAGAGCGTAATATCATTCGATTAATCATAGAACTCAAATTAGGCTCTTAATTCTCACTGATGAGTTGCGAGGGTGGTTCCCTCGTCGAAACGCCGCAAGGCGTATGAGAAAACCAATCAGCAATGGAGTAACACCAATGAGCAAAAAGCAAATTACAGAAATCATCAGCGAAGGCTATTACAGATTATATCCTATCAGCACTGTGGATTGGACTGACTACCTCCACATTATGTACACGGAAGAACTCAAGCAAGAAAGAAAGCATCGAGCTGCTGCCCCTTTCGATATACGCCCCAAATTTACCGCAAGCATTGTGGCTAAATACTGGGTCATTAGAGCCGTTAGAAACGCGATGCGTAGCGATACTTTCAGACCCCGCGATATCTTGCATTGCAAAAAATCTTATTTATACGCCCATGCTATCAAGGATGATGACCGTTTTGATCTTGACGAAATGCTAGACGGCTTTGATTGGGCGGCTTTCGATTCTATCGACTACCAAACCGCTGATTTGGAGGTGGCGTAATGAGTCCCGTAGACACAATGGCCCTTGCTTATTGCGAGTGTGCAAGATGGGCGGACGATGTTGTGATTGATTTAGATTTTAAAGATCACGCCCACAAAACATCTAGTGACTTTTTCGTAAAGTTCCCCGGCGTTTGCCTAGGCTTTACCACAGAACAACTAGAGCTTTACATTTTTTTATTCAATGTTTAGTATTTATTCCGTACTAACGAATTATACATCAAACAACAGAGGGTTTACAGCATGGCATACGCACCAATCAGAGAGATAAAAAACGTTATTGGCACATTCAAGCATAAAGGATACGACACCTCATTCGATTATGTGATAAACAGCCCTGAAGATAGTTGGCTGCCAGTCGTCAACTATCCTCACCGCGTGTGGGTCTGTAATAACCCCATAGCAGAGTCAGGCTGGCGATATGCGAACGTTAAGAAAACTGTCGTGGATATTGTCGTTGATGAGGACGCATACGGGCAGCCAATCATTGAAAAGTGGTCAATCAAGAATCACCTCACATTTGACAATTACGCAAGAAAGTTAGGGGAGTATTGGGACTTTTATGACAATCAAACAATACGAGATGAGGGCATAAGCCAATGAACACATACCAAAAAATAATCCTCGCCGCTGTCCTCACCTTTGCTTTTATCTGGCTGAGTAACGACGAATTCAACCATGAGCTGAAACAGGCCGAACAATACAACCAAGACGTTTGCGCCGGACTCATTCCCGATTATCAAAACATCGAACCGGATTGTGACTAGGTAGCTTCCCGCTCAATCAATATCTCACAATAGTGGATGGCTTTTCTCAGGTCATCCACTCCCCCTTTCTCTCTCCATCTCGACACATACTTGATCACCGCATGCTCACATACGCCCAAGTCGTTTTCTAAAGCATATTCCAACGGCTGAATCTTCATCGTCTTGTAATGGCTACCTGAAATTTGTCTGTCTAGTGCGCTCACATCAGCTCCTGAATATTCGCTTTCAATCGGCCTTGCTCCCCGTACAATTTGTGGAGGATTACGCAGGTCATACTTCGCGAACTGGCATAGCCAGAGCCACTGTGCCAAGCGTCTGCGGGTGCTAGGATGTTCCAAGACTCGAACAATGCGCCCCCGTATTCCTCTTGATTCTTGTGGTGTATGTGTCCTGTCCAAACAAAAGTATGATCTGACTCGCCCCATTCTTGCCTCAAGTTACTGACTATTGACCCATGCAAATTAGACATCTTGATCCTGTCACCGTGATGGGTCACGACTAGATTTTTGCCCCACTGCCACCAAATAAATTTACTCGCGTTATCAAATACCTTGACGCGGGGATCATCTTCAAAGTACAAGCGCATTACCTCGTTCAACCACAACGCCGCATCAGGATCATGATTTCCCCTGACGTTCACAAGCCATACCTGATTATGCTTCTCCAACATACGCAATACCGTACGCTTTATCACATTACTAGCAGCGCGAATGGTCTTAGAGTATCGACCGTCTGAGTCTAGTAGATTTTTAGAATTAGGCGTTGAGCTAGTCGAGTCGTTTATGTGCATGAAATCGCCAAGGTTCACAAGCACCCCGACCTCACCAGATGGTGCCGATCCAACTAGACGATCAATTGCATTTTCTAAAAGATTCTGGCTAATCTTGACATCGTAGTCATCACCCATTGTCTCAGTGTGGTGAGCGAGCATGCCAAGATGGTGATCACCAATAAGATAGCTAACCATGAGATCGTCATCAGTGCTTCTAGGCGGGTCAATGGGAGTGTGGATTCCGGTGACTTCATCTTTAAATCCATCTACAAATTGGGCTATTAACTCTTCCAGCTTGACCTTTTCTGGCTCTTGGATGTGCCATTGCAGCACAATCTCGTTGTCCATGTTATAGGCGGTGCTGACTCGTTTGGTGGTAAATCCTGGGGCAACTTCCCTGTTCAAATTTTGATCAGGTGCTATGCCTGATGCGGCTGCGCGTCGATGTACTTTTTGCACGATCTCGCTGATGCGCTTCGGGTCTCGCCCCAACTCCGCACCAATCTCAACATTGCTCATGCCGCTGATACGCATCTTGATAATTTCAGTTTGGTTTTCAGTGTTGCAAAAATCTAAATGTTGCTCAGTGCTGTCACTCATCCTCTTCCACCATGCCGCAAAAAATATTTGACGCGATATGCAAGCGACCAACCACGCTAGCTATAGATTCTGGGTCAGTTGAGAAGGTTCCAGGCATTACTAAATCAAAGTAATCCTGATGCTCGGTGATGATCACCGCACCTGATATATCCCCGCTCTCACATTGCTCGATCAAATCCCTCAACGCATCCCGCACTTGCTCTGCGTTCCGGTCGAGAATCGACACTTCACCCAATGCTTTTGACCAGTTCGTTTGCTTCCCAAGTGTTAGTAATGCAAGCCCACTTTCCGCCCTTCGCTATCCACTCATCGCTGAATTTCTTCTCACCACTCGTTAGCTTTCTCGCGCTTGGTGGCTTAGCTCCATCCTTGATCTCGACCATGACTGTCTGGCCCTTATAGCAGATGATGATGTCTACAAAGTCTGGCAGATTGTGCACGTCTTTCACGCCACATCCAAGACGCTTGAATTCATCGACAATCTCATCATGATTATCGTCTTTCTTTCTCGCGTACTTGCTCATCTGTGATAGTCCATAATCGCTGCTTCTACCTCTTCAGGCACAGGGTGATTATTATCGTCCAGTATTCTAGCATACTCCCCTTTTTCAAACAGTTTTCTACTGTCATACTCGAAAGATTCACCCGCATGCAAGGCCCGATGATGCTCTTCACACAACGGTAGCACCCACCAATGGCCTATCGCTATCTTGTTATGCTTGGCTGTTGCGCCCACTGGATGGTGGATTTGTGCAGGGGAAAAGCATTCGACACATCCCAAGCTAGCCACTTGATCATGCCACCTCTTCTGTTCAGCACTTGGAGCATTGCCTTTGCTCCTCACCGCAAGCCTTTCTTTAGATTGATAGCTGACTTTCCCTGTGGAATCTCGCGGATGAATCCATCTCGCGCAAAGAACTCTTCCATGTCTCGCTCCAGTTTAATACGCGCTGCCTCTTTCTCCGCAAACGTCAATAACTTGGGCGTGATGCTACGCTCATTACCTCTAGTTAACTTTGTCACTTCCTCACCTCCGTTAGTTGGAATCCTTGCTGGCTGAAATGCCGTTCGACCATCTCTAGGAACTCGCTATGTTGTGCCACATTCATCATAGACGTGACAGGAAACGAGTACGGTTCAGCCATGAACATCAGCTTGGTTTCATATGGAAACTCTTTGACCTTTGTATCATACATTTCTTTATACTTCACGCTGTCTCTACGCAGGATGGGCACTCCAAAGTGCAGCTTACAATACGCCTTGTATTCCCACGCTTTCATATCTCCCTGTTTCTCACAGTCACGATACCATTTGTTAGCCGTGTTATTCTGGATCAACGTTCTAGTCTTCTTCCTCTTGTCTATGGTTAACCTGACGGGGAACTCAATGTCCGTCTCGCTAAACATTTGTAGCATCTGCTCCAGACCATCCCGATTGTCGATGGTCATCTCTATTGTCTCTGCTTCTAGTCTCATGCTGACTCCAGTATCTTCACTCGTTGCTGACTTAATCTGTATCTCCGGTACTCTTCCCTGCTAGGTTGATGTCCGTTCGCTATCTGGTTGTTGTAAATCTCTATAAAGAACTTATCCTCTGTGGCTACCTCTTTCTGCTCCCTAGAAAAGTAACTTTTTCCGTCCGTTCTTTGTGGTGCATCTCGGAACAACGCGGCATCTGTTAACCCGATTGCTTGCACGACATCTGGCCCATTCGCCAGACATACATGGCAGTGAATTAAAACCTTTCCGTCTTCCTCCTTCAGTGATAGTGCTGTGGGATTGTTGCCGTCATGCACAGGACATACAGCCCTATATCTGTCACCATGTCTGCGTACCTTATCCAGCCTTTCTAAAATCTCGTTCAACATTCTTCGCCCTCTTGATCTGTAAGTGTTTAACGTAGCTTTGCACCTCTGGCATCCGTTCGCCTGGAACTGCCATGACTCTAGGCCACACTCCAAACTTAGACTTGTATGCCCATGCTGCCCATCCAGGTTTGTATCCTTTCTGGAGTGCGTAGTATTGGAACTCGTATAGCCAACGGCCCTTGTCTTCCCGCTTAATCTCAGTGAGAATCTGCTTGTCCGTCTTTAGCAACTCAGCCTTGGGCACCTCGTAACCACACACGCATCGAGGCATGATCATGGTCTGGAAACAGGCGGGGCAGTCCATTGTCTTGGGTTCTTTCTTCTCTTTGGTTTGATCGCGCTCCCTGTATTCTCTCTCGCCATCGTGCAGAGTATCAGGTACTACGTCTTCCGCGAATCCATGCTTGGCCACGTTACCCGCATGGTCGAGGATGATTGCGTGGGGCTTGTCTTTGTGTAGTCTTAACACCCGACCTATACGCTGGACGTAACTCGATAGAGACTTAGTGGGGAATGCGTCGATCAAGCACCGCACACTGGGCGCATCGTATCCAGTATTTAACAATCGACTGCATGACAGTATCTTAAACTTGCCCTCGTCATGTTCGCGGTACAGTATCTGTCTCTCAGCATCATCCATGTATCCGTCGATATGCTCGGCGGGAATCCCTGCATCGTTGAACATCTTAACCATTGTCTTACTGTGATTGATGCTAGGTGAGAATGCGATTGTCTGGCTGTTCTCCCCGTACCTCTTCCAGTTGTCGATGATGTCCCCGACTAACTTAATATCCTTTTCCATCCGCTCGCCTAGCTGGCCTGGATCATAGTCGGATGCTCCAGTGTTCAGTCGTTTCGACCTAATGCCTTTTAGATTAGGTTTTGATCCACCGTAGTATTTGGCAGGTGCTAAGTATCCCTTGTCGGTTAACTGGCTAGCAGTGATGGGTACAATCAGATCATCATAGTGATTGCCTAATCCCTTGCTGAATGGTGTAGCTGATAGACCGATAACAGGCACTCGACTGTACTTTTCCATGAGTGTGGTGGTGGTCTTATAGTGAACGTGCGCCTCATCGACGATGATGAGCCTAGACATCGGCCAGTTTCTGCGCCTTGCTAGTGTGTGAATGGATGCTATCTGAATGGGTGCATGCCAGTTAGCGCGAGGATGATCCCACCCCTGAATGACTCCCGCCTCTATCCCATGCTTGTCGAATTCTGCAACCGTTTGCTGAACCAGCTTGATACGATCACAGATGAAGATGCCCTCTTTCCCCTTCTTTGCAGCATTGGCTAGCATCTCTACCGCTACCCTAGTCTTGCCGAATGAACATGGTGCTGCCAACATGATCCTCTTATTGCCCTTCCTGACTGAGTCCCTACACATCTCAATCGCTCTCGCTTGATGCTCTCTTAGTTCCATATCACCTCCAATTTATTTTAGGCACAGCTCCACTTTTTCCCTGTTGCAACACATAACCTTGACTGGCGCTAGCAGCGTTAGGTCTTACATGTGTACATCCGAAGATGCGGTACTCATAGCTTTCGCTTTCTGTATGACGCAACTCATACAACCCCCGCTTGGGGTCTGCTGCATATAGGACGTGAATCGGGTCAAGTGGACAGACCTAAAACATGCTCACGAATTACCGCTATTTGGATTGGACGCACAGTTAAGCGCCACTTTCCATCGGCAGGAATTGAATAGACACACGTTAACGCATGTTATTGCACGTTGAAGGACGTTATGGGACAATGTGGCCGTGTCGGTTGAGCACGGTTTTTTCCTTACTTTGTCCGATCGGCCTTCAGGGACTGGTAATCCCGCCGACACATTTAATCTAACACCATCCGGTGATAAATAAAACCTTTTTTCTAAATTGATATCTGATAAACTTCAATTGTCTCTCTTGCTGATTGACACGGGGGTTCCCCTCGCCCCACGGCCCACTTAGGTGGGCCTTTCTTTATCCCTCGTAGACTAGCTTATCCTTTACTAGCCGTATTGCATGTACTTTATCGCCCTCGAAATCGACTAGGCAGTTGCAGTTGTGCCGCCAGTAGTGAACTTTAGGCGGTGACAATCTCAACTCTACTGCAAATCTATGCAGACTCTTTCCTGAATGCTCTAGGAACTCTGTTAACTCTAGTGTTCTCATAACTTCTCCGATTAATTGGAATTTCAAATTACCAATTCTTCACCATTTAATTGTTGCCAAATAAAAAGGGTTGAACCCTTCCAGTGTTTCCCTTCAACCCATTCAACCTATCTATTTCACCAGTAATGGGGTAAGTAATGACACTCTTTACCCCCCCCTAGTTGACTGCACCTTATCAAACATCTTTTATAAAAACAAGTTGACAGACCCATTTAATTAGATTATCTTACTAACTCAATCAGCAGATAAGGAAAGACATGAACAAGCAGCAGTTAGCAGAAGAGCTAAGTGATTTCACATTCGAGATAGCCAGGTTAGCGGACGAGTGTGACATCAGCAAAGGTGATCTCGCCATCCTAGAGTTGTGCCATCGTGAACTAGATCGTATCAGTGAGGATCTGATGGAAGAGGAGCGGGAGAACCACGCACTAGAGCAGCGCCATCAGGATGATCTTAGCGCATATCGATCAGCGGTGGCCTTGTGATTCTCGCCAAGGGTAAGGTGTACGAATCCACCGAGCAGTACACAGACTTCATCGGTGACTTCATCAAGGGTCAAGCAGACTGTAAGAACGGGAAGGGCCATGACAAGAATGGTTCTGAGGCATACATCAGGGGCTACTCCGCACAGGATAGTCTCGACCAGATCAACGCAATTCTGAGGGATATCAAATGAGCGTATGGAAAACTTTAAGCAGTATCAACGTCAACGATCACACTGAGAAGAAAGGTAATCTCACCTACCTGTCATGGGCATGGGCTTGGGCGGTAACCAAAGACCACTACCCTGACTCTAATTACTTTTTCAGGGAGAGTGAAATCCACAGTGACGGTACAATGACGGTACACTGTGATGTCACTATCGACGGTTTAAGCCATGAGATGTGGCTACCAGTGCTTGACCATCGCAACAAGCCTATCCCAAATCCCAATGCATTCCAGATCAACACATCAAAGATGCGCTGCTTGACCAAAGGTTTAGCCATGCATGGACTAGGTGCATACATATATGCGGGGGAAGATCTGCCCGCACCAGAGCCAGCCATTGTAATCACTCCACCAGAGATCAAAGTTATCGAGGATCTCATCGCTAAGACAGACACAGACAAGCAAGTATTCTGTGATTGGCTATCCGTCTCTGACACATCAGACATCATGTCTAACCAGTATGCCAAAGCTGTATCCGCACTAGAGAAGAAGTGGGAGCAGATGAATGAAGGCATCTAAGAAGAAGCCTGAGTGGTGCATAGGCTTTCCATTAGAAGCATTAACTTAATCTGGAGCAGATGAATGCAGATTGAACTAGAACAAGGGTCGCTCGAATGGCATGAGCATCGAGCCAAGTACCGCAATGCGTCAGAGGCTGGCGCAGTCATGGGGGTCAGTCCGTATCAGACTCCCCGTGAACTGTGGGAATCCAAGAACGGCATGGGCAAACCATTCAAAGGTAATGCAGCCACAGACTACGGTACTGCGCTGGAACCCAAAGCACTAGCCAAGTTCGAGGAGCTATGGGAAGTCAAGCTAGAGCCAACGGTATTTGTAGATGGAGAGTACAGTGCAAGCCTAGATGGTTCCAATGAATCTATCTTGGTCGAGATCAAATGCCCGTACCAGAAGCAGCAATCTAAACTGTGGCAGACAGCATCAGAGGGGCAGATTCCCGAGCATTACTACTGGCAGATGGTACACCAGCAGATGGTGAGCAAAGCAGAGAGGTGCTACTTCTTTGTGTACATCGACGATAACAATTACAGAACGATACCTATGCTCCCTAATCAGGGTGACATAGAGAAACTACGCGCAGCTTGGGATGACTTCTACGCCAACCCACCCGAGCCTAAGTTCCAGAATAGGGATGATCTAATCCCACTTGCCGAGGAGTACGCTGCACTCAAAGCAGCAGCAGATGAAGCCAATAAGAAACTAAAGGAGGTAGAGACACAGCTAAAGCAATCATGCGAGGTCAGTTCTGTAGCAGGTAACGTGCAGATACAGACCATCAGCAAGAAAGGCACCATCGACTACAAGTCTATTCCTAATATCAAAGAGGTAGATCTGGAGTCTTACAGAAAACCAACCACCACTTATCAGAAGGTAACAATTAAATGAGCGAAAAAGAATTTGTAGCAGGACTGTTTGCAAAGGCACCACATGAACGAGCGCCTGATTTTGTCAAGGCATCATTGAGCATTAAACGAGCGGACTTAGGTAACTGGTTGCGAAGTAAGAGCGATGAGTGGATCAACCTAGATCTGAAAGAGGCACGGGGCGGAAAATGGTATTTTGAAGTAAACACCTTTGTACCTAAAAAACCCCAAGCATCGAACGATGAATCCCATACACCTAAAAAGACTGAGCTTACTGGCTATGAAGTCTATGATGATGTTCCGTTTTGAGGATGTGCAGGAGAAGAGCATGTGATGCAGTACTCCCAAAGGGGGCGCATGCTAGTAAACGATACTGTTCTGATGAGTGTTACCAGTTAACCCGCAAAGCGGCCCAACGTGCTAGCTGCGATAACGCAACAATGAATCAGGACGATACATGGATGTACAATGAGGCAACCGAGCTGTTGTCTAGGGCTTGGGTCTAGTACGTCCAGACCACGGGAGTAGTGGTACGGGTATCCACATGTACGAAAGTCTTGTGTATGCCTATGCCACTGAACCCCATCGCCATAGCATTCTTGACTATGATGTAACGCTCGTACCCATCCGTAGTGCCTATGTCCGCAGCAATACCTTGGGCGTGTACTCCTGGCTTGGCCTTCCTAGCTTCGATTGAATGGCTAGGTGATCTGTAACCACTGGTAATCCTAAAGCTAAACCCGCACTCATGACGTAGTGTATCCAGTGAATGGATAAACTCATCTTGCATATCATTCTCGCCAGTTTGTTGGCAGTCGAATTCCTTGCGGGTGAAGTGCCTGAATGTCATTTCTTGTATGCAGTCTTCGCTGAGTCTTTGAATGCCTTGGCACTAGGTGCGCCCTTCGCTCCAGGCTTCCTCATCTTCTCACCAGATCCACCAGCTATGCGCTTACGCTTGGCTTGAATGTTTGCGTACAATCCTTTCTTTGGTTTCTTCACAATACTGTTCCTTACTAATCTTTGCCGTCTTGGTAAAATTGACTCTTGCCTTTTGACAGTCTTTCTTGTGCGTGTTTTCTAGCCTTATTAACTATAGATCTTTCTATTGATGATCCTGAAAGATTCCACCCAGCTCCAGGCTTCATGTTTCTCATGTACTCTATTTCTTCTTTAGATAAAGTTGGAACCATTGTAGGTATGTCAATACTTTTCCCTTTATGCATCATGTCTGTTGAAAACTCAGTCATTGTGCCGCCAGAGATCTTATTTTTAATCGGCCCAAGAAACCCGCGCTTAGACTTTATGCTGCCATCCCTTCTGTACATGGATTTATCTTGCTTTTTTACGCTAGAGTACAATCCTTTCTTTGGTTTCTTCATTACCACTTCACCTTGTTTGCCCAGTATGCCGCAGACATCTTGCCCTTGGCTATGTTTCTAGCATGACGCGCCTTGAATGATGCCCGTCTCTTTCTAGCAGATTCAGATTCACCCTTACTACTAGGTGATCCACTTACACCCTGCTGTCCGAACCGAATGGTCTTGACCTTCCCGCCAGACTTAGCCACTACGACATGGCTTTTGGTAGGATGCTTTGGTGTACGCTTGGGCTTGTTGTACCCTGATACACCAATACGACTTAATAAAGAATCACTCACTTTCTCATGTCCATTATCTTAGATACACCACGGATACCGAATGAGCTACTGATCGCAATGAACAGCAAATATTGATACCATTCTGGGAGTTGTGACAGCGCCTGGAACCCTGCGTCTACCCGATCAATAACAGTAACATCATTGGCAGCAATAGCATAGCCCACCATGAACAGGGGGATAGATAGTATGATCGTCCAGAATTCATCCTTCCAGGAATGGGCGCTAGCATCTGCCATCTTAGCTTCCCAGTTCGCATCGTTCTGGATCACGCTCATCTTGGCCTGATGCTTGGCTTGTTTCTCTTCTGCTCTATTGTTGAGAAACGTCTTGCCAATATCAGCAATAGGCCCGAGCAGTGCAGTGAATATACTCATAGCAATCTCACTTTCTGATCAACTCATTAATGGCTTTCCAGACTTCGATCATCTTCTGCTCAAGAACCTCTAGCCTATTCAGTATGCGGCCAATGGTCAGGACAAGGATAAACAGACCAGCAGCAATGGGCCAGCCTGAGACAATGACCTCCCAGACCTCCATTACTTATATCGCTTGACTGTCTTCTGAACCGTATCAGACTCCCATATCCTGAGAGCGAGCCAGACAATTGTAAATAGGCTAGCCACACTTGGAAGCCAACCAGCTAATGTTGCCACAGTACCACCTACCGCTATTTGATCCATTACTGTTTTAGCTTCCTCTTGCATACATCACCTATACTAATGACTGCCATTTGGAACCGAATCGGATGGTAATGTTATCTCCACCAGTAAACTCTCCGGTCTTACAGCCAGCTCGATAGTACAGCAGCTCTGGCTCATACCCTACGTTCTCGCTGATAGATGTAAATGTATCTACATCTGTCCAGGTAGAGTTGTCGATGCTACGTTGTACAGTGACGATAGTGCCTGAAGTTAAAGTACCACGGACAGAGAAGTTAAAGTCTCCATCGAACCGGAACGAATCGCTGAATGTGTTAGCCGCAGTGATGTTCTTCTCAATTAGCGTAGTCATTATTCAGCCTCCTGTGCAGCATAAGCAGCCTTCGCTTCGTCTGTGAATACTGTGTTCGCAATTGCTACAACATCAGCGTCTTCGCCTGACAGGTCTGCATCAGGTGTCAGTACATGACGGTGAAAGTTTCTTGATATTTCTACGTCATCACGCTTGATGATAGAAGCAGTGCGAACCTGCACCACTGGGTATCCAGCAGCTAGGTTTAATACCTCGATCTTGTCGTTCAATGTTACTTCTGAAAGTGCCATACGGCCTCCTGTTTATCGCCCAAATGGGCCTGTCCACCCGCTAGGGGTATTAATAAGCAACAAGTAAATTAGCTTCTAAATCCAGTGTTGCGGCTGGAAGTAGATCCGCTGATGCAGTTACTCTAACATTCAAACTATCACCAGCATCAAACATAATTGCTGGAGTATTTTCAGTATTGAAATTAAAAATAACTTCTCCATCTCCAGTCACCGCCGTGGATGTGCTTTGGATTCCAGCAGCAGAATTAAATACTTCGATTGTCAATGTGCCTTGAGTAATTGGGCCGTTAGACAATTTCCAAGAAAGGCCAACAACAATTCCATCCGTAATGGCATTGGAAAGTGTGCTTGCGGTTAGGAAGGTGCTAATTCCAACGGCAATGCTTGACGTAGTATAGTTCACTGTTGCAAGACCATTGAGGTTTCTCATCTTTGCGCCACTTTCAACAGTATTTCCAATGTAGTCTATAACCATTGCACGCAAAGGCTGGGCACCACCTTTTCTAATGACATTGTTTTTGAAATAAACTTCCGATGCTTCAGTGACATCAAACGCAGTGACAAAGTTTTCGACGATATTGTTCGACAGAAGAATGTCCTCACTGCCACCGTTGACTGTTACGCCAAATGCACCAGCCACTCCTGTTCCGGACATATGAGAATTTGAAATGATTATCCCTCGACAACCACTTTCAATGAAGACCGCAGAGTTTGCATAGTCTCTTGTATTGTTGTCTGTTATAGCGTCAACAGAAATATACTGACTGCTCCAAGAGTTAAATGAACGGCCTCTTTCCAAACCAGCATCAACAGCTTCAATGTATTCATTAATAATTCCATCAATGTCTATGCTTGTGCAGTATGCTGAAACAACAGTAGCACCTGTCACATCAATGCTTTTTACATTTTCAATGCGCGCTTCATAAGCATTTCCCAGATAAATGCCGTTGCAAATTCCCGGCGATGGAACAGTACTTTTAATTGTAATGTTTCTAATGAAGCCGCTCCAAGCGCCAGTTAATTTTCTAATACTTGGGCTTGTAGAATATGCCCAATCATATGGGATTGCTGAGGAGAGACTAATGACACCAGTTGAAGCATTAGAACTTGCAACCTTGGCAATGTAAGAAGCGTATCGTTGAGTAACATCGTATGGGTCAGTTCCCCACTGCATAAGGACAACATCTCCAGATGAGAAGTCGCCAGCATCAGATGCAGTTGAAGTCGTTACGGAAGTTTCATACTTGCTTGAGCCAACATTAATTGTACGTTGAGCACTAAGATCTTGCGGATATGGCCTGATAATCATTCCATCTGTAGCGATCGAGGTTTTGCTAATTGTAGCGCCATTACCTTCGATACTTACGTCACCTCTAATGTATAGCGCTTTAGAGCCAACATTGTATTCCTTGTTGGCATAAAGTGTCATAACACCACCACCAAGGCCGTAAAGATAATCAGAACAGGCCTGTAATGCAGTGCTGTCATCAGTAACACCGTCACCAACAGCTCCGAATTGAGCAGGGTCTACATATGGGCCATCAATCATTGACTGTGTTACTTTTGTTAAAGCCATTATTTAGTCCTTTTGATAGCGATTGATATAAGATTAATCATTAAACTTCATACATTATTTGGGCGGATAATGTTGAGCTTGTATTGTTTAAGGCGATATAAAGGCGCATCCCTGTCCCAGCAGGAATAATTCTTAAAAAATCAGAATCATTGCTCGAATAAACTACTGTATCCCCCATATCTGAGACACTAAAAGGAAGTCCCGATAAAGCCATATATGAACCTTCATTATATGCAGTTGTTATAGTGACCGACATCTTGATGGTAACAAGATTTCCTATTTTTACATAAGTGCAATCATCACTTGATTCAGTTACTGCTTGCCCGCCGCTGCCTGAAAAATTCGGAGACCATACACCCTCCTCGTAGTCCGAAAAAAGCTCGCTAGTGCCAGTGCCAGCGGTAGCAGAGAAGTCGATGCCTTTGCCGGATGTGCCTATGATTACGTTGCCGATATCAACGCCAACGTCACCATTACCTTTCACTGTAAATATATCTATGCCGCCAGTATTCTCAACAAGTATCGACTTGTCAATTTCGTTTGTTCCTGCTCTAATTCTAAGTCCATAACTTTGACTTACAGTCGTCGATCCATTGAGTCGTGCCGCAAATAAATTAGCGTCGCCAGTTGCTTGTAGCGCATCGCTTGAAGAAACAGTTTGATTAACTAAAACAGCGCCATCAAGCGTAGATGTTCCTGTAACTTCAAGATTTCCGTCAACTTTTAAATCCGAATTCACATCAATATCACCATCAAAAGTTAACTCCCCTTCAATAGTTACATCGTTGAATGTTGGATTGCGGCCAAAAACACCACCATTTTGTTTAATGGTCATTATTTACTCCTAAATTTTAATTTGCTATTTGTTAGCTTAAACCTGTGGTGTTATCTGTTTCAAGTTTTGTGGTGAAAGTTCCTGCCACTACCGACCTTATGCTATTACATCGGTTTCCGACAACCATTAAGGTGGAGTTAGTAAAAGTTCCACTATCTTTTAATAATTTTCCAATAGTGTAGCAGTCGATAACATCTAATCTTGCACTTGTAGAGGCCGCCGCAGCTATCGCTTGAACTAGAACCATAGTGCTTGCTTTATTTGCAGTGTCTTGAATAAAGGTCGCATTATCGTTTCTATCCCAATGGCTAATGCAATAATCTTCTACTGCCGATCCCCCTGTTGATGCTAACGCTTCTACTGAAAATTCTGCGCCAATAAAAGACTGCTTTACGCCAGAGCTAGTAATAGATGTTATTACTCCATATCCTGTTGGCTTTACATACTGTCCCGATACTAGACCGCTCCAAGAGATATTTTTAATGGTCTGGAAAAATATAAAAGTAGTATTAGCGACAGACCCGACCAAAGAAGTTGAAGCATCTGTTAAGGTAGCTCTGCAATCTTTATCAAAAGTTACAATATTGGCTATACCAGCGTCGTATATAATGCAATTATCAAACGTACACCCAATAAAATCAGAGTTGCATCTTATTTTTAAAGTAACATTTTTAAAATTACAGTTTACAAATCTTAATTGTGCTGTTGTATTTTCTGGTGTTATGCCAGCGTCACCGTTAGTAAGACGTAAATCATTTAAGTCTAAAAGAGATTTATTTGTTGTGGCTATTGTAGATGAAAAATTGAAATCACAATTCACAAAAACACCTAATCCACCAACGGTACATTCTGCTTGCCAATCTTGAGCGATCTCATCTTGATAGTATTCATAGCCTTCTACATAAAACTCATAATTTTTCGTAGTGTCTGCGGAAGTACACTGGTACACAAGCGCTTCTGGATTTTTAATTCTTTGTCCTGCACCCTCAAGATACATTCCATCTCTAATGTCACTCGAATTAATACTATGAGGAACGCCAGATTCGTCATCACAAAAAGGATGAGAGTTATCAATAGTAGAACAATTTATTACGCGAACTTTAGAAATAGGATTATCTACAGAGGTATAAGTGTTACCTGTGTTAGCGCTAAGAACTCCAGTAGCAGGAGCAGTAGAAATACAATTTTTCCCTGTAGTGGAAACATTTGTAATAACCACATCTGAAACTGGGCCGCCAGAAGGCCCAAACTCCCTAGTAATATCAACAACTCCAGCACTCGGGCATTGAACATGAAAATCATGGATGCGGATATGGTTGCCTGAAACATCCATCAAAGTCCCGTTATAATCATTAGCCACTTGGAGTTTTGAAATATCTACATTTTGACATGCAATAACTTTAAATAACGCAGAATGATTTGTTCCGGCACCTACTCCCTTTAAGCTATGAAATCCTACAATAGTCACGCCTACACAACTTCGATATCCTATAATTTCGCCAGTATCATTTGTTGGGGCTACCCCACAGTTATACATGTGGACGTTATCCGACTCATCAAAGTACCAGCAAAAAGATCTTAGAGTATCATTTACAAAACCTGCTTCACTTCTATATCCGCTGTCAGGTTTGTTGTTGCGATAATCTAAAGTATTTTGCAAAAAATAAACTGTTTCACACTGATAAAATCTAAAATGGTTACTATAGTTTACCGAGCTTTTAATAACTCCATTGCCTGCAAAATTAGTATTAGACTGGAATACAAAATTTTGAACAATAATATTATTACAAGATGTAAAAAGATATCCTGCGAATCTCCGCAAAGGGCCGGTGCCATTAGAGTCAAGATCTGATATTCCACCGTCATATATAATTGATCCAGACCCTTCTAGGGTTATATTTGAGGCTGATGTTAAAGTGATCTGGCTATCATTACGAAAAATTCCACCGCTAGGGAAAACAACAACAGCAGATGTAAAAGTAGCCGCATAATTAAGGGCCGCTTGGATAGCCGCCGTATCATCAGTAACGCCATCACCGACAGCACCAAAGTCTTTAACCGATACTGACTCTTGCAGCTTGAGCTGGACATTCCTACCGTAAGTAGATCCCGCTTGAGTGAAGGATACTTGTGACGCAGTAGTGGAGCCTACTGGTAATACCTGAACGACCATAACCTCGATCGTGCTGAGATTCGGTGGCGCAGCAGAGAATTGTACGACAGCACCAGATACGTTGTAGGTATCTTTCTGCTGGTATACCCCGTCAATGTAGACCTGAGTATTGTTCTCGCCTCCAGGCTCCATGCCCAGAGTGAAAGCTGTAGTAGAACCATTACCAATAAAGTTATAGTTGTTCATGCCAGCAGAGGTATACAAACCAGCAGCATCGCCAGCTTCAGGGTTGCCAGTAGTATCATTGAACTTGAGATATTTACCTAGACGAGTAGCCTTGTCAGGTATCGTCATGTCTATGCTAGTAGGATCAGTGTTAGGCGCTATCAGTACACGGCCATCCAGATCACCACCATTCTGCTGGAGTGCTAGCCATAGTCGATCAAAGTCATTGTTCACATCTGCCGCTAGGAAATCACCAGCATTGGTGTAAGCAGTGAGACGCTCTAACGCCATATCCCTATAGATTGTAAGGACATCACCAGTAGTTGCACCAGTGACCAGTGTGACATTACCACCAGTGTCTACGCCTACGCCACTAACTGCGTACTCGCCAGCACCTGCGCCTTGATTGATAAGCGTACCATTCTGTAGTACCTTAATGTCTCCGGCAGCAGCGATCTCGAACGTATATGGGAATACGGTCTGGCCGCTAGTAGCGGTATATTGGTCTCTCGGGGTACTGTCTAATACTGTCATATTAGCGTCCTGTTAATTTCTCTAATCTTCCTGCTGTGGCAGTACGCACATCAGCTTCAAGTGTGGGGTCTTCTTTTATTAACTGTGCTTTAGCAGAGTCTCGATATGCGGTAAATACAGCTTGTATCGCTAACGCCTTACCACCTTCTGGGCCATCAGTTGCTTGCTTGTATCCAGACTGTGCAAACAATTCTTTCAGCTTGGTCTTTAAAGGAACACTTCTCATCCCTTTATTGTCTTGACCAGAGTACAATAAAATATATTTGTCGTATTGTTGAGCATCTAATTCTACCTCATTTATGACCCTTCTTGGCATAGAAATCGATACTTCTTGAGCTACTAGCTCATCAGCGATAGGGTCTTCTTTAGCTGTACTGATGTAGATAGGGGACATAATGTCAGGCCCGATACCACCTTCCAGCACAACAGGCTCGCCAAAGATGTTTCTTCTTGGTGGCAAGTCTTCAGAGTAACCTGGAATCCTAGACTTTATTCTGTCCAGTATTCCATAAGTTGCGTTTAGTTCAGGGCTTATAGATCGTTCTACAGCAGCAACTCCAGATGGAATGACCGATGCAGCAGTTCTAGTTAGCCAAGAATTCAGCTTATAGTTGTTCGCTTCTGGATCTGTGCTAGATGAAAAGAAAGCATCCATGAAATCTACTAAACCGCTCATGTATGTTTTACTTGCCATGTTCTGAGCAACTGACAAACTAGCCGCAACAGCAATTTGTTGAGCATCTGCCTCCGTAGTCTGTCCCATAATCTCAGCCATATCTGCCGCTAGACCTAATAATGCTCCAGTAGGATCTAATCGATTATAAGCATAATAAGTATCACCCACCTTGATTGAATAAGGTTGCCACCCAGTAGCTCTTAGTATGTTCTTCTGATCTCGATCAACTGGCCCCGCTCCGGTAATGCTGCCGCTTAATGTAAGATCAGCAGATACCGCCATTACCATAGAACCCATTGTGATTTTAGCTAAAGCAAGGTCTCGCCTAGCTCCACCAGCGGCAATTTCTTCTCGAACAGATCCCATTATGGGAGCCAATGGAGTGCGCTCAAAAGTAAAGCTCATGATGTTTATTGGCGTTCTAACAAACGGCATGATTACTCTAGCCAAAGGAATATTGTTTCTGACGTTCTCTACAGATTGCCCTGCCTTTCCCAGCTTATTAGTAAAAGTCTGATATCGTGACGCATCTATAGCAGACAGCTTTATATTTTCGGGCGGGTTATCAATAATCTCTAGTACTCGTCTTGCAGCAGCCTCGTCTTTCAAACCTTCGTTAAAAGTTTGCCTGTAGGCTTGTGCATATAACTCCATTCTATATCCGACAGACTTAAAGAAAGCATCTTCAGCAGTCAGCAAGCGACCTGGAATCCGAACAAACTCACCTAGATAATCCGCAAACCTTCCTGCTGGCCCTGAAATGTTTAATGACTCTCCAGAAACAGATCGACGCTGCTCTACCTCAACCTTTTCCATTACATCAGTAGGCTCTCCGGTCTTGAGTGCTCTCCAAGACAAACGTAAACCATCCCTAGCGCCATCAATAAGGCCCTTCATTTGCGCTGTTGTTTCTCCAGGGGGTATGTTCCCGCCTATTGCTCTAGCAAGTCTTCGCTCTCCTACCGTTAAACCAGCAACCATAGTATTGGACAGAATGTTTACCGCATGAGTAGTCGGGCTAGATAACAAGCCATTGATCCATACCTCATACAACATGTCTGCTGTGGTGACCTTATTAGCATCTCGTACAAACTTGCCTACTTGTGCAGGATCGTCCAACTCAGCAAACATCTGGGCCATTTTTTGATTAACTTCTGATCCACCAGAACCATCTAAAGCCTCTTTGATCGCTCGTTGTTGTGCCCGAGAACTTTCAGCAATAATGTTAAATGATTGCAGTGCCCGACCAGCTTCAGCAGTCATTCCTGAAACTTGCAACTGAATGGCTCTGTGATGGGACATGGCTCGTCTAAACAATGCTAGTTCAGTGTCACCACCATCCGCAGCTTTTTTGGACAGCTCAATTAAATTTTCACCGGATGCCACTAGAATCTTTCTAGCTGCAAGAATTTGCTCTGCGTTAAAAGCCTCACCCTGCCGACGATTCATCAAATCATCAACCGACATACCAAGATCATCAGCTAACTTAGGCAATTCTTGATTAGTAATTATCTCCCTACGAGCCTTATTGATAGCTTTAGAGTCAGCTTGTGCCACCCTGTCCAGCAAATTTTGCACATCTTCGGTGGTATTTAATTTTGCCAGATTGATATTCTGTGCGCGTTCTGGCGTTGCTTTCTTTGCTCCAGTTTTAAATTCTGGAACTTTGATAGTAACGCTTGCGTCTTCAGCAGCCTTGTCAAAGGGAATAAATTCATCTTCAGGCACTTCATCTACTTGCCTAACAATTGCCACATCTGTAGATATTGTGTCATCTATAATGTCTTCTACAGGAACACCAGTGTCTTCTGATACTTTTCTGATTTCTTTGCCTGACTTAATAAACTTAACCGCAGACATCAATCCATCGGCCAAACCACCTAGCGCCAAACCTTCTATCGCATTTTTAAATCTACCTTCAGCCTCGGTATCATCTGGACTTGATGCCAAATATTCTGTTACTGGATTAGATAGCGCAGGAACTTCCTCGACTAAATCAGAAAGACGAGCCTCCATAGGATCAAACACTGTAGCGTCAGCAATAGCACCCGCAATGTATGGCGCAGCTTTGCCAGTACCCTTTACAGCTTTAAATGCTGGGCCAAATCCCGTTAAGAATTGTGATACACCTCTTACTAAACTGCCTGTAACAGTCCTTGGATCGCCTTCTATTGTTGGCGTTTCTACATCACTAACAGCCTTGGCAGCTTTTGCCGCAACCTTTGCACCAGTTACTCCTCCACCAAGGGCCATTGTAAATGCGCCAGCAACCACAGGATCAACATCAATCAGATCTGCAATCTCAGCAACTGCGTCTAATGCTCCTGCAACAGCTTGCCTTGGAGCTTCAACAATACCGCCAGCAATATCTTTAAATACTGCTACTGGCTTGTCTCCGATTTCAGATACACCAGCCTCAAACAACCGTTTTGTCTGCTCATATTTTCGAGATATTGGCCCTTGTTCCTGGACTTCCTCTGCCGCAAATTGTTGCCTTGCTAGTTGTGCAGGGGTTAGATCGGCATCTTGACGCGCATTCAGCACCTTGCCAGTAGCATCATCATTGGCAAAAAACGGAAACACGGTAGACGGTTCTGGATTCAGATTTATGTCTTTAGTGTTAATCTCTTTGATAGCTTCAGAGACTTGTGCATTTTCATTCTTAGCCATTTATTGTCCCTTTAACGCTTGATCTAAAGCTCTTTCAAAAGCATCTGCATTTCTTTTCAGACTCTCATAATTATCAATTCTGTAGATTTCTTCGTTATATTCAGAGTCCGTAATAATGTTCTCTTTTAGTTGTCTGTTTAGATCTGCTCGTTTTGCTTTAGGATCTTCAATAGGATTCAAAATTAATTCGTTAACATCAATCAATTCCCTAGCTACTACAGGGGGATCTTCCCCGTCCAGTACTCTTTCGTTATACACTAGCTGCAACTTAGCGAGCCTTTCTTGAGAGTTGAAATCTAAAGCGCCTAGTGGCCCTTTCTCGACAACACTGTTTTCCAAGAATGACCGGAACCTTTTAGCTCTACTTGTATTAATAGGGGACTCTGCATCAAGTTGGGCAAGTGCATTCTGATACAGTTGCTGGCTAGTAGCCCCCGTTATAGTTCTATTCGTATTGTTTTCGATAAAGGTCAAGGCTTCTTGCGGATTACTATTGATTAAAGTCTGCGCTTCTCGAATGACAGAATAATCATCAACACCCTGTCCCCTGCTGTTCACAATGGCTGTAAGCTGAGTTAATTGAGTAAAACCAATATTCTGATTTCTTGCGGCAAGAGCAATATCTCCAGCGTCTGCTGTTCCTTCAGCAATTCCTAGAAATAACTCAGAAGCATTTTTCTCTTGTCTGACAATGAGCGCGTCTTCTGATGCTTTTTCTTTGATGTTATCTAGCTGCATGAATTGATTTAAGTCTTGTCTAAATACATCTACTAGATTTCCCTGCTGTTCGACAGTAAATCCTTTAAGGGGCGTATCCTGTACCCTTTCAATGTATTCTACAGCAGCAATAGCACCACGCTCTTCGTATGTGTTTTTTAAAGCACCCCGACCAATGGCAGACTCTACTGTAACAGAGGATTCTTTTATAATATTATCTGCTGCTGCCTGAGATATTGCGCCAGACTCAACCCTAGCCTTTATCGATTCCGTAGAAGACTGCAAGCTGGCCATCGCTGCCTCAGAGTCACCCAGACTCGCAAGGCGAATACCGCTATCGATAGCAGAGTTAATATTGTTTACTAACCGCTCATCTGTCTCTTGTCTTTGCCTAGTAATCTGCTGGGATTGAACCTGTGATCTTGCGGATGCAACTACAGGGTCTATAGATAATTGCACTATGTCTCGGTAATCCTCAGATATACCACCGCGCAAGCCATTAAGATATTGGTTAGATAGCTGATCAAATTTCTCAGAATCCCCATTGCTTTCTTCTGCAATCCTGGCAATATTCTCTCTTGCATCTGTGTCTATAGACGCAACATAAGACTTCTCTAGCGCAGAATTATAGGCTTGATCGTATATCGATATACCGGACAAAAACCCTTTCTTTTCTTCTACTGGCTTACCTGCTTCTGCCGCTTCAATACCCGCAGCAAGACCCGCTTCCTGGCCCTGTTCTGCACGTTTCTTAGCTGCAACCTTGAATGCGATTTCATTCACTTGATCTGCGATACCAGCGAGCGCCTCAAACCTACGAGCAGCAGATTGATCTACTCCCGTTGGCCTGAACTCTCCGTAATATCCAATAGGTTTCTGGGCCATTATGTTTTACCGCCAGATTTAAATACGTCTTTAATCGAGGCACCTGCTTTCTGCAATGCGCCCGTCTCAGCTAGACCGACCCCAGTTTTTAATAATGTAGATGTAGCAGCCATATATCCAGCTTGCTTTGCCGCCTTACCCTGTCTGCGTAGTTGAGCCTGTTTTAACTTGTCTGACAAACTTATAGTAGCCTCACTCAACCCTGCTTTCTTTGCACTAGCTAATGCGATACTGGCTGGTGTGCCTTCTCCAGAAATACCAGACATAGCCTGACCGACTACATTAGCGGCCAATGCCCTGTTCAATTGTTCTCGACGTTGCAGTTCTCGGCCTTGAGCAGCAAGACGCTCTTCTTCAGCTTGACGGTTTAGCTCAATCTCTTGGGTCTTACCAGCAACATATTGACCTCTAGCAGATACCGCAGCAGACGTTACCGCGATTGCAGTGATTACCCAACTCATACGGCCTCCAATATTTCATTTGCTATCTTGTCCACATCTGTCTCCTCGGTAACGTGGAACGTAGTCCATACCGTGTCCGTAATTGCGTATATCACTCGCTTCATGCCTGGATGCGTCTGACCCATATATGGAGCCTTGATTTCTTCTCTGCCTTCATGTGTGACCGCTACACATTCACCTTCAGATACAGTGAATAGATGGTTCGTCTTGTGCAGCGCACCTACTAGACATACACCAGCAGGGATCAATAGCTCTCTAGCGTAAATACCATCAGCAAAATGATGCGTGACCTCTGTTTCAGCTTGAGGCATAGCCAGCATCACATCTTGTGCTTTGTAGATATTACTCTGTAACGCTACATTCACGATGATTCGACCTCGTATTCAATCATCTGTATATGTACCGGAGTAGGATCGGGTGCAGTTATTGACGGCATTGCGTCCCTAGTCCAGCCTATTGTATTTAATACATCTTCTATTATGCCAGTTTTTGAGTTGGGAGAGGTATCTAGTGGTGAAACAGATGAATAACCAAACTCTCTAATGGGTACTGGCTGACCATCTACATAGTAACCATACGACTGATAGACCCTGATGTTCATGCGAACAATACGCTTGATACGCATCTGGTTCTCACCGCTACCGATATTGGTATTAAGTGGCATGCCTGTGACTTCTACAGGGAAGTTTAGCCCGACCTCTACGTTGGTGTAGCCTACTTCCTCTGATGTGAGTATTATCTTACTACCCACCACTGTCCTCTCTGGTAGCACGATGCCATCCGCTACAATCTGAACAGTCTCACCCTGCAAATGACCCAAACCAGTGATCTGTGTATCCGTTGGCCCTGGATTGAAGATAATAGAATCATCCATCAGGTGATCGAATGACCACTTCTCTATGTGATACTCGACATTCCCCGCGATATTTCTCTTGTCGATCATGTATAGCTCATCATCTACCACGGTAGCGTTAGTGATAAAGCCAGAATTAGCGGATATCCACTGAGTAAACCCGTTGATGTCTTGGTCTCGTAGCGTGTTTAGGATAGTGACCGAACCATCTGAGTTGGGTATAAACAGCCAGTTAGCATCCTCGCTAGTCGTACCCGATAGCATTGCCATGTCAGTAGGCTGCTTGATCAGGTGAGACGAGAGTACAGATCTATCGTGCGTGACATAGGCATCTTCATTGAACGAGTAGACAAAATCATAGATCGTCTTGCCGTTTCTATCGACGAATATGGTAGATCCATCTACATCCACTACCTCGATATAGGATGCGCCATGATTAGTCTGTGGCGTAATCCCTACAGATGAAGGCGTAACAGGCGTACTGGTCACTGAGAACTCTGCACCAGACGTAAATACTTGCAGGTTCCGGCCTGGATAAACATCAATGATCTCGTTCAGCTTGCGCGAGGATATGGTGGCAAAGATACCTTCATCGTCATCACCATCGTCAATCTCATAGTCAAAGAACGATCCAGACTTGGAGAAGAATATAGATGCAGTCTTGGACTTAGTGCCGCCTAAAACTAATCGTCCCTCGAAGAAACATCCGGTCTTTGGGTATCCGCGATTAGCAGACCAGACAGGTTCCTTTCTAGGTGATCCGTTAGCCAGCTTTGTAATGGTAATAGGTTTCGCTGTGCCGCTAGTAGGGAATGCGCTATATAGCTCAAAGTCTTTAGCAGACTCTCCCGACACAGAGATGCTGTATGTTCTTGTGCCCGTCCTCGTAACCGTTACACCAGTTTCACCGTATACAGGCATGTCTTGCAGATTTCTCTGCATGTTGAATATGGTAGAGTTTTGCTCGTCAGCAGTCGCATCACCTGCATAGGTAATGTTTTTAGACAGTACGCCTTCAACATCTATCTGGTACTGATCACCAGATACGAATCCAGTATGGAATGCAATGCTCTGCACATCGGTAACAGGCGTAGGACTCAGATCATCATCAAAGTCATAGGTAGGCACATTAGTAAATGGCACCTCATCCAAGAACCAATCTGTATCTGTGCCTAGATTAATCAGTCTCTGTGATGGTACGTCCTCATGAAAGAACAGCATCACGCTTTCT
>Ga0208660_1000146_pt1 | contig 26689 bp, 11 predicted proteins | sample DEB08_DNA_13_FD_184527 | JGI IMG/M metagenome (GOLD analysis project Ga0208660, IMG submission 184527) | Aqueous microbial communities from the Delaware River and Bay under freshwater to marine salinity gradient to study organic matter... | ecosystem: Environmental > Aquatic > Marine > Coastal ... | reverse complement strand
GCATCACCGGCGGCATCTTTAGTTGTTACTAGGTAAGCCCAATAATGTTTCTTGGCATCAAAGATCGTATCGATCTTGTTTTTGTTACCGTAGTCCGTAATAAGTGCTGTATGTACGTTTGCGCCAACAGTAGAGCCATTACCAGCTACACTTGTGTTGAATATTCCAGATGCGCCAGCATCGGCAGCGTTATCAGTGACCACCGCTGTTGTAGTAAGAGCCGTCGTGAGATTGCCCGCACCAACAAGTAAGTCAATCAAAGTAGTGAGCTTAGTGATACCAGCACTAGAGAATCCGTTGCTAGATGCGAGTAGTGCGTTCTTCAAATGCAGATAGAATACTTTCTCATATAGAGATGGATTAGGCAGAAATGCTGTCTTATAGTTCGTTCCGTTTATCTTAGTATGCGCTAAACTGCCCCATTCCATATCCAGTAAGAAGAAGTCTATCCAGTAATCAGCATCTCGAAGACATTTTGCTTCTAGTGTTGCCGCGGTTTCAGTATTATTGAGTGCAGTGTCTAAGTCAGTGTAGAAGCTACTGTCAGCAGCTTTTAATGCGGCATTGGCAGTGGTAATTATAGTAAATCTAGTATCTTCAAGAATCTTACGATCCGATGATAACTGAGGAACAACATCAGTATATGCGCCAGATTCTGGCTTACCTTTACCTATAATTCTATAGTCGTCTATCTGTGTCGTAGGAATAGTAGGCGTTGGACCATCACCGTCCGTCGAGTCTCCTCTATACGTTGTTGTGCCGCCAATACCAAAGGTGGTGTTAGGACATTTTAGAAGTGCTTGTGATCTACGAACTACTGAGAAGTTATCGCCCAGACTATTGTTTCTTGTTTCCCAAAAATATCCATCGAAGTTGTCATATATTCCGAATTTTCTGATTGATGGATTAGGAGAATATTCTGTGCCGTCAGCGCCTTGTGTGCCGACTGTCGATTTTATACCGAATGTGGCTGCTGATACGCGACCTGGCTGATATCTAAAGAATCTTTTTGACGTAAGAACTGCTACTTTGTTTCTAGGTGCTTCTACTAATGCACCAGCTTCTGTAGGAAGATGCTTAATGCCATGTCCTTGCTCAGAGGCAGTTGAGCTACCTATGTGATACGCTGGACTACTTGACCACTCAGATGGATTAACGTCATATGTGTTAACATCGGCAAATATACCTAATGCAACTTCTGCTCTGGGTATGCCCAAGAGAGATAGTGCAACCTCGGACTGTACCTTATTCTGTTCGACTACAGGAATAGCAGTCTGATCAGTAGCTACTACTACAGGAATAGATTTGTCAGACGTTTGAGCACCAGGAGATACTGGTGTCGTTCTACCGACATTTACTACACTGGAGTTATTGTTTACATTTGTTATGCTTGACATATTCCTTCCTTAAGTTATCGTACCTTGTGCCATCACAAAAGTATCGATTGTATTTATTGTTCCGCCAGAGCCGCCTGCTACTAAGCCGTTAGTGCCTCCACCAGGTTGTCCATTGATGAATATTCTGCCGCCCCCAATAAAGTCTATGAAGACTCTTCTCGTATTTCCGGTGCCAGTGATATTCTGAATAACACCATACTTAATGCCTGTATCTGTATTGAAGCCTGTGTGACCACTACTCAACTTGACGAATTGACCGATATGTAAATATTTATTGTTGATGCCAGTTGCGTCCACAGAGTATCTAGGGTTATTACCCGCTCTGTTTAATGAGTGAGATGTTCCAACACCATCGGTTAAGTTTAGTATCTCGTGTCTTTTTATAACTAGACCGGCTCCAGATCCTATCACTGTGACCAATGCAGTGCCTGGGCCACTCTCTTGTACTAAAGTGAATCCGCTTCTGGCGCCTTCACTGCCTGTTACAGCAGACACTTTACATACAAGTGGTCCAGCAGTGTATGATGGAGTTGTAATATTGCCACCAGTGATCGCTCCTGTGATCGTGACTCTATCGCCTATGTTCAGTGATATACCACTGGCAGCAAGGAATTGGCCTGCTGTACCGCTGATAGATAGATTAGCAGTTGATAATGTCGTGCCGAGAGCCTTTAAGTATGTGTCTGCCAGGCGTAGTTCTCCAACAGCATAGTCACATCCAGATACAAAGTAAACTGCGTTGTCGATTAAACCACCAACAACAGTGCCGCCACCACTTTTATATTTTACTTGATCGCCTATACTATATCCATGACTACTGATAGTTATAGATTCTTTTACTGTTGCGTCCACAGAACTAGCTGCATTAAAGGTTTTATTGGCCTCGTCAACATTTTCAGCGACATTTGATTCCCATTGGCCATTGGCTAGCGTAGCTAGTGCGACTTCATTTCGATACGAAGAAGACCACCCCATTCCAACGTGATTAGCATTTGCTGCCTTCAGAGTATCGAATGAGAATTGACCAGCAGCATCTTTAATTTTTGTTGACAATGTGTTAGTGATCTGGAATCCAAATTCGCCTGGTTTAGTAGATTGATCGATAGACCTATTACTAAGAACTATAGCGTCTTGTGCTCCACTAGAGACTGTGCCGGTTCCAGTGAATAGTGCGCTACCTAAATTACCAGAGTCGCCATCATCATAAATAAACTCTGCCCCTATATAGTTAACTACAGCATTGTTGCCTTCAGTAAAGTCTGTGTCGCCTAGATCAATGATAGTGTAGCGAACTCCATGCTTAAGACCGGTTGCGCTGTCTGCGCTATAATCGGCTGCGTTTTTGATTGTACCGTATAGGCTTTCTACGCCAGAAGAATTTTTCTGAAGGTAGAATGCCTTGTGTATTATCTCTGCCGATACACCACCGGTTGCTGTTTGATCTAGTGCGAAGTCTACTCCGTTCTCTTGATACTTGAAATCTGGACTAGTGAATGTCTGACCATTAGTCAATGTAATATTTATCGAGTCGAACTCACTATTAAGAATATCAGGATTAGGTAAGAATTCGTTAGCCGGGCCAGTCAACACATTAGGAGACGATAGAAGGAATGTAGATCCATATACATACAGACCACTTCCGCAATTCCGTATCATGTTGTTAGTGATAACACCTCTAGTTGTTACTGAAGCATTGACACTATCTGAGAAGTTTGACATTATATTGCCAATAACTTGCGTATTTGTGCCAGAATCTATCACTAGTGGAGAATATGCAAATCTATCACTAGTAGATCCATTGCTGATCTCACAGGTATTGATTTTTATTTCCACAGGAAAAGTCGCAAATACTCCTCCGCCTGCTGAATTCTTAATTCTGCATCGATCTAAAATAACGCCTAGAGACTGAGTGCCAAAGTTTAGAAGATAGTTCGTCTCAGGTGACGAACTATCTGGAAAGATAAACTGATTACTAACGTTGCCGTCTATGTCTACTCCAACTATAGATATATTTTTTGCATTAACAGTTGTTGCAGACTTGATTATGTTTGAGTGTGTTGTTCCAGATTCTCCACCAGACCATGGCATTCTTAATATCTTAGTGACATTAGGAGAACCGGCTAAGCTGAAGTTGTCAGGAAGAGATAATGTCGTCACAATATAAGTCTTAGGATTTAGCTGTAAATTTCTTTTATTAACAGCAACCTTTGTGCTGATAGCAGTTGCGATATCAGCGGTATCATTGTGTGTAACAGAGACTATCTTATCACTATTCATATAAAGTACAGTAGAAAGATTAATCGTGAAAGTGCTAGTCGAGGTTGTGGTATCGATAGAAGATATTGACGTATCAGCCCAACCTCTAAGTGCAGTAGCCGGTGGAGTTACAGGAAAGTGTGTGATTGGATATGATGAACTATAGCTGTTATCTAAAGGATCTTTGCCTGACCAACTAGTGTAATCAAAGGTATAATAGTCTGTCCATAGATTTGATCCTGTCGGACCAAACTCTTTAGGTCCAAGAACAGTGAGTAGTTTATATGCTCCTGCTCCTCCAACTTGTCGATATATCGCTAGTCCTCTATTCGCAACTGAAATTTCTGATCCAGTAAAGGCTAATCTAATAAAGTAGTCTGTATTGAAGGCCGATAACACATCAGCATTTCCAGTAGTCACACCTGTCTTAGAAATTGTAATAGGCACAGCAGCACTTGCTGATCCTATAACGCCTGTAATAGTATCAAATTTACACACTTTATAATTTATAACAACTTGAGTATCACCAGCACCATGACCAGTAGTAGTAAAACCACTCGCGGTTGCGGCAGTTGTCAAGTTAGTTGCGTCGAGTATAGATCCTACAGCCTCTGCTATAGACGCACCGAAGACTCTTACTGAATCGCCAATTGAGTAGTTCGGAACAAGAGATGTGTCGGAGATTAATATCTTACTAGATTGTCCGTTATCGACAAAGAGTCCCGCAGTTTCGTTTAAGCTGTCTCTAACGTCTCCGTTATCGAATGAGTCGCTATATGTATTAAACAAATTAGCGAATGAGTCTTCAATCAATGCGTTTACAAGGTCAGCACTGTAAAACTTATTTAGCGTACCCTCGTTAATATTATCACTTGTGATAGTGAGACTATTAGTTGTATACCTTAACTTAGCATCTGTTGAGTCGTACTTAATGAATCCTGAATTATTTGCCAGATCCCCTAGATCAGATACGATCTTGGGAGAAGAGCCTACGGTAGGAGGCTTATTCACAAAATTATTGTAGTCTAGAAAATATGATCCAGCTTTATATCCACTGTTAGCGAATAGTGTCGTCGCTCTTAATCCGTTCGAACCATTGCCATCGGGATCATATGCGTTTAATCCGCCTACTATTAAGCCTGCCTTTTGAATGAATATTTCAGCGGTCAGTATAGAGGAGCTCAAGTCAGCTAATGTTATTTTCTTTGACTGATTATCAGATATATCAGTAACAGCAAAAACGTCAGTCGCTACTATAGTAGTGCTGTTAATCGATGCTAATTCTGTAAACTTTTTGTTTGCCATTTACCTTTATCCCTAGAGTGGTAAGTATTCTTTTATTTATACTGTGCGTAGATTAACTAACTCTTTTCCATACGTAAGTCGCAATATATGGCTGTAGGTTGTTGTGAGTTTCAGGTCTATTATTCGAGTTCGCAAGTCTATTTTCTTGAGTGTGATAATCATACTCAAGCTCTCCTGATGATATATCGCTCAATGTTCCTTGTGAATTATAACTTGAACTACTACCGGCATTGTTTGTTGTGTCGATGCTCCAACTATTACCTGGACCATGATCATACCATTTGTGGTTATGATTCATCTCATCTTGAGCTAACTCGTGTCCGGTGTACCCGCGCTTATCTCCTACAGCAAATAGCTCCTGAATGGCAACAGCATTTGTGAATCCTGAATATGTTTCCACCGAACCTTCAGAGAATGGACAGGTGATAGTGTCGTTACTTATAGCTGTAATAGTTCTACTTGAGGAGTTAGGATCATAATATTGCCATCCGGTTATTCCCGATATGGTCACCTTATCGCCAATAGACATAGGATGCTTACCATTTGCTAGACCAGTTACGTCTACAGTAAAGGTCGCAACACTGCCATCATGGCTGCCCTGTGTTATCGATATACCCGTAGTGTCTGCACCTACGATTGCTCTACCTTGTGCGAATGCTTTCCAACTAGCGGAGTTAGTACCAACATTTAAGGTTGTGTATGGATTCTCATCCTTCGTAGTTATGTAAATAGCGCCTACAGGATAAATGGACTCTAATATAGTTTTGAGTGCGGCAGATGTAAGACCATTAGACGTGCCTGATGTGTTCTGGTTACCTGTAGAGTTAACACCCGGTAAGTTTATGCTCGCGCTACCATTAAATGCTACTCCGCCTATGGTTCGGCTAGTAGCTAGTGTTGTGGCTGTAGCTGCATTACCTGTGCATGATCCAGAAGAGCCTGATGTGTTACCCGTGACATCGCCAGTCAAGTTACCCGTGACATTGCCAGTAAGGTTAGAGGTGATGGTGTCTGGCAATAGAGCGTCAGCTATTTTTAAATTGGCGCCAGTGATTTTGCCAACATCATCTCCACTATTATTTATTCTAAGTGATCTAGTTCCCCCAAGAATCTCAAAGTATCCATGGTCTGCGCTAGTTTGTTGTGTCCACTTGGTCGCACCGGCTAGAGAGAATGTTAGAGATGTTGCAGCAGCTCCGTCTATTCTAATATTACCGTCATCTAACAGAAGATTCTTATCAAGAGTTATTGTAGAGCCTTGAGCAGTAATATTATCGACTGTGATCTCATGACCGGATTCTAGAACTATGTCTCCGTTAAGCTTGATGTTACCCGCATTCGTCTCACTGTCTCCCAGTGTGACTCCTTTGTTAGCATGGTCGATTAATGCGTTTGTTCTATCTCTCCAAACTCCGAAAGTTGTGCCGTTAGCAATATCGTCTATGTTATTTGTGCTCATTTCGTCATCTCGTTAACTGTGTTTTGTAGAAGTGTCATTGCGGTCTCTAGCTTACACAATCTAGCTTCTAGACCTTTGATGTATTTATCTTTCGATTTTTGAGCGACTGCCTCCCTATAAGCAGTGGCATCAGTGTTTACTAATCCACCGCTAGACTCTCGTGTATATTCCTGTTGAGTTATCATGTTAGTGCGATAGCTCTATAGTCGTATACATGTGGAAACAAATTAATGTCTGGAGTAACGTTGGGAGTTCCAGCTGCTGATAATTCTCCTGAGGTCATATGTCTCATGACTAGCTTCAACTGAAAAGACATATAGTTAGTCGAGTCAACACTATTCAGGTCATATTCAAACTGTCTATAGTCACGAGTGTTAGCTACATTAGAATATAAATGTGCATCTTTATTTGTCAGCAAAATCCAATCGCTAGGAGACTCGACATTAGTCGGATAAACATATCTAGTATACACGTCCACTATAGTGCCAGGAGGTCTATATGCGCTCAACAACACTTTCATATCATCCGCATATAGTTCATCCTTAAGAACAACTTCTTTAGTTATCCAATTCGAGGATGTCGCTGCCGAATTTGTTATGTCATACTTATATACATTAAGCATTGATAGATCAAAATCTATGATCGGTGATGCCGCAGTGTATCCACTATTGCCCATCGATACCTTAATTATAAAGTCTTCAGCCGCGTCTGTTACTGCTCTATTAGAAGCACTCTTAATTGATCTTGCAGAGTTTATAGTATACGTATTGGCGTTTGCCGCTACTGGTCTATCGATACTAGCGCCGTTCATCAATGTTAATTCAGTCGATGTTACATTAGAGTTACTTGTATATATCTGAGGCTGAAAATAAGAAATATTCTCATCGTCTACTGTTGATATGTACGAAAATGCACCAGTATTGTATCCTATAATCTTCTGATTATTATTTCTAACTGTACCACCACCCGCGAGTCCTGTTCCAGAACCTGTCGCTACGAAGGTTTGTCCTACTGTCGGAGTAGATCCTGCTCCTATGCCGTTCCATACGCTAGAGTCTGATCCTACGCTCACGATTGTGTATGTATTTCCAATAGACACGGTCGTTATAGCTACAGGAGCATTGTCGTTGAAATAGTTAGACTGTCTAGCAGAACTTGCGTTTAAGAATAGACTTGTAGGTCGATTCTTATTGTAGTGTGACACTCTACCCGCAGAGCATATGTACGCTGTGCCAGTTGTTCCTGTACCGCTATATGGAGTCTCTAGAGTTATCACTGTGTTAGATCCAGTAGTTATTCCAGTGATCTTAGATAGAAGCTTATTCGTGCCCGATTCAATATAGACATAATCAGTAGACGTGAACGCTGTACTTCCTGTGATCGTGAGAGTCTGTTTAGTGGTACCAGATATTGAGCCGCTGTATGCCGTTGACTTAACTACATAGGCAAGCTCATCATTCTCGAACTGGCCAGTTGTATCTCTGACTGTCAAGAACTCAGGACTATTAGGAACAAGATTTATAAACTCTTCTGTAACAGGATTAGTCACTAGAGTCGAGTCTTGAAAATTGTGTCTCTTTAAGTCAAACTTGATATCTTCGTCTTGATAAGATTTCCATGCACTATCATTAGTAGAAGTGAATAGAACTCCATCGCCCCAATCACTAGTCACAGCCTGATTTAATGTAACATCCGTTCCACCAACTTTACTCGTCCATATTAGGTAGTCTGGAGAGTTTGCATCAGGTAACAATACGAAGCAGTACTCAGATTCTACATTCAGTCTTACGGGATCTTCGAATGTGAACGTGGTCTTTGTAGCAGCAGTATCTGAAACGAATACGTCTGCACTACGAAGATGCTTTCTTCCGAAAGCCACAACATTAGCAGAAGGATATCCATTTGACACTTCACGTATCTCTAGAGTAATGCCAGTGGTCAAGCTCTTAGACTTAAAGAAAACATCTACCTCTTTTATCAAAGCGATATTAGAGTCGTTTGTAGTTGAAGATTGTACCTTAAATGTCTGGGCTATAGGATCGCCAGCTATTCTTCTTCGTACAAGTCTTTCAGTGATATCAATGTCTGTGTCAAAATCTACAGTTCTGGTATTCACATTAAGAGCAGATTTATTGACATTAAAGTTGTATGCTCTATAAGATGCACGAGCATATGAAGTCTTAGCAGAGCCTATAGAAGTGTATGTATCAACATCCGAAACCTCTAATATGTTTTCTCCGACAAAGAATGTGCCTTCTGGTATTTTGAAAACCGCTGTCAATGTTCCATTAGCGTCAGTTCTAACCGCAGCTCCTTTTACACCATTAATCTGTACATCGTTAACGTCATCGCTAGTCGATGATATCATACCAGGGTATACATGAGACGCTATGTCTATTTGCTGAAAGTAGAAGTAGTGTCGTGTGCTAGGTCTTAATCCACCTATGAATATTTTAACTTCTTTGGATCTGACATAAGGCTTCATGTTTATATCTGTCACGAAGTTACCAACACCAGTGGTAAAGCTATTAGTGCTACTGGTCAAAGTAGATGTTGTTACTCGCTGATTTTGCTCATTAAATCGTCGGCGATTTTCAGTAAAGTTTCGACTATCTAATACCTCAACATCTTCTTTTGTTAATGGCATAATTTCTTGAAGATTGTCAACTAGATCCAGTATAGGACCAGCTATATCGATTTCAAAATCTATAGCTGGATTCTGAATCACATCATAGCCAGAATCAAATGGGGGTGAAATGAATGCTTTGCCAGCATAATTGTAGAAGTTAGAAACACAGTTTCTGAAGCTTGTCGCATATGGTTGACTGATTACTGATACGCCATCGGCACTACTCACTGCTATAGTGGCTACGTTTTTCCACTGATTTGCTGTGCTGCCAGATAGATACGTCAAATCGATTGGGAACTGCTTCACTGCAGGACTTACGATTGTTCTAGACTTATCTAGCGAAGCTTTAAACTCAGGATCAATAACTTCGCCGAGTAATAAATCATTAAAGGAGTCTGCTAAGATTCCGTTCTTGAACCTGTCGGTGCCATCAGCACCTTTGATCAGAAGACTTTTAGTGTCTTGCTCAAGTAAACTTAAGCTGACCAAATTTACCATGCTGTCAACTTTTTGTTCAAGTTTACCGATATCTTTCATAGTATAATTGTTTACAGAGATATCCTTAATCTGTATTCTATCTTCGCCAGTAATTCTAGTTACGTTACCAGGAACAAAGATAGTAGTTAATGCAAACTTATCGTCAGTGTTTGGTGCGCTAGGATTTTCACTCTCTGTTCCTTTCAAGATGCTTATGTTCGAATATTCATCAACAATGATTCGATCTACTCTTGATAAGTAGTACTCGTGCGTAGCAGAGATTACGCTATCTACTCCAATAGCTATACCGTTACTAAACGTTACTGCGTCTAATGTAGTTGCTGATCCGGCACCACCTGCTTGTTGTGCATATCCTACTTTAGGTGTTGCGTATGGTCTAAAGTCATAGCAGTTCAACGGACTATAATCTATACCGTCCTTAGCTGTAAACTTTCTAACCAAATTCTTACTGGTAACGCCAGCGTAACTGTCTACTGTTAAATATCCACCAGCACTTGGTGTTGTTCTAGAAAGAACCTTAACATTTATAGTTAGAGCTGATCTAGTGCTAGATATGCTCTCTCCAGACTTCAGCTTAATGTATGATAGATCGTAGAAAGTGTCTTTTTGATTATTTACTAATCTAAACTTACCTGTAACGTCCTTAGGATCATCTCCACCAGTGTTATCTGTGACAGAGATTAACTGTATTGCATTAGGTAGACCAATATTCGCAATTCCTGTGCCCTGATTTAGAGTGGATTTAACAAACACGTCTTGCTCTGCTAACGAATCTTGTGTAGTATTGGTTACTATGGCATCATAGTAGATTATAGAGTTGTCGTCTAAAGCGTTATTGGTGAACTTGATAGTCACTGTTCCATTGCCGTCTATAGTAGGCGCAAGGGCTGGCTTGAGTATTGCGTTAGATTCTATAGCAAATATATTATCTATCTGAGGAAATTCGTTTGCAGTTGCGGCTATAGTGACAACATCATGGCTACTATCACTAGTAGCAGTTGAAGTGATTGTTCGTCTTTCAACCAAATTCACATTAGTGATGCTGGTCATACTAGATTTACCAGCATCAAATATTCTTCTAGCTCTATTTGGATCAAAGAACTTAAATCCGCCAGTAGCGATTACAGTCGTGAGACCAGCGTCAGACCCCAGTTGTCCTATCTGTGTAGGAAGAAGATTCTCCTTACCTGCAACGGTTACTACGCCGTAAATATATATTCGACCTTTAGCGTAAATATCGGCCACGCCATATACGTTACCTGGCGTGACGTTAGATACTGAGCAAGTCGCAATCGTACCACTACCATCTATCAGTCTATACCTAGTTCCGTCAAGATTGAAATTATGCAATACTTGAGCATCAGATGAATCGAACTCTAAATATTGACCATATCCTATGCCAGTGTACTGATTTGTTTTAGTCTGTGTTGTTGTTGTTGGAGAAATAGCAAGCTTTTTAGAAGAAACATTACCTATCTCTCTTCCGAATACGTAGGCTTTACCTGGAGAAACTACAGCATACGATGTAGATCCAATCTGTTCTAGAGACGTGTCTAGTCCATTTGTAACATAGTTGCCAGATTCTTCATAAGTTCTTCTTGCCAATTCTGTCGTGATAGAATTGAATTCTGTTGTGCTTCGTATTCTAGTTGGCTTACCATCTACATATCGAATAAGAGCGAAGAATTCTGTAGGCTCTGACGCTGTTGGATAAGATACCAATGTCGGCACTAGTTGAAGTCTGTCTGCACCTGGAGCATTCTCGTTGTTAAATCCTGAAGCATTGTCTAATAGGCTAGTATCTGCACTAGAGTTGATTAGATTTTCGCTTACAGTGAAACCGACTGAACTTGTTCCAGGCGTATTAGTGTACTTCGATACAACTATAAACTGGTTGTCTACAAATATGAAGTGACCTTTTTGATATATTACGCCTTCTTCACATGATATGCCAAAAGATTTGCCTGCATGTCCTGCGCCTGTATTAACAGTAACACTCTGTACAGTTTCTCCACTAGAGTTTTTAATGTCTAGAATTTCGCCTTGTATAAACTCTTTCACATCACCGGCGGTCGTAGAATCCAGTGCAGTGTTTCTATAGTTTATAAAGAAAGTCTTCAGATTTGGATCTTGAGTTTGGAAGCCATTCTGACCCTTAACTATCTCGGCTTGTATTCCAGAGGTCTGTCCAGTAACAGTGAAAGTGGTCTTAACGCCAGTCTCGTTGTTTATTATCTCGTCAAACAGAGTGGGATCTGAAAAGCCAGCCTGATCATTTAGCTTGATATAATTCAAATCATCACGAGCAGTTAAGTTAATGCCGCTAATGATGGTTCCTTCTTTATAGATATTTGATCCAAACCTCTCGACCTGCTTCTGAAGAATAGTCTGAAGTTGAGTTAGCTCTCTAGCCTGTACCGCTTTTGCCGGTTTAAACAATACTCTATTGAATTGCTTAGTCTCGTCAAAATCGTCGTAGTATGGAGAAACCTTTAAATCTGTATTGATGCCCATGGATTACTCTTTCCTTAAAAGTCAAATATGAACTTTATCTTCTCTTTACGAGTCGCAGTTCTTTCTATAGGATCAAAGTCCATGAAGTGAAGAAGCTCTCCACTAAATTCGTTATATGATCCATAAGTTATGGTGTCAGTTGTATTTATACTATCCGTACTGACATTGGCTGCTGTAAGTGTGGACCTAATCTGTATAGGTCCAATATGTAGCTTGCTCTTGAAGTTACCCTTATAGTCAACTAACCTAACTACAGTGTCGCTCTCAGAGGTAAATGTTGCGCCAACTGTGTTGCCCTCTACAGTCACTATTGCGCCACCACCTGTTGCTGTTACAGTAAAGCCCGTTACGCTAGGTGAGGTGCCTGTAACAGCACTCACTAGATATCTAGTGCCTGACGTGTGTCCCGTGATCGATCCTGTGCCAGTGAACGTACCGTCAACAAGAACTCTATCTCCTACCTTAAGTGTCGCGGCCGCACAAGTAAATTGTCCAGAGGTACCACTAATAGCGACACTATTTAACGTTCCTCCTCCTAAGAGGGATTCGTGTATTCTGGCGACAACAGTCTCTTCTCCTGAAGCACCGGTGAGAGTTGATATAGCCTTGGATACCTTGCCTCGTTTGGTAACATTTGATGCTTTCCATGCAGAAGTCCCACTTGAAGTGAACTTACTTCCAAGTGATGGCACAGAGTCTCCAGAATATCCAGTAGTCCATCCTAATGCTGTCCAGTCGGCTAGTGTCATAGCCAATGTTGTAGGAAGAACTCCGTCGGCAGAGTTTACGCCAAGATCGGTTATGATATACTCTTCTGAGTCTTGTAAATCCCTAACGTCTACAGGCTGAATGTGTTGTGTGACAAAGTGATTTACAGGATAGCTGGTAGCCTTTGATAGCCCTACGAACGTTAACGATGCTCTATTATCAAAAGAAGTAGGAGTGGAGCTGTTTATAAATGTAGGATTTTTTATAAGTCCAACCTTAGTGTAATAGTTAGAATCTGGCACTGTAGTAGACTCACCGTTAAAGTCTGTGAGTATAGCAAGTCTACTCATGGCCATTTCTGATATGGGATTAAATCCATGGCCGCCAGTAGGCGACACTACTGCCCTTAGAGCAGTGAGTCCAGGAACAGTTATGATTTCAGGATAAATCACCTCGGCACTAGCGAATTTATAGTTTGATCCTCTTTCAGCGAATGCTACCTTAGATAATGTACCTAACGCATCTATGATTCCGTATGCCAAACAAGGAGTTCCTGAAAGATCGCTATTGCTAACGTTTATTTTGATAACTAGCTGACACTGTTTGCCTGTAGCTCCTGCGCCCTGAATTGTGTCTGTAGTCTCTAATGCAACACTTATCGTATCGGCTGACGGAGTACTTGATGTGACCACATCATATAATTTTCCGTTAGAAGACCTTAAATACATTCCCTTATACGCATTACTAGCCTGAGCTAGAATTCGACCAGTTTTAGGAGTTATACTAACGACGACATCTTTAAATCTACCATCAGTTCTTGCAACCTCTGATACCAGAGTTACATCTGATCCATTTTCCGCACCCGTTGCTTGTCCAAATAAGAACTGGTTAAATTGTGCAGATGGAGTTTGCTCTACTATTATCTGAGAGATTTCTTCTTTAGCAGAAGAGATAACGTCAGTGTTTCCATAATCTGGATAAGGCAAAGGTAAACTATCAACAGTCTTGTATACCAATGCATCAGAGTCAGATACAGTGAAAAGATATTTCCATACGTATCCGTCACTGCTAGTGATAGAGATATATGTTGTTAAATCTATATTAGAGAATGTAGGCTGAACGGTTGATGCAGTGCCGTTATTATTATCTAAACACTTATAGATATAATAATTTCCTTGATCGTCCTTTACAGTCACTATACTATTGGCGACTGCGATATCTTGCACATCATCATAATCGTCGTATATGGTACCTGTCGTCCAGCTATTCTCGTAGAACATATATCTAACGTCTGCGACATCGACTTTATTTCCAAACACCACCCGTCTCTGAAAGTCTCGCTTCTCTTTTTGCGTATTGACTATGCCGGCTGTCTTATCAATTGACGATGCCATTATGTAATAGTTTGCTTCTGGTCTAAGAGCATTTAACTGGTCGTCAACGAATCCTCTGATCGCAGTCGTATCATCAGCACCTAATCCTAGGCTAGCTGAGGTATTGTAGCTGCCCAAGAGCGTGGTGAAGTTTTCTCCCAAAGAAGCATTGAGATTCTTGAACGAAGTAAACAGCTCGTTCGTGTTCTCAATCCTAAAATTTTCTGTTATTACTTTTGCCATTTTTAATCTCTTATTAGGTAATCGCTACTGTTCTCTGTGCTTTCGTTGTTGGTCCAATTATGTAAGGATAACTAGGACTTCCGTCACCTTTTGTGCTGATAAAGTATGCGTATGTTCCGTTGGGATAATCTGGAGTAACACAATATCTTCCGTTATGCTCGTCTAAAGATCCTAGATTAGCCACATATTCATAGTCTTGTATAAAGGATCCATTACTCTGCTGTGCAAAGCTAAACACTCTACCAGATGAGACCTGAGTCTTCAGTACATAAGAGCTTGTCATAGAAACAACAGATCCCTTAACAGTAGGTGTCGCATATCCTTTAGGTCCATATATTGGATAACCATCAAAGGATATACCAACAATCTTAGAGTGCCCATCTGCATGAGTTAGACCAGAAGTATAATATGTCGAGCTGGCTGTGAATACGCTATCCCATCCAGAAGACAAGAACTTACCAGATCTATACGTGTATATATCTGTGCTAGTATCGCTATTATCTATGGGCTTGGCATCACACGGATCTAGGTTAAAGTCTTCGTTTTTATGTACTACGTCCCAGTTGAATCCTAAAGGAGCATTGGCTACTGGACTACTTCCAAACAAGCCAATGTCTCTAGTAAATGGTGGCATTATCAGCACACCATTAGATGTGATGCCTACCGCATGTGAAAGTAAAACGCTTAATGTCTCGGGAGATGAATGTTGCACTCCATAGGTCAGTCCTGTTGGAGTGCCTGCTGTGGTCGTTAGTGCAGAGCCTGCTGATGTAGTTAGCGTAAAGCCTGTTACGTTAGGCGAGGTGCCTGTGACTGCATTCACTAGCCCTATGCCAGGAGAATAGTTATTGATCGATCCTGAGCCACCAAATGTGCCGCTAATCGTTACTATGTCGCCTACCTTAAGTGTCGCGGCTGAACAAGTAAATTGTCCAGTGGTACCACTAATAGAAACTCCAGTGAGATTTGTTCCTGGTACATATGATATAGGCGCAGTCACATCTTGAGGACTATCTACGACACCATTGCCTCCCAGATAGCTTATTGTATACGTTTTACTGACATCGCCAGATATACTTCTACTATCAGAAAATGTTCTGGCTGTACTACCATTATTCACCAAGTTATCTCCAGCTTTAGCCGGAAAGGGATCATGGTCGGTAGTAAATATAAGTGTAGACATATTCTTTCCTTAACTCACTGTTTCAATGTATGCTGGAAGTTCTCCAACTATAGGAGCGCCCTCTGACCATATTTTCCATTGGAAATAGGCATTAGGAAACGTCTCGCCGCTAGTGTCAAGTGTTGAAGGATCAAGTATAAAGACCAGAGCGACCATAGTTATATTACTTCTATTTATCTGTGTATTTTTGATGTCTATTGATGCGGACAAAGCTTGTTCGGGATTAGTAGAACTGTAAGCAGGAAGAGTAATTGTGGCAGACCTAGCAGTTGTTATGCCATCAGTCGCTTCAATAGCAAATCTGAATCCAGAAGTTTGATCTCTACTACTGATATTAACAGCAAGAGTATCATATCCAATCCAATTATTTCTAGAAGATAGATTGATGTAAACTTTATCTTCAAGTACCTCGGTACCCTCGTGTGAGTCGTCTTTGAAGCGAGTGGTACCAACTATAGTGTTATACTTATTCGATATATCATATGCAGTAAGAACTGGATAAGGTATAAGCACTTCGCTTGCAGACTCATTATCCGCAGCAGATTTTCTGGTGCTTATAGATGCATTATCTGTAACGCCAATCTCATACGCAGAATCAAGCTCAACTTTACTCATGAATCTAGTCTTGAGCGTGGAGTTTGGAGAAAGTACGTCTCCAGCTAATAACACATCATCGACAGTTGTCTCAAAAGGATTTTGTCTACTTCCTACAGGAATATACGTTATGCCGGTTGTTGTTCCGGTAGTGGTTGTCAGTGTTGTAGTAAAATCAAGGATGTCATACAACTTAATGCCTGTCTGATGACCACTACCGTCAAACACAGCAGAACCGCCCCAATATAACTTACCGCTCTCAAATGTTAGCCCGTCAGTGTTTCCTGTGGCAGTTACTAGAGACACATCATAAGTTGATGCTGTCCATTGGCCTGCTATAGCATTTCTAGCCTCGACTAGAGTGAATTCCGTGACGTTAGAAGCGGTTCCTGTAACAGAGGATACTTTATATATGCCTGCTTCACCTCCCAATGCTCCATTACCTGAAGTTCCGTCAAATGTACCTGTCACACTGATTATTTGGTTTACAGTGAGTGTGGTTGCATCACACGTAAATTGTCCAGAGGTACCACTAATAGCAACTCCGCTTAGTACTGCTCCAGTGTAACCTGTTATAGTGCCATTTCCTCCACCAACAGCTAATGCGCCTACAAGGGCATGAGCATATACTGTGCCATCGCCGATAAGGTTAAATGCATCAAAGGTGATGTCTCCAGTAGTGCTTGCTATGGCAACATTTGAGCCATATGAATTTACGCCAGAAGCATTGGGCGCACCCAAGAATACTGGACTAGACTGCGTTTCAAATATGAATGGCTTAACATAGAATGATTCCATACTAGCATCTAACTCGACATCGAAGTTGTTTACTGCACTTACAAGAGAAGAGCTAAAGAGTTTTGTTCCTGCTACGCCTATAGTCTCTTTAATAAGTCCTTCGTATCTATTCTGCTGTACTGAAGAAGATATGTCATACGAGTATTCTTGGTAGTAATCGTTATCGTGTATTCTCTTATTTTTGTCGCTTATGAAAGATGATGATGTCTTCCATGTTCCTTCAGTAGATCCTGTTCCTAGTACTCTCACGTTTGCAGTCGCAACTACGTTTCCGTAAGAAGAGCTTCCTATCTCGTCGCACACAATATTCACTGTCTCGCCGTCAGTGAATCTATAGCCGGTGTTCTCTAATTTAATGTCTTTAATTTGACCAGTACCATAACTAGCTTGACCACTTATAACAGCGTTGCCGCCCATGGGAAGCGAGTTTGCGTCACGAGTACTACCAGTCACATCAACGAGTAATCCATTGAAGTTAATCTGCTTAGAGTCGTCGAAGTCATAAAAGCTTAACTGACGGAAGTAGAAGTCGTTACCTACTCTCTTGACGAACTTAGCCTTTGCTGTATACGCTATCGTATTACCTTCGGATTGAGTGAGAGTAGGCTCACTCGCATAATTACCAGTGCTATTTGATACTATGATCGACGTAATATCGACATTGGCTATATTTTCAACTCTTCTTGCCTGTGTTATCTGGTCGTTAATACTGAATGATAGATTAACAGTACTTGGAAAGTTAAAGATGATATCTTTCTTATTGAACTTTAATATGCTAGAATTTTCTATATTGGAGTATACGTCATTCTCGTAGTCTATGCCACCAGGCACTAATGTAAGCGAGTCGATTGTACCTATAGTGAATGTGATTGGTGTGAATGCGTCACCTAATGTAGTGCCTATATTCTCAGCACCAGATCCACTCATTCCATAGTCATCATCCCCGCCGAAGTTATCGCCTGCATTGCCTATAGTACCTGCATTCAATACTACTGACTCAAAGTCCCCAACTTGATCTGTGATTAGTGTCACAGTTTCACTGTTAGTAATCGAAGATAGTGTATAGCTAGATGATACATTGTATGCAGAGGTGGTTAAGAAAGTTACTGTCTTACTCGGATCGTGATTAACAATGAACTGAGACTGTGTACCTGAAGTCAATGTAACGAAGTCGTCATAGACTCCTTGTTGAGGTAACAGAACTGATTCGATGAATTCTATCTTACTCGCAGTAAGTACTCCTGCGTTGTACGATGATCCTGCTGCATAGAGCATATATTCAGTCAATGCTAAGAAGTCGTCGTTATCTATGTTCGTGTCGGCATCAATGTCACCAATCTTTCTTGCGCTATATACGCCGTCGATTGTAAGTGTGCTCTTATATATCTTACTAACTTCGCTCAATATAGGATCTGATCCAAGAACAGCTCTATTCAACTCAGTGAGAAGAATATTATTATCGTTGCCTGTATATGTCTTAGCCAGCTCGACAATTCTATCAGCATTATTCATTGTCTTGATATACAACAAAGGATGTACATAAGCAATGACGACAGCAGAACCTTTCATTCCGCTTGCGACTGCTGTAGCACCAGTAGCTGTAGTTACGATATTCGTTCCATAAGCGTTGATTATATCGCCAGTCTTAATCGCTTGAGTATTATCAGACTTGACAATCAATACTTGATTACTGATACCGACATCGTTTGAGGCAGAAAATGTTACGGGATCAGCATAGCCAAATCCACCATCAGCGATCTCGTAGTTTATAGATCCAGTCTCTGCTGTAGACGTAGCAGTAACAAATGCTGATGCATCAATACCAGACTGAGTAGATACGACTTTTACTTTGTCGCCTATCTTCTGATCAGGCTGTCTACCCAGACGACTAACAGATATAGAACTCAAGCTGCCTTGAATTAGCTTACCGATCAATGAGTCTACAGTAGCTCTTGTTCTTGTAAGACCGTCATCTGATATAAAGCTGCCGGATATGTTTGAGAGATATATAATAGGCGATAGTGCGCCCGAGAAGTTAACGAAGATTATCTCGTCAACAAATGCTGAAGCAAGCGATACATTACCCGTTAGCTTATCGCCTTTCTGTATAGGATAGTTGTCTATCGTATATACAGGCAACATCTCAAGATATGTATCGCCGCCGAATACAGAATCAGACGGCTTTAATATTGCTGTGCTAGGATAGAATACGTCGATATCTTCATCAAAGAATAGTCTGAATAGAAGTCTCAGAGACTCCTCAGAACCCTTTCTCTTGTATAAGTCAGAGATATGCTTTATAATGAAACGAGTATCGACAACAGTATCGATAGGCAAATCAGCAAGATACTTCTTCTTATAGTAAACAAGAAAAGTTGTCAACGTAGTATCGATATCTTTTAGCTTAGGAATATCTCTATCATTCGTCGCATCAAAATGTGTGTAGTATGCTGTAATAAAGTCTACAAGAAAGCTGCCCTCTTCCCGATATATACTAGGAAACTGAGAAGCTATATCTGAGTAGATGTTATCATTTATTGTAAGACTCATATATTAGACTACCAATGGTGTTGCTGTTACTGTGACATCTTCTGCTCTAATCGTAATGATACGATCTTTAGGTGGCTTGACATCTTTATTAACACTACTTACAGTGAACTTGATAGCCTTTCCTACGTAAGAACTCACATTCAAGTTGATTAATCTTACAGCGCCAGTAGCATAGTTTATAGTGCCGACAGATGATTTAAACACAGTAGGAACATCACTGTTATCTGTAACAAGCATTAAATTGCCAATACCGTCATCTTGTATAATCACGGGCGTGCTATCTACTGTGAACTGCGAGCTTCTCAGAGCAGAGACAAACGATGTGAATCCTGTAATAGCATCAAATGCATACGGCTGTACTAACGCAGTCTCAAACGTGAACGATGGGCTACTTGCTATATCTAGAGCCGGGACATATTCGATAATGGGCTTCGCTATAATGTCACTACTAACAATCGATATATCTAGAGCATCAAGATAGGCTCCAAGCTTAGATTGACGAAGTGTCTTATTGAAGTCATTGAGATTAGTATCTTGAAAAGCAGTAATAGCATTCGCTACTTCTATCTGTAACTGAGCCGCTGATTTATTCGTTGAGTTGTTATCATAAGCTACTGCTACACTAACATCAACATACATAAACTTAGCCGGTAGAAATATTGGCTCAATAGTAAGCGGAGTCTTATCACTTAGATACTCTTTGAAGTTCGTGATCTCGTAATCAGCAGCGCCTTCACCCCCAGTAACATCGACTGAGATGATAACTTTTCCGAATTGTGGGGGATCTACTTCATCACCGCCATACACACTAATCGCTTGAATGTTCGGAAATCTAGCACGAAGCAGTGTTTCATAGTCTCGCTTCGTTACTGCTCTCTCCTGCACTTGGAGAGCCTTAGGAGCGAACGTCCGAATAGAGTCGATATCTTCAGCGAGAGAGCCGCCACTTGTTATCGCATTCAAAGATATAGTGATCGATGACGCGCCGCCAAATCCCCCGCTAGTCAGACTTGAAATCCCGTTCGCAGAAGGTCCAGCAGTTACTCTATATGTCGCTATGATAGAGTCAGTGATCGTTGGCTCAGAGCCGAACTTATTCTTGCCGAATTGTACGCTATAATTTCCGTCATTCTCTGGCTGTATATAGAACACTTTATCAGTTGCTGAGATCCCGAAGATATCAGCACGATATGTATAGACATCGCCGTTGACTGTAACAATAAGTGATCTTGTGTCGATATTCGCATTAGAGAGTGTTGTTTGATCAGACGATAAAGTCTCTGTAATCATACGGCCTTCGTATAGATCAACATCTGTAACAGTATAAGCAGAATCGTTGCTTGTGCTTCGTACAGCGTTATATGCTTTATCTGTAATTAGATTATATGTCTTGTTGCCGCATCGGCCAATGAACTGTGTATGCTTCGGGATATTAAAGTAGTTGCTACTTATCGATGAAGCTGTTACACTGATAGTCGCTTTAGTTGCTGCACTACGTCTACTCGTAGGCATATAGTTAAGCTCTTTAGCATGAGAGATAACACTGTTGCGTTGAGTAGCACTATCAAGAAACATCTCACTAATCGCCATATTGTAGTAATAGCTATTATAGAATGTGTTGTATGATAGTACGTCAATGAGAACATTCATGTTCGAGCCTTCATAATCGAAGTCTTTGAACTGACTCTGATTCTTTAGAAACGTCTTAAGCGCCTCTTTAGTCTCATTGAAGTCTAAATTTGTTACTGGTGATATACTAGTCATTTCTATCTTGCCCTACTCAGATCAATTGAGATTGAAGTTATGTTGCTACTATTTATGACGTTGAATACGATCTTTGCTGAGAGTTCGTTTGTGTCGATATTCCCAGATACTTCTACACTACGAAGATTACATCTTGGCTCGTAAGTGCGTATAGTAGATTTGATATTCTCTTCTAATATTATCATAGTCGCTTGTGTTATGTTCTCGAAGAGTGAGCCGCGTATATCACAGCCGATATTCGGCTGAAACAGTCTCTCGCCTCTATCAGTCGCTACTAGATTTCTGATAGACTCTCTAACAGCATTCTCATTAACTACACGAGACAAATCTGTTCTACCAGGAATCGTATCTAGATTCTTAGTGAAATCAGAAAAGAACTCTTGTGTTATTGTACGTCTTGACAAAGCCATTTTTTATATTACCTTTTATAGAGTATTTATATAATCGAAATGAAATAGATAATCATTAAGAAGTCTCGCCGCGATCTTTTCTGAAGCCGTCACTATCATGAGTGCTCAGAATAGTAATCATCTCTTCTAGTGCTGACCCGGTCAACTTCTCTTTATCTGATATATCAATAGCGTCTTGACCAGCGACCCATGATCTTCTAGAGCCGACATCAAGATGAAGAAATGTCTTATACACACCGATGCCAGTGAAGCCAGAGCGACTAGCAGCGATTATAGTCTCTTCTCTATTGTCATCGTTAATACTAATGTCTATAGCATAGCCAGTAAGATGAATATGATTACTAGTGCCGCCGAGATTGCTTGTTACGCTTGTCTTCTTCTTAACGCCGTGAGTGACTGTATATGAGTTCGGCTTAGCTAACTTAATGAAGTCTACATAGCCGGGATCACCGGGCTTGAGCGTTTTATAGCCCCCGTCTTTCTTCAGTATAGCATAGTTAAGTGCATTAGAGTAGCCGAGAGCACGAGCAGCAGCAGCGTTCGTTATTTGGCCTTGAGAAGTCTCGCCGTATCTAATCTTGACGTTATTCGGATCTTCTGTAATTCCCAAATCCCCGTCTCTGTTCTTATCGTATGTTTGACGTGGGTCATCAATAGATGTGATCGATTCTTGAGCAGATATCGCATCTATTATATCATAGTACTCTTGATTCGTTTGACTCGTTATTCTTAGTAGCTTACTCCACACTGAAGTATCAACATCTTGCCACTCTTTGTTAGCGATAACAGATTTTGAGAATACTATATTCGGCCCTAAGCCAGACTCGTCAATAGAGTTAATGATCTCTATCTCTTTAGCAGTCGGACACGGATCAGTGAGATAAGTGCTTGTATTTTTTCTTGAATACGCTTCGATCACTTTCTCTTTCTTAGCTTTTCTCTCAGCCGGGCTTAGACGTACGGCGCCATTCTGCACTGCTTTCTTCGTATTCTTTGCTGATAATGTAGCCACTATCTTAGTCTCTACAGCGATTACTTCAGCAGCTTTAAGCAAATCTTTACTAGGGCCAGTAAGAAACTGTTGTAATAACTCAGTGAACTCACATAACTTGAACATCAATAGACCAACATTCTCTAGAGTAAGTCGTTCATACTGAATGCTCATATTTCCGATGAATGTTGTTACTCTGTCTATAAGATCATCAACCGACTCGTCAGAGAAAGACTTTGATATCTCATCTTTCTTCTTTCTAATCTTTTTGAATAGTGACTTACTGGCACACCCCATTGACTTCAGTTGCGGGATTATAGAATTGATAGCTTGTAGTACTTGACGCTTGACTTTCTCAATGAGTTGTTTTATAATATCTGTTATCTTATCGATGATAGCTTGAATCTTAAGCTTCGCTGCTATAGCAGCAATAAGCTTCGCGGGATCTAAGTCAAGTGCAGCGATATCTGCTATCAAAGCATTTGCTGTATCAATAAGACTAAACAATCCAGTAAGAGTGTCGAATATCTTGCCGAATTGCCCACATAAGCCTTCACTGATACTGGCCCCGAAGTTGCTATTATAGTAGAAGTCAAGATCACTGAGTAAATTCTGCATACCGGATGACAATGACAATGATGATGAATCCCCAACAGCATCGCTTATGTTTGGTCTGTACTGATCGAGTGTTGATATCACGCTAACAGTATCTACGCTGTTTGTCAAGATGAAATCAGCAATCTCTGTGTACGTAATCGGAAATTGATTGAACTTAGCAGATAATGTCGGATAAGCAGATGATGCTATAGTCTGTAGACTGTCTTGACTCATGAAAACATTCAACTTCTGTGTTATGGTAACCACACTCTGTCGATCTATGTTCAAGTTGTCAAGCGGATTAGTTTGATCTATCAGAGACGAGAAGTCAATAAGCCCGTTTAGTGACGCACTGCTCGTTGTCAATGCGCTCGAAGAGAACCCTGATGCTAGAGGTGTTGTGTTATTACATTCTATTGACATTTATTTCACTCTTTTTGTTGACAATCGACAATTCTGTGTTATAATAGAAGTAGCAACTCCGGAAGTCTACTATCTATTTGTATATTTTACTTGACATACTATGGTGCCTGGTGTATAATAGTACTAACAGTACAATATAATACTAATCTTTTCTTCATGTTTCTGTTGACAATAGGCATGCCTATGTTATAATAGAAGTAGTAGCGGCTAGCCTAGTCGATATATTACTAATCTTTCGTATATTTCTGTTGACAATTGTCAATTCTGTGCTATAATAGAAGTAGCAACTGTTAGCCTAGTATACTATTTATCAACGTTAAGATTATCTCCAGATCCCATAGTACTCGTCATAGCCGGTAATGCTCTCTCAGTGATAGCGACTTGAGCCGGACGAGAGCCTGGAATATCAGGTGGCAGTACTACTTTAGCTCTCTCAGTAACAGACACATTCGGTATGGTGCCTGTTGCTTTCTGTATTATCTGCGGGGCTATAGATGCTGCGATAGATGTTGTTGCTAAGGCGCCTGTTACTACTGATGTCAGATTACCGATATTCACTAATGAGCCATCTATATTGAGTAGTGCAGTAGCACCAATTCCGAGCTGTGCTGTTGAATGAATGTCAAGTGTGCCGATACTCTTAATGCCGAGGGCAGCCCCACTATTAATTCCCATGATGCCGAGCGTATTGATGTTCATCGTAGCTAATGCGTCTAATCTCATAGATGTCTTAGAACTGATATCTACGCCTAAATGGCCTGCATCCGGAAACGGTAACGTCTGTATACTGAGTGAAGGCGTGCCTAATGAATAAATCTTCGTGTATGATGTACTGAATAGATTCATCTTATATGAGTCTAGATGTACATCGCCGAAGTCAGCAGCAACATAGAATCCCCCTCGATTGATGAGGTTGCCTACTTTAGTCTTCATACTCCCATTGGCCATCACATTAACATCATCGACTGTAGAAAATATCCCGACACCCCCGCCAGAGATATTCGTCTTGACTGAAGCATTAAGATTAACTTGATTACGTGCATTGACGTTAAAGTTCTCGCACTCTATGTCTAGATCGCCGTTGATGAATATCTTGCCTGAGCCTTTCTCTATCTTAAGCGTATAGTCTTCTTGTATATTAGTATGGGAACTACCAGTCACATATTTCGAGTCAACGCCGTCTACACTATGATAAGTGTCGCCGAATGACTTCATCAGTATAGTGCCATTAGAATCTATCTGAAACACACTGCCAGAACTATGCGAGATGAGCATATAATCGCCACTCTCAGTGTCTTGACCATCACCAATCACAACAAAGTTATCGCCATTCTTACTCTGTATAACTCTATTGTTAAGATTATTCTCGGGTGTTATGATCGGTGGCTCATCAAACTGTTGACCGTCGGCTTGACTTATGTTATTATACTGATACGATCTCTGTAGTATCGTCTGACCTTTGTCTGCATCTTCGCCAGTATTGTATCGATGAAGCTCAGGCTCACCATATTTGTGTATAGATTCTGGGGGAATATAGCCGTCTTCACCAGGCTCACCAGATCCATGAGGAAAAGACAAGTTCATTCCCGGCATTCTGCCTATGATGATCGGCGACTGTGCTTCTCTTCCGTCTATAAAGAAACCAAATACCCAATCACCAACAGATGGTATGATAGGAGATAAGCCATACGTACCGTCTAGTACTGTAGCCCATGGTAGATGCGCTGTCGGCACCCCTTCACTATCGGCTTGGCCATCTCTTGGGGGATGAATACCAAATGCTCGTACTCTCACTCGTCCGCTATTAGTCTGATCATGCGTATCTTCTACAACACCCATGAAATGTAACATATTATTAAACCCACTCATGAATCAAATTCCTTTAGAATATTTGTTGACAATCTGCCAATTTGTGATATAATAGAAGTAGCAACTCGAAAAGGCGTCAACTCAATCATTTAGCTAATCCACCCTTTGTGATCGTTAAAGATTGCTTATAGTCATCACCATTGAATACGTTGTTGATGCTCATTATGATATATTTACCAGATCGTTCTCTATCAATCTCTCTGGTACCTGCTAGTGTATTACTAAACTTGTATAGCTCTAGGTTAATAATCATACCAGGATACAGCCCATGTCTGCCGTTGATCGTGATCGGAAAGGCGTTCCTATTCATATGATAGTCTATGATAGGCTTAGTAGTGTAGTTCTCATAGTAGTGCTGATACGGTCTTCGCTGATTATTCTGGCCCTCGTTCATGCCAATCTGAGGAAAGTCTGTCATCAGTATAGTCTCAGGCGCTTGGCTCGCCCCCATATAGTTGTTGACAAATGATGAAGAGTGTGTTAGCTTCACTGGATCTGGCGCCTTGAAGTTCTCATAGTCATCAGTATAGTCATAGGTCCGTGTGATTCTGGTACGGTGACCAAAGTCGAGTTCAGTGACGGTTCGTCTATACGTACCCTCTTTCATATCAGACATTGTATCTACCTTGGTACCGTAGGTGATATCATTGACGGATTGTTGCGCTATTCTCTGCCCTGGTCCTGTGTTATCATCAACAGTGTTGTATATAAAAAATAAGCGATTCCTGAGATCATCAGATATCCCCTCAAAATCGGCGTATTTACTGATAAGATACTCATGCGTACAAAAGTAATACTTCTCTCTTGTCTCAAAGAATCTATATAAAGATGATTTATTTGTGGCACTATACGCTCTTCTAGATAAAAACTGTATTGCTGCATCAGGTCTTAGATTAGGTATGACTACTGTCTGTTCTCCATCTGTTTCTTCTACTTCTATCTCTTTATCTACTGATTTATTACCAGTAATGAAGTGTTCTTCGTATATAGCCTTAACCATATCACTTATCTTTGTATTACCAAATGACTTTCTTATCTCTTTTGTGTCGCTATTAAGCTTTTGTTGTGTACAGAATTTGATTGTATACATAACCATTCGATCATTAATACTATTACCTGGCTTAATAT
>Ga0208660_1000140_pt1 | contig 27269 bp, 28 predicted proteins | sample DEB08_DNA_13_FD_184527 | JGI IMG/M metagenome (GOLD analysis project Ga0208660, IMG submission 184527) | Aqueous microbial communities from the Delaware River and Bay under freshwater to marine salinity gradient to study organic matter... | ecosystem: Environmental > Aquatic > Marine > Coastal ... | reverse complement strand
AGGGTATCCCTAGGGGTTTACCCCAACTTCCCTAGGGTTTCCCTAGGGGTTATTCAGTGGAAACTGTCTAGCCAAGTAGCCGTCATTTCATCTGTTATATATTCGTGGATAGATTCGGTATAGTCATATTTCTGTTTTTTTGCCCATCTCTTAAACATTCTGGTACCTGTTGAATTCATCATAAACCTTATTTTCCAAGTATTGTAAATTTTCATCTTCTCTTTAGATTTATATTCATTAACAGAATAATCTATCAAATCGTTAAACTGACCTGGTCTTATTCCCATTAATGCATTGTTTAATTCCCACTTACATCTTACTGGATCATACCATTTATTTAGTATGATTCTATCTTTCAGTAAATCAAATAAATCTCTATCAATATCAGGTTCTATATCTAAATCAATATATATTCCACCTAATTTATTTAGAATCAAATAACGTATGAAATCAATTCTATTCCAAGTATATCTCATTGAATAGTAGAACTCTTTGTATTCACCTAAATATTCATCTATATTATCTTTATCAAAGAAGTAGTACCTAAATCCTTTATCTATACAGTATTGTTTCCATAAAATCTTGTTTTTTCTAAACGTTTGGAAATCTTCTATTTTATCACTTTCTCCAAGGAATATCTGTATTATTGTATTTGGTATTAAATCTAACATTATATATATACTGTTAGATTTATTTCTATGTAATTAGAAATGACCGGTGGCGCCACTCATCTGTTGCGCTGTGCTAAAAGCAGGAGCAGCAAGACTACCAAATGCAGGCGCAGTCTGTCCTACTTTAGTAGCAAACTGATCACTGCTGATTTGTGTACCAAGATTATTAAGTTTGGTTTGTCCTGTTGCTAATGTGGCTCTTACAGTTGCATATGGATCTGGTCCTGCATCTCCATACGGTTTGTTTAACTTATGAAACCCCTCAAATAAACCAACACCTGCTAATATTGGTCCAACAACTGGAAGTATATCACCTATAGCCCCACCTATTCCACTTAATACTGAACCTGCTCCCTCAACTAAAGTTGATGTCAATGTAGAAACTTCGGCTGCGGCTGAATCTGCTAATCCAGATGCTTCCTCTGTAATATTAGTTGTAGCGGTTGAGGCTGGCGGTTGATTAAATAATGTTTGATCAGGCGCACCGCCAGACGCAGTCCATCTAGTAGTATCCATAACATCTGGATCATCATTAAAACTTTGATTTGGCTGTTGTGATTGTGGAGCAGGAGTAGGGGTAGGGGCAGGCGCAGGAGTAGGGGTAGGGACAGGGGCAGGAGTTACTACTCCAGTACTACTTATTGATGATCCACCTGTTGCTGGTGGTGGACGAACACCCGCAGCAGCGGCGCCACCGCCTCCTTCGCCAGTGCCTATCCTAACAGTGGAGCCCATACGAGCACCTGCACCCGCCTCACCCGGCATCAAACCCCAAGTTTGAGATGGAAGAGTTTGAAAGATTTCAGGGGCTAATTGTGTTTCTGGAAGTGCTGATGATGCAGTAGCGTCAATACCTTGTTGTCCACCTTGTGAAAGATCTTGTAATTGGGCTGGTGCTCGTGACATTGCCGCTGATCTTGTTGCTTGTATTCCAGCCTGAATTGCGTCTTGACCACCTGTAAATGATGATACAATATCACTTTCACCGCCAGCTGCCCCCGCCCCTGGTTCTGGACCTGCTTGGGTAAATGATGTAGGAGTTGATCCAAAAGGAGCATCTACTCCTCCCGCTGCCGAGCCTCCACCTCCTGCCCCAGCGTCTACTCCTCCCGCTGCCGCGCCTCCGCCTCCTGCCCCAGCATCTGCTACTGGTGGTCCTGATCCTGCTCCTGCCCCAGCATTTGCTACTGGTGGTCCTGCTCCCCCTGCTCCTGCTCCCGCTGCCGCGCCTCCACCGGCTGGAGCAACATCAAAAACAACGTCACTCTGTCCTATTTCAGAAGATACATCGGTTGGATTTCTGGTTGTTAATCCTGGGTTGTTATCTCTTTGAAATCGTGCAGTCCATCTGGCTGCTCTGCCTCCAGCAAAATCTGAAAAACCCTTAATTCCCGCCAATGTTGGTTTTAAAGATAAATCAATTCCTAACTCTTTCATTAATTTTTGACTACCTTCTGCTATTTTAGATTGTACTTCAGAAGTTCCAATACTTTCATCAGCAGTAATTCCTGCTCGCATTAGTTGCTGTCTACCACCTGTTAATGCTTCATTAGCCTGTATTTTACCTTGTGCTATCGAACCTGCTCCTGCCTTATAATTACCAAGCGATTGCTCAAATGCATTAGTCATATTATCAAACGGATTCATCTTCTATATTATTATCTTTTATTTTAAAATTAAAATCATCATTAAAACTTCCATCCTCGCTGTATTTTTCCCATAAAAACTCAACGTGATTATGAAATGCTCTTAAATTCCTATAATCAAAATAAGCAAAGTGATAAGGTTTCTGTGTTGCATAATCTAATATATTTTTAACGTTCTTTGCTGTTCCAAATGTTCCTTGTAAATCATCGCAAAAAGCCTTGACTTGTTTAGCGGATGGATTACGAAACATCACCATTCCTTCGAGATTATTTTTAACAATTGGTGGTAATGAATTATGAGATTGGTAAGATTGAGTTAAATAAACAATGGAAACATCTAAATGCCTTAAATAAGTTGATGATGTAAATAAACGTGCTGTTGGTGAACAACCTAATGCAATTAAATCATCCGCAATTATTAATGCTCGATCCCTGTTATCGCCCATATCCTTTTGATACTGAATAATATTATCTATCACTTGGTCAGAATAAGTTTGATACATATTATCTTCGCCAGCAATTTCTCTTAAGTGTCTTGTTGTAGAGTCTAAACCCAAATTAGGAGAAAATACGTGTACTTTGGTAAAACACGGTTCTATCCCAGCCTTTTCATCACCGCCAAAAAAAGAAGATCTAAAATAATTCATTAAATAATTTGACTTACCAGATTTAGAAGCGCCAACAATTGCTATTCTCCAAGGTGGTGCTAATAGATTTTCATTAACCTCTCTGTATTTTGGTCTATCAGGATCAGTCATAACTGGAAATATGGTTAAATCATCGCTCATTATATAATATTAGAATTTTATTTTAATAATATTAAATAATACTTTACGCCTCCATCACATCAACCATACCATTTCTGATTTGCATAATCTTTATCGATTCACAAATCACGTCCACTTGTTTAACAGCATTTTGACGCAAGGCTTTCTGTGCTGTAGCATTCTCAGGAGCAGCGCCGTCCTGTTCTATATTAAGAATTATTGGAGTAGAACCGACCCGGAATCCAGCATTTGCAGGATTTAATCCACCTTCAACTCCATATTTAGAAAGATCAAAACCGATAAATGCCTGTGTTCCTGCAATACCATCTCTACATTGTACGGCTGTTAAGGAATTATTTGCAGGAGTTCCAGGTGCTACACCATTAGCAAGAGCATACGTTGCTGCGGATATATCCGTTGCTGCTGGAGCCGCCGCATATCGAGAATTGTAATCAAAACTATTTGGAAAAGCGTAAATAGGATTTTCAGCAGTCATCGATAAAAATGAGTATTGCTGTGAAGCAGTATCAACTTTGGAATCGTGTATAGATAAATCATTAATCGATAAATTATATTTGAGATTTTGTCCCATATCTGAACGACAACGACCATTAAAACGAGCATAAGAAGACCCTCTAGCATTTGGTAATACATTTGCCGCAGGACCAGTCGCTGTATCTGGAATTTGATTACTAAACTTATGAGATACATATATTTTCATCAATAATTTACCCTGAAATCCTAAGAATATATCTTGACTTGAGTTAGGTTCGGTAATAGCAGATAATTGTTTTTGGATTAAGTTTATTTCTCTATATGGAATATTCATACCTTGAGTCGATGCCATAAGAAGTCCAGCCTCCACTTCTTCGTTGTAAGTTAAATAGTCTAAGTATAAAAGTGGCTCTTGAATAGATACAGTGAAATTGGTAATTGCTGTGGCTTGTTCCTGAACTAACAGGATTGTTTCATCAAAGGTTGTATTCCAATCAATTTCTACTCGCATTTGTTCTTTTAAATATTTAATAGGAATCTGGAAATGTTTGAGAGCTGGGAAAATATCACTGAGAAGCACAGTGCATTCCCAAGACATATTAAGTGCTGGATCAATATTATAACTTCCAATCTGTCTTGTAGATAAATTATTCTGTACCTGATTATCAACACCTGGACCAGATGCGATTTTACCTTCTGTGGCAATATCAAAACCGTGATTACTTCCTAACTTTTTATCCTCAACCTCTTCATAGTGATCAGGATTGGTTGATAATTTATGAAGATGGATAGTAAGTCCCACATCTGGGTTTGTAAATAAAAGTCTACCTCCTACGTAAAGCCTTGCTCTCTGTATGGAATTTAAACCACCACTAAAATTTTTAAGACAGCATAACTGATCCGCAGCTGGAGTAGCAACACCTTCTGCCGCTGAATAACCATCCCAACTTATACTCCAAACAAGTGAAGAATTAGAATCTAACACTGAGCCATTTTTTGGTAAAATAAAATTACTTTGGATTTGAGAATTAGAATTAGGCTCTAACCTAATACTTGTTAATACAGTATCTTGATTTTCATCTATAGCACGGTTATCACTCAATACTTGTGGAACAGAATTCATATCTTGATTTGGGTTCATCTTATATTATAAATAATATATTTATTTATAATTAAAGTTTAATTTAAATTTAAAAACTAAGTTTAAGCAAAAACTAAGTTTAAACTGGACTCATACCTTGTGGTGTCACTACGTAATCTTGTCTACTTAAATAGTATGAGTAAAAAGCATAAGGCTCAATCTGAGTAGGATTATTACCGGTTATATCTTCTAACTTAGATTGAATATCGTATGATATTGTACCACTAATATCAACACCTGCCCCTGCGGATGGATCATAATTTGCACCTATACCATATACACCTTGCTCAATTCCATTTCGTCCATTAAGATTCTCAGGAATTACCTGCGTGTAAAGAATGTCTCTAACATTTCGGTACGCGGAAAGGTATTCATTTAAGATCTCAGGATTAGTGCAACTTTTATTTGCAAGTGTTAAGGCATTAAGTTGAGTAGGAATCATTGTTTTTTCATATGGATTTTTAACACCATCCCTTAAGAATGTAAGTTGTTCTATACCCGAATTAATAAGAGCATGGTTATTTTTACTAGAGTTATTTATTGCCTGAGTTGGCTGAGTGTTATGTATACTGGAGAGTAAACCCTTAAGAGAAAGTCTATGTGCTATGGAAGTAAAAGTCGAGTCCAATACTGAGTAAATAGAAGTCCAACTCATAAATGAAACAATGCTCTGGGTATTTGCTAATTGTTGCTGAACTTCCTGTGGGCTGTAATACAATAGCGGAATAGTTAAACTAACATCTACTAAACTATAAGTGGCAGTAGAAGCAGGAGAGTTATTACCAGTACCGTAAAATAATGCTCTGGTCTGGGCTAAATAACAGGTGATTTCTAAACCACCCACCTGATTAAGATTCACATCTGTATTTTGGAAAAATCCTAAATGAAGTGGAATCGAAAAATCTAAGTATCCTGCGTCTTGAGTGCTTCCTGAGGCAGCACTATTAGCAACCCCTTGATTCCATCCCTGTCGGTGAGATAAACCGGTTAATGCTACACCACTCGTGGTTAAATATTTTCGCTGTAAGATATTATAATTATCCGCTAAAGTTGTCCCCATACCTACATTATTATTCATACCATTATATCTACCTTTGCCTATACTTCTGCAATTAAGATTAACATTCGCTGACATCTGTTTAGGAGAGTACAAACTACTGTACCAAGACGAGTTTAATCGTCCTAAATTATGAACTGATTCTATCTGATTACCATATCTACGAGAACTAATTATAACTTGATCTAAAACAGCACAACCATTTAAACATTTATCTATATTAAAATCATCCGTATTTGCTACAACTGGAATAACTCCCGTTTTAACTACTCTAAGTCTAAAATTAATTCGAGCATCAACCATATTCGCCGTTGCCATTGTATCAGCGACTGAAAACCTTATGATTGGCTGTGAACTTTCTGGAGAAAAGCCACCAGATGAATTATTCGATGGGGTGAGTTTAATAAATCGCTTCTGTTGAACACTAATACCATTCATATTTTATTATATTATATAAAATATAAAAAATTTGACTATTTTTTATTTAGGATAAAACCTCAAGACCATTTGCGGTCACCATAACTCTATTAATATGATTTACAAATGTCACTACGTCCAAATTCACTGCTGCACCGGCTTTATCTTCTGCTCCATTTGCGTGATACTCTAAGTAGAGACGGATTCCTTTATCAAGATTCATTGATGCTCCATATTTAGCAAGAACTCTTGGAATAACAAAATTTTGTTTTGTTGAGTTTAAACTTCTTAATGGAATCTGTGCCGCATTTAATGCTTTTTCTAATTCTACAATGTGCTGTGCTGAGAAATGCGTTTGATTACGTTTAATGAATTGCTGTAAGCCAACTGGCTGATTTGGGTAATACAATTCGCCAATTTGCGTTCTGTATCTTAATAGTTGAGCATACTGTCCTAAAATATTATTAGCACCATTACTTCCCGCCGCTGCGTTTGTTCCAATATAAGCAGCACCAAACTCATTATTATCTTGTAATCGTGGAACTGAAAAAACCGCCCTCGCTCGACTCATCATAGCAGGAATATCAATTGTAACATTTTTAATATTACCCTGAACTGTAGCACGGTAAGTGGTATAAGTGTTTAAATCTATCATCATACCTTCCTGCACTTTCGCCGCTATTTCCTCTATGTACTGTTGTGGTGGTCTAATAACCTGAAGTAAAAGAGAAGCACGATTGACCACAAAAGCAGTTGTCTGTATAAGATTTGGTGAAGAAGCAACACCGCCCACAATACTTCCGCCTGTAATAATAAAATTAACCATACCTATATCAGTGTTTCCTCCCCCTGCGGCTGCTACTGCTGGAGCAAATGTGGCTGTAATTACACCAGTAACATCATCCTGGGATAAACCAGTGATTGCTTTCTCGGCTGCGGCAGTTCCAACACCATCTGGATCTGAAAATTTAATATTCATACCTACAACCAAAGGAGAATCAGCAAGATTATTAAAACCTTTAAAGGCTGGAGTCATCGTGAGGGTTGTAGCATTAGCAACAACAGCCGTAATTGGGAATGCTACAGCAGTAGCAGGGTGAATTTTAAGAGCCTGACGGTTCTGGTTGACCAATCGAATCTCAATAAGTAAATCACCAAGGGCAATACTTGGAACAACATTCATTAATTCGAAAAGACCAATACCTCTAAGTTCCAACTGATATTTTTTAGGAGTTCGGTCCATATTATCTCCTAGTCCCGTACCATCACTATTAAGACATTCACCTAAAACTGCTCCACTTGTTGTGGTTCTATCTACTAAACCATTTAAAAGAGTTTCACCAACAACAAAATCACGTGCGCCGTTCTGTGTGGAATTCCTCTGTTTAACTGAGAGAGAATCACTATATAATGTAAATAAGTTATTGAGTGTAGCATATTCAGTAGTTTCAGATAAAACTATACCGTTTTGAGATATACGGACCATATCAATCAAAGAAGCAACACCGCAATCGTGAGCGTAGCACATTTTAAAATTATTATTTGCAGTCTGTACTTCCAATTGTAATCGAGAAGTATGTGGATCCCAAAACCCTATAGATCTTGGGATAATAAATCTTATAACCTGTCCAGCACGGAAATCAGTTTGATTTTCACAAGGGCTGACCACTTGGAAAGAATTGAGAGGCATATTTTCAGATGGTTTATACATTGTTATAAATAATTACAATATTTTATTTTATTGTAATTATTTAAATTAAATTAATAGATTAAAAGTGAGATCCAGATTGACCATACCTTTGGGCATACTGTTGAGATGTCGAAAAATTATTCTGTATATCACGTTGTTGTGGCGCAGCTGAAAATAATTGCTGTTGAGGCATATAAGGTATTGTAGGAACTGCCGGAGGTGTTGGTCTAGGTGTAGGTCCTATACCACTTCCCGGTGGAGGATTGTTGCCAGCATTTGCTCCACCCTGTCCTGATGCTTCAGCGTTTTTTCCCATTTGAACAAACCAATTTCCCATTTTATATATATTATATGGAATAAAAATATACGTTTAAAATTAATTTAAATAATCTATATTAATATAATGGTTAAGGCTGTGTTGGCTGGTTCTGAATATGAAAAATTGAGAAACTACAACAAAATTTATTATCAAAAAAATAAAGAACGTCTCCAAATATATCAAAAAATCTATAAAGATATGCAACGTGATAAAACTCTTAAATATTTAAAAGATTATTATGAATGTGTTATCAGAGAAAAAGAACAGCAATGGAGTGAAGCAATGCCTAAATGTACATCAACTAGACCAAAACGAAACAGAGTTTGCTATGATAGAGGTAAAAAAATATCTGGATTAAATATAAAAAGAGAAGCAGTTATTGTTAGTTTTGATTGACCAGAGGTGTGCTTTGCTTGACCAGAGGTGTGCTTTGCTTGACTACATTAAATGGAATTTTTTTATGATTTTTTAAATTATCGAAAAATACTAAGGTGTATCGTGTTCCCTTAAATGGACTGACCCAATGCTCGTATTTAGCACCATTAAACTTGACAAAGTTATTTTTAATATTGTAACTTTTTAAATCTCCATCATAATTGACATAGGTAAGCCCTCCCGTAAAATCTCCGAATCCTACCAATATACTTTCCCCTACGTTTGTGCTATCTTTATGAGGTCCGCAATGAAAATTTTTATTCATTTGTACTTGGGTATAATCAAAATCTTTAAAATATAAATCTCTAAACTGTTTAAAAATTATTTTTAACTCTGGATGATCATCTACTGGTTTGGTATAAAATAATCCTTTATATTCGCTTTGAGTTCTATTTTTAGTTGGAGATAAATAACTCTTCCAAGTTAATCCATATAGCATTGATCCTCCAGTTCCTGCTTTTTGAGCATACATTTTCCGCCTGGCTGTACCGCTTTTAAATTCTACTTCATCTAATATCATTTTCATTATTAAACAATCCTCTTCCCAGTTTCCTGTAAAATATATAAGTGTATCCATTTATATATTATACATTGGTATTAAAATTTTGAGTTATTGTGTTTTTAAAACACGGTAATGATTTTTGTCTCACTAATTCTTTATTATGTTTATAATTATGAATTGATGGACGTTTACGTTGTATCTTTTCTATTCTTTTTAAATCGTCCTCTGTCAGTTGATATTGTCTTAAATCAATATCTAAGAGATCATCCGCCAAATCTTCGAAATTAAAATTACAGTTGGAACTACACCTAAATAACTTGGCTAAAAACTTTGCTAAACCCATATATATACATTTATATTATTTTAGGTCTCAAATCAAAGTTTAGCACAACTGGGTGATGAATACCTACTAGTTTATTACCATCTGCGTCAGTAATTCTAACTCTCATTTCATTATGATTAACAACCTCCTTATTATGGAGTGCGTGATAAGTTAAATTGTATGATCTGTCCTGGAACAATCCAGATGCGTGAGTATTATCTCCAAACGGTAACGCCATAACACATCGACCTTCTCCTAAATAGTGTCGAGATCGTATTGGGAAATTATCAAGATGCACTAATAAATTATTTGCTGTTCTATTATTCTGGGTTACAGTAACACCCTGAACTGTTAATGTATCACCAACCGAACTCGTTGAGTTTGGTATACCAATTGTAGGTCCAAGGGTACTACCTCCTAGTTCCTGAGTCTGCTGTTGTTCTAATGGATGAAAAGTTGGATTTAAAGCCAATCCTCTAAATTTTAAACCTGAGATTGTTGGATAATAATCTTCTAATGCTCTAAAATCTAAAATAGCCGATTGTCCTCCCGCGTTTGGATTAGTAAAAGTAATTTGAGTACCTAAAGTATAAGTTGTAGGCGGCGTTGTTATATCAAATTGAGTAATTACTCCACCAGCATTGGCAGTTTTAACAGTTATAACCATTCCAGATGTTCCTGTATCATTCAATACATTTCCGGCTACATATAAAGTTCCAAAAGATCCACCTACAGCATCATCTACACCAGCAACCGTTATCCGAGCATCAGATTGTCCAGTTATTGATCCTGTAAGTGTTAAAACATCACCAGGACCGTATCCAGTTCCGTGATCATACCAACCTAAAACACCAGTAATTGCTCCACCTGTTGCTGTAACATAAAAAGAAGCATCTGTCGCTCCTGCCCCTCCCCCAGTAATATTTACAAGTTCACCATCTAAATATCCTGTTCCTGCAGTAGTTATAGTAGAACCTAAAGTAGTAAGTAATCCTGTATCATCCATAACATCATCCTCAGAATCTAAAGTATTTATACTAGCGGCTTCTTTAATTGTAGCAATGGGGAAAAAATCAGCATTGGGATCAACTACTCCCCGTCCAACTGCTGCTGATAAATCTACTAATGTTGCTGTTCCTCCAGATATGTGATAATAACTTGGACTGACAGGAGGACCGGCAGCTGTTTGTACGGGCATATGGATTTCAAATCTATCACCGCCGGTCCATGCTCTTTGACCAGCAGGTGGATTTAAAACAGTTCTCACACCACCTATTATCTCAAAAATATGAAAATTGCCAGTACCGGTTGTCTCAATTCCAAATGAAGCCAGAGATGCATCCAATGCTGGATTAATTGTTAATCCTAATGTTGAATCAGTTAAAGCATCTTGAACTACATATTCTGCAATATGAAAATAAGCAGGATTGGCGCTTTTATTTACTTTCCCGAAAGCATACGATTCCCAATCTCCAGTCGTCACAAAATTTGAGGCGTTGGTTTCTGCTGTAGAAGTCTTCCTGTAATAGCCATACAAAATACCTTCACCACCAGCAAGATCACCGGTAATAACCCCAGTAGGATCTGCTCCATCAACAGATGAAACCTGATAATCTTGATCCGACGGTTCCCATTTACTTGATATCAAAAAAGTTCCGGCTTTTGCGTCTGCGGTACAGGTTAAATTAGCATTTGGAATTAATCTACGTGTTAAAATATCCATTCCAGTGAGAACAGCCCTTAATTGCGTTTGTATTTCTGTAGCCAACTCCACCCAAGTATAAGATCCAGTATTAATATTTACATTCTGTGGAACATTGTAAGGTGGGAATGAAACTTCCAGATGGTTGTTGACACCTGCTTCTATTGCGAAACCTTGTTGAATATTATACGTTATGTTTAATAAGCCAATCTCACAGTTTGGAGCCAAAATTAATCCATCTGGAAAAAAATTGACAAAATCGTTGGCGTCACTATTATCTGATTGTGTGGATTTTACAGTAATTATCATCTTTATAATTAATATATATATAATATTTATATATGAAATCCTTAAAAATAAATAGAAAGGCGAAAGCGCCTCCAAGGCATCCAGTTATGGAGATTAAACAAGTAAAAAATAAAGTAGAAAAAAAAGAGAAGAAGGTAGAAGTAGAGGGAATTTTTGATAAATCTGGAAATAAAAAAGTTGCTGTTGGGAAAAAAGTTAAAAAAAAAGATAATAACGATATGGACTTGTCCTTCTACAACTTAAGGCAAAAGTCATATTCTAAGGATAATAATTAAAAATTTGATTAATCTATATAATAATTAATTCTATATATAAAATGTTGAGTAAGAGGCAAATATATAAAAAAGAATATAATCAAAGTCCTAAAGGTATTAAAAGCAGACGAATTAAAGATTGGAAACTTAGAGGTTTAATTCATACAGATTGGGATAATCTATATGAATTATATTTAAAAACAGATAAATGTAATAAATGTAAGTGTGAATTTATTGGAACAAATAAGAAGTGTTTAGACCACGATCATACAACAGGATTATTTAGAAATATTCTATGTCATAGATGTAATGTAAATGATAATGTAAAGAATACCAGCGGTTTTCCAAATGTTAGTTATGATAAAAGAGGAAATAGTTGGAAATATCAAAAGCAAATAAATGGTGTTAAACATATAAAACGATTTAAAACCAAAGAAGAAGCAGTAGCATATAAAAAGGAATATGAATCTAATCTATAATTTTATAATATTGGGCTTGTTCTGTTGTAGAGTGTTGCATCAACTTTGCGTAGTGCTTAGCATTACCTAAGTTGCAAGTTTCAGATATAAATATATGACGCAAAGTATCTACTGTCAATTTTTTCATCGTAAGAGAGAACGCCTCAGGAATATAACTTGCGATCAAATTCTCAGTAATTCTCTTTTTTCTGGTATTATAAAGAAGATACTTTCCTTTTTCATATAATCCAACTTTTAAACAATAGGACATCCATTTACCTAGAATCTCCGTTAAACCTTCGCACACTGGAATAACCTGCGAACCGTAAGCCTTAGATGTTTTATATTTATTAATTATAAATATTAATCCATTCCCTGTTAATACCAAATAATTATTTTTTTGAGGTACGTAATTAAGTCCTGGAAACGGGGCTAAATCCTCAACAATTTCTAAATTATAATTACATCTGATAGGAGGGTGTTGGTCGAAACCCATATAAAGGCTCTGTAAAACATATTGCTGTAGCATTAAAAACTCTGATTTTTCATAAACTTCCTTATCCCATAATAATTCGCAGAATTTCCCTCTAGCCCGTATGGTTTTTTTAATTGCTAATTTAGTTGTCCAGTTATTGTCCTGGATTTCAGTTAATTTATGCTCATCTAAATTATTGGTGATAGTGGCTTTAATATCTATAAGAAGATCCCTCGCCCAGATCAACAATTCTTCATTCCAAATTTTAAATGCATAATAGCCTGATAAATTAGACCTGTAGAAAGAACAGATCATAGCAATATATGAAGACTTCGTGTTAAAATTAGTTATTGTCTCTAAAAACTCTAATATTAGAGGTTTTTGAGTTTTTAAATTCTGCACGAAAATATCAAGATTATGATTGGCATAAGCCCATTTATAAATTCTAAAATATTGTCTAGTATAATTATAAATACTTCCATCTGAAATAGTTGGATTGGATTCTTTCCATTGATTAAACAATTTTTCGGTTTCGCTCATTATATAATATCAGTTTTTTCTGAAAACAAACAATCAAATTTTTTTTTAATTAATTAAAATTAAACATATTTCTATATGGCGCAATAAATGAAGTTTTTTTTATAATATAGTAATTTTGGGTTAAAAGTTGTTTAGGAACATTGGAATTGCAGGAGCATTTATCCCAAGTACCGTTACATTTAAAACATTTGTATTGATCCATTATATTTTCTGTTTTTTATCAGAACAAACGTTCAAATTTTTTTATAATACCCGTTTAATCTAAGATTAACACACGCTGGACCACGGGCGCTCTTTTTTTTATAATATTTTTTAACTAGCCCTGGAAATCTCTCAGTAATTGTTTCTGCCTTCTCCTCAGCATCTTGGAGGCGTATGGTAAGACTACCGTAGTCTTCACATATTCCGCCGTCTGGATTATAGTTTTTAGTCTTAGGAATAACATTATCCCATCTACAAATAATCCCATCTCTTATAAAGTATAAAATATTATAAACATAGTCCTCAAAATGCCTGTAATCACATTTAATTATATCAGCATTCTCTTTTTTCCTATATATCTGCATTGCTCCTGCTATATATTTTAGATTATTGCTAACCCTCTCCTTCGTATAAAATCTATTAGCACATAAGGTTATACCACCAAAATAAGCATCTCTTTCTGTTAGAACTGTTTTCATTTCATCTATTAATTCATTTATATCAACTATTGTATCTTTTTTGTCAATAACTCGAATTAATTCCTCAATGTCGTCATCTATCATTAAAATGAATTCATAATCATTAAAATAATGCTCTTTGCACCACCACCGAGTTGTACCGATCCCATTTAATGGACAACCCACAATATTTTCAGGATTGTGTTTCTCACCGTACATAGAAACTTGAGACTCAGGTACAACTATTTTAACAGGATACTTAGACTTTTTTAAAATCTCTAAGGTTTTAATTTTTAATCTGGATTTTGATGGAATTAAAATTATTGTGTTCATTTAAATATTAGTTAGATAAAAATATTATATTTTAATTATTATAAATGTCTGAAGCCGTAACTGTATTAGCGTTAAATTCCGATGAATCAGGATTAGAAAGAATCAAAGTGAATGCAAATAAACATCTAATTGTAGATAATACTCAAAATACTCAGCCAGTTTCAGGAGCATTCTACCCTGCTACTCAGCCTATATCTGCTGCGTCGGCGCTCCTTGTTGATGGATCAGCGGTCACTCAGCCAGTGTCAGGAGCATTCTACCCTGCTACTCAGCCTATTTCCGCAGCTGTTGCCCTTACCGTGGACGGATCGGCGGTCACTCAGCCGGTGTCAGGAGCATTCTACCCTGCAACTCAGCCTATCTCCTCGGCGGTTGCCCTTACCGTGGACGGTTCAGCAGTCACACAACCAGTTTCGGGTTCTGTTTCTATTACTGGAAGCGTTGCAACTACTGGCGGTGCGTTGTCTGTCGCTAATAATTCGATGTTTTCATCGGAAGTCATCAGTGATGGCTCATCTGCCCAATCAGCAGGTCTTGATATTAGTTCATCTCTTCACTTAGTTATATACGGTGATACTAATAATTTAAGTGATGAAGTTGGAGTAGAAATATCATTTGATAATTCGGTTTGGTATGATCTCGGACTTATGTTATACCCAGACGGAACTACTGGTAATTTTGCTAAGGAAGTAGAAACTTCTGCTAAATACATTAGACTTAATAAAACGAACAACTCAGGATCAAGTGAAACTATAAGTGCCTCTGTTATGGTTAAATCGTAATATATATATAAAAATAATATAGATAAATAATATATTATGAGTCATTGTCTACAATGTAAATTAATAACTGATGTCCAAGGACCCGTGTGTTTTTATTGTAAAATTAAAAAATAAACCTATTTATAATGGATTTATTTTTTAAAGATTTTTATTTGGATTTAGCAGATTTGATAGATATTCAGGAGTTGCCAGTTGAGAAGCGGGGAAAGGTTATTGACTTAGTCCACGATCTTAGAAAAGAGATTGAAACTAAGTTAAAAAAGTTTTATAATGATGGTTTATTGGAAGGGGGCTATGCAATGGAACAGTTGGTTCGACAAAATAAAAAAAAAGAATACGTACATAGAAGTTGTGAGCCATAATTAAAAAAAATTTGATTTCATTTTATATGAGTTTTGTATTTATATAAAAATGACTATATCTTGGAAAGTAGAAATTATAAATCCATGTGATAGAAGTGTTCTAAAAAGTTTAGTTGATGTATCTATCCAAAATATTGTTAAAACATGGTATAATGAAACTAATAATAATTATCTGACAACGGTGAAACTATTTAATATATTCCATCATAAAAAAACCAAAGGATTAATTAGAGTTTATAAATATGATACTAAAGTCGAGCAGTTGTAGTGAGCATCTACAAATGTTAATAAAATATACTTAGTATATATAAATATCTTCCTTAGAAAAGTATATAAACAGTAAAATGAGCAGTTTGTATTAATACAAACTATTTTAAAATGATTTTAAAATCTCAAAAAGTTTTGTCAGAGAAATTACTCAAAGTACTAAATTGGAGTGTAACCTCCTAACCATTTATGAAGTTAGAAGAATATAATTTCTAAAAAGACTTGCTTTTGGCGTGCTCAAAAGTCTGCTCATAAATCCAATAATTATAAAAAAATTTGATTCGTTCTATTTCTAAATTTCTAATTAGTATATATATTAAAATGGATTTAAGTAAACTTGCCGAAATGACTGATAACCAACTGAAAACCTATCTTACCGCTATGAAAGATACTATGACTGCTCCTTATAAATGTATTTGGAACACAGACCCTCATAAATCCAGTTCCCATAACAAGTCTTTTAATTATGTTAGACATATGATGACCTGTAAACATAGACAAGACCATACAAATCAAGTTATATCTGGTGATTCTCCAATTAAATATCCAGTATATAAAGAGGATTACAATAACTATAGAGGCTGTCTAATGCAAATGAATGGTTGTTATGAATTTATGTACGAAAGATTGGGAGATCGAGGTTGGAGAACCTATAATAATAAAATTGTAAATCTAATGATAAGATTTTTTGGAAAGTACTGTAATATGGGTAAAGTGGGCTGCCAACAGTCTGTTATGTATGGAGGAGATAAATGGAGAGTTAAAAAAAATAAAGATACACCATTTATAATGTTAGACTCTAAACAGATGTTTAATTTTTTCGTAACAGAATTTAAACCATTGTTGGAAGAGGCTATGTTTAATCATATAAATGATAGCCCCAGTTTTGAATTTTGGTATTTCATATTAACTGGAGAAAGAACCTCAGGACAAAAAAGAAGAATGCAACTTGATCAACAAATAATAAACAATCCTATTAAAACTAAAATAGTTGGTGAGCATTATATTGATAAAAATACTGGGAAAGTAGTATTTACCAAAAATGGAAAAGCAATCTATAAACTATAGAAATTTAAATTTATTTATACAATTAAAATATTTGTATAAATATATATGCCGTTATTAGGAGGACGAAAGAATATGATGCCCGACACCAAACTCAAAACACCCTTGTTAGAAGGTCAAAAGAGCGGAACAAATATGAACATAGAGGAGGATAAAATTTTTAGCAAAGGTAAGCCTGAAAAAAAAGAGATGACCTTAGAAATAGAAACAATTCCAGAAGAACAGGAAGATACCACTCCATTATTACCAGAAGAAGCAGTAGAAGCACCTGTAACTGAAAAAAAAAAAAAAGGTAGGCCAAAGGTTTCAGATGAGCGTAGAGAAGAAGTTAGAAAAGAACGTGCCGCCAGACTTGTAGCAGGACGAGCAAAGAGCCTTGAGAAACGGCGTGAAAATGCTCTCAAAAAAAAAGCAGAGGCAGGTAGAATAGCCCAAGAGCGTTTGGGACAGAAATATCAACCTGTCCCAGTTCAACAAGCACCTGCTCCCGTACCTGCTCCGGTACAACAACACGCACCTGCTCCTGTACCATTAGCAACTCGTCCGTTACCTCCCAGACCATTAACACCAGCACCTGTTAATAATATGTTTGATTATGAAAAAATAATTAATGGAGTTTATTCGAGAATGGAAATGCAAAGTTCTTCTATCGATGAACAAGCATTATTAGATTATGGAGATAAAATTAGAGCCGAGGAGCAAGCCAAAGCAAAACAAGCACTACAAGGAGAATATGAAAAAATAAATAAAGTTAGAGGTAGATATGAACAAATGAATAATGCGGTTAATTTATTAGGACACGGTGCTAATTCATATAAACCTAATCATCGTGTTTTTGGTAGACGTCCCGGATCACGTGCACAAAACGGGCGTAACAATTTTGGATTCCAATAATGGAACTGTTTTTGTAAATACTCTTTTTTTATGAGAAATTGTTTTTTTATGAGTGGAGATATTTTTTCTGCTAATAAATAAACCACAAGTACATTTTATCCGCTCGCAAAGTCGGTCAGCATTTACAGCCTGATATTTCTTTTGATAATTAATATAATCTATATCGTTAATTAAATATTTATTCACTGAATTCTTTTTATATTGGCGAATCCAGTACCCTTCATATTCTGTTCGATCTGTTTCAGAGCATTTTTCCAAGGGTTCCATTAATACTTCTTGACCAGAATCAAATAACCGCCACGATCCGCAACTGAAGTTGGCGGAATTGTAGCAGGTCTGATGTTCCAAATATCGTTCATATGGATTTTTAATTGTAGAACCAACGTAATTTAACGATTCATCCTTCAAATACAATCTATAGATAGTTAAAGTCATATAATTATCTATATATTATTTTTATCCAAGAAAACCGCGCGTTTACCAATTAATCTTACGACTCCAATAATTGGCGCTATTTTTATTATTGGCTGTGAGTTTCCCAGATTTATCTTTAATTCCGGCTGATCTTGCTCTATAGGATTTAATTTGAGCCTTGCTTGCACCTTTCTTTTTATCAGTCATAGAGGCATCTCCAAAATGAATCAAACGCTTTGCTCCATCTTTTTTAACATACACCATTCCTTTTTTACCAGGTTTAGAACTATGTACAGGTTTATATAGGGGTTTATCTTTTTTCCACTTTTCAGTTGCTCGGGGCATCTATATTATTTATTAATATTTTTATATGAAGCGGGTTTCATTTGAGCATAATGTGGATGCGGTTTCTTCTCTTTCTCATCAGCTAATTCTCTTTTAATAACAGGTTTAATAGTAGTTTTTATTTTATTCTCTTGTTGAGCTTCAGTTCTAACTAAACAAACTTCCAAAGTTTTATAGACGTCATCTTTATATAAATTAAGCAAGTGTTTGATTCTTTTGCATTTAGAGCAAAATCTTGAGGTAATTAACCATTCATCTGTATTTTGGCATAGCGTACAATTCATTATATATATATATATCTAAATATTATTATTTTCATTTATTCTTCTTCTGGAGGCTCGGCTCTCCCTTCTTCTGGAGGCTCGGCTCGATCTCTAATCGAATTTCTAATTGTCGGTTCTCCTAAACTAACTCCTTGTTCCTCAAATTGTTCTCTCATTCTTCCTGCTTCTGCTCTCCTGGCGTTTAATGCTTGTCGTCTAGCACCACTAATATTCCTTGCATCTCCGCCAGGCGGTCTTCTACGTGCGTGAATAAACTCACTTCTATCTAATTCATTACGTGATCTGTCTTCTGTAATTTGATTTAAAATTCCCGTGTGTTGTGCGCTTCTATTTCTAATAGCCTCCGCTACTTGTCTTGATCGTTCTGCTACTTCCTGTCTTGCTACGTTGTAATCTCCTTCATTAATAATTCCATCTTGGAAATCCTGGAACTCATTCTCTAACCTTCTCACATTACCCATAACCTGTTGAGCATCGACGCTATTGGCTACAAACGCCTGACCGGCAGGTGTTTGGAAAAACTGATTTCTTTGCGCCGTACTCATACCTCGTAATCCTACTGAATCTATTTGTGCTCTCATCTGCGATATAATATTATCATTTTTAACTCCACCTTCTTCCGTAGCAACAGCAACACCTAAATTATATAATTCACTCTGTAAATTATCCAAAGCACTTGATCGTCCTTCAGTCATAGAGCTCATATGTTCGTTGACCATTTCCATCATTTGATAATCATTATTTTGTATTTCAGATATTTGCATCGGTCGTTCCAAAGGTTTAGGGGAATAATCTGTAATTTGGTAAATAACAGTAGAATTATTTCCAAGAACAGTAGGAGATTCAAATGCTGTATTAACAATTTTAGTTGTAATATTAGATATAATTCTATCTTCTTTTGCGTAAAAACTAAGAAACCCAGTGGATAAAATAAAATCGGCAGTAATATATGCTTTGGAAACTACACTTATACCATTAACAGCCTGAGCCTTACTCATAATAAAGTTTGGTTCTTCGATTAATGATGATAGAACAATTAAATGTCCATGATTCATTTTAATCGGTAATTTTGACGCTGCTATGAAATTAGAAGGCGTTTCTACTGTAAATGATAAATAGAGATTGCAATCCGCATTCATTGTAACTGGTATTGATTTTTGATCAATAATATTTGTACTACCCTGTGTATTTGGTAAACCAACACCCCTCCCTTGATTCTTGGATATACCTCCACCCATAGAAGCAAAGGCATCAGTAGCATTATCAAACCGAATACTACCTTTATTAACATTAAAAGTATCAGTGGAATTATCTAAACTGTATGGATAAAAAATATAATCTCCATTTAATTTAGTTATTTTTAAATTTGGTTTTTGTCCCATAAGTGGTTTCTGAACAACTTGATTTGCAAATAATCCAGCAGTATTTTCAGGGGCATCTATAGCAGAAAGGATAGCATCACTGCTATCAACATCCGTAAAATTAGTACCAATTGTAATTAAATTTAATGAATCAATTATTTTGGCTGACGTATCTCCTAATATACTGGTTGAGTATGGGACTGCTGAGAATCCCAAATTATTACCAACTGTATTTAAACCATATCCAATAATAGACGCTTTATTAATTCCTATGTCTTCATCAGCAAAACCTAATTTATTTAAAAATCTATTACCTATAACAGCACAATCTCTAAATGGATTTATACCGTTTGGATATTCGACGGGTTGAGAAACCGCTGGTAATACTATATCTTCATAACTGAAAGTACCACGCGGATAATTAGGACGACAATAATTCCATACAACAACCCCGCTAAATGCATCGTGATTATAAATACCCCGTTTTCTGTTACCATAAAATATTCTTGTAGACTGATCACCGCCCGAGCCATCGACAAAAGGTGATGTAAATGGTTGATAAAAAAACTGAAATGTAAAAGCAGATATAGTAGTTTCGAACGCCAGTGTTAAATTTGTTGTACCGGCATATTGAGCGGCGATTGCGGTAGCATATTCATTATCTACATTGTTTTCCAAAAATTTAACAGGATACGCCTTCGGTGCTGATGGGAAAGGTACATCTACGCCTTGTTCCCAACCACCGTCAAGCGGCTCAACAGCAACCTGATTAGGTATATTGGTCATCAATTCACTTATTTTAGCAGTATTAGGCAATATAGCAGGATTGTATGGCTGTTGGACTATAGGCGGTATAGCGTGTGGGTGATTAGGATCTGGAACTTGGTCTGGCTTAACAACCATATCAGGGCTGTTTACATAAGACATTATTTTACCATCTAACAGCCTTTTTTCCTGATTAGGAATTACTGGAAGATTTAAAGCAGCGCCTATAGTAGATGTATTTCCAATATTTGAGGCAGCTGTTGATAATGTATTAATTGCTGTTCTGTCTGGAATAAAAACTTGACCTGTTCCACCATTTTTATATTCTACTAAATCAACTGCTCTCCCAAGAGTAGGATCATAATTTCTGATAAAAGTCCAGGCATTTCTTAAAAATATTTTATAATGAGTTGATCCAGCAGTAAATACATTTGGTTTAACTCTACCGACAAATTTAGGCATATACGGTGCTAAGTTAGGATTCAACCATTCTTGTTTATCATCTATAAATCCTATTCCAACCATATGACCACCCAACAATCCTGATGAATGTGGATATTGTACCAAATCTTTAACATAATTACTATCTGGCGCAATAATATTATTTGAGCCGTATATAGGACAAACAAATTCATTCTGTATTAATCCAGTTTGATTTTGCGGTGCAAGTATATGTCCCAAATCTCTATCAACAATACCAGTAGGTTTATGACTCAGTATATTCCAACGACTTGCTATATCGGATGGAACAACAAAGTTTCTATCTATTGTAAAAGTTTTTTGTTGATAATAGGGTTCATATCCATATACATTGGTAATATCATTTTGACTGGAATATGCATAAACAATATTATCAGCCTGTAAATTGGTATCATCCAATAATCTATTATTGTAATTTAATGCGGAACTGTTACCCGGTGGATTAGCAGTTGTACTTTGATCTTGGAGAACAAACTCTCCAAAGCCCTGTGAAAATCCAAAGAATTTTTTGATGCTAACGGATTCTTTTTGGAGAGAGCCTATAGCATTGGTTATATAATAATACCCGCCCCCGTCATAGGCTGATAATTCAGGTTGAGATATACCACCATCATAAATATTCTGCCAACTGCTTGACGTTAACAATTTATTGGATACTAAATTAATATCATTATTACCGAAAAAATTCTGTTCAGAAGTAACGGCTATTGTACCAGTCCCGTTAGCTTCATCTAAAGTAAATTCGGCGGCTTGATTCATAGTATGAATATTATTCCACCATTTCATCGATACTGTTCCAGTTATATCTAATAATGATTCATTGCTACCAAGTCCTGCAAAACTATTAAATGGCTCTGGAACAGCCGCACTTGCAGGTATAAAAAAGGCGTTTGCCTTATTATCATTTGTATCAGCACTTTTACATTTTATAGTTACAGACACGTCCCCATTTGCTAAAGCCCCCACACTCATCTCACCGCCCATTAATAAATGACGTTCATTAGCATCTCCTTCATTTAATATTAATAAACCTTGATTAGGAAGATCCCACGGTGTTATAATGGTATTATAAGTTGCATTAATTTTAGTTAAATTAAAAACTATCTGCCTTGTAGGATATTGACCGCCCGCAATTGTACCAGTTGCTTGTATTATATCTGAAGCTCCTGTTGATCCTATAGTAAGTCCAGACAATGCATAATAATCTGGAGAAGCCGAAACATCCGCATCTTTTAAAATTAATTTTTGATTTAAATTATGAGCCTGTATATTGCTGGATTTATTACTTGTACTTTGCGATTTAATACTTCCAGTAGGTTTATATAAACCACATTGTAAAGCAGTAGTTCTATACTCATCTGTAACTCCAGCGTGATTAGTATCACTATTTATAAACGCATTTTGACTTGTTGGTGGATAATGAGTATTGTAATTATCAAAAAACTGCGCTCCATGCACCTTTTGCAAACCAACACCATTTACATTTGGTAATTCTGTACCTCCTGTCCTAAATGTTTCTAATCCAGCCATATAATAAGGTACAGGTGTTATAGTCATACACACAGGAGTAGCATTACCGCCAACAGTTTCATTAAATGTTAATTCAGCCTGACTTAAATTTTCCCAAGACTCAAAATCAGAGCCACTCGAAAAATCGGTCTGTGCTATCCAAATTCTAAGATTAGTAGCGTTATGACCTACTAAGTTCCACCCAGCCGGAACACCTACAGAACCTGGAAAAGCAGGTTTTAAAACATATCCGGGCTTCCAATCCGTTGAACCGTATGTTTCAGGTAGTAACATATATACATCACCTGCTATTTTGCCGTCAGCATCTGTATTGACCCAAACGCCTACATATGTGGTTGGAGAGGGCGTCGGGTAATTTGAATCAGGTTTAGATAGACTGTCAACAATACACGCTATAATAGTACCTGTTATATTACTCCCAAGTCCTAAATCTGGGTCACCAGTATTATTGCATATAGTTACAGCAGTAACCATTCCTTTATTAAAATTTTCATAATTATAAATACCAAGATCTGAATTACCAGAGGAATCAAATTTAGCAGGTGGTCCTATATAGTTCCGCCTTATTTGCTGCCCGCCCTCTGTTATAATTTCAGAACTTCCTATGGTAAATATACCACCATACTTTCTTATAAAATTATTATGAATAAGAGTCATATTTGCAGTTGTCCTGAGTGCTGGATGAGCATCAGGGCTTAAATCAAAATCAATTTGCACAGCCATACCTGGACAAAAAGAATTACCCCAAAAATAATCTATTGTGGTTCTATTTTCTTCAGTTCTAGGTAAATTAGGATTTAAATATACGTCCTTTGTGTTTGCAAACGTATCTATTCGTCCACACCCTAAAAATTTAGATCCTACGGTTACATCTCTTCCAAGAACAAAACCAGAATTAGGTGATGATGGTACAACTTGGTGTGAACTTCGAAACATTTTAAAAGTCCCAGGATTAACTAAACTATCTGAATTTTTATGAAAGAATCCTGGTACAAACTCGTCTTCCTTATTTTGTAATAGATAAGCGGCACTCAAATTTAAATCATTTTGATTTATTATCGATGGTTTAGATATATCATAATTTATATTATCATCAGCAGTATATTCACGAACAAAATTTCTACCATAGCAAAAATTAGTTCCGTTCGTGTATGTTTGACACCACCTATATAAAGGAACTCTTTGGTAATTATATCCTTGGTCGAAGTATGAAGGTCGTTCATCTTTAACTGTCCAATTAGTTGTTGATGGTTTACATAAACCAGGATTACCTTCATAAACATTATTTAATTGCACTTTTGCTCCAGTATTTGTTCCTGGAAAGACTTCTGCTGTTGCTTTTCTCCATACTTCACATATATCCCCAGGTTTATATTGACCATTACCAGTATCATCATCAAAATCACCAGCATTAGGTTGTCCAGCAGGTATAATACCACCAAAAGTAGCCGATCTAAATATTAAACCACCGCTACAGGTTAAAGTAAATACTGCTCCAGTTCCACTGGCTGTGATTTGAGTCTGCGCTCCACCGCCTGTAGCCTGTTCATCGCCTGGTTCAGTTATGACAACAGAAATTACTTCGCCCAACGGTCCTACTTTTAAACTAAAATATGCATCACTTCCAACTGTATCAGAAGCAACCTTAACCTGGTCGCCATCTTGGTAATTGACTCCGGCGTTAGTAATTACTACTGATCTTAAAGTTCCTCCAGTTGGACCGGCTGTTGATATTACTTCTTCTACACTTGTTATTTGACACCTGTCACCTAAATAAGATCCAACATTATTAGGATCAGGGACTCTTAAATAAAATACATCAGTTGGAGCAACCGTAAAGGTGTTGGCTGTGGTATTACTAATTACTCTTACGCCTTGTCTGGACATATAATCATAGGAGCAAGTTTTATTGTTGAAGCCATCATTAACTATGTACATTTGAGATAAAAACGTGTGTACATTATCTTGTTCTGAACCAGATCTGGTAAACTGAATAATATCGGTATCAATACCAGGAGCATCAAGGAAGGTAGATAAACATTTAATTTCAGAACCCTTCCTAATTAATATCGGCTCTTTTAATACATTATCCCATTCTGCAAAATCATCAGTGCTTCTACTTGCTTGTCTACAGGAGGCTTCGATAATTCTAACTTCTGGAGGTTGGTCAAAAGATACATTGGAAGGAGGGGCGTTTTGATTTTGAGATTTATTCATAGCTGAACTCATTTATAATATAGATATATATATATATGCTACCTTTATTTATTAATTTGGAAAAATCCGCGACAAGAAGAGAGAACATGGTTAAACAATTAAATGAAAAATTTGGCTACTGTGTTATAGTAGAGGCTATAGACGGTTTACAATTAAAAAATAAATCGTATAGAATAAAAATATCTAAGGAATTAAATATTCCTGTTGATAAATTACGTCCAGAGTATTATTTGAATCGAAAGAACTTTCATTGTTTATCAAAAGATATAGATAAAATACTACCAAAAATTGGGTGTTTCCTTAGTCATCTAAAAGTATTAAAAATCGCATTAGATAATAATTGGGATAAAATCCTTATTATGGAAGATGATATCCATATTATAAATATTAATCAGAAGAATATAGATAAAAATAAAGATTTTGATATGATATATTTAGGAGCAGTCTCAAAAAATAAATTAGATAATTCGTGGGAAAAGAACGGCTATTTTCATTTACAAGATATAGACATTAGCGGAACGTTTGCATACTACTTAAAGAGTAAAGAAATTATCAGGAAGATTTATGATGGTATGGTTTCAGTGTATAAATCTGGAATACAAAGAATGAAGTACGACGTTGACAGTCGTTTGCGATTATGTGCGGTCGACCTTTTTTATAGGAGATATTTCCATAATAATTCCATTGTTTTATACCCCCCACCGATCGCCCACAATGATGATATAGTAAGTACCATTGATACATCAAAAAAATATAAGAAGAGAGCCGGCGCCCAATGCTTATCTAAAATTAAAATAACTTGATTGATAGATTTAACCAATCAACTTTAAAAATAAATGAATCAAATTTTTATTTAATTACAATTAATCTTCTCTTGCATTTACTATGTGCAGCAGTAATATAATCGACATAAATACCTTTATCGTCATATTTTAAATCTATTAACATATTTCTCTGCACAATCTTGTCGTCCCACATATTAATATCCAATCCAAAAAAGTAATTCTCATCAATTAAATACAAATGAAATTTATACCGAGTTTTATGAGTAGTTGTTTTTAATTTAAGTCTTTCCAAAATAGAGTCATATCTATTTTGATTGATGTAATATTTATAATCCATATTCATTGTAATCCTTTGTTTTTATTGTAAACTAACAATCAAATTTTTTTTAATATCTACTATTTTTTTTATATTTATGATAGATTGTTTGTTCGGGATTATAATATATACCGTTCCAAGTCATTCCATCTAAATGATTACCTCTTTCAAACTTTTCTAATTGCTTATGAGTAATATTTTTAGCAACTAAATATTCGTCATAATCATAGGTCAAATTATCATACACCTCCTTGTATTCTTTTAATTCTATGTCAGTTAAAATAAAATGCTCATAGCAATGATAATATTTTCTACCCCTAACTAAAATAAATTCACGTAGATCTTGTCTAACTACACAATAAACGTCAGTATTTTCCAAATTATTCATTATTAATAATCTCTGTTATATTGCAGAACAAAGCCTTCAAATTTTTTTACAATTGTAAATTAATATCTAAGATATATCTATATGGAATATTTAGAATCGATTAAAAATGAAGACATATTCTTCTTAGAAATAGGAGCATTTGACGGGAAATCTTTTGATGGATTATATAAGTACACTCATAACAATAATTGGAAAGGAATATTCGTAGAACCAATAAATGAATATTTCCAACAATTACAATTAAATTTCCAAAACATAGAGAATAAAGTTTTTGAGAACTCGGCGATTACAGATGAAAATAAACAGTATGAAATTAAAAGACTCAAACTAGATAAGAAGTGGGCTAAAGGATCATCATCTTTAGTAGATAATGATAATAACAACAAGCACAGTTATTTTAGCGAAACTATAAATGGAATAACGTTTGATACATTGGTGAAAAAATATGATATACAAAAAATCGATGTACTTCAGATAGATACAGAAGGCTATGACTATAGAATACTAAAACAGATTATTCCCACGTTTCTTCCAAAATACATTAAAGTAGAACAAAGACACCTATCTTATATGGATAAAAAGAAGATCAAAACTCTACTATCAGAATGCAATTATGAATTTAATAGAGTAGGCTTAGATTATATATGCTTGTTAAAGCCCCTAGAGAAGCCCTAGGGAAACCCTAGGGAAGTCGGGGCAAACCCCTAGGGATACCCTAGGGAAATGGCGAAACCTCCTAAATTCTATTATTTCTACTATAATAACCTCCTTTACTAGTACTGATTAGTAAAAAAACATAAAACATATGTTTTATGTTTTTTT
>Ga0208660_1000130_pt1 | contig 28426 bp, 28 predicted proteins | sample DEB08_DNA_13_FD_184527 | JGI IMG/M metagenome (GOLD analysis project Ga0208660, IMG submission 184527) | Aqueous microbial communities from the Delaware River and Bay under freshwater to marine salinity gradient to study organic matter... | ecosystem: Environmental > Aquatic > Marine > Coastal ... | reverse complement strand
TTGGAAAGCAACTATGCGAACAATCGTGCCAACTACCGCACCATCGTCTAAGACTACTGTAGTGCCGTTTGTCGCCACATAGTCAGCTTTGGGAATATCCAAGCCACCATAGGTAACGTGAATGTTATTCGCTGTATAGCTTAGAGTCTGACCATTTACGTCTGCGCCTGAGAATGAAGTCTGTCCTGCGGTGGCGATATACTCGTAAGAATACAGAGACACGTTGCCACTAGAACTAGCTGCTATCCAAGCGGCTCCATCGTAGACTTGCATACCTGTGCCAGTTAGAAAGTACAGGTTGCCAGCTACAAGAGCGTCACCATCATTATTGACGGATGGTTCAGATGCTTTAGCGCCTAAATACCTATCGTCAAACGAGTCAAAGCTTGCGGCTGCTGCTGCGGCAGAGTTGGCAGATGCTGTTGCACTTGCTGCTGACTCAGATGCTTTAGTGGTTGCCGTTGATTCTGCACCCGTTATAGATGCTGCACTGGCTGCACTCGCTGCTGCGCTTGCGGCAGATGCTGTAGCACTAGCTGCTGAAGCTGTTGCTGACGCACTGGCCTCTGAAGCCTTGGTTGTTGCTATAGTTTTCTGTGCAGTAGCTAAAGTAACTTGTGCTGCACCATTGGTAGTGGCTAAACCAGCTTGCGTTGTAGCAAGGGCAACTTGTGCTGCGCCATTAGTCGTGGCTAAAGCAGCTTGAGTAGTTGCGGTTGCAGCACTTGCAGCACCAGCAGTCGCACTAGCAGCAGATGCAGTAGCACTTACACCACTAGCAGTCTTAGATGTCTCTGAGTTAGTCGCAGACGTAGCAGCTTCAGCGGCCTTAGTTGTTGCTATAACTGCTTGAGCAGTCGCTGAACTAAGCTGTGAAGTTAGACCAGTTTCTGCCCATGTTTTAGTAACAGCGTCTTGTGCGTTAACAGGGTCAGCTACGTTCTTAATGCGCTTATTGGCTGCATTAAATAGATTATCTGAATCAAGCTTAACTGCTGAATCTGAAGCATCGAAAGCTTCTTGTGTCATTTCAAATAGCTGGTTACTGTCAGCATCAAGTGCCGCTTCAGTAAGGACAGCACCATCTTGGAAGTCAACAACTCGTGTTGCTCTGTTAGAAATTCTACGAACTTCTACCACTGCTCCAGATGCTGGTGCTGTTGATAGCTGAACTCTACTAGAGTCTAGCCATGTGTAGGTAACGGCAACATTATTAACTTTCACGTATACGTTTGCTTGTAGCAAGTATTGGAATGTGACGTTAAATATTCTGTTGCTCCCGTCACCCGTGTATGTCACAAAGGATAAGGCCATGTTAATTCTCTATGGTTTAAATAAGGGGGGTAAAAGAAACCCCTCGATTGAGGGGCTTATTGGGGTTACTGAAAGATGTCTTCTATTCTTTCAAATCGGGCATTTTGTTCCTGCGTATAGGCTGGAGATATTCTTGCAAGTTCTACCAGAGCCATTCTTCGGTAACCTTCAACGATTTTCTTAATCACCTTCACTTTAGGTGGGGTGATGTCACCCAAGGTTGAATGAGGAAGCAGACGATAGTCAGGACTGTTTATGAAACTTTCTAAAGCTGAATGTAAATCAAGACCAGTATTTGGGTCGCGTGTCTCACCAATAATACGATTGTACTTGGCATAAACTGATTCACTTTCACCATAATCATATACTTCTCTAAAGTCAGTGTTAGTGACTCCCAATGCATACGAAGGTTTGGAAAGTATTGCTTTGTCTAGTCCATTGCCTAGTTGATAGACTTCTTCTGCAACAGCATCTTTAACAATCTCACGATTCTTAAACATGTAGCCATAAACAGGAATATCATGGGCTGGCTTGGTTATTACGCGACCATAAAGGTCATACTGATTTCCAAGACTTTCTGACCAAATTGGAATCCTTCTCTGAAGCTTTTCCATCATGGAAGTAGCCTCTTTTAATTCCAAGTCACTGTTCATCTGATTCAGTACGTTAGGAGTAAATGACAAGAACCAACTTTGTAGTTTTGTTCCAAGCGTTTCAGGACTTTGCAAACCATCCATCAGACCACTGACTGAAGAGAAGTAAGCCTTGTTCAGTACGTTGTTCGTAACAGCATAAATAGAGGCTGCTAAAACCTCATTAGTTGCATCCACAACATTAGTACCGGACAAATCTTTCTTAGTAATCCAGTTAACATCAGCCACTAAACCCATTAGCAAACCGATAGGGCCAAGCTTTGCATAGCTCACCCACTCGTCACCAATGCGAATAGAGTTAGGTTCATAACCCATCGCCTTCCAATCTGCCCTAAGCTTGTAATCAGCAGGGCCACTGCCAGTAATTATATCTTCTTCAGCCGCATACCAAAGCGCACCAATAGCCGCAGTACCAAGTTGCTTACGGGCCTTCAGTTTAGCCTTAGCTATCGGTGACCCGTTGGCCATAATATTCTTCTGTTTTGCAGATAAGAACTTAGTGCCAGGAATATACATTAAGCTTTCAGAAACTATGTTAATAGGCGCACGGATAAAGGGGACAGCGATTAACCTACCCCATCCCCCACCGATATTTGCTACGGCAGTTACAGCCGTTCCAACAGTTCCTTCAAGGTCAGAGGTATATGTAGTCTCACGGATTTCTCGTAAGATTTCTGCGTCACGAAGCATTCCATTCCTATCAATCTTAGCATCAAGATTCTTTTGAAGTAGTGCTTCAAAGGCATCACCTTTAGTAGCCAAACCTTGCTCGGCAGCTTCTGAAAAAGTATCAGCATATATTAAGGAACGCGCACGATTAGACTTTATACCTTCATCAAGAAATAGAAGGGCTAAGTGAGCAAAGTTAACACCTCGTTCATAAAGATTGCGCCTTGCCCAACTCATATTAGCTAACGCATTATCAGTCTGGTTCTCAACCTTAGTAATGAATGGGTCAGTAATATGTTGTCCATTCTTCCAAGCTTTAGCTGCCTGTTTCCATGATGAAAAGAAGAAGCGTCTGTTACCTGCATATTGAGCTATGGCACGAACACGAGCTTTCTTCTTGGCAGAACCACGGCCTAGATGACCTACCCATTCAACGAAGGGTTCAGTCCATAACTTGGCCATGTTAGACAAGCCAGCCGCTTCAATAGTAGAAGGGCCGGATAGCATCATTGCGGAGCGTAAACGAATGACTTCATCAAGGAACGTAGGGTCTTTAATCTTGTTGGTAGCTTCTTTAAGCCCCTTCAAGTTAATCTTACCTTTGCCAGCAGAAGTCATAGATAGAATGGTATTAGCAAGAGTGCCAATGTCACCACTGGCTTTACCTGTTCTTAGACCTTCCATCAGAGTAGGGTCACCTTTCATTATCATCCGGTAGTTACCCAGACCACGCGAAAATTCTCTTGAAGCTAACTTCGTGAGTTCCATAGTGTTGGCAAACAAACCTGTCTTCTCTACAAATTCAGCAGCTTCTTCATGGAGTAAACCACCCCCATGTTTTTGCTTCTCAGCCAGTTCCAAAACACGCTCGCCTAACGATAAATTAAGCTGACGAAGTGCTTGGGTTCTGTGACGAATCTTCTGTAATTCAACATTATCATCTTTGTATTGCTCAAGGATTTCACTGATGTCACCACCCGTTTCTTCCTTTAGTTTCTCAGCTTCATCGGAAGCTTTGGCCCTAGCACTTTCTAATGTTTCAACACCATCTGGATTTCCATCAACGTCACGTAGACGAACATTTTCCCAATGAGCAGAAGATGATTCTATAAATGCTTTAACATCATCAAGAGTCTCAAGGCGGTCTGTATTAAAGGTTTGTTCACCTTCATACATGTGTCGCCAATCTTCACCTATACCGGATTCACCAATGACTTCAGCGTTATCTAAGGAATTAACATCACCATCAACTGGTTGTTCTATGCCTTCATCAAGCGCACCACGTTGTGCGTTAGTGGACACATTCGTGCCTGTGCCATCATCTAAAAGTTCACCACTAATTGGTTCTTGTACAGTAGCAGGAGGTGTTTCAAGAGGAGTATTAACAATCTCATCAAGCTGCGGTAGTGCTTCCAAAGTGTTTACATCAACTGCATCAGTTGGAGCATCAAGAAGATTTTCTGGGCCACTGGTAGTCTGCTTAACTACTGCAGGGCCAAGAACTTTGCTTAAAAAGAAACCGATACCACCACCAAAACCAGTACCTACACCAGTAGCTTTAGCTAAACGTGTAGTGTCTGTCTTAGAGAAGTCACCTTTGTTTTCTATGCCCTGCCTAGCGAAGTCATCAGCAGCCGTATAAGCACCACCCTCAATAGCCGCAACTGCTGTTGCGCCAAGTACAGGTTTGGATACTAAGCTTTTAATAAGGCTTACAGCCCCACCTTTTAAGGCAATGTTCTTCAACGCTTGAGCGAAAAATGAAAAGCCTACATAGGTTGAAGGGTCTGAAGCGATTCCTTTTGCTGCTCTTAAATAATGCCTAGCTTCTGTAGGAACATCATCATAGATTTTCATGGTGCGTATCAAAGCCATCTGAGCTTCTTCAGGCCAATCACTGACACCCATAGCCGTTAAGCCAAGGTCAGGTAGATTCCATTGAATCTGCCCAATAGCATCCATCATGCCTTCAGTGTACTCAAGGTCGCTAGGTGCATAGTTTTCTCTAGCCACTTCCATTCCAGCTTGCATTTCATCAAGCCCAATCTGTCTTCCACCAACTACAGGTTGTCCTTGTATAGATTCCATGTAGCTTGCACCGCCACCATCAGGTGGAAGGACAGGAAGATAGTCAGCCAGTAGTTTAGCGTCAGCTAAAAAGCTGTCATCTGTTAGGTAATCATCTTCTGTCTTTACTGCAAAATCTTCTTGGCGAAATACAGCAGAGTCGCTGGTGTTTAAGGAGCTTGACGCTATGCCAAAGTCTTCAGGAGTAAAAATTGTTTTGTCTAATTCAGTAGCCATAGTTATTGCACCCTAGTGAAATGTGCGCTGTTTTCTGTGTACCACGCATCAAAGCCACCACCTCCTACAGATAAAATATCTAAAATTCTCCAAGCTTCAATTTCTTGTACATCCTCACCTTTTGGTTGAAAACTCATCAATTGATTTGGGTCTTCAAGTAAGGCAGCTAAAAGTGCGGGGCCACGGGCTGAATTATTCAATACATTATTGACATCATCTATATCAGAATCATCAGTTAAGGCAGCCCTTCCCTCCTTAGACTTTTGGGCGCTGGCTTTTATTGCCTGTACAAATTGATAGTTCTCTAGTGACTTTTGCTTTACAGCAGCCTGAGACTCTTGAATGTCTGCCTTTGCTTCTTTTAAATAAACTCTTAACTGTTCAGTGGTAGGTTTTACTGCACCTTCAACACTGTAGTGGTCTTCTACTTTTTCAATAAAAGCCATGTCAAACTCAATTTCTAGTGCTTCAACAAGCGCAGCATTTGAAGGTGTTTGAACCATAAAACTATTCTTTAACCTGTCTACTAATTGCTTTTTAAAACCCTTAGTCTCAACACTATGAAGTAGAGGCGTTGAATTTTCAGCAGTCTTTATAGCAGCCATAACAGACGTGGCATCATCTGGGTGGAGAAAACCTGCACCTAACATTTCAGCCATAGTGTTTAAGTTAATTCCACTACCAGCAGGATTAAACATTCCATTTTGGATTTGTGCTAAAACTGCAATTGAATTTTGCTTAAATGTATCGTTATAAAGAATGTCATCTTTTTCCATAACAGCTTTGCGCTGTGTGTTAATGGTGGACATAGAAACGCCAGCACCTGTTAGGGCAACAATCATTTCTGGGGGTACAGGTTTATTAGGATTACTAGCTGTAAAAGTGTAGTAATTATTCCAAGCTGTTTGAACGTCTACCTTCTGTTGAGCTATTGCAGCAGTCGCAGCTTCCCTTTCTTCTCTAGCCTGTTCATCAGCAATGTAATCGTCAGCAGCTTCTAGGGCTGCAATGGCTTTAATGTTTGTGACTTTCTTACCATTTGGCCCAGTGGCATAAATGCTTTTCTCAGCCAGTTCACGGGCAAACCAATTATTTGTTTGTTTGTATGCAGCTATAAAAGAATCAAAAGTATTTTTAGCTGCTTCTGGTCTGCTCACAACTCCAGTGTTTACTGTGTCATCTATAATTGATTGGACTTCAATTAGACCAGATTCTCTTGATAGACTTCCTTCTTGTACAGACAACATAATGCTGCCAAGATTTTCGTCCATAAGGACTACAGCATCACCACGGATACGTGAATCTAAATAGCTACTGTGCTGTGCGCGAAGTGAAGATTCAACTTCTCTCATGCGCCCCATAGCTCCAGCAACCATGAACTTATTGCCATTCAAAGATTGAGCTAAAGATTCTTTTTGTTTAGAAAAAAATTCCTCTATACCAGTGCCATCTTCTGGTGCTGTAGTCTTCCATTCATTCCATGCAGCTTTTGTGTCAGTGCCAAATTTGTTGCCGAGTTTCTGTCCACGGAGTTCTAAAATCCTTGCTTGCACGGCTGGTGATTCATGGGCGTACATTTGCATGTTGTGCAAAGCATCCACATTAGTTGCGTCTAAACTGTCTGATAGAGATAGGTATTCTGCACGAGCCTTATCTTCTAATTCTTTTTTCTTACTCATACTTCCAGCAAGTCTCTCAAGACCCTGTGCTATGCCAGAATTTTGTGCTTCAGGACGGACGTAGAAGTCCCCTGCTGAAGCCGCAGGGCGAAGTGCTGTCACCTCGATGCCAGTATTTGTCGCCATTGTTGTTCCTTAATATTCTGTGTAATCAGTTTGTCCAGCAGGACTAGAGTCAAAATAACCATTGTCATAGGCAGCGTTGCCAATTTCTAAACCCGTAGCTAGTAAGCTTGGCCCACGTTTACCCCGACCATCAGCTTGGACTCGCAAGCCCTCTAGCTCATATTGTGTTTGCTGGAGTTTGTATTCATAGTTGGTATTGATGTTCTGCTTGTTTCGGGCTTCCACTGCTCTCTTGTCACGCATAATTCTTCCAACTATTGACCCACTCATTCCTTCGACAGAAGCTTCATAACTAGCTTGTGCTTCTCGGGCTTTAATAGTGTCTTGGAAAAGTTTGTCAGAGGCTGCCGTACTGTCTTGCAGGGTTGCCATGTTTTTCTGCGAGATTTGCTGCAAGTAATTAGCACGTACAGCTTTGTTCTGTGCGTCAGCAGCTTCTTGCTTTTCAATAAATTTTACACCTGCTGAAGCGACTGACAACATCATAGGGTTGCACATGTTATTTCACCTTTACAAATTCATAGAATGGTTCCTTGCCCACCCCAAAGTCGGGGATAAGTTGAATCATTGTGAAGCCCATCCATTGAAGCCATCGGATAGCTTTAGGATTCTCTGCATGGACATAATTAAATAGTAGGTCGTAGTCTGAATGAACTACTTCTAGCCACTCCCTACACTCTTTTTGAAGCTGCCTTGTGTGTTTGTAGATGCCCTTGCTGCCTAGCATCCAAGGCACTCCTGCAAAATCCTGGGGGGAAGATACGACACCAAACATAAGGATAGGCTCACCCACTTCATCAACAGCCACATAGGATGCATCTGAAGCGTTAAGTGACAGAGTTAAAGCTGTAACTGGCCCATACCCACAAGAGACTTTTAGTTCATGCTTATCAGCTTCTCTTAGACGTGGGCCTAACTTATTGCAATCATCAATGGTTGCTAATCTAACTAAAGCTACCATTTATATTCTTCCTGATTTAGTCGTGTAGTAACCTGTCCATTCTGCTGATTGAAACGCACTCGGATAGGGAGTGGAGTTGTTCACTGTAATAGACACTCGGTCATTCTTAGATAGGATTGGAAATTCAAATTCACCATCTGTAAGGGTTGCTGAACCTATGTTCATAATTCCAAGTGGTGGGCCATTGAAGCCGTAACTATGAGTGACACCTTGGGTATTAGTCGTGACTGAAAAGCTGCCTGTATTTTGGTACAAAAGCTTGAATTGCCTTAACTGTAAACGCCCAGATGTGTCTGTTAGCTGGCTGCCATTTGCTCCTGCACTTCTCTTGTATTGCGTTGAGAAGGTATAGGCCATCGTGTATGGATAACCCACAAAACTTTCACCATCTAATGTGATTGTGACTTGGTTAGCGGCTGGTGAAGAACCAGATGCCAGACCATCTAGGTATACCATTTTCCCTGTGGCTGTTACTTCAGGAGACTCTTGTAACTGCATTTTTTCAAGGATGATTGAAGTACCACGTTGGATGATAAAGAACGCTGTAGATTCAATGACAGACAGATTCAATATCCGGTTGGCGTGAGGAAACTCCCACTTAGACCAAGACATTTGTAATGCTGAACCATCGCGCCTGAGATACTTATAAACGTAACAAGTAGGCACAGTATGAACACCATCTGTTAAAACAAATATCATGTCTTCGTTGGTGTTTGAAACTAATGTCGTAGCCTCACCTTTTATATAACGAGGGACATTGAGGGTCGCATCAATAGCGATATTGCTCGAAGTATCTGCCTGTACGAAGAACTCTCGCACACCTGTGAAGCCTTCACGATTAGTGGCGAAGTACACATACTCACCAGCACCGACAGGCTCTGCTTGTAAACTTGATTCATATTCAGTCGTCTGATTTATGGACACAGTTGCTGGGGTCAATGAATCACCGGCACTCAGCATAAATTGAGTCTGGTCAGAGAACAGCAGAAGTGTCTCGTTAAATGGAATCGCATGGCGAAGTATTGATACTTTGGTGTGACTTACAGCCACATCAATAGGGTCAGTGTCTAAAACAGTGGTCACTGTTTCTGGATAGAAACTGAAGTAACTTCCAGAGCGACTAAAGATGACATTCTCATCTGCAATCACGCCTAATCGGTTGCGGTGGAAAAATATATCGTTAAGCTTTTTTCCTACAAAGGAAGGGTCACTTGCAGATATAGCATCACCGACAGAACGGCTAATCCAAGCGTTAGGAGAAAACGTGAATGTGCCATTAGCATTTCTCACAAGTTTCCACGGCATGGTAGCTGCATTTAATGTGGAGTCTGCGCCCTCTGCTATAGACTCTTTCCAGACACCTTCGGCAGTATCACCAGCTTCATATTCAACGTAGTAATTATCAGCCTCAGAAGTTTCTTCGCCTACGACCTTCATCTTTGAGCCATTGAATGCACGTCTTGGCAAATCAGAGAATCTTTGTACTGAACCTTTAGAACCTATTAGCGCAGCGTTGCCAAAGGAATCCTCAGTGCGCAAAGTAAAGTCATTACCATCTGTTCTCTGGATTCGGATAGCAGAACCATTGCGGGTGATGGTGTACACAGAACCTAAATTACTTATTAACTGGCTCGTCAATTGTGTGGCAATATTGTTGGTCTTTAGGTCAGCCTTATTGGTGTCACTAGTGGTGTATGTAGCTCGCTGTACATTGTCTATGAAGACTTTATAGTCTTGGGCGTAGTTACCCTGCTTTACATGAACAATAGCTTCTGGATGGGCTGGTGTTGAGGTACTTGCTGTGACAGACGTAGTTATTGATTTATTTAAAATGAAAGTAAAATCAGCAATAGTAACTGACTTAAAATCTGTAAAAGGGTTACCCGTAGCTAGGTAAGAATAGCCGGAGGGCGTACTTACAGAATATTCAGTGCCATCAAAACCAAACACTTTTAAAGAGGTGTTGTCTGCAATAACAATATAACGCTCAGTTACGTCACGATTGATAGTGTGTATAAAGAAATTACCATTGGCTGCGGCATTGGACACTAAGTTAGCTAAATACTGCGTGGGTGGCCTCTTGCGTAAACCACTGATAATAGAACTAAATGCATTCACCTGTTCTTCTGCTTGAGAATTTAAACGAACACTAGGGGCTTGCTGTGATACCCCATTAGCGAGGTTTGGTATTGAGCTACTTACAAGTGCCATGTCTTACCTCGTTAGGACTCGTGCCACATCAGAGTGACCCGTCAATATGTTGTAGTCAGCATTCTGGGATTCAATAAGACGCAATGAGGTCAATGCTTGATACTCGTCTTCACGATTCATAGTATGCAGTGAGTCAGAACCTAGTAGGCGGTCTTGGAGAATACGGGATGCCCGTAGGGTTATGTAGTTACGTGCTGCCTCTGGGATTTCCTCAAAGGCCAGTAATAGAATTAGGTCACATTTCACTGTTTCGGTGAATGTGTATGTATGGTTTTTGCGGTCATACGCCCGTGAACCACGTTGAATTAAATCGTATGAAGATGACTCATTTGTAGAGTCAACGGACATTAAATTTGTGGGTAAAGGTAGATTTCCGTCTAGGTCAGGAACCAACGGATAGTCATACTCAGAGTTGAAGAACCAACCTTCGACTTGGACTCCACGATTAACATTTTGTAATACACTAAGTGCAGCTAATGCATCGACTGAAGTCATGTTGACCAAGGTGTTCACAGGTGCTTCACCGATTGTATTGAGCATGGTATTGACTGCTTCAAGCTCAGTTGTAGGCGTTAGGGACATCGTAGTGAATCCTTAAAAAAAAGAAAAAAAGGGGAACCGAAGTTCCCCTAGTGTGTTTGCCTATGGCAATGCTAATTCAATAGCAGCTTCTGGACGCAATACGCCATGTCCCATTGCATACTTAGCAACGAACAATGTACCTTGACGACGGATGTCGTACTCAGACTCAAGGCCCAAGTCCATTAGCTTTACTGTAGCGACAGCAGACTTATGGAATACAACAGCCTTAGTCTTAGTAAAGTCAGCGTGGTAAGTGTTCTGCTCACCAGTAACAGTGCTTTGGTTACCCGTAGGTAAGTGGTTAGACTTAACAATGGTGATACCAGCAACACGCAATACCTTACCATCTGCATAAGCACCCTCACCGCCCCAATCCTTGTTAAGAACTGTGGTGTCTTGTGCTAGCTTGTAATAGATAGCTGGCGATACAACGGCATAGCGTTCATCTTCAGGAATATCATCCCCATCCATCTGTTCAGCAGCGTCAAATAAAGCAGCTACGATGTTGGCAGAGGTAGTGAAGTTAGCCTTGGTGATTACAGTGCCGCCATTAGTACCAGTAATGGTTGCCGCACCACGCGCAGCTTGGACAACTACACGCAAGATGTTCTTGTCGTAGGTGTTAGCTAATACGTTACCTAACTCTTTGGTGTAGGTAGAGCGAACTTCATAATGTGCTTTCGCATCATCAATTGAGGCTATGAAAGCTGGTGCTACAAGCAAATCATCGACAGTGATAACCTTCTCTGCGTGTTTGATTGCACCGCCAGTAATTTCAGTACCTACAGCGTGGTAAGAAGCAGTCGCAGTACCCATAACTGGGAATGATGCAGACTTGCCGTTGGAGATTGTGCGAACAGAATGCAATGGAGCCATTACGTTCTTTTCTTCAAATTGTGTGATTACTTCTCCAGCGAATAGCTTGAGAAATAGTGCATTAGTATCGCCCGAACCATTGACTTGGCCGATGCGTGAAACAGTTGCGTTACTCATGTATATAGTCCTTAGAATAGGATTGAAGTTTCAAGTGATGTTCTCTTGAGGCTCCGGCCTTTCCGTGACTTCCACAGTGTTGTCCTCCGCAGAGGCAAAGTATTTGTCAGTGGTTTAGCTTTAAGCTTTGTAAGAGGGGGTGTCTTAGATAACGCTGGAACGCGCTAACTTAGCTTCGACTGTCTTACGGAATGCAGGGTCAGTCTTGTATTTAGGGTCACGCATTGCTGCGGTAACCTGTGCCACGCTTTCAAATTTACTACCCGCATTTGCAGTAGTTTCTCCAGAGATTAAGGAAGGGTTACTTCCAGTATCTGCTTGGTATTGAGCGTTTAGGCCGCGAACAGCCAATTGTATTTGTGCAGGGTCAGAGGTTCCCATGACGTTGTTGTACGCATTGACTTCAGCCTTATCAAGGTTGTTTGAAGCCCACTGCATCATGTTGCCATAGTTCTCTTCACCACCTACGCTACTGAACATGTCAGTGCGTAAGCTAGTGGCTAATGCTTCTTGCCCAGCGATGTATGAATCAACTACGTCACGGGGTATTCCCGATTTGTTGATGGCCTCGTAGGTTTCATCAGATAGCTGTCCATTACTGCCATACTCAAGTTGCATGGCATCAAAGTCTAAGCCTGCTTTTTCAGCGACTTCCTTTGCATCTTCGTTAGATGGAATTTCTGTAGGTGTCGATTCATCAGCTTTTGCCTCTGTATCTTTACCACCTGACATTTTCTTTTCTAGCGCAGCATAAGACTTAGCCATATCTTCTGGGGTCTTAAACTTTTCTGGTAACCACTCAGGCCGTTCATCCACTGTGGACTCTTGGTTGTCTGGGGTCTGGGGGGAATCACCTTCGGATTTAGCTACCATTGCATCAATATGCTCTTGGCTTTCTTCGCCTTCACCTTGGATGATATTTACAGAATCTACCATTATGTTTGTTCAGTTCCTTGTTGTGCTGTCATTTGCTCTTTCATAGCATCAAATGCTTGAGGGGCTAACTGTTGTCCAGTTTGCATCATCATTGCTTGCTGTTCTTCTTGTTGCATCTGTTCTTCAGATTTAATCAAGCCACCCATATCCATGCCTAGTGAAGTACCAACACGAGTGATGTAGTCACCTACGTTCATGTACTTCTGAATTGCTTCTGGGCCTAGAGGTTGAAGATGGTCTAGCATTGCAGCTAATTTGTTTAGGTCATGGCCTCGGCCTAAAGCCTCAAGTCCAGTGACGATTGTTGGGGATACAACACCCTTGGGTAACTGCGGTACTTTCTTCTGCTTTTGCATTTGTAGTAGTAGGCGGTTAACGAGGGGGAGTTGAAACTCTTGACTTAGAATAGAGTAGATACCACCAAGGGCATCTTCTAGCTCGGAAGCCATGTAGCGAATTTCTTCAGCAGTCACCCGTTCAGCATTGCGTTGGACTGATGAGTTCATTAAGAATGCAAAGGATAAACGCTCTTTGATTTCTTGTGCCGTTTGAAAAGCTATCTGCATGTCACCTGATTTCTGGACTTGCAGTGTGCTGACATCATTTGCATCACCTTCTCGGATAGCCCCATTTGGAGCTTCTGCTAAGACTCTAGCTCGTGTTGTGCCGTTGGGACGCACTAAGAATAAAACCTTAGCAGATGCCGCAGCAGCTTCAACAATGGATTGTGTCAAAGACTCAAGTGAGTTTAAGTCGCCTTGGTATTCTTCAACATACCCACGTCCGTATGACTCGCCATCAATCCGGCTAAGTCTAAGTGGAATCCAAGGGGATTTATCCAGTGGGTATGTGCCATCTGAATCAGGTACAGGAATGCCAGCCACTTCTTGTGCTACGTTCCATTTTCCGTCTCTACGAACTATGTGAGTAAATAAAGAAACTGGTTCATCATTGCTAGTATCTTCTGTATCAGATGACTCTAGCAGTTCTCTGATTTCTATAGGCAAAGCACTGGGTGACACATCTTCTTTAGTCACGATTTCTAGCGCATTACCCATTGGGTCGCGCTTTAGGACATACCTGTCCATGTGGAACACTCTCATGCCACCTTTATCAGGTTGGAAGAGAAGGACGTTACCTGCAACAAGCAGATGCTTTATGGCTTCAAATGCTGCAATCCGAGTTGAAGAAGATTCAATTTCAGACATTACAGCACGTTCAATTTTGGAGAGAGCTTCTTCAACTTCTGCTCTTGCACCTTCCTCTTGTGCTAACTCTTGTAACTTAAAATCGTCCACTGTTAAGCGGAAGAATGGCGAGTTAGGAGGTAGTAAGGCCAGCAACATTTTAGAAGATAAATTATTGACACCTCTCGCTCCAATTCCTTGGTACGGGGTGTATAACTTTGAATGTGCTGAATGACCATCTGGAGGAAGTAGGCTAGGTATAGTAAGTTCTGCTGCATCCCTAGCTCGGTCAAGGAAAGGTTGACGCTCAGACTCCAGACGCTCGTAGCGTTGGCGAATAACTGTCATATATATTTACTTCTTTGGAATGTTAATACCAGTAGGAGTAGTGCCACCTACTTGAGAATCAATCCTCAAGCTGGATGTACCTTTCTTCTTCTTGTTGGTCTGTGAACGCTTGTTGTCCACATCACCATTCTCACCAATGCGAGGTGCTGTTGGTGCAAGGTCTGCTGGTGGTGGACTTGGGGGTGCTGGCGTTGGGGCTGGTGTGGATGAGCCAAAACACATAGGTTTACTCCGTGTCGGGATTATTTTGTACGTCAGTGACGTGTTCTAGGAAAGTAATGAGAGAATACATTCCTCGCATACTTTGAATTTCAATTTGTGGTTGTTCTAAAGTTCTTTCATTGATTGGAAAGAACTCTCGAAGAGCCTTAGTTAGCTCCACAGATACAGGTGGGAACTTGTCAATAGTCATTTAGCTTCCTTATGGTACAACTTTAATTTATTAGGTTTTAAAGGGCGGTCTTACCACCCCCATGAATTACCACTCATACCTGCGGCTGAATAATCAGTGACTCGCCCTTCAAAGAAGTTCTTAAATGAATCACCATTCAAGACCCAATCAAGCCAAGGCAATGGGTTTTCTTCAATGTTCCAATTAGGCTTTAAGCCAAGATTGGTTAAACGTCTATCTGCGATATAGCGTATATATTCTTTAACCTCTCCCGAACTGATGCCTTCCACGCCACCCATTTCAAACGCCAAGTCAATAACGCTATCTTCAAGCTGCACTGCATTGCGATACATTTCGTAGATAGATTGTTTAAAGTCATCGGTAACAACCTCCGGATTTTCATTTATATATTCACGGAACAACTCAGTCATTCCAGCTACGTGCATAGTCTCGTCACGGATACTCCATTCAACAATCTCGCACATGCCTTTTAGCTTTCCAAATCGTTGGAAGTTAAGAAGCATGACAAAAGCACTGAACAAACTCATGCCTTCATTACAGACAGTTTGGGCAATAGCTTTTGCAAGTCCTTGCTTAGTGTCTGCATCAAATGTTTGCATGAACTCAATCTTTTTAGCCATCGCTTCGTATTCAAGAAACGCTGTGTATTCAGCTTCAGGAAATCCTAAAGTGTCATTAAGTAATGCATAGCTTCGCATGTGTATTGTTTCTCGCTGTGCAAACGAGAGCATCATCATCCGTGCTTCATTGTTTTTAATACGGGGTAAAAATACATCAACATAACTACCCCCAACTATCACATCAGATTGGGTGAATAGCCGGAGGATTTGAGTGATAAAGTTCTTCTCAGGTTGGGAAATCTTGCCTGACTTCCACTGGGTTAAATCTTCATTTAAGTCACACTCCCATTCACCCCACGCCAGCTTGTCATGTTCAATAGCTTGATTAACAAAGCTGGTATAGGAGAAAGGTTTAAAAGCGTTTGAAGTTGTTAATAAGGTCATTGATTATCCATGACAGGAAAGGCATTCATCATCATCGGCATAGTCTTTTAGAGCCACACGAGTAGGCTTGAAGCTGACAGTATCAGCCTTAGCTCCTGCGGAAGTTCGCAGGTAATAAAGTCCTTTAAGTTTCTTGTTGAAGGCACGTAGATGTACCTCATTGACGTAAGCCTTATTAGTCCCTGCTGGGAAGAATAGGTTTACGGATTGACCTTGGCAGATAAATGGTTGTCTATCCGCAGCATGGTCAATGACCCAGCGTTGGTCTAGCTCAAAGGCTGTCTTGTAGACTTCCTTGTGCCAATCATCCATCCATTCTAAATGCTGAACGCTGCCATCATTAAGTAGGATTGATTTCCATTGCTCGGCTATCCACAACTCAGGCTTGTGTTGCCATAGTTCAGCTTCTTCCCTAATCACTTTATCAAGGTAGGGATTGCGAACCAGATGTGAACCTATCCGAGTACGATGAGTAAACGCATTAGACTTCAGTGGTTCAATTGAAGCACTGCAACCCGCAATGATGGACGAATTAGCATTTGGAGCAATCGCCAAGAGGTGACTATTACGGACACCTTCAACATCCGGACACGAGCCACGTTCTCCCCCCAGGCGAATTGTCGCTGCGGTAGCTTGTGCCTTGATATGAGTGAACATTGTCGTGTTATACGAGTTAGCCATTACAGACTCCCACGGCATGTTTGCACGTTGCAAAGCACTGTGAAATCCCATAGCTCCAAGGCCCAAACTTCGCTCTTGGGTTGCGCTAAAAATAGCTTTGCGAAGTTCTATTGGTGCATTAAAACAGAAGAAGCTAATCACGTTATCAAGCATCGTGATGAGGTCAGAAACCATTGAGGTATCTTTCCAATGCTCAAAGTGTTCTAGGTTCACACTGCTTAAACAACAAACGGCTGTTCGTTCTTCAGAGGTCGGTAAGTGAATTTCATTACATAAGTTTGACCCATGTATTTTAAGTCCCTTATCTTTCATCGCTGGCGGTAGATGCCTATTCGCTTCATCAATAAAGTTAAGATATGGCTCACCAGTGCGGAAGCGAATATCAAGTAGACGCTCCCATAGGTCACGAGCTTTAACAGTTTCACGGACTGTTAAATCAGCAGGGTCAATCAAGTCCCAATCACTATCAGACATTACTGCATCCATAAACGCATCAGGGATGTTTACAGCATTGTGTAAGTTAAAAGCTTTGCGGTTAGGGTCGCCACCAGTTGGAACACGGATATTGATGAACTCAACAATGTCTGGGTGGCTAATGTTCATGTAGGCAGCATAAGAACCTTTACGAGTCTTACCCTGCCTGTAGGCAGTCATGTCACTATCAACAGTCTTTAAGAAAGGTATTGGTGAAGGAGCAACGTCACTAACACTGCGCACGTCAGACCAATGCCCGCCCACTCCACCGCCTTTGACAGAGAGCCATCGAAGCTCGGATGTGTGATTGATAAGGCCATCAAGACTATCAGGGACGTAATTAAGAAAACAGGATATTGGGAGTCCACGGACTTTTTCTCCTTGCGCAGGGGCGTTTGATAATAGGGGTGAGGAAAACATGAACCAGCCTTTACTGGCGTAGTCATAGATTCGTTGGGCTAACTCATGGTCGTTACGACAATAAGCTAAGGCTGCTCGTGCATAGGCATCTTGAGGGTCTTCACCATCACGACAGTAGTAGTCATTCAGAAGTGTTGCGGCTTGCTCAGACAGTAATTCGTTGCGAGTGTAGTCAACTACAATTGTCATTTAGCCACTCCGTTGTTTCTCTGATTCCTTTGAATCCAACTAGGGTGGCTCCAGTTTCAGTATTAATTATTGTGGGGACGCTACGCACTTTGTAATGAATGGCTGAATCAATATCTTTGCCGATGTCAATTTCTTCGTAGTCAATTTCTTCATGGTTAAGGACACTGCTGACTGCTTTGCAGGGCTGACACCCTTCGGTATAAAATTTTATAATCATATTATTTCTCAGTCATACTTCAGTTGCTGGAGTTCTAGCCAGAGTTCTGCGTAGTGCATTATCTTTTTTACATCAGATTCAAACTGACCTTTGTGTGGCGCACGGGTCGCATACTTAACGATGTTAGCTGCACAGAAGTCGAGTTCATTTAGCATGATGTATTCAATGGGTTGGATTGGATGAATGTAATGGTCACCCCCTTCTTGGCGGGATAGACCTACTTTAATTTTGGTGGTGTCCATAAGATAATATTTCCATCATCAGTGATGTCATTGAATCGTAAAATTCGGGCACATCGGGCTTGGGTTAATGCATCATCTTCAGTCAGGCCAGCCTTCGTATAGGCAGCTACGATAGCTTCCCAAATGGCTACGTTACGTAGGTGAAGGTCGGTAGATTGAAGTGATGCTTTGTGGAGGATTTGCTGCGCCTTAACAGGGCCAACTTTTGGACAACCTTTATAATTGTCTACAGCATCACCAGTGAGGATTTGGGTAAAGAATGAGAAGTCTGCATCAGCTTCGCTAATGGTAACAACGCCATCTTCTGGGTGGGCAGGGTTGAAGAATCTGCATGGTATGGTCTTTAGGTCTTTATCCTCAGACACTATGATGGTGTCATTACCATCACTACCCCGAATGCCTAGCAAGTCATCTGCTTCAAAAGGCTCAAGAAGAACAGCTTGATGTTCATCAATCATCCACTGTTTGAGTGGCTTCAAGGTCATTGGCTTTCGTACATCCTTACGATTACCTTTGTAGGAATCTAGGACATCGGTGCGAAAGTTCTTTGAACCTGTCAGGTAAAGCTTAAAATGCTCTGCACCTGTCTTCTCAATCATGGATGCAATCTTCTGCTTAATTAAAGCCTGACCTTCTGACTCATACGCATGAAGTGTCCATAAGTCTTCGTCCCATTTCACTGGAACTTCAGTAGCAGCCGCAGCTTGATAAGCTACGATGTCGCCATCAATCAGCAAGGTCGTCATAGACTTCTCCTGCTTCCGTGTTTCGCCTAGTGATAACTTGGATACCATACTTAATAGCAACGTGCTGCTCTTGCCAATCTAGGTAAGCACCCATTGCAAAATTGAAAGCTAAGGCAAGTGACACGACTGAAAAGGCTAGACAAACTAAAACCATCATTAAAGTTTCAATCATTCGTCAAACTCCTGTAGTTCTTGGTGGTACATTTTCAAAGCTTTTGCAAAACCTTCCCAATCTTCTACTCCATAGCTGTAAAGGCATTCCAATAGGTGGCTATCCTTTTCTATGTAGGTCAGGTATTCACGATTAACTGTTACAGTTTCGTTAGTCATCAGACTGCCCTCCGGTTTCTCTAAGATGCATTAGGCCCATGACAGTTATGTGCCAGACTCGGCCAAACTCTTCATCACCTACCATGCTTGTTGATATGAAACCCTTTACTGCACAAACAGCGATGTACTCAGCGTTAGTCCGAGCATAGTCACTACGTGTAGTAAAAGGTGATTGATAGGCACGTTTTAGTACCTCAGTGAGTTTCTGCCCATGAGTTTCCAATGTTAAATTCTCCATCTAAAGGACACTTAAAGTTGAACACCTCAGTGACTCGTTGAATTGTTTGGACAGCAATCTCACCTACCTTGTGAGCTAGGTCTTCACGAACAGCCACTTGGATTTCATCATGTACCCATGCACAGAGGCAGTAGTCGCCATTCCATCCATGTGTATAGCCTTGGGCTTGCATCTCGTTTTCAAATTCCAGAAGCCACTGTTTGCAAATGATTGCACCAGCAGATTGGAGTAGTGAATTAAGAGCAGCATGAGGTGAGCGAATATGGATATGACGACCATCAAGGGCTTTGATGTAGCCACGTCCAGCAGCCTTAGTAATAGCTTCACGCAACTGCCTAAGAGCAGGAGTCTTATCAAGAAATGCTTTCTTAATCTTCTTCCCTTCTTTGGCTCCACCACCGACCAGTTCACCAATAAGTTGGTCACCTCCACCATAATTAAAAGCGTAGATGAATCGTTTACTAGCCTCTCTCGTTGGAAGGCCAGCAGCCAGTTGATTAACAGTGTGGATGTCTCCATCAAGCACAACATCAACGTAAGCCCCATCATCATAGATGGCCATGTAAGCAGCCAAGCATCGAAGTTCTAAGCCTGATGCATCAGCACCCATGAGCTTCCAACCTTTAGGAACAGTGAACAATTCACGACAGTCTTTACCATAAGGTGAGCGCATTGAAGGCACTTGAGCTAGGTTCGGGTAAGAGTGCGTGGCTCGTCCAGTGACTGCTCCATTCGGGTTCACACTTCCGTGAATCTTTCCGTTGGAGCAGACCTTGAGCCAGCCTTGCTTACCTTCTGATACTTGTCCGATACGCTTCTGCAACATGAAGTATTTGGCCATGTGCTTTGCTTCTGGATATGGCAGCTTTGCTAAAGTTGTTTCATCTACTTTAGGCTGTCCATTGTCTGTGAAGACTGATGGTTTCCAATCATACTTAGCAATAAGTCGGTTAGAAATGTGGGCGCGTGACGCTGGATTAAACTCCACTATTTTCAGGCTAGTGAAGGATGCATCCTTTGTCCGGTCAGCTTTAAGAGGGTCTTTATATTTGCAGCTACGTGCTGGTGTCTTGATACCTACAGAGACAACCCAAGCTGGAAATAGCCCATAAAGTTCTTGGTAAATTACGTCACGTTGTTCAGCTAGATTGATGTACAGTTCTTGTGCTTTCTTTTCATCAAACACAAACCCATTACACTCTTGCTTCCACATCAGTTCAGCTACGCAATGCTCAAGGTCTAATGCCTGTTGGCTGTAATCTTTGCCCAACACTTTGTTGTACAAATTTACAGTGACACGAACATCTTGCTCGCAGTAAGTGAGCATTTCTTCCGTGAATTTATCCCAAGCATTATCCTTCTCACCATACTCACCTTTATGCTCTCCAAGCCTGTAACCCCAAGCCTTTAGCGAGTGAGAACCAATAAATCTGGGGGGCAAAGTTTTCCTGAAATGACTGAAGTCTAAGTCCTTTACGTTTGACCATATAAGGCGTGAACACACGAGGGTGTCTATGACTTGCTTCGGTTTAAAATCAGGGTAGAGTTTCTGGATTGCTGGTATGTCAAACTTGATTCCATTGTGGGCAATCAATACATCAGCCGATTGAAGAAGAGCGATACCTTCACGTATCTCTTGAGGTCTAAACCTGTAGAGTGTGGTGGTGTCTAAGTCATAGGCAACGATGCAATGGATGGTAGTTAGGTCTGCGAGAAAGCCATTCGTTTCAATGTCTATGACTAGGCGCATTAGTTTAGCGTCAAGTCTAGTTCTAACTGAGTTGGCTCACGCTTTTGGTCACGCTTATCCATAAGGGCTGACATGGTTTTAACAAACTCTTGAATCGCAGGGGACACAAGACCAGTTAGGGTTAACATCTCATAGCTTTCAAGCTGCGCCTCTATCATGCTGTCGGTAAAGGTGAGCGTGAAATCGTCAAATGCATCTTCAACTTCTCGGTGAATTTTTATATCAAACATAAGTTTCTCCTTGTTAGAAATTTGCAGCTACAGGGGCTGAGTCAAATGGACTTGCCTCGTAAAGCTTTCCTGTTACATGGTTGTAGTTAAGCGGGAAGGTCAAACCAGTGGCTTGGCCTGTGTATCTATCTTTTAAGACACGGAAGGTTGTAGTCTGTCGTTCAGTTTCATCTTCAGCTTGTTGGTCACGTTCAAGACCAAACATAAAGTGACACCAGAAGCCGATAGCCCGACTGCCTTTAAAGTGTCTGATTGACACCCGTCCACCCTCTTCGTGAGGCTTGCCCATAGGCGTTGCTAAATGGCTGACCATAATGATGATTATGTTCAAACGCTTGGCGAGTTTGGCGATGTCTGAGGTGATACGTTCAAGTTCCACACGTTCATCTGTGCCTTGGCCTGTTGCTAAAGCAGTTAGATGGTCTAGGTAAAAGATTTCGATACCTTCAGCATGGTTCATGTACTCGATGTTGGACTTAACTACATCCCACTCGCACACACCAAAGCTGTCATACATGCGCAATCTGTCTGCTTCAGTAAGTTCATCAAGGGCTTTACTTCGTTCTTCTTTTGTCCAATCTCCATCAGGGATATGGAACAATTTACCTGCATGTTTACCTGCAATTCGGATAGCAGTTTCAGTAGGCATTTGTTCTAGGAAGAAGATGCCAACTTGTTGCTCCAACTCATACATGTCGTAGACAATTTGCTGAGTTAAGAAGTCAGTTTTACCAACTCCAGTTCCAGCACCTACGCAATAGACTTCGCCTTTGCGTCTGCCATAAGTTTGGTTGTTCAAGGTGTTTAAGTACCAAGACAATCCCCACTCAACTGGCTTTTCAAGTTCATCACGAATGTCTGCTAGGCTCACAATTCCATCAGGGCGATAGACTTTGGCATTCCAAACAGCCTCAAGAATCTTGCGACTAGAACCTGCCATCAGTGCTTCGTTAGCGTCCTTGTAACCATTGATGGTAGCGACTGCACATTTACCAGCAGGGAACAGTGGAGCGCAAGCAGCGATGGCTTTCTCTCCTGCTTCATCTGCATCAAACATGAGTATTACTTCCTCAAATGCATTGAAGTAAGCGAGGTTAGCTTTGATTGCTTTAGCGGCCCCTGCTGCTCCATTAGGCAGTGAAACCACTGGCCATTTATTGTCTTGAATTTGACTTAATGACATCGCATCAAGTGCGCCTTCAGTGACTACTACCTTCTTACCTTTAGACCAAAGCTTGGTTCCAAACATGGGGGTCTGACTGAAGTCTCCTAGAATAGGAAACTCTTTGTCACCAGTTCTCAGTTGCTGTGCTACTAACTTGCCATCAACATTATGTAATGGACAAATGTGTACAGGCTGGCCCCGATACGAGCCAGTTTTGTAACCAAAATGCTTTGCCGTTTCTAAGCTAATACCACGTTGCCGTAGCGCAGAGATTTCACCTTGTATTAAATCACTAGCCATACGAGTCCTTGAGCTTTGGGTTGTCTGTTCTCCATCATCATCAGGCCATTCCATCCGGCCACAGCCAGTGCCATAGCAGTAGGCTCGGCCTGATGCATAACGAGTTAGATTGTCACGGGAACCACAGTCTGGGCAGGGTTCACGCCCCACTACAGGGCTGTCGTCATGTTCCCGCATGGTCAGTGAGTTAAACTATATTCAGCGTACTGAGTCTTGTTAACGCCATCTTTCATGGTCGTTGTGACATCTAGTCCACTCTTCCTCAAGGTGTAAACCACAGCAGCAAGGCGTGTGATTCCGTACAAGCCAATCGCTTCAATTGAAGTTAACTTGCGGTTGTTGTTAAGGTGATTAATTACTGTATTGGTTTGAGTCATAATATTTTTTCTCTCAGTTATTGAGTTCATAAGAATGATGAAACGCCCTCAGAATTGAAGGCGTTTGTTTGGGTCTAGCTATGGTGCTACTTTAATAATTTCATCAGCCCACCACTGCTTCACATCGAAGCTTGGGCAGTCTTTAGAAACTTTGGGTAGGTCACGATGGCCTAGAACTTCAGCGTCCGGATACAGTTCCTTTAGCCTTTCAACGAGTGATTTGAGAGTCACCCATTGTTCGTCCGTAAAGTTGTCTTCTGAAACATTAACGTCAGTTTCAGTAACACCACCGACCATTGCGATTGCTATAGAATTAGAATTAAAACCACGCGCATGTGCGCCTATGTCCTCAGAGTTACGGCCTTCTTCTAGCCAGCCGTTTCGTCTAATTACGTAGTGGTAACCGATACCGAAAAATCCACGATGTCGATGCCACGCATCTACTTCTACTCTTCCTACGTCCATAGAAGGACGTGTTGCTGTGCAGTGAATTACGATTAATTCTGTACTGCTTCTTTTACTTCTTTTAGCCATGCGTTGGGAATACTCTCCTTTGCATACAGGAATCCGTGTTTCTCGCACCACATTGCGTATGTAGTCCGTGAAGATTTTGAGATTCGCTGCTTTGGGTTTGAGAACACAAATCTGATGTCTAAATCAGGATGCTGTTCTTTTATGAGGATGTGCTTCTGGCGGTCAGCCACCATGAAGCGACCTTTGGTTTCAATAAACATTGTTCCAATCTTGAAGTCCGGAGTGTATGTTGAAATACGAGAAGGTTTTGTGTACTTAATTTTTTCCTCTTCGTAGGTGTACGGGACACCAAGAGCCGTAAGCTCATTAGCAACCCGTACTTCTAGTCCACTGCGAAATCCATACTTCAGTCCAATTTGTTGCTTAGAAAGGGAAGGCTTCATTCGCTTCCTCAGCTTCTTCAGAGAAGCCTTGAGCTTCTGGAGCGACAGTCTGGCTTGCATGGTCATATCCATCTTCATCGTCAAACAAGCTAGTAGCATCACTACCACCAGCTAGTGCTTCAATGACTTGGACTGAACGTAAACGTAGTGATAACCCTGCACCAGCAAGCGATGTGTAGTACGGAATGACTTGAAAGCCAACACGCACAAGTGAGCCATTCCATAGCGGAATCTCCTTGTTGATAGGGTTACGTTTTGCATCAACGACCAGTGGTTTCTGGTCAAACTTGTCACCATTTTTTGTGGTGACTTTGGCTTTCATCTTTAGCTTGATAGTGACATCACCAGTTTCTTGGTTGACCACATAAGGGTCAGTAACACGAAGCTTGTCTCGTGTCTTTCCGGTTTCGTCTAATGCTGACTTAATGGCTAACTCATGGGCTGCATCTAACATCGACATGATGTCTGTAGCGTCTGCGTTATCCATAATTAGTTTGGTTCCAAATTCACCATCTACATTGAATTTAGTATCTGGCTTCCATAATTTCGCCCATTCAGTCCGACCTTTTGGTGAGATGTGCATTGGCAGTTTGTTGGATTTCTTCTTTACTTGGGTCATATAATTTCCTATATGTTAGGTGCGTATAAACGCTATTAGTTAATGTGTTTTGCGATAAATTCATCGAGGATTACGCCTTGCTCCATGAGCTTGGCAGCTAGGTCAAGAGGCAGTGGTTCACCTGCTTGTAAAAGGCGAGCAGCAAGTGCTTGCTCTGCGGTAAGGTCTTTAATAATTAATCTCCATATACAAGAAACCCCTCGGGATTGAGGGGCTTGGTTTAGGTCTGGCTATGGTGCAACTTTAATAATTGCTGCTCCAAAACAGCTATGAGTTATCAACATCAATGTAGTTGTCATTTAACACTTATGTTGTAAATGCAACAATGTTGTTGATTGGTTTATTTCAGGCAAAAGAATAGCGTGATTCTAGTGCTACATGCCTTTCCAAACTGCCCTTTGATGGGGGCAAAGGTAAGTCATCAACGTCTTCTGGCAGAAGCTGTCTGCGTAACTCCAGATATAGGTCATGCACTACATCTGATGTTTCATACATCTCAACCATTGCTTCTCTGATGATACCTCCAAAGCGTCCAGTGTCAGCACAGTGAGTTCCAAAGCTGTCATGGATTAACATGAACGCATCAATGCCCTCTTGTTTTGCCCTTGCAACGCAAAGCTGAAGGTGGGCTGCATCCCAAGAGTGAACCACGTTGGGGGCCATACCCTGACTAGATTTCCGACTACATATCTGGTCTGTTTCCTTGCTCATTGTCATAAAGACGAGCGTACCATGTATGTTGGTCTTAACTCTGTGTGAGTCACTGTTGTAGTAAGACTGAACAACAGGAAAACCTAAAGGTGTAGTCCAACGAACTGGCATGGTTTGTTTTGAGCCATCCTGCATTGTGAACTTAGTTTTAGCCACCTTGTTCGCAGTAGACGTTAACCATTCCATAAGCATAGCTGGACGTTTAACTGTATCAACCACAGCATCCCAGAGGTGACGAGAAACATAATTGGCTGCACGATAACCATCATCGTATGAGAATGGAAAATCCTGGCATGTATTAACACACTCACGCTTCAGTGGGCGCATCACATCTTCAATGATTTGCTCCTTAAATCCATACTGTTTAGAGCCGTATGAATAGGTCATTACGCTTCGCTTTGCCTCCTTGCGTCCAAAGCCGTATTTAAGCCATTCTAAGGCCAGTTCAGTATAGTTAGGTACTCTTACCCCCATGTTGTTTAGGACAGGCTCACCCCAATGCTCGAAGGGCTGCTGTGAGTCTTCAATTAGCTTCTTTACTACCTTATCAGCTACGATTTGATATACATCTTGAGGTTGCTCATTTGGTATGAGGTTCACACTCTTGGCAGTAGTCTTGCACTTCATTGCCATAGCTAAATGTTGAAGACCTGAACAGCTTCCGTCCATTGATGCAGGGATGTGAGATACGAATGAGTCTCCTTGCTCTAGGAAACCCTGCCACTCCATCGCAGCAGCCATGAATAGAAAAGGCTTGTCTGCATCTACCCACTTCCGGTTTTCCCAAGGATTCTCTACGCAGTCTAGTATCCATTGCTCATTATCCATGACCCATTGAACACGCTCTTCAAATGGTGCTTTACTTATTGGCGCAATTTTCGTAGGGCGACCTTTCTTGTCAAAGTCACCCACGTTGGCTAAGTGAATTGCTAACCACTTCCAACCATCTTTGCCCAAGGCTTTACCCTTAGCAAACTGGAGCGTGGCTTTCATTTCATCCGGCCCCATACAGTTGTAGGAACTGACACTGTAAACACGCCCACGAAAGTCTAACTGATAGCCAAAGAAAAATTCATCGTACTGACTAAATTCAGCAGCAGTTTTAAGCATCGAAGTAAATGCAAACTTTTTAGAGTCCATTACACGATTGCCTACGTCTACTCTGTTTCGCTCCTGTGCAAAGGCAGCCTTTTCTTGTCTCGTTGCCTCATCAAACGATTTCAAAGGCGCAGGTTGTGGTTCTTTCTCCATTGTAGGTATTGAGCTACACCATTTAACTTGGTTTTCGTACATCTCGTTCATCAGTTTAAGAATAGGCTTATTGACCGACCACGCTGTCTTCTGCATTGCATTGACTGCATAAAGCACCACGTCAATGTCACTATTTTTTAGTTCATCAAAGTAAGCTTTGCTGTTGGTCTTAACAAATTTAACAGGTCGATTATGACGAGTGTAATAGACACCATTGGTCAAGTTAGACAAATTCCAATCACGAGGCTCAATAATCAGAGGCTTATACATTGGTGAAGTAAGTCCAGCTTTTTCACATCGCTGGGAAATCCAATCTAGTGTCTCTTGGGTTGCTACAAGACGCTTAACTGTCTTTCGTTTACCTTTAGACTCTGTGACAATCTGGACTAAACCAACAGTCTCCATAAGGATTGTTAAAAGCTTTGCACCAATCTGAAGAACAGCATTGTTGTCCCAATCTTGCCATGCTTGGACATTACCTTTTGATGCTTCATCCACCATGCCTGAAATAAGAGCAAGTCGCCTAGCTTTACCTTGACGTTTCTTATGAGCATCTATTAAACGCTTGCACAGAAGCTTGTCATCTTCACGAAGTTGTTTAAGTCTGTATTCATCTTCAACATTGTGTACAGCGTGTCTAAGCACAGACTGCAACATCATGTCCTTTTTGCTGATGCCATTGATGATGTACTTCATAAAGATAAAAGCCACCACCTTTGGGTCACCCCCAACAAGCTTGGACTGCACTCTGCCACCTCGACCTGCCCTTATAGGTTGGTTGAGCCATTCTGTTACTCCCTCGGTAAATCGCTCTAGCCCTTGGACTAATAAAGTATGACCATACTCGGTATTGGATTCTGTATTCTTCTGTTGAATCTTTAAATTGTTATCAATCATTTTTTTAAGTCCTTCATCCCTCATAGACATCTCAATGTCTAACTGCAAGCTAAGAAGATTTGCTTCTTTGTTGGTGGAATCAATGATGAAAGTTTCTTTAGTATTCTGCGACATTTGTCACTCCTGATTTATGATTATCAATTGTTACTATTTAGCACCTTGTAAGACGCAACTTCCCTGTTGTCGGGATGAGACAATTCCTGACTTCCATAGCTTCAACTACTTCAGACTGTTTATGTCACGCCCTTCATAGCTTTCCGGCTATGGTGCAACTTTAATATTTTGGTTTACTTTCAATACAGATATGTTTACTTGTCGTTGGTCACCTCCACTTGTTTTAATTCACTATGCTCATTATACCAACTCGCAACAAATTTTCGTCCTATTAAATAACCAAAAAAGTGGCCAGTGAGTCTTGACATGGTGCTAGGATAGACAGGCTGTAGGTCTCCGAATAGAAACCTATTTGTTCTTTTTTGTAATCAATAAATCTGCCTATAAATCGCATCTGAGTCTTGACACTACGCTAGCCCAGAGCAGGCTTGCGTATGCTAAATGACTAGCCCCCAGTTACCTGTCCTTGGCAAGAGGCCCGTCTATTGACAAATCACTAGCACAAGGACATGCCGCCTTGCCATTGAGAGGTTTCTTTAAGGTACTTAAAAGCATTTGTGTAGCAAGAGCGCCCACTATTGGCATTACTCACGAGCGCCCTCAATGGACACCGAAGGCTGCCTATTGTGATAGTGCAACCTTTGGTCAAAGCTTTGATTAGCTATAGTGAATCACGTCAAGGCTTTGATTAGCTATAGTGCTACAGTTGATAATTGTGGGACTTCGGTGGGGTTGTGTGTAAGGGTACGCTAATGAGTAATCGGACTTTTTATGTCCTTGTCAGCCAGCCACTTTTCAATGTCTGTGCTACGCCAGCGAATCATGTTTGCACCTAAGTGCAGTGGTTTTGGAAAATCATCTGCCTCCATCCATCTGTAGATAGTTGCTTTACTTATCTTGAGCAAATCTTGAAGGTCGCGGCAGGTTAACATTTGCATGTCATTCATGGATTTCTCCTAAGCTACCCTTCTTATTATAGAAAGATGCGCACTAGGTCAAGTCGGGGTTAGTGTCCGGTGCGGTAGATTCTTTGCACGATTCTTTGCACAGTCCTGAAATGAAACGTAAGGGAAGGGTTAAATTTTAGGCAAAAAAAAGACCTGCTTTTCAGCAAGTCTTTGTTTAAGAGTGGCTTTTAGCCCTCATTTGAAACGCATTTGAATCAGTGCAACAACTCTG
>Ga0208660_1000128_pt1 | contig 28546 bp, 49 predicted proteins | sample DEB08_DNA_13_FD_184527 | JGI IMG/M metagenome (GOLD analysis project Ga0208660, IMG submission 184527) | Aqueous microbial communities from the Delaware River and Bay under freshwater to marine salinity gradient to study organic matter... | ecosystem: Environmental > Aquatic > Marine > Coastal ... | reverse complement strand
TTGAACTAGTTCAACTTTAGACATGATTCTCTCTCTTTGCTGTTACTCTTACTGTATAAACGATTCGTTATACATTGTCAAGCATTAATTTTGGTCAGGGTAGGTGGATTTGAACCACCGCCTTCGCCTTCCAAGGGCGACAGAATAACCAGACTTTCCTATACCCTGTTATATGTTGGTTGGAAGGGGTGGATTCGAACCACCGACCAACTGATTCAAAGTCAGCTATTCTACCGCTGAACTACCTTCCAACATTGGTGCCTAGAGAAGGATTTGAACCTCCGACGCTCACGGCTTCAACGTGACGCTCTACCACTGAGCTACCTAGGCGAGTTTGGCACCGGTGGAGAGAATCGAACTCCCTTCGCGCAGTTTTGGAGACTGCCGCTCTGCCCTGCCAATGAGCTACACCGATATTATTTGGTAGTGTAAGATGGAGTTGAACCATCCCTAATTCCTTATGAGAGAATCGTCGAAACCACTCCGTTACACTAAACTCTGCTTTCAACTGCACACACTCGGATCGTTTCCTATCAAGACATCTTACTTTGGCAACCCGGTGACAGACCGGAACCTTTCGAATAAGACATGCCTTTGTGTGCATGTGAAAACAGAGTCTTTCTGTTTCCAGTCTATCATCGGGTTACCCCTAAGACGTTACTAAATTTTCAAACAGCGTGAGAGATTGATGTTATCGCTTCGTCTCATGATTAACTTATAATCGATTCGTATTATAATGTCAACCATTAAAATTAAAAAACCCTCCTAAACTTTCGTCTAGGAGGGTTCTACTTTTTACGATTTAACTAGTTACTAGTTTATCGAACCCTCCATACTCATAATATCCCACTCATATCCGCGCACAATAAAGCCAGCGCATGGGAGCACTTGACTTATCGGTTGCATATTTTTCGTGGCGTTCATCATTGAGGGTACGTTCCTTGTTAATATGTTAGTAACTTTATTTATACAACTTTTTGCGATTTGTTCGAAAAAAGAATCAATTATTCGAAACTTTTTAGCATCCACGCATGTTTTTCATGTGTACTGATACGATCTTCAAGATAGTTTACTGTACCAAAAGCATCGATCTCGTCAGCAGTTTTACGAGCCAAATACAGTAGATCAATTAGTGTATCATTATCGGAAGCCAGTCTGCGAAACATCGTGAACGGTTCAGGAACCATTGATTCATCTTCGATACGACTAAGCTCTAAGTATCGCGCAAGCGAACCAGGAGCAAAGCCACCGAGATTACGAATCTCCTCAGCAGTTGTATCAATTGACCCATGCAGTTCTTCATAAAGATCACCAAAGAAATCGTGATACTGACCAAAGTTTGGTCCCATCACATTCCAATGATAATTATGAGCTTTTAGGTATAGTGAAAATGAAGTCGCAAGAATGACCTTCATCTGTGATACGAGTTGATCTTTGTCCATATTTATTCCACCAATTCTCTAATACGCTTTGCTTCTTCTGCTTGCTTTTCAAGTGTCTTTGGCACAAACAAAAGAATGACACCTACAATCAAAGGAGAAATAATTCCACCTGCTACTGCCCAAATAGCCGCATTACGACCCTTCGATTCTGCCCACTTGTAAATACCGTATACAAATGCAATCCAAATCACTACTGTAAAAAATAGTTCCATTATTCATCTTCCCATGGTTTGTTTAAGTTAATTTCAATGCCCATTTCCTCGAATAGGTCCTCAATCTTTTCGTCTGAAACTTCGTCCAGAACAAATTCAATAAATTCTTGGTATGTATCTTTCATTTTTCCTCAAGATATTTTACTCGTTTATATACCCAATCATGCACATAGACCCACTCGCTACATCGACGCTCAGCATTGTAGCTCTGTAAAACCCCTAGATAGTTTCTAAGACCAAAAAGCTCAGTGTATTCAGTGCTAGACTTTGACATATGTACCTCTTGATTGGTATACTTCATTAATATTATGGTACCCGCAGCCGGGGTCGAACCGGCACTCCTCAAAGGAACGAAATTTTAAGTCTCGCGTGGCTACCAATTTCACCATGCGGGCACTGTATAATACAGTAACATAATATGTATCGATTGTCAACAACAGTTTACAGCGGCTGCGACCCATCATAAAAAATTAGATCATCAATAGGTTTACTATCACCATCGGATTGAATCGAATAGTCTTCACAAGGTAGCAAAGGTGCCCAGAACTCGTTTACGAGTTGTTCAGTGGTAATATCTTCAACACCCATGTAGTTTGCAAAGGACCATTCAACGATTTGTCCAATATAGTCTTCTTCCATCTCATTGATCATTCTTTTTCTTTCTCGGTTTGCGTGTCGTTTTAGGTTTAGCAGGCATCGATTTTGATACAGCTTTCTTTTTCACGATTTTTTTCTTTGGTTTTATCGTAGCCTCAACTCGTTTCCAAGAAGACCAAGCTTCGTCTACACCGTATCGATACATAGTGTTCCATTGTTTGGTCATATTCGACCAGCTTTCGATACGACGATTGCCTTTGTGGGTTTGAATGAGGCGAAGATGGGTACCAGTCCCAATCTTTACTTCATCTACAACATCGTAGTCGTCGTTAGCAAAAATCATAGCAAGTGCAAACAGAGTATTCAGCGCCCAGATAACAGCAAAAGAGCCAAGATATTAAAAACAGCGATGAAACTATTTTTAAAGTATTCATTTTCACGTCTCCATGTTCATGCGTCCAGAGCGAACATGTCCGCAGCCTTCATCACGATATTTACTATAAACTGCTTTCGATTGCTCTAGGGTCAGTCCTTCCCAACGTTCGCATTTATCAACAAAACGAGCTTCAACGTACCACATTATACTACCTCCTGAAAACCAACACTTGCGATAACAGATGTATTACCTGCTTCATCAACAATCACATCACCGACACTCGCAGGAGACATCCGATTTAGACGTTCAATTGCATTCTCTGGACCGATGTTGCCGATTTCAAAAACATCATCTAAGTCATTCGCTTCGATGTTTGCTACATGGGTGTAGAACCCTTTATTCAGCGCCTCGGCTGCGATCTTTGCAGTCTTCGAACCACTAAAGTCTGTCTGCATCGCAATACGCATTTTGTTCTTCGGAATTGCACCGTGATCTTGCGCAGCATTAATAGCATCAACTTCGTCATTGGTGAGTCGAATTTGCATCAGTTGGTAAATCATGTCATCTCTTTCGTCTTGTTACATTATCTATATAGAGTGATTCGTTGGCAATGTCAAGCATAATTTTTCAAATAGTGCTCTTCACTCACCCGCCATAGGACAAGATCAGATGCGTTTTCACACATTGCTACCCAAATCTTGTAAGGCTCGCCAGAGTTAGCAAGACGATTTGCACCACGCTCTTTATAGGCAGAGACAGGGCTGATGTCAGTGAAACCCTGTGTCTCACGGTTGAAAAACTTGCGGGGTTTTGAATTATCACCTAGAGCAATAAACCAGTTCATGCTTCTACTCCTTCGATTTCGTCAGCAACTTTATTGAACCATTCGGTGTATGTCTCGCCGTCAAGCAGAACTTGCCAGTGTTCGAACATATCAGCATCGACAAAGTTCCAGTTGATAGAATTGTCTGCTTTCCAATTTTCGGTCAGAGCAACCGCATACAGCATGGATTCACGAAACTTATAAAACATGGTGTCTCACTTCTCTTTGTTACTCTTATAACTTATAGTGATTCGTTGGAGTTGTCAAGCACTAATTTAGGCACCAGTCCATTGAACGTTATATTCTTCAAAGACGTTTCCACGAGCAAAGTTACGAGCAGGAGTTGCCCAGCCAGCAGCCTTCAGAATGTCACCTGCTTTGAACTTCTTATCGTCTTGAAGCATCACGAAGCCCCAGACAGAGCCGCCGTTACGCTGGGTGATTTTGGCATACTTTCGACCCACATCGTAACCGATTTCAGCGTTGAACTCGTCAATCATGCACTTGTTAACTTCACTAAGCTCTTTAGTGCCGTTACGAGAAGTATAACGATAGTAGTCAGCTTTGACGGAGTTGATTAGTTCGTAGATTGCTGTGGTCATTTCGTAGTTCATGATCATCTCTCTCTTGTTACTCTTATAATATAGAGTGATTCGTTATGAATGTCAAGCACTTATTGAAACAAAACCCGAACAACTTCACCCTGAGGATTCCAAAGCGTGTGAACAACCCGCTGAGACCGAGAATGGTTTACCCGACAATTCCACCAAGCTTCAGCTTCTTCTTGAGTGTCAACATGAACAGCGCTCCATTCACATTCATCGCCACCAAGACCAACATTTACTTGACTAAATTGACCCCTAACTACCCAAGACATGATCACCTCTCTCTTGTTACATCTTATGTATAAAGTGATTCGTTATGAATGTCAAGCACTTTAATCAAAAAAGTTGCCTTCGACCCACTCATAACCGGTGTCACCCCGTTCAAACCAAATACCTTGCTTATATGCTTCGTTACCCCACAACAATTTTTCGTTTGCTTGCTCCATAACATCTAAACCTTTGACCGCTTGTGCAGTAAAGACTTTGTTATATGCGGTAAAAGTAAAAGTGGTCATGATGTATCTCTCTCTTGTTACATCTTATGTATAGAGTGATTCGTTATGAATGTCAAGAATTACTTTTATTTTTGTGTAAACTTTTTCATTTAGCATTTACATATCCTTTAGTAAAACAAAGTTCTTGAAAACATGTTTTTTATAAATAAAAGTGTAGTTCACGATGCGACAACATCTAACTACTCTAGACAACCCAAAGGAGGCTTTAATGTCCAGCGATACTATTTATCTATATCTAAAGACGCACAATAAGACCGGATTGAAATATCTCGGCAAAACTGTGCAAGACCCATACACTTATAAAGGCTCTGGTAATATTTGGAAAAAACACATCAATAAGCACGGATACGATGTAACCACAGAAATATTACTAGAAACCAAAGATAATGACGAACTACGCGAAGTTGGTTTAAAATATAGTGAATTGTGGAATATAGTGGAGTCAAAATCATTCGCCAATCTAAAGCCGGAAGAGGGTGACGGCGGTGCTCATCCTTGGAGTAAAGAATCTAGAGAAAAACTATCAAACTCTATAAAAGGTAGAAAAATAACAAACACCGATAATATGAAAGCGACATGGAGAGACTGCGATGTAAGAAACAGTAGAGTGGATAGCATTAAAAGAAATTTTGAAAACAAGAGCTTCAAAGAAAAGCACGTTGAGCAACTGCGCCAGAACTCAGACTATGAAAAAAGTTCGAAAACTATGTCAAAACTGAAATGGTTTAACAATGGAATACGGAATTGTAGAAAACAGGAACACCCGGGCGATGGTTGGATAGAGGGTAGAATTAAAGGATATAAGTGCCCTAATAAATCCAAGCAACTGGCGGGTCTATATTGGTGGACAGATGGTAAAAATAATAAAAGAAGTAAAGATTCTCCTGGTTTAGACTGGTATAGAGGAATGGTCAGAAACGTTCAATAGTTTCTTTAGGAACATGATTTTTATGAATTTTACATCCAACGAAAGCATTATGATATTCATCTTTGATTATAGCATGTCTGATTAGAATTTCATATGTCTCCATGTATGACAATTCACCTTTGAAGGTGCATAGATGCAATATCTCCCTATGAAAATTGTCTTTACCGTGTTCCTCAAGTAGAGCTTTCACGATGTCAGAAGACCCGAAATAGTCCTGCCAGTCACTCTCTTTGACTACAGTTCTCTTTCGGGTCTTCCCTTTGAGCGGTTTTAATTTCCGCGTAGACTTGAAGTTTTTCTTTCCGATATATTTCTTGGACGTTGACATATCAGTGATACAATAGACAAACCCAATATAGTCACCAATCATGTCGGAAGTAAACTCTTCTCCATTATAATACCACATGTAACATCCTTTCGTTACATGTATTTATAGACCAAACAAACCCCATCCATGATTAGCTATAGCGTTTAGAATGATTGCCAAGCATGTCACTACATGTATACACCACCAAAATGTTCGAATGATTGCTACAGAATCTGCTTGTCTATCGGTCTCTCCGACTTTCTCTCCAAGTGATTTTGCCCATATACGCCAAATCTTTTTGAACATTTTATCCTCCGACATATTGATCACTCTTAGGTCTGTACCAAACTTTCTGATAATGAAGTCTTCCCAGTAAGTCAGTGATACTTTTTATGTCTTCGCTCACTCCGTTTTCTGCACATAGTTCCGCAAGTCTTTTATTAAGCGCACCTTCTATCAGTTCGATGTCATCTGGATGCAATTCGAACATTTTGTTGTACATATCACTCTTCCCATTCACCGTCTTCGTCAAGATAAACTTCATCTTCTTCGAATTCAGGAATCTCTTCACCACATGATGGGCAATGCATTAACTCACCATCTTCGCTTTCAAATTCTACAACATACTCAGTGTCACAATATTGACAATGTTCGTGAAATCTATAACTCATATCTGCTCTACCTCTATTCTACATTTTTGCAAGAATTCTAGACCATCTTTCGATCTATATGTTTCTCTATAGTATACTTTCGATATACCTGCACTATATATCTGTTTTGCACATTCAATGCAAGGAGCATGTGTCACATACATTTCTGCACCTCTACCACTCTCGTGTGAACCTGCAAGTTTTGCGATGCAATTTGATTCTGCGTGTATGACTTCTGGTTTAGTCTTTCCAGTGTCATAACCCATAGCATCTTCGACAGTCCACTCACAAACGTTATCCCAACCGGAAGGCATACCATTATATCCAATTGAGATGATACGATTGTCTTTAACTGCGATTGCTCCAACTTTAAGCCTATTGGCAGTAGACAGAGCGCCGAAACGCTCTGCCGTGTCCATGTATGCTTCTTGCCACTTATTCACTAACACTAGCCCTAGCCCTCGCAAACACTACAATTCATTATGTCTCTTACAAGTTCTTGTGCTGGATTAGCTGAGCGTTGATAATAAAATGTTTTAATCCCCATTCTCCAACCTTCGATAATAAGCGCGTTCACATCCTTTGCTGAAACATCGGGATGTATCATCAAGTTTAGAGACTGTGCTTGATCAATATACTTCTGACGGGCGGCCGCTTGTTGAACAACTGTCAGTGGAGTTATTTCAGAGAACGTTTTAAATATGTCTTTTTCATTTTGATCTAAGAATTCAAGATGTTGAACAGAACCACCATGCTTTAGAATGTTCTCCCATGTGTCAAAATCATCGCGACCCTTCTCTTCAAGCAAAGCTTTTAGGAATGGATTCTTATATGTGAACTTACCTTTTGCGAGGTCTTTAGTGAAGTAATTACTTGCAAGAGGTTCAATCGTAGGTGATACTTGACCGAGAATGAAGCTAGATGATGTCGTAGGTGCAATCGCAGTGCGAGTAAGATTTCTCTGCCCATATCCAAGCATACCTTCTGGTTCACCATACTCTTCTGCAAGCTCTTTCGTTGCAGCCATAGAATGATCATCAATAAATTTAGAGACTTTGACAGTTTCCATCTGCGCTGCGAAAGACTCGAAAGAAATTTTCTTTGACTGTAGATAAGAATGCCATCCAAGAATACCTAGACCTAATGCTCTCCAACGCTTCGCAAAGTTGTAAGAAGACTGCATAAACTTGTTGCCTTCAAGCTTCGTGATATATTCTTCCATGACAGCATCAAGGAAATAAATCATCGTTTCAACTGCATCTGTATGCTGCCATTCATCGAACATAAGAGCATTCATAGACGCCAGATTACATACGAATGATTCGTCGTGATTTGAAGGAAGAGCGATTTCTGAGCATAGATTAGATGCCCAAATTGTGCGATCTTTGTCCTTTAGCACTTGTGGTTTATTGTTGTTCACAGTGTCTTTGAAGAAGATGTATGGATAACCTGTCTCTTTGCGCTTACGAAGAATGCGAGCCCAAATGCCACGCTTCTCTGTGTCGCCTTCAATCATTTCTTGCATCCATCTATCTCCAACAGAAACACCGATTGAAAGATTTTGAATCTCAGAGCCAACTTCGCGAATTTCAAGAAACTCAGTGATATCTGGCGACTCTACATCAAGATAAACAGCCATAGAACCGCGACGAACATTGCCCTGTGAGATCACATCAACAGTCGTCTCAAACATATTAGCATAATGTACTGGACCGTCTGCCTTTCCACCAGATGCAATTGACGAACCACGTGGACGAATAGCACCAAGATATGCAGATGTGCCTGCGCCCATCTTCGTCTGCATACCAACTTCTGCAACTTTCTCAAGAATGGACTCTACTGAATCATCAATCCAAACGCCGTTACAAGAGATAGGTAGACCTTTCTTAGTACCAAAGTTGCTCCAAACTGGAGAAGATAGAGAGTAGTATCCTCGACTCATATAGTGATAGAATTTGTCAGCAAAGCCTTCAATGTCAAGAATGCGTTCAGCTTCTTTTGCAATTTCGCGGACTCTTTCTTCCACCGTCATATTACCATCAATGTATCCTCGGGATAGAAACAAACGCGAGCCTTCGTTTGCCCACCACCAGTTATTTTTAGTATCGATCATAAGTTATTTCTCCTATTAAAAAAGGTCTTCAGCCGTGATGCCTGTACCCTTAGAATATTCGACAGGTCTCTTCTGGAAGAAATCAGTCATGTTTTGTCCATGCAATTCTTCGTCAAACCAGTAAGTCTGATTAATGTGATGTTGATCGTATTCAATACCACTAGAATCAAAGCCGATTGCTTCAATAGACTCTTTCATACGCTTTGCGATAAATGACTTCAAAATGTTTGCGCTCAGACCTTCTGTAGAGTAGTTACCCATGATCCAATCAATCACTTTACCCTCAGCTTCAAGCGATGCAACAATCTCTTCTTTTACACGGGCTTCTAGTTCTGCGTCAAACATTTCAGGATATTCTTGGCGCATCGTGTTGATAAGCCAGATGCCTACTTGTGCATGAAGCATTTCTTCGTTGCGAGTGTACTGGACTTGCTGCGCACAATCTTTCAAAACAGATTTGTTGCGATTGAAGTGCATGATGATATAGAACTGGCTGAACAATGAAACATTCTCTACAAACAATGTAAAGAGGATGATGGAGTAGATGTACTGCTTCTCTTTGTTCTTATATGCTTTCTTTAGATACTTTCGAAGATAGTTGACACGACCTTTGATTACTTCTTCTTGCATATTCTTCTCGAACACGTCAGTTAGGTGTAGAACGTCAAGTAGTTTTTCGTATGCAAGATTGTGAATAACTTCTGAGTTTCCCATTGCGTAACCAAGATCACGCAGCGACGGATGAGGTAGATTGTCGCCTAGATTAGCCCAAAATGTTTTCACTGCAACTTCGATTTGACCAATAGCTGATAGAGCACGAACAATCACTTCTTGCTCTTCGGGCGTCAAATCTGATTTATATTGCGAGTAATCAGAGCGGAAATTGAATTCATCTGGTGTCCAGAAACCTTGCCAGATTGCGTCTACGAATTTCTTCGCTTGTGGATATAAGTCTGGTTTTCTTGAAATTTGTTCTTCGAATAGCATTTATTACCTCTTTATTTTTATACTGCCATTGGCGCCTTGATTGATTCCATGGAATCGTAGTCACGCAAAACATAATCTTTTACACTAGAAGTCAAAATCTCTTCTAGTGATGTAAACTTGGGCATTTCTAATGTAGGAAGACCAAGAGGTTCTCTTTGTATTTGAGAAATTACTTGTTCCATATGATTACTATATATATGAACGTCACCCCCGACCCACACTAAATCTGCGACTTCTAGGTCACATATTTGTGATAACATATGTGTCAAAAGACTATAAGATGCTATATTAAACGGGACGCCCAAAAACATATCCGCACTTCTTTGATACAACTGACAAGACAATTTACCATTGTTTACTTTGAATTGTGCAAGTGTATGACATGGCGGTAGAGCCATCATATGCAACTGATTAGGATTCCATGCTGATAAGATAAGTCTACGACTATCTGGATTGGTTTTGATTTCGTTTATAAGCCATTCGATTTGATCAACCTTACCTAAAGTGTTGTCACCAAGTGCATCAAAGCTTCTCCATTGATGACCATATACTGGTCCAAGTTGCTTCATAAAATCAGTATTTACATAGCCAAGGGCTTTCGCTTGATTGTCAGCATTCGCAGTCCAGATAGTATTCTTTTCTGTCAGTTCCGTTCGATCTTTATCGTATGTAATTTCTGCTAGTCTGCGTTCATCTGTGCTACCTTCTAGAAACCAAAGTAATTCGCCTACGACACTACGCCAAGCAAGCTTCTTAGTTGTAACAGCAGGAAAGCCTTTTGTCAAGTCAAAACGCATCTGATAACCAAAAATACTTCTGGTGCCTATGCCAGTTCTATCACTTACATCTTCACCGTTCTCTAGTACATGGGTCAATGCATCAAGATATTGCTTCATTCCGCTAAATGTCCTCCATCTGGATTTTTTTCATATTCTTTATCACCGAGATTAATTAGTTTTTCTATATGACGTAGCTCAAAGTTAAAAGCTGGATCTACCATAGTAACAAGATTGTATCCATGACGATGCCTGCAACGCCCATAGTAGAGAGCATAATCACCATCTTGTGGTTCTATGCTGTATCGTGATACACAACTGCATTCTACAAAAAGATCAGTCATGATCTACTCCTAATCTGTATTGTTAAATCCTGATTCGAATCAATATATTCCTGCACATCAAAACCATCGAAGTCTTGATTATACATGAAAGTGTCACACTTGTAAACACCATTTATGCGTGTAACATAAAGTTTATCGCAGAAAGGTAGAGCCTGTCTATATATGTTGGCACCCCCAATGACGAAAATATCTAGCTGTGGATATTTGTGCCCGATAAGTTCTAGAATACCATCTAAATCCCCTGAGACGACATCATCAGGATCACCTTCGACTTCTCTATTGGTAACTACTACATTTATACGATTTGGTAAAGACTTTGATCCAAACGACTCCCATGTATTGCGACCCATGACAACTACATTACCTATCGTACATTCGCGAAACCATTTCATATCTTTTCTATTGCGTGGCCATGGCAAATCGTTTTCATGACCAATTCCAATGTTGTTATCCATGGCTAAAATCGCGTTAATACTCATTAGACCCTCTTCCATATCGTTAATGCAAGCTTTGCTTCTAGACCTGAATATGTGTTATTATCAAGTAGCAACTCTATATCTGCCGTTCGTAAACCGTTCAACACCATTTCATTTATATCTTTTCCATACTTTGAAACTGAGCTTGGTAGTATGACAATCTTATTACCACGTTCAATAACTTTCTCCATACGATGCACAATCTCAATATTTCTGGGTTCATTGTCGAACATAAATACTGCGTTATCAAGTGATTCTAATGCGCGTGTATTGCCGTCAGCACCAGCCATCGCAACTGCATTTGTCAAAAATAGACTATCAATTTGACCTTCAACAACATAATACTTCTTATCAAAATCAACAGTGTCTAAACCAAAAATCTTTGATTGCGTATCGTCTATCATAATAGATATATAGCGTAGAGAAGACTTAGGTTTAAACGACCTGCCAGCAAAGCCGAACATCGTATCATTCTTATCAATCAAAGGTATGACAAGACGAGGTTCATCATAAGTGTCATCTAGTTTTTTGGGTATGATACTATTGACCCACTTATTGAACTTTGGAGCATAGTACAATCGATAGTGATGTTTTGCAGGTATCTTACGATTCTCTACATATTGTTTCACTGGATGAGATGCAGGTAATGATGATACTTTTTTGATGCGACTCAGAGGTGACGATTTACTCGTGAATTTAGGCTGAGCCATAACAAGCTTGTCAAGAGGTTTTATGTCTTTCTTCTTAGGCAGTGATCTGTTTAGAGATTTCTTCTCAAGAATAATATCAGTAACATATTCATCATATAGAGATGAAAAATTATGCTTCAAAAAATAGTCGATTGGTTTTGAGTAACCACAGTTATGACAATAATAAAACGCCTTGTTGCCCTTGTCAAGCATCCAACCACGTTTCTTATTCGAGGATTTCTTACTATCGCCACATATAAAGCATCTAAAGTTTGCTTCATAAGGATTAGTCTGTTTTATTTCGTATTGATCGAGTCGTGTTGATAATATACCACAGTATTTCAAGTCAATGTGATTCATAGTAACCTCTTATAGTATTCTAATGCGTTATAAGCATTATACACTTATGAGGCTACCATGTCAACTAGTTTTATACGCCCATGAACATTTTTGTGGCGACTGCAACAAGACCTGCCACAATCATCCAAGTTATCTTGGTAATGTTCTGCGTCACTCTTGAATTTTCTTTCACATCATCATTAAGTTCGTCAATCTTCTGAGAGTGACGGTTTAGGCGGTCAAGTGTGTTGGCACGATCTATTTGCATTTGAATGAGTTTCTCTTCGGTGCGAGCCATTGCGATCATCGCATCTGATAACTTGTCAATCTTTTTCTCGATTCTATCAAAGCGTTCATTCACAGCTTCTGCTGGTATAAGATTTATTCGTGATTCTTCGGACATGAGTATATTCCCCTACTTTATTTTAGTGATCATGTCAACAAAATTTTTCACTTTTTTCTTGTTTCGTTTTTTATATTTATTCATAGCTGACGATGTGAATCCTGGTTCACCGTCTGGACCTACTCCAACGCCTGCAATATTGCCACCACCAGCGGCATTTGCTGGTGCGTCTTCTTCAACTTTGTAATGCTCTTCGATTTGATTAATGAGTTGATTCAATTCGTCTTCGATCAATTCTTCTGTTAGCATATCAGCATCACGATTTTCATCTTCTTTGATAAGCCAGAGCGCTGCTGCATATGATGCGAGACGCGATCTACCACCAGGAATCTTCTCAAGCAATCTTTTCAGCTTTAGGACAAGTACATCAAACTTACCCCAATTGCTTCTCTGTTCAATCGTCATATCTTTACGCTTTATCAGGATTTCGCCGCGTTCATCGATGATGCCCAAATCGTATGCTTGCCATTCATCAAATGGTGTAGCGAGACGCTTAATAAATTGATAGACTAGAAATAGATCGACGATCATAATTGGGCCCTTAATTCTTGCACTATTTTTGTGTCTAGTGATATTTCGCTTGAACGAATCGTCTTTTCATCGTATGATATGATATCAGGCATATAAGATAGAAATATAACAAAAGGTGCCAAATACGAATGGTATTCTTCTAATCGCATAAACAACATCTGCGTGGCTCCTGGTCCGAAACAATTATATAGAATGATCATATGGTTCAATATCAATCTGACCCGAAGTTCGTTATCTTCATCATAGCGCTTGAATAGTTTTTTCAAATACTGGAATCTTTTAACATCATCAAGAAACTCTTCTTCAGATGCAGCTTTTGCCATATCGTAATGCTTTGCTGCATATAACATAAAATTTCGTTCCGTGAGATGCATTATTGTATTCCATTATCATTGAAAAGACACGGGGTCTTCCCCGTGTCTTTATTTATCAGAGAAATTATGCTACTGTAAGCTCAGCTTCGTCAGATGTGACTGTAGCTGCACCAGTTGCTGTCAACACGCAACGATATAGGTATGTATCTAGACCAGTTGAGTCTGAGATTGCAAGTGTGTCTGTATTTTCGCCAGAATATACTCCACCAGTTGCTGATACCCATGTAACACCTGCGTCATCAGAAACTTGCCATGCGTAAGCGATAACTGCGCTTTGTGTTGCAGTTGCTGTTACTGTGAATGATGTTGCATCTGGTGCTGTTACACTAGCTGCTACTGGCTGTGTTCCAATTGTGATTGTCGCGTCAACAAATACTGTGTCTTCTGCGTCACCAGAGATTGAACCCATCGCAACAAGTGTTTCATATGTCACGCGTCCTGCACGACCACCTGTACCAACAGTTCTCTTCACCCAACCAGCGTGTGTGAGTTCTGGTAGCTCTGCAGCTTCTACTGCATCTACACCATATACTTCTGGCTTATCTGCGTGTGGAACATATGCAGGCGATTCATTGGCAGTTACGGTAAGACCGCTTGCCGTGGTACCAGCATACGCTGTCTCAAGTTCGATTGATGTTGTGTTAGCAACAGCCGCGATTTTATACGGAACAGATGCGATCACAAGAGTTTGTCCTGAAGCAAGTTCTGTTACAAAGTCTGTTGCTGTACCTGTTACTGCAGTGTCCGTTTCAGTGACTGCAACCGTACCAGTTACAGCTTTGGTATCTTTATTACCCCAAAGTGCCATTCTAGCTCTCCTTTTTTTCTAATTGAGTTTTGAGTTCTTCTATCATACTATTTTTGCTATTTCGTCTATCCAGTTTGATGTCGTAATTGTCCTTTGCCCATGCAGCGATGTCGATCTTCATCCAACTATCAAAATCAGGTAACTCGCGCTTTATGGGACGTCTTTCAATATGAAAATGCTGAGGCACAATTTGCACATCATCTTCCTTTGATACCTTTGCGCGGAATATTTTTTTGATTAACCTCAACATGATCGTGCTTTACGATACATACATGTTAAGTTCGTAACGACCTTCATCGTAGTAAACTTGCATTTGAAGCATACGCTTAGTAGGCTTTCCGTTTTTCATCAATTCGATTGTGTAACGATTGGTCTTACCTGTACCAGGCTTCTTTGGACCCATCGCAACTTTACGATCCCATTCGTCATCATCGATAGTGTAGCCTTGCTTTTCTACTTGTGCTTTCGCATGTTGAACGGCTGCAGAGAAAGTCTTGTGATTGATTGTGTAGGCTTCATCAAGTTCGACTTCTTCTTTGATGGCTTTCTTCGCAAATGCAATTGCCTTTTCTGGACCAGTTGCTTTATCGCCAGTCTCTTTTGAGTCCCAGAATATTGTCCAAACTTTGCTGCGTTCTGCATCGCTTTTTGCTTGTCTCATGTAGTTGTTTAGAATATCAGCATTCGCTTTAGATAGCTTGTATTCAATCTTATCGTCATATCTTAGATTGCCGCCTACCATATAAGTCTGCCCGCCTTTATAATTCCAACTCGCTTCGTCAATCTGTCCAACTTCTTCTTTCTTCATAGGAAGACCTTTATGCTTCGTCTTGGCAAAGTCTTCTAGGTCTTTCTCTGACATACTATCGTACATCTCTTTTGATGCGCCAACGAGTTCAGAAGGATCTGCATCTCCACGCTTTGCTGCGAGTGCCGCACCTGCTGCCATCTGTTGTTTCTTTGAAAGAGCTTTTTCTATGAGTGTCTGCGTTAGACCAACTGATTCAGCAACTTCTTCTTTTGTATCCCAAGGTGCTTTCTTCAATGAAACTTTGTCCTTTGATTTAGCTTCATCATCAGCCTTTGCAAGAGCGCGTTGTTTGGCAGTCAATTCTTTAAGATTTTCAACTTCTTCTTTCTTTTGTCCAGCATCCATCACCTTCTTACCAATTGGTGTTAGGTTGCCTTTCTTATCATACATTTGGTTAATCAGTTTCTTTTCGAAAGCAGTCAATTCTTTAAGATTTTCAACTTCTTCTTTCTTCATGCGCTTATTCCACATGTAGTCTTTCACAACTTGACGAATTTCATCTGTGTTTGTCGTGCGCTTGTTAGCAAACATGCCGACAATAACGTCCATAGACTTACCGTCATCAACAGCTTTTTTGATTGCTTTTTCGTTGACCTTTTCATCAAGCTCAAGTTCTTCTTTCTTCATAGAAGCCATTGATCTTTGGGTGGAAGTCATTGTACGAACTGGCTTCTTACGACCTGTAGCAGTGCGACCCATTGCAGCGTTGTGCGCAGCATCTTTTGCTCGCTGAGTCTTCACGAAGTCTGGCTTCATCTTTGGACCAGCCTCGTCTAGGTCTACAGCTTCTTTGATACCATGTTTTTTCATGAGCGCAGCCTTTTGCGCTTTCAGATCCTGGATTTTCTGAGGTGCCTTCATGTCATTTGGATTACCAGCACTCTTATTTTTCCAACGTCTTTCCCAATCGCGGATTGATAGGTCGATGTTGCCCAACTGATCTTTAACTGCGTTTGAAACTTCATCGAGTTCAACTTCTTCTTTCTTCATAGCTTTTGAGATAGCTTTACGGCGCTTGTGTAGATATTCGTCAGAGGAATCAACATCACCATCATTGTCAATGTCTTTGTCTTTACGATCATCAAACTTCTTTTTCACTGCTTTTGGATTAACTGGATCCATAGCTTCACTAATACGTTCAATCTTAGAGGTCTCATTCAGTGATGCAAGCTGATGCTGTAGAAGTGCTTTCTCTTCAGTCAGTTTGCCAATGTGACCTGTACCACCAATACGTGCTGCATTGATCTTGGAAGATAGTTCCGAGATTTTACGTTCGATAATGGTTCTACTAGTTTCCTCATTGACTACTGCCTTTGGGTTTAACTGAGCAGTTTTTTCACCGAAAGCCTTGATGAAAGATGCAGATAACTTATTAGTCATGCTATTGTTCCTTTATTTTTATAATCAGTGGTGTACTACCCTTTATGAGTCTATGATACACCATGGATTCTATTTCGAATTTACTACTTGTATTTATGTCAAACGGTATTTCATTGTCTCGCTGAAACTTCCAACCGCGACCAAATATAACTTCAATATGACGAGTTTTGTGATCTCTGTGCCATAGAAGTTCTTCATTGTCGGTAGATGTGTCGAACATTCTAATCCATTCGCTATCGCCATCAGTCTTTATATCATAATATGGTTTTGTCATGATTCTACCAGAAAAAGTTTCCACCACCTGAAAGTCCAAGTTGTTTTGCATAGTAAGGTAAACGACATGCCCAATAACCAGCCTTTGTCTTATCAGTCTTTTGATCACAGTTATGGCGAGCCGCAAAAGATTTTCTCGCCTTAACATCATCAATCTTAGCTGTCAATCCTGTCGTGTCACCGAACTGTACTTTAATTACATTACCCTTATCATTCTTGACATACACGTAATACTTCTTTTTACCACCACGTTTTGGCTGATTTAATTCAACATCTTTTCCGTTGTATTCTGATTCCATCAACGGTATGTCAAGTGGAACAATCTCATCTTCATAAATCGCTCTTTCGCCAATATCGGTTCCCATCATGTCGATGTCAAACTTACTATAGAGGTCTAGCTTACCTTCGTTGAATTGCTTTCGCGCTTCAACAAAGAATTCGTAGAAACATTCTGAGTGAGGACGAAACACGCATTCCGATAACGGTATTTCATTTTTGACGTGATAATCTACGCCTTCCTTTACAGTCGATTCGTATATGTGCTTTTTAAGTGTCTTCACTTCATTAGTCCCTGTATTGTCTTCAAAGCTTTCTTCGCGTCTGGGTGATTTGGATTTATGTTGACAACATCGCCATTCATAAAATCCGATATGTTAGCAGACTTGCCAAGTGCAGTAATCGCCCTGTGTAGAGGATCTTTTGCATCGTAGGTAGTCTCGAACCCCTTTTTACCACGAAGTTCTACCCAGCTTTTTTCTTTAGTGTCCCACATCTTTAGAACATCTTGATCTTTGCCACGTATGAACTGTAGCATAACACCTTCACTGATATAAGAACTAAAAGACTTCATATCAGTTCAATTCGAAATGTGGACCGTCGATGAACGGGCGTCTACCCTGCGAACGGCGAAGATCAATGTATGCATCCATAGCGTCTTGCATCGTACCATCCCAATCACGGATGTCAGAAATCTGCCATGCTGCACCCCAGCGAATCTTCACATCCTCTTCCAAAGCAGCAGCTTTCATAGCGTCTGCGATGTTGTCGTATAGATTAAGTTCCCACGATCCACGTGATCCGATGTATGCCATAAGATCGACTGCATCACCTGTCAAATGCTTAGATTTCATCGTCTGTGAAGCACCTTTAGCAACAAGTTGTCTTTGCTCTTCGACTGTTCTCATACCCTGTATAACACCAAAGTCTACGCTTGAAAGTTCAATTGCACGATTTACAACTCTGATAAGTTCTGGCTTCACGCCTTCGAGTTTGTTTAGCGATCTTTTTGATAATTTAAATGTCATTGGTTTCCTCATTAATATTTTTTGTGAATGATTTCGGGAATTCTTTAACTGCGTCTAGAAGTTCATTGACGTTCACGTTTGCTTTATATATGTCGATATCGCCACCAACATTCACAGCACCTAACCATCTATGATGCCCATCGATAATATAATTATCTGAACTTACGATGATTGGTTTAGCCTTGTGTAGCGTTGAATAGTTCTGAGCAGCACTTGTAATTTTATCAACATTAAAGTTGCGCTGCGTAGCTTTCAATGCACTAGCTTTCACTTTCATCTTCTTTAGTTTTATGTCCTTAGTGCGAAGAAATTCTATCAATTCTTCGTAGTCGGATGTTCTCACTTGAGGCATGTCACCACGTGCGATGCCTTTAGTTTGAGCTTTAGTTGGTTGCCATATATGCAACTCGCTGATATAATGTTTAAAGCGTATCATTAGTATGTAATCACTTTATCTGGACTCTTGAAGTTCTTCTTGCGCATGATAGTTTTCATGACAACATCGAATTCATCGTTTTTCGTGTCGTAAGTAACAGCAACAGGAATATTCAAGTCACTTTGGATGTCTTTGATGACAGCTTCTGCGCCAGCAACGCCTTTGATCGATTTACCTTGCTTTGCGTAAATCTTCTTGATAAATGCAGCCAACTCTTTGAGTGTGATACAAGGAGTGTTTCTGCCATCACTCATACGTTCACCGAAGTGCTTTGTAAAGTTGAAGTCAATATCAAACTTCTTGAACAGTTCATCAACAACTTTTTCAAACTGTTTGATTTGTTTCATGCCAATTAGCTGACATTCGGCTTCCATCAACGAGTCAAAAGATTCGTTCATATCTTCACCAGGAGTATCTTTCTTATACTTCTTAGTAAGCTTGTCAGTTCCTTCGTCGCCTGCGCCATGCTCTTCCTTGACGCTATATTTCTTCATGAGTCTTGCACGTAATTCTGGATTAACTTTTTTATCTGTATCAGGTTTGCCGTATTTGCTTACATACGCCTTTTCAAGTTCACGACCAGACATGTCTACGCCACGCGCACGAGATACTTGATATGCAATGTCCCCAAGTTCAGTTCCACCGAGAACGTGCTTATGTACTGCAGCAAGTGCTTTGTCGAGAATTGACGCTTCAGTAAGTTCAAGCTGTTCGTTCAAGTCAAAGAATGAGTCTAGTTCAACTTCTTCACTACGAACTTTTGCAGCCAGATCAGAATCAGCTTTGCCCCATGTACCTTTGCCCTTTGTGACAAAACTATTTACTCTCGCCATACCCCATTGCGCTGGGGTAGTACCAGGTCTATGACCAGTGCGCCATGCTGCAACACCTCTATCATAAACATTCTTTAGAATGCTTTTTGAGATTTCAGTCTTGTCAGCCTTCTTCTGAAGTGCGGCATCTGTCTTGCTTTCTTCAAGTTCAACTGATTCCCAGATATTGTCGATAAGATTGATAACTTGCGTGTCATTTTCAAACTCTTCAGTCATAGGCTTCTTTGCACGAAACGCTTTGAAACGCATATCAATTTTAGGTGTACCGTTAGAGTTTAGTAGATTGTGATATCGCTTTCTAGGTTTAACATCATTTTCTGAGGCTTCGTCAAACATCTCTTTATACTTCTTGGTATGCTTAGATGGTTTTGTCTCAGCATCTTCATCACCTGGTGCTGGCTTGTATGCAGCTGGATTATCATCGTCCATTTTTGCACCCTTAGCAAAGTGACGAGCGCGATCATCTTTTTCAGATTTCTTCACACCGCTATAATACTTTTTCGGCTGTGTGCCTTCCATGTCTTTGATATTGTCATCTTGTGGTGTCTTACGTTCAACCAAAGTTTCAAAATCTTCATTGAGAGTAAACGCTGCGTTAATATCAAGTTCTTCTGATCTAATTTTTGGAATGAGTTTTTTTGCAAGACGCTTTATGGCAGCCTGACGCTTCATCACTTTTTTGTCTATCATTTGCTTTTGCGAATCGCTTAGTTCGTCATACGACATTCCAGATTTGCCAATGACTTTCTTCTTGATGATATCGCGGGCGCGCTTATTAGCGCGTATCTTAATCTTCTCAGGTGTAGGCTTACGATTTGCGGCTCTACGACGACCTGCTGCAATCTTTGATTTATTACGGCGCATTGCGATAGCCATATTGCGGCGTTGTGTGCGTGTCATAGGTTCACGATCTTCTTCAAGATCGACTTCTTCGTTAATATTCATACCAGAACGAACCATATCATATACCTTTTCTCCGTCGCGCTGAAGAGCCTTTGGTAGACCTGACATAAAGTCATCCTTTTTACCTGACGCTGCCGCGGCTCTCATCTTTGATGCGGACATACCTTCGACACCTTCTGCATCTGGATCCCTATCACCTGCTGATACAATTTTGATGCTATCGAATGTGTAATCTTTACCATTATATTTTGTGAGAAGCTTTTCGAATTCTGCAATGCGATCTTGACCCACGACAACGATAACATTGTCATACTTACCATCTAGTTCTTGCATTACTTGAATGATTGTTTTTGATTTGGACTTTTGTACAACATCACGACCGAATGCTTTCTTAGCAAGAGTGACCTTATCGTCATACTTCAAAGGGTTTTTCTTCGGATCATGGGAATGTGTGAGATAGATCAAAGGAGTTGCGTTGCTTTTCTTTGCAACAGACTTGATCTTGTTTGCGAGTTTTTCGTGACCAACTGTCACTGGGTTCATACGACCCCATCCTAACACAACTGTCTTTTCAGTTTGCTCTTTTAACGTAGGATTCACTTCGATAGTGTTTTTGATAATCTTTTCATCTTTTTTCGATGGCTTTTTTTCAGCCTTCTTTTCAACATCGTCTGACATTTTGTTCTCCTATTTTCCATCACAGGTTTTCCGTAGACTCACTGTGATACGTGTTATTTATACATCTATTGACCTAAGACATTATATCCCATATCTCGTATCAATTCGGGTGTTACAGTGTGATTGATGGCGAATACTATACGATCATTCAAGTGTTCTGGTTGACCTTTTATGTAGTATTGTTCACGCGAATCGTCATATTTTCTTGATAGCGATATTGTGCCCTTTTCAGGTATTTCCCATGTATTATCTACAACATATTTCTTTGGTATATGCAAGTCTGTATGTATACGAGATATGATATTATCGCGTTTCTCTGGTATGAGCAAATCTTCATATCTTATAATCATATCAGCCCGAGGTAACCATGTGTCATGAAAGTGCTTGTAAGTTTTGCATAGATTTATAACATTAAACTTTCTCTTCTTACCTATCGTACAGAATTTTGAATACTCTAATGGATCATATGTTGTCTGCGTATCGATCCAATCAATGCTGGTTCTATATGCTATAGACTCAACCCAAGTATATGGATTTTTGTGTATCACGATTGTCTTTAAAGATTCGTCATATTCTAATGGCACATCTATTGAGTGCTTCCAAACAGTAGCATTGTTACCTTTCTTACACTCGAAATTTTTTTGCATTATGGTTTCGATAAAATTTGTGCCTGATCTCTGTAGACCGAATATATAAAAATTATGCATTGTAAATATAGATGTGGTCCATGAAAGTTCTACCGTGTTCTTTATAGCCCAGATTTTCTAGTAAATCGCTTCCACTAAGTCTTTCTACCACGATAACAGGCTTAAATCTTTTTATAGTTTCTATCGATCCTTTAAGTGCAGTTTCTTCATAACCTTCTAAGTCATAGTGAATTAAATCACAATGGTTTAGGTTCATGTCATCTAACATGTACATCTGTACATCCCCAGCGGATTCAACAATTTTATGCGTTCCAACATTAGTCTCACTACCAGCTTTTAGTGAAAACTTCTCTCTAGTGTTTCCGAGTCCACCTAGAAACTTATGAAAATCTTCTCCCTGACAATTTGCGTCTAAGCAGTAGTAGTTAAGTTCATCGGGTTCGAATGTATAGACTTCTTTAAAATAATTCTTGTAAAATCTAGCGTACATTCCACAGTTTCCGCCAGCCTGAACAACAGTGTCAAATTTTTTAGCATGTTCTAATATGTTGTCTTTACCTTTTATCCAGTCTCTAAGAGGTCCATCATTTTCGTGACCAAAAGCGCCTGTATCTGTGGTAACCCAAAGAAGTTCATCGACACCTTCGTGTCCACATTCTCTGTATGATGTAAGTTCTTTATGCGTGGTCATTACTATATTCCATATTAGATCGTTACTAAAGTTATAGTCTCTAAACAGAAAAAGGCGCGCCGAAGCCCGCCTTTGTGATTAATAGACCTCAAGTCTATTTATTATTTTTTCGCTCTTAGCTCGTTAGCCATAGTAAAGCAACTTTTTGCGTGTTCGTCTAGACCATACTGTCGCATAACGTTACCTGCCCTAAGATACCCAGCTATTTCGAATGCTCTCATAAATCTATTTAATAATTTTGAAAGAATGTTCATTTCGCAATACGACCTTCGCAATTAACTGTACCTTCTGCAACCTGTCGAATCATTCCACGATTCATGCCTAAATCAGCAAGTTCTCTGTCTGTAAGCTTGCTCAATTCTGAGATTGTTCTATTAACATCTTTTCTGTGTTTGTGTGATAGCTTAATGTCGTCGATCAATTCCACGAGTGATGTTATACACTCTGCTAGAATGCCCTTTGCATATATCATTGCATGTGACATTTATTTCTCCTGTATGTGTTGTGTAATTGAGCCTTTGCTCATACGCATATTTATAATGCAGGTGCAGAAAAAAGGGGTCGAGAGTCTTGTTAAACTCTCAACCCCGTTATGCGTAATACGCACATGTGACAAAATATCAGCCGCCTAGTGGCTCAGCTAAAAGCAATCCTTCAGCAAAAATAGAACCGTCAATTGAACCCGAAGAAGATTTCAATTGCAATTTAATGTCAGACTTTTGATCATATTTGAATGGGAATCGTCTTACGATATTCATGTTGTTGAAGAACTGTGTTTCAGCAACTCTGAATATAGTATTTGCCGTGTTGTTACCAACATAGTTTCTAAAGAAAGCAGCTTTACCACCATTCGAATCCGTTGCAAAGGCGTCGATACGATATAGATAGAAACAATGTCCTGCAGGTACAGTATAGTGTGCAGACTGCATCTTACCAGTTCCAGAAATTATTTTACCATAAACTGTACCACCAGCAGAAGCAGTCACATCTCCTGCCAAATTATCGCTGAGTTCAACAAGATCGTTGATGCGATAAAATTCTACTGTAGTGATAACTGGAGTCAACCCAGTTAGAGTAACGACTTGTGATACTGGCTCAAAGTTAATATCCAATCCAGAGACTAGTATTTGTGAGTCATCTGTTTCGCTTGTACTCACAATACTCATTACAGACGCCGCTGTAGGAAAAGCGTAGTTACTGGCGAGTTCCCATGGCGTTCTATATTCAGCAGTCACAATTGAGCCTGTACCAAGTGCTTTGCCGAAAATGTTTCTTACTGAACCACCCTTAATCAAACCACGAGAGGCGTTCAAGAATGTGTCTTCTACTGGATAATACTTGCTCATATGTCTACCTTAATATATAACATGTTTCTGCTATTTATGTAATTACTTATCCCAACCCTTGATAATATCTGATGAGAAATTTGCGTGTGAGAATTGCAATCTGTCAACAAGTTTTATTGCGTTCTTTCCCGTGTGATCGATTGCAACAAATCCTTCTTGACCTGTTACTTTGTATCCGTTAGGTGTAAGCAATAGCGTGTCGATCTGTTTTGCCTTGTCAAGTTTTTTTATGATAATCAACTTAGCGTCTATCAGTAGATTGTACATCTCAAACATCTTGACAATCTCGCGCTTGTCAACTCTGTTGAAGTATTCGAGCACAGTTTCGTTTTTCTGACGCTGAGTGATTTTACCTTTTTCAGATGTACGCTTGGATTCTTCTTTACCATAGTAATCGTTGATGTACTTGACAAGATCATCGACAAATTTCTTAGGATTTCCGATGCGCTGACCTTCACGAATTTTACTATTGACAAAAACCTTTGTTCGCATTAGTCTTTCTGGATCGTCCGATATACCGTCAAGAACTTTTCGATCTAGCTTTCTGAATAGTCTACCTGCATTTGAAAGAATATCTGTCACCGCTTTTGTTTCAGCTTTCGTCATTGTAGCTGAACCTGACAAATCTCTGTACGTTGCGTCTAACGACCAGACTTCTGAAGTTTTTTTGAGACCGCTTGCAATCTCCTCTCCAAAACTAGCAGACATTGTTTCAAAAGAGTCTCCTCGGTACGTAGTGTGCCAAACCACTCCGATTCTGGATTTAAGTATTGTTTTTGCGAGTTCGCTTTTCTTTGGTATCGCATAAACAATCGTATTAGGATGGAAAGTAATATGCGGTTCTCCGTCAATATCAATGTCCTTGATATCCTCCCGCGAATATAAGAAATCACCTTGAACTACTCCTTTAATGCCAAGTGCTGGCAAGTGCTTTAGTGCCAGCTTCAATTTTGTATTCAAATCACCTGAGGTGTCATCATCTATATCAGAGTTTGATTTATATATTTTAGGATTCTTATTGAAGATACCTTTCTTTGCGACAAAGAACTTACCATCACTAGGATCAGTTCCAGCAAACACCGCCGGCGCGCCGTCCCACTTAATTGTCACGTTCACGGGAGCATTAGTGTTACCTGCAAGCATATCACGCAATGCTCTTAGATGGTTGATTGCCTGTCTCGCGCCATTTACACCTGCGTTGAGGATAGCATCCTCAAGGTGTTCCATATGAGTATTCTTCTCTTCTGCTAGAAACGATGAAAATTTTAACATTACAGTTCCTTTAACTTCTTTCTCGTTTCCATATACGCTATAGGATATATTGCTGCACGAATATTTCTGACTTCATTACCTGAAGCCGATCTTATTTTACGACCCGATCTATAAGTGGCACCGAAGACTGCAGTAAATTTACCATTAGTCGCAAAACGATAATCGCCATTGACATGCATAGTTTCAGAAAATTCGAGTTCCCAAACATTTCTATTTTTAGTCAAAAGGGGATTACCTTGACCAATGCAATGGACGTTTTCTCTGCCAAAACTACCACCGTATTCTGGACCATAGATAGATGCATTGATTAGTTTTGGGTCTTTGAGTAGTCTAAAGAATGCATCGCCAGATTTGACGGACTCTCCGTTATAGTGGTCTTCTATAGCTTTTATAAACGATTCAATCTCTTTATGCTTTAATCCAGAAGACATAGAGATACCACCATATTGTGAGAATCCTTTAGCACCACCCTCTTTTTTATGCGATATAAATCCTACTTCTTTACCTCTAGAATCCATGAGTGCGATATCTGCCTTGGGATCACCTTTGATGTGATCTGATCCTGCAGCGACAACATCTTTGATTGTAAACTTACCTATCTTGACTGTGATACCTTTACCATCATTCTCACTTACAGCTTTTTTGATTTCAGTATCAAGAGAATTGGTAGCAATAATTTCAGCATCCATAGCTTTAAAGCCTGAAGGCTTACGAACGAAGCTAATGGGTATAACTCCCAGTTCAGTGTCTAAACCAAAAGGATTTCTGTTAGATGGATAATACTCATCCAAGCTAATCAGTTTTTTTGATCTAAGTTTGAACTTTTGACCAGCTTCAATTGTACGAATGGGAGAGCCGGCGGTACCCGCTGAAGTTAATTCAAAGACAGGTACATTCTTTTTGCCTTTTTCAATTTCATACTCTATCTCCATGGCTTTAGGATTGTCAACAACATACTTCATTGCATTTGGAGTACCGTTAGTTGACTTGCCCGCAAGAGTTGCTTCTGACAAGTACCGCTTAAATCTAATCATACTACTTTCCGTTAATTGATAATTACACTCTTATTTATAAAAAGAAAAGAGACGCATCAGCGCCTCATTTTCGATATCTCAATTGCTTGTTCACCGCTTGTTATAGGAACTGCGTTCGATTTGTGCATCGTGGCAATACCTTTGACGAGTGTACCTGTATACTTTGCGGACTCTCGTTTACTACCGTTACTACAGATAGCATCAGACGTGTCTGGCATTTCGTGTATGCCATCACGCAAGTTAGGAACAGAATGAACCCCAATTCTACGACCATGTTTACCTCTTAGCGACTTACCGCCTTTGTATCCCATTGAAACAAGCCATGCTTCGTGTTCTTTCTTGGCTTGCGCTGCTCTCTCTTGTTTACTCTGCTTTGCTTTTGGCATTTTAAAGTTTTGAATATACTTCTGTAATAAATGAGTACGGCGCGCCACTTAATCTCTGCGCAACAAATAGCATACGATCTCTATCAAATCGTTCCATCGCACATTCCAGTATACGAGCTTCGTCAAGTGCATCAACGATTTCATCTCGGAGTGTTTTATTTTTCATAGCAAGAGTCCTTCAAAGTATTAATAGCGTCTTTGACGCGTTTGGGGTATTCACATCGAAACTTTCCAGTTTCAAGATCATCTTTTAGTATATAATGTTTGTTCGGATGGTTGATATCGTCCCAGTTATCAATCATTCGCCTAAGCATTTTATCATATGTGGCATCACTCAGAATTGGTTCTTCTTGAACGTCATATGCATATGATGCCATCAAAAACCATGGTACCAACATATCAATATCTCTATCGGTGACGTCCATAAATTCTTTATCTAGATTCTCGATATTCTTCATACATTCTTCCTTCTAGTGCATATGCCTCTATTTCCCAAGGTAAATTCATGTAGTCGCATGTATACTCTATACCATCCCACGTACTAGGATTACCTTGCACAAGTCGTCCTTCAAGTATTTGACGACAATGCACCATCTCATGAAAAATTGTCATAATAGTTTCGTTTAAATCAAGACTATTATTTAGTTCAATTTCAACGATACCTTCGTCCAAGTCAACTTCATCACAATATCCAGCTGACTCGATATCATCAGAGAAGCGAATGGTGAGCAGCGTATTCTCAGGCATAGAAAGGAACTTGATAGCATGAAACACAACGCTATCAAGTTCTTCAACATCAAAATGCGAACTTATACCTTCGATTTCGTAAAGCATTATCACCTCTTTGCTACAAAATCAATATAATTGAAAAAAAGTTCATTGTCAAGTGGTTTCCAAGTTTTTATTTGTATAAATAACATCATGGGTGCGTGGAGCTATGCATAGCATAAGAGGCAAGTGTGATCAGAGATAAATTCAACATCACGAAAGGAATAGTCGGGGCGGCACGTTTAGTGCAGGTGGGGTTCCTCTCGACATCGCGCATTGATCAAATTTAAAGAAAGGTCGTTCTATTGGACGACCTTTCTTTTTGTTTGTGGATGTCTCAAATGTACTCGACCGTGATGAACCTTGGCGTAAAACCGTTGAAGCCTGATCCTAGGTTTAACAATCTCGTTAATCGCCTTGCTTCGTCTTTGGTTCTACAACTCTGTACACGCTGATCTGTAGTGATCTCGTAGATTTCCCATTTACTGGTATCATTATTTTCCTTTACGGTATACATTAGACTACGCCCTCAAAACTTCTCTTTTTATGTTTACCTCTACCAGATCGCATTTCGTCTTCTAGACGTCCGCCGAATGCTGTATCATCCATAAGTGCAACATCATTGTTCTTTTTATTGCCTGATGGTGAACCCATAATACCTTGCTGAGCAGACTCTTCTGCATCGAAGAGTCGCATTTTAGACCTATCGATACCTACAACAAATCGTTTAGGTGCACCAACATCACCCCAACGATTTTTCAACTGCTTTACCATAAGTTGCCCAAGCTCTTCGAGGTCCTCTGTAGAGATAAGTGCAAACATGAAGTCTGCAGTCGCTGGTAGACCAAAAGATTCTGAAGTATCTTCTAGACCAACATCTGAATTAGAGAAACCTGAGCGAGTTGTCTGTGTCGCAGTCATAACAGGCACATTAAATTCGACTGCCAGACCACGCAATTCTTCTGCGATAGCTTTCACCAATGTATATGAATTCACGTTTGCGCCATATTTAACTCGTGAACTCATACAGATATTTAGATAGTCGATATAGATAACATCTGGTTTGAAGTTCTTCTTTAGTCTAAGCTCATTCAACAAATGTCTAAAGTGGGCTGAACCAGCAGATGCTGTAGGATACTCTTTAACAATCAACTTACCTGTTGTACGCGTTTTGACACGAGCGATTCGCGAATCATACGCTTCACGCGTAAGCATACGTAAATCATCAAGTGAAACGTCCAATAGGTTAGCATCAATGCGCTCGGCAATACGCTCTTCTGCCATTTCCATAGTAATATATAGCACGTTATTGCCTGCCATCAGATTTGCAGATGCACAATGTGTCATGAATAGAGTTTTACCAACACCCGTATTGTGTGATGATACGTTCTCTGTGTAATATCTATGATTGGGGTGGTCTACGTTGATGTCAACAATAGGGATTTGTTTTCCTGTCTTGATAACAACGCCGCGGATTACGCCGTTCCTA
>Ga0208660_1000124_pt1 | contig 29006 bp, 30 predicted proteins | sample DEB08_DNA_13_FD_184527 | JGI IMG/M metagenome (GOLD analysis project Ga0208660, IMG submission 184527) | Aqueous microbial communities from the Delaware River and Bay under freshwater to marine salinity gradient to study organic matter... | ecosystem: Environmental > Aquatic > Marine > Coastal ... | reverse complement strand
GAGGTAGAGTCGGCCGGCGGTAAGACCAACGGGTATCAAATTACGGGCGCGGCACTTCGGCTGACCGCTGGCGCAAAATATGCGATCAACGAGACATGGGGCGTGTTTGGTGAATACCAAAACACCGTGTCTTTCAACGATATGGAACTGGACAACGGCGGCGCGCTGGAATCACGCATCATCACAAACGCCCTCAACATCGGTATCAGTTACAGTTTTTGAGAAACGCTAAAGAAACGCTTGGGGCAGTCGTGATTAAACCGCGGCTGCCCCTATTGCGCTGTCGTCAGCTGAATTTGTTGTTCTTAGGAAACCCATAAGGCGGGCGTTTGCCAACACCTGCGCGGGCCGCTTTCCAATCAGACATATCAGGTTCAGTGCGGGTTTTGCCGCCACCCATTTGCCATGACAGCCCCGCGTCCCACTGGAAAGTGGTCAGATCAGACAGGCCACCATCTAGTTCAAGCGTGCCCTGACGCCCTGGCGCTTTCTTGTATTTCTGGATACGCACGCCTTTGCCGCGGCCCATTTCGGGCAGCTCGCTGACATCAAAGACCAGCAGTTTGGCGTTCTCTGATACCACGGCTACATGATCGCCCGCGATACGGTGACAAACCTTGGCGACAGTGTCTTTGACGTTCAGCACCTGCTTGCCCGACCGCGTTTGAGCCACGACGTCTTCTTCTGGGACCACAAATCCGTTGCCCTCGGCTGATGCCACCAACAGCTTTTGGCCCGGTTTGTGGATCAACATATCAACGATTTCGACTTCGTTGGGCAAATCAATCATCAAACGAAGGGGTTCACCCATGCCGCGCCCGCCGGGCAGATTGACAGCGCCAACAGTATAGAACCGGCCATTCGCACCAAAGACCAACAGCTTATCGGTGGTTTCAGCATGAAAAATAAAGCGCGGCGCATCGCCGTCTTTGAATTTCAACTCGCGGGTCAGATCGATATGACCCGTCATCGCGCGAACCCAGCCCATTTCAGAACAGACAACCGTAATCGGCTCTCGCTCAATCATTGCTTCCATCGGCACGTCGACGATCTCGGCGGCCTCGGCAAATTGGGTGCGCCGCGCGCCGCCTGCACTGTCACGTCCAAAAATCTTGCGGGTCTCGCGCAGTTGCTCGGCGATTTTGGCCCATTGCAGATCATCGCTTTCCAGCAAGTCCTCGATACCGGCGCGTTCTGCCATCAACGCATCGCGTTCTGCGACCAATTCCAGTTCTTCCAAGCGGCGCAAACTGCGCAGGCGCATATTCAGGATCGCCTCGGCTTGGACTTCGGACAAGGACACCTCTGGATCGGCACCAGCCACGATAGGCGAAATATAATCAGCCTCTGATGTGGCGCGGATGTGGTCCTTGGACCAGTCTTCGATCATCAAAGCACGCTTTGGATCATCATCGTAACGGATGATATCAATCACACGGTCCAGATGCAGAAAGGCGATGATAAACCCTTCAAGTACCTCAAGACGGTGATCAATCTTTTCCAACCGGTACTTGCTACGGCGGGTCAAAACCTCGCGGCGGTGATCAAGAAAGGCGCGCAGTACTTCTTTGAGGGAACAGACCTTTGGGGTCAGCCCGTCAATCAGCACGTTCATGTTCAGACTGAACCGCGTTTCCAGATCGGAATTGCGAAATAGCATCCCCATAAGCACTTCGGGATCGACAGTCTTGGCACGGGGTTCAAGCACGACACGGACGTCTTCTGCGCTTTCATCGCGCACATCCGCTAGCAGCGGCACTTTCTTTAGCTGGATGACTTCGGCCAGCTTTTCGATCAACTTGGATTTCTGGACCTGATAGGGGATTTCAGTGACGACAATCTGCCACTGGCCGCGCCCTAGATCTTCGATTTCCCATTTGGCACGCAAGCGGAATGAACCGCGACCTGTGCGGTAAGCCTCAGCGATATTTTCGGCCGGTTCAACGATCGTACCGCCCGTCGGAAAGTCCGGTCCGGGAATGTAATTCAACAAAGTATCATCGCGGGCGTCGGGCGATTTGATCATATGCAGACAGGCGTCGATCAATTCATGCAGGTTATGGGGCGGGATGTTCGTCGCCATCCCTACTGCGATACCGGTAGAGCCGTTGGCCAAAAGGTTTGGAAAAGTCGCAGGCAAAACCGTCGGTTCGGTCAGGCGTCCATCATAGTTGTCACGAAAATCAACCGAATCTTCAGCCAGACCTTCAAGCAAGGCTTCGGCAGCGGCGGTCATGCGCGCTTCGGTATAACGCGAGGCGGCAGGGTTATCGCCGTCGATGTTGCCAAAGTTACCTTGGCCATCAACCAACGGATAACGGACGTTAAAGTCCTGCGCCAATCGCGCCATCGCGTCATAGATCGCGGCATCGCCATGCGGGTGGAAATCGCCCATCGTGTCGCCGCTGATCTTGGCGGACTTTAGAAATCCACCGGTCGGCGACAAACGCAAACGCGACATCGCATAAAGAATACGGCGGTGAACCGGCTTCAAACCATCACGGGCGTCAGGCAGTGCGCGGTGCATAATCGTGGAAAGCGCATAAGTCAGATAGCGGTCGCCAATCGCGCGCCGCAGTGTTTCGGTTACGTCGTTCGGGCCAAGGCCGGTGTCACTATCATCACTCATGTTGTCCGGTTTAGCGGTCCGCATTTGTGGCGTAAAGCGGCGAATATTCCCCGTTCATTTCCTGCGGTCACATTGTCTAAGGCAGATGTTCGATTGTTAACGAGTTCTTTGTTTATCTTGCGGGGCCCCTTTATGCCAAAGCTAATCACATTCAGTTGCTTCATGCTTTTCTGGGTCTTTTACGAAATGTCCGGCGGGAGTGATTTTACGCCGCGTGAAAGGGTCATCACCTCGCAGGCGCCGTTCGCTCAGAACGGACAGTTCCCCAACAACGCGACCCAGTTTGCGAACGCCCCAATCACAATGAGCGCATCATTGGAGGCAGTAGCTACGTCCAAAGTAGACGTGGAATAATACTAGCTAGGCACTATTCCGCCTGACATATGGCGGTCAAACGGGCTGGATGACCGCGCGATTGGTATCAAAGGTCTAATCTCCTTGCCCACCGCATTGCTTGATGCAAGACAAGCGGCATGACACAAAAATCCATACTTATTACCGGATCATCATCCGGCATCGGCCTAGACGCAGCACGCACGTTACGCGAAGCAGGATGGCGCGTATTTGCAAGCTGTCGCAAAGCAGAAGACTGCGCGCGCCTGCAAGCAGAAGGGTTTGAAAGCCCGCGCATCGACTATACCGACGCCGAAAGCATGGTGAATGGCTTGGCCGAAACGCTTGAGGCAACAGGCGGCACGCTGGACGCGCTCTATAATAACGGGGCGCATGCCTGCCCGGGTGCGGTCGAAGACCTGCCGGTTGGCGCACTCCGTGAGAATTTTGAGACGAACGTCTTTGGATTGCATGAACTGACACGTTTGGTGATCCCCGTCATGCGTGCCCAAGGGTATGGACGGATCATCAACTGCTCTTCCGTTTTAGGTTTTGTCGGGTACAAATGGCGGGGGTCTTATGCCGCCACGAAATTCGCGCTTGAAGGGCTGACAGATGTGCTGCGTCTTGAAATGGCCAGCACACCGATCAAAATCATCTTGATCGAACCAGGCCCGATCACTTCGGAAATGCGCAACAACGCAATCGCGCATTTTGAGAAGTGGATCGACTGGCAAGGGTCGGCACGACGGGATGCCTACAAAGAAGAACTCGACCGGCTTTATGAGCAGACAGAGCCCTCTAAATATGAATTACCGCCCAGTGCAGTGTCAAAAAAATTGCTGCTCGCATTGACATCAGCAAACCCCAAGCCGCGCTACTTTGTCACAAAACCCACCCATTTGATGGGATTTATGAAGCGTATCTTGTCAACGCGCATGCTGGATAAATTGATTTTGCGCGGCTAAGGGTTTCTTTCACCTTGAGGCCTGCTACATCGCTTACGACACGATCAAAGGACAGATATCATGGCAGACGATCCTCTTTTTTGGCTTATCGCGGTGGCCGTATTGGTCGTACTGGGCATTTTGATGCTTGGCATCGGGTCTTTCGGCAAGGGTGGCGAATGGAATCGCAAGAATGCCAATAAGATCATGCGCTGGCGCATAGGTGCGCAATTTGTAGCGGTCGCCTTGGTTCTGTTATTTGTTTATTTGCGCGGCGAAGGAGGCTGATCTGATGGTAGTTCTGAACAAAATTTACACGAAAACGGGTGATGCTGGCGAAACAGCCTTGGGCAATGGTAGCCGCGTCGCAAAACATTCGATGCGGGTTACGTCATATGGCACCGTGGACGAGACAAATTCGACGGTTGGCATGGCACGGTTGCACGCGACTGGCGAAATGGACGCGCAATTGGCGATGATCCAGAACGACCTGTTCGATCTGGGTGCGGACCTATGCCGCCCCGATATGGAAAAAGACGGAGAGGCGGAGTACCCCGTGTTGCGCATGACTGACGCACAAGTCGAACGGCTGGAAACACAGATCGATGCGATGACTAAGATGGTGGAACCACTGCGCAGCTTTATTCTGCCCGGCGGGTCAGCATTGGCTGCTCATTTGCACATCTGCAGGACAGTTTCGCGCCGTGCAGAGCGATTGACGGTTGAACTGGCAACAATGGAATCCGTAAACCCTGCGGCGGTGAAATACCTGAACCGATTGTCGGACTGGTGCTTTCAGGCCGCGCGGATCGCCAATGATAATGGCAAGAATGACGTTCTTTGGGTTCCGGGGGCAAATCGCTAGGTAAGGTGGATATTGATCCACCTTACGCGCATCTGCTTGACGTGCACGTCAAGAACGTGGCGTCGGTGACCACCGCCGTGTCGATTTTGCACTGTTTTCGCCCGTCCGCGCAGGCTAACAACATCTCAAGAAGATAATTGGTCAGATTCTAAGGAGAAGAACGCAGATGAAGGTACTCGTACCCGTCAAGCGCGTGATCGACTACAACGTGAAGGTTCGTGTCAAAGCGGACGGATCAGGTGTCGATCTTGCAAACGTCAAAATGTCGATGAACCCATTCGACGAAATCGCTGTCGAAGAGGCGATCCGCCTACGCGAAGCGGGCAAAGTCGAAGAAGTGATCGCCGTTTCCATCGGTGTTAAGCAGAGCCAAGAAACGCTGCGCACGGCCCTAGCGATGGGCGCTGACCGCGCCATTCTGGTTGTCGCAACTGATGACGTGCACACCGACATCGAGCCACTGGCCGTGGCCAAGATCATTGCCGCGATTGTCAAAGAAGAGCAGCCAGGCTTGGTTCTTTGTGGCAAGCAAGCGATTGACAACGACATGAACGCCACGGGTCAGATGATCTCTGCGCTTTTGGGATGGTCGCAAGCGACATTCGCATCCGAAGTTGATATCGAAGGCGATCACGCAACTGTCACCCGCGAAGTTGACGGTGGTTTGCAGACGATCAAGGTGAAAATGCCAACGATCATCACTGTTGATTTGCGCCTGAACGACCCACGTTATGCGTCTTTGCCAAACATCATGAAGGCCAAGAAAAAGCCTTTGGATGAAAAGACACCCGCAGACTACGGCGTCGACGTCACACCGCGTCTAAGCGTTGTGAGCACAACAGAACCCGAGACCCGCAAGGCAGGTATCATTGTTGGTTCGGTAGACGAACTTGTTGAGAAACTTAAAGAAGCGGGGGCTGTATAATGGCTGTACTTCTGATTGGCGAAGTCACCGACGGCGCATTGGCCGTTGATGCGACCGCAAAAGCCGTCACTGCGGCAATGGCACTTGGCGATGTCACAGTACTTTGCGCAGGCGCTACAGCGAAAGCTGCGGCAGAAGAGGCTGCAAAGATCGATGGTGTTTCCAAGGTGCTTTGCGCTGAAGATGCCGCTCTTGGCCACCGTTTGGCCGAGCCAACTGCAGACCTGATTGTTTCGCTTGCGGGCGACTATACACATATCGCAGCACCCGGCACGACGGACGCGAAGAACGTAATGCCGCGAGTTGCCGCATTACTTGATGCGATGGTCATTTCTGAAGTGACGGCCGTCATCGACGCCGATACATTCGAACGTCCGATTTACGCGGGTAACGCGATCCAGACTGTCAAATCTTCTGACGCGATCAAAGTTATGACGATCCGTACAGCAGGTTATGATGCCGCTGGCATGGGCGGCTCTGCTCCGATCGAGAATATCGGGGCTGCAGGCAACCCTGGCTTGTCCGAATGGATCGAAGACAAAGTCGCTACTTCTGACCGTCCAGAACTCACATCGGCAGGTGTTGTCGTATCTGGCGGTCGCGGCGTTGGATCAGAAGAAGATTTCGCATTGATCGAAGCCCTAGCCGACAAACTGAATGCGGCTGTGGGTGCATCCCGCGCGGCGGTCGACAGTGGCTATGCGCCAAACGATTGGCAGGTCGGACAAACTGGCAAAGTTGTCGCCCCTGACCTTTATGTCGCCGTCGGAATTTCTGGTGCGATCCAGCATTTGGCAGGCATGAAAGACAGCAAGATCATCGTCGCAATCAACAAAGACGAAGAGGCGCCAATCTTCCAAGTCGCCGACTTCGGTTTGGTTGCTGACTTGTTTGCTGCAGTGCCCGAGCTGACCAGCAAGTTATAGCGCAATAATCATAATAGAATTGAAAGGGCCCGCTCTCACTGACGCGGGCCCTTTTTTGTCAAATCGTATAAAGATGGTCGCGGATTTTCGGGATCAACGCCGCTGCCGCCTCTTTGTGGCATTCAACCCCCAGCATTTCATGCGCCGCCCGTTTCTGTGACGCGGGGTAGATCATGCCATTGGTTCCACGTTTAAGCGCATCACGAGAAGGCTGCGCGATGATCACGTCTTTGACCATTGGGCGCAACTTATCGATCATTTCTTTGGTGATGAACAAAGGGTCGACCTGCATTTGATTCAGCGATGCAGACCAAGGTTCATCCGAAGGCTCACTTTCGGAAAACCAGAAAAGAACGGTGTTCTCGCCAATTTGGTCAAGCAACCGGTGCATCCGCGCCATCCATGCCTCGCGCAATTCATTGACCACGGTCTCAAACCGTTCAATCGATTTGTTCTGCAAAGCACCCAACATGTGTCGCGTGAAAGAGAAGTCGGAAAAATCGACATCATGATAGATCGCCTTGAGTACGGTTGATGCCTGCAAGAACCGATCATTGCGGCGCGAATGAACAGTGAAGAAACGGTTCGACAGTAAATTTGCGCCCATCACCTGCACGATAGTTAATTCTGCGTTTTTACAAATATCCATAACTGTCGCATCGTTCACAAATGCATCAATGCCGCCGTTCACGCAGCCAAAATTGACGCAGGTCTGCCGCATCGCCTTTTCGACAAGCGTCGGAAACGGTTTTTCAACGAACTTGCCATATGTCTCGGTGCCACCCAAAAAGGCCAAATAAGGTTGATCCAGCCTTTTGCGTGGGCCCCGGAACAATACCCGTGACGCCCCATAGCGGCAGGGCGAATACGAGAGTATTTCCGGTTCGAGTACTTCTTGCTTCATGATTCTTGCCCCTTTTGAATTCTACCCGTACCCAAATTCGCGGATTCCCTTTGACAAAATGCTAATGCTCAACTTTGCCTAAATTTTTAGCGCTTGATCTGTCTTGAAGCGCACCCCTGCACAGGCCTATGGTGCAACCAACCGACGAGGGAATGATCATGGCAATTGAACAGGTAGGCATCGTAGGCGCGGGCCAGATGGGCAACGGGATTGCGCATGTCTTTGCCCTTGCCGGGTACGAAGTGTTGATGAACGACATCAGTGGTGATGCCCTCAAGGCGGCAATCGATGTGATTGACCGCAATCTGGAACGCCAGGTCAGCAAAGAGCTGATCACCGAAACCGCAAAATCCGAAGCCCTTGCGCGGATCGGCACGACACAAACGTTAACCGATCTTGGGCAAACCGACCTGATCATCGAAGCCGCGACAGAACGCGAAACAGTCAAGACCGCGATTTTTGAAGACCTCGTGCCGCACCTCAAACCCGACACGATCCTGACATCGAACACGTCGTCCATTTCAATCACACGGCTGGCGTCGCGCACGGACCGCCCCGAGAAATTCATGGGCTTTCACTTTATGAATCCCGTGCCGATCATGCAGCTTGTCGAATTGATCCGCGGGATTGCTACGGACGAGCCGACGTTCAAAGCTTGTCATGCTGTGGTTGAAAGGTTGGGCAAAACATCAGCCACTGCCGAAGATTTCCCCGCGTTTATCGTCAACCGCATCCTGATGCCGATGATCAACGAAGCAATTTATACGCTTTACGAAGGTGTTGGGTCGGTGAAATCCATCGATACATCGCTGAAATTGGGTGCGAACCACCCGATGGGACCACTGGAGTTGGCGGACTTCATCGGCCTAGACACCTGTTTGGCGATCATGAACGTGCTGCATGACGGGCTGGCGGATACCAAATACCGCCCCTGTCCGCTGCTGACAAAATACGTCGAAGCTGGCTGGTTGGGCCGCAAGACAGACCGTGGATTTTACGACTATCGCGGCGAAGTCCCTGTCCCGACGCGCTAGTCTCTCAAATTCAGCGTCACATCGCGCATCCACGCCATAAAGGCGCGGGGATCTTTCAGGCGGTCTTGGACCTCTGCATCGTCAAACGGCGCACCTACGATGGGTTTTTGTGGCTTGCCGCAGGCATTCACGATCTCATGGATCAACAGACTTTGGCGTAATGTCGCCGAGATTTGATTAGCCATTTGATACCAACGCGAATTCGCGCCCGGGAAAAATAGCGGCACAACACGCGCGCCAGATGTGCGGATCATTTTAGCTGTGAACAGGTTCCATTCGTCTTCGACCATAGGGCCGAACATCGTATTTGAGGATGCAACAACACCGGACGGGAACAGGGCGATCAAGCCCCCCTCTTTTAAGTATGCCATCGCTTGCTTGCGCATCTCGACCATCTTGGCCTGCGCGTCTTCTTCATGCGGAAAGGGGACGGGGATCAGGTATTTGCCCGCATCCTCGTCCAGATCTTTTAAGAATGCGCGAACCAGAATGCGGTAATCGGGGCGGACGGACCCGATCAATTCGGCCATGATCAGCCCATCCACCAGCCCATGCGGATGATTTGCAACGACAACAACGGGGCCAGTTTTGGGAATGAGGTCCAGCTGCTCTTGGGGTGTCAATAAATCGATGCCCATGACATCCAGTACGGCACGCCAGAAACCGTGGCCTTGTACTTTGCCGCGCTTTTCGAACTTGCGGATCATACGGAGGATGTGGATTTTGCCAGAACACCATTCGATCGTTTTGATCAGACCGCGCTTGATGGGGCTGTCAAAAGTGCCTGAGTAGGTCAGGTTCTGCCGATCATAAACAGGCGGCGGCTGATCCGATTCAAGTGGAGCGGTTACAGATTTGGGGGTCGATTCGGTCAATTATCTTGTCCTATCCGATCCAAATAACGTCAGTCACCTTCGCCGAATTTATCGACGACAAGGTTCTCAATCGCAGCCGCAAGCGCGTCAGCTTGGGGACCACTGGTTTCCACATCAATAAATGTTCCGATAGATGCTGCCAACATCAAAAGCCCCATGATGCTGTCGCCACCCGTGGTCTCACCGTCTTTACTGACCTTTGCATCGGCATCAAAACTTTCAACGACCTCAACAAACTTGGCAGATGCGCGCGCGTGGAGACCTTTGATATTCTGGATTTTCAGGCGTTGTTTTGTCATTGCGGCAATCCGCCATTATGGCTGTTGATATATTTGTGAGCCGCCGCAATCGCCGCTTCTACGGCGACTGGCACCGTTGCGTTACGCGATTTTGCAAGTTTGATCAGCATTGGCAGATTGGCACCATAAAGGATGCGGCGATTTTCGGGGCTGCAGGCGCGCAGCGACAGATTTGTCGGCGACCCGCCAAACATATCAGTAACAATCACCACACCATCGCCCGTATCAACAGCGTCAGCGGCATCGCAAATCTCGGTCTGTTTGGCGGCACGATCATCTTCGGGGCCAATGGCAATACTGACCATACCAGGCTGGGGACCGACAACATGTTCAACCGCGGCAAGATACTCTTGCGCAAGCCCACCATGTGCGACGATGACAATACCAATCAAACTGCGTTTTCCTTGCTACCTTGCCCCAAACGACGCTCTAGCTCGCGGTGCCTTTTAGACACATGCCAGCCGTCTTGCGCAAGAGCAGATGCCATCCCCTCGGTCATCATAACAGAGCGGTGTTTGCCGCCCGTACAACCAAATCCGATCGAAAGATGCGCTTTGCCCTCGTCCTTGTGGGCAGGGAGCAACAAATCAATCAACGATTTAACTTGCGAAAAAAACGCCTCAAAACGCGGGTCTGCCGCGACATAAGCGGCCACATCAGGATCACGGCCGTCGCGGGCGCGCAAGGCTTCGTCCCAATGCGGATTCCGTAGGAAACGGCAGTCCATCACGATATCCATGCCGCGGGGTAGCCCGCGTTTATATGAAAACGAATGTAGGGTGACCCCCAGCTTTCCGCCCTCGCCAGTGCCAAACCATTGCTCGATCTCAGCCCGCAAATCATGTGGGGACATGCCGGTCGTTTCAATCAGGACATCAGCGCGGGCGCGGACAGGGACCAGCAATTCACGCTCTGCCGCGATACCCGCCAAAGGGGGCCCCGCGGGGGCTAAGGGGTGGCGTCTGCGTGTCTCGGAGTAGCGTTTGACCAACTCCTCCTCATCGGCATCAAGATAAAGAACCTGTGCTGATATGTCGATTTTGCCTGCAAGCTGGTCAATCGCAGCAATCAGGGCATCCACACCAAAATCGCGGTTACGCACATCAAGGCCCAATGCCAGCGGACGGCCCGGCGGCGGACCTTCTAACAGACGCGGCAAGAGGGACAGCGGAAGATTATCAATCACCTCATATCCCAAATCTTCAAGCGCGTTGATCGCGGTTGAACGGCCTGCGCCGGACGGTCCTGTGACAAGAACAATTGACGGTGACTTGTTTTGAGGGTCGATGGCCCGTTCCGTCATCTATCGCTCCAACCCGATTTGAGGATCTGCATAACTGCTGGGACGAACTGTGGACCTTCTAGGCGCCAGATCAAGGGCAGATTGCATCCCAAAACTGTGGTGTAGCGCCGCGGCGGCAGGCGTTCGGCTTCGGCCTGATCCAGATCGATAACAAAATGGACTTCTGCGGATGATGCGGCGTCTGCAGTCAATATTCCGATACCGCGTGCTTCAATCAGACCAGCCAGCGTAGACGGGCAACTTGCAATAATCTGGCCAGCCGAAATGTCCAAAACCGTGCGGTCATCCGCAATCAAATCACAGCCCAGCGCCATAAGTTGCAAACCGAGCGTCGACTTTCCCGCGCCAGCACGTCCGGTAATCAGTGCAGCCTTGCCTTGCCAAGACACGCAAGTGGCATGCACAGTTTCCGCCATGCTTTATATCGGGATACCAACGACGAAACGCGCGCCCAAAGGCTCTGACGTTGGGTCGGCGTCGGTGGGACGGATGTTCTCTGCCCAGATAACCCCCGCGTGCGCGGTGACGATCTGCTTGGAAATCGCAAGGCCAAGGCCGGAATTATTGCCGAACTGACCGGCGGGACGTTGCGAATAAAACCTCTGGAAAATCTTGGTCAGGGAATCGTCCGGAATGCCAGGTCCGGTATCTTCAACAACGATCAAGACGCGGTTCTTGCGGGTGCGCGCCCAGATACGGATCGCATCACCTTTTTCGCAAAACGAGATCGCATTACTGATCAGATTGACGAAGACCTGCGCCAAACGTCCTTCAAGGCCTTGCACCATAATTGCATCTGCAGGCAGGTCGGCAACAAAATCAACGCCGCGCAGTCTGGCATCCTTGCCCAAGAAATCCGCGATATTACGCAGCATCTGGACCAGATCGAATGTCTCTTCTTCTTCTTTGACCAGCTCACTATCAAGCCGCGATGCGTTAGAGATATCGCTGACCAGTCGATCCAAGCGCTTAACGTCATGCTCGATGATTACCAACAGTTGTTCGCGCTGATCTTCGCGTTTTGCGACACGCATCGTGCCCACTGCAGAACGGAGCGAAGCGAGCGGATTCTTGATCTCATGGGCGACATCTGCGGCAAACTGTTCGTTGCCTTCGATACGTTTGTAAAGGGCGCGAACCATACTGCGCAGCGCGCCTGACAGGCGACCAATCTCGTCGGGCCGGCCGGTAAAATCTGGAATATGCACTTTCACAGGCGACATCTTGCGCGCGTTCTTTTCCTGACTGGCTTCAGCGGCCGTGGCCAATTGTGCAAGGGGGTTGGCGATCGTCGACGCAAGCACAAGGCTTAAGCCGACACTGACCAAGATACCAACCATGAACAGGCGCAAGTATTGCTCGCGTTCGCGACGCACAAGGCTGTCCACTTCGCCGGCAGCTGTGGTGACAGCAATCACACCGACGGCAACACCGTTTCGCAAGATCGGCGTTGTCACGATAAAGCTCGTGTTCCCGCCCATTTTGGACGCCTCTAGCTGCGTGCCTTTCGCAATAGCATTACGGACGTTGTCTTGTGACAGCTGGATCTGCGTGGCTACGGGGTTGGGGTCATTTGTGCCAAAAGGCATCATCGCTGCCGCGCCAGCCCAAAGGTCTGCGAAAAAATCAGTTAAAAAAGTTCCGCCGGTCTGCAGTTCAAGCTCTGCAACCTCGTCTTCGGAAAGCGTGCCTGTGGTACTTGTCACAAAAACCGCGTCCGTTGAAAAAACGGTCACTTGGACACCGCCGCGCAGATCAAGCGCCGCGAGTGTGGCCTCGGGATCAATGCCATCTGCGGACAAAAGGTCAACCGGGGCAATTGTCGGCAAGCGTGCCTCGAAAACATCGGCGATTAATTGTGCTTCGTTAACCAAACCCTTGGCACGTTGGAACGCAAGACTGTCACGAGACGGGCTAAGGTAAAGCACGCCGGCAATCAGCAGGATCAAGGCAACAAGATTAAAAGTGACGATCTTGCGCGCGATCGGAGAGTGCCGCAAAGTGGCCAACCGGCCGCGCTGCACGGTTTCAACATCGACGCTGTTCGCACCAACCCAGTCGTCACCTAACACAAGGTCCGGTGTCTGGGCCGCCGCACGAACTGATTTCAGGTCGCGCACGTCAATTTTCGGCGCTGCAGTCATGATTTACTCTTCGTTGTAGCGGTAGCCGATACCATACAGCGTTTCGATCGCTGAAAATTCACCGTCTGTGTTGCGCATCTTTTTGCGCAGCCGCTTGATATGGCTGTCGATTGTGCGGTCATCCACGTAAACTTGGTCGTCATAGGCGACGTCCATCAGCTGATCGCGGCTTTTGACAAAGCCGGGACGCTGCGCGAGTGCTTGCAGTAGCAAAAATTCGGTTACAGTAAGTGATACGTCTTGGCCTTTCCATTTCACCGCGTGGCGCAGTGGGTCCATCACCAGCTCTCCGCGGATCATGACCTTCGTTTCCTCTGTTTCTTCGATCTCCTCGCCCGCGAGTGCATCTTGACGACGCAACAGGGCGCGAATCCGTTCCACTAATAAACGCTGGGAAAATGGCTTTTTTACGTAATCATCTGCGCCCATTCTAAGGCCAAGCACTTCGTCGATTTCGTCGTCCTTGGACGTCAAGAAAATAACGGGCATCGCGGTCTTTTGGCGCAGTCGTTGGAGCAGGTCCATGCCGTCCATACGCGGCATTTTTATGTCCAAAACAGCCATGTCCGGCATGCGTTTGTTGAAAGCATCCAAAGCTGACTGACCGTCGTTGTAGGTCTCGACCTCGAACCCTTCGGCCTCAAGTGTCATCACAACGGACGTAAGAATGTTCCGGTCGTCATCTACTAATGCAATTCTGGACATACAACATTTCCTTGAAATCTGGCGTGCCAAAAATACGGCACCGTTTTCCCCTTTTTATCCAAGCGAATCAACCGTTAACTCAATTCACGCCATAATCCTGCCTTAATTGGTTCATTTTTGCCAATGCTTCGCAATTTCTTGGAGCATTGCCGCCTATCTCTCGCGCTGATTGCGCTAACATGGAAATGGTTGCGCTAACGATGCCAGCATGGGGTATCGGCTTTTCAAAACTTGGTGCTATTGAGGGGCATCGCTAGCCATTTCGGCCTCACACATGAAGGAGCGAACCCATGGACCACGGTACGGTCAACCCATCGATGAAACTTGAAGATCAAGGCATCAAAGGGCTGGGTTATGTGTATTACAACCACTCTGAAGCTGAATTGCAGGAAGCCGCAGTCGCTGCAGGCGAAGGTGTGACCGGTAAGGGCGGAACGTTCCTTGTCACCACTGGCAAGCACACTGGTCGTTCGCCCAAAGATAAGTTCGTGGTCAAGACACCCGACGTTGAAGATACAATCTGGTGGGAAAATAACCCGCCTATGGACATGGATATGTTCGACGTTCTGTACGCCGACATGTTGGCGCATATGAAGGGCGGCACCTATAACGTCCAAGATTTGTTCGGCGGCGCTGATCCGGCGCACCGTCTTGATGTGCGTGTTGTTACCGAACTTACGTGGCATGGCCTTTTCATCCGTCACTTGCTGCGTCGTCCTGATGCGTCAGAACTGACCAGCTTTGTGCCAGACTTCACAATCATCAACTGCCCCAGCTTCAAAGCGGACCCCGCCAAACATGGTTGCCGCTCTGAAACAGTGATCGCGATGAACTTTGCTAAAAAGCTGATCTTGATCGGCGGCACGGAATACGCTGGCGAGAACAAGAAATCCGTCTTTACGCTGCTGAACTACCTGCTGCCTGAAAAGGGCATTATGCCGATGCACTGCTCTGCCAACCACGCACCGGGCAATCCGGTCGATACGGCTGTGTTCTTTGGGCTGTCCGGCACTGGCAAGACAACACTGTCCGCCGACCCGACACGCGTATTGATCGGTGACGACGAACACGGCTGGTCTGATCGCGGTACCTTTAACTTTGAAGGTGGGTGCTACGCCAAGACCATCGGCCTTGATCCAAAGGCAGAGCCTGAAATCTACGCCACCTGTTCCATGCCGCACACAGTCATCGAGAACATGGTTTTTGATCCAGACACCCTCGAGCTGGATTTCGAAGATGACAGCCTGACGGCCAACATGCGCTGCGCCTACCCGCTGAACTACATCTCGAACGCGTCTGAAACAGCGCTTGGTGGGCATCCAAAGAACATCATCATGCTAACATGCGACGCATTCGGCGTGCTGCCCCCTATTGCGCGGCTGACACCAGCGCAGGCCATGTACCACTTCTTGTCTGGCTTCACGTCCAAAGTTGCAGGCACAGAGCGTGGCGTGACTGAACCAGAACCCACTTTCAGCACCTGCTTTGGTGCGCCCTTCATGCCGCGCCGCCCAGAGGTTTACGGCAACCTGCTGCGTAGCAAAATCGCCAGCCATGGGGCGACTTGCTGGTTGGTGAATACCGGCTGGACGGGTGGGGCGTATGGCACGGGATCACGGATGCCAATCAAAGCAACACGTGCACTGTTGACCGCAGCCTTAGATGGGACATTGATCGAAAGCACCTTCCGCAAGGACCATAACTTTGGCTTCGAAGTCCCTATCTCCGTCGACGGTGTGGATGACGGGCTATTGAACCCGCGCGATACATGGGCAGATAAGGCAGGCTATGACGCGCAAGCCGCCAAGCTGGTGTCGATGTTTAGCGACAACTTTGAGAAGTACGTGCCGTTCATTGATGATGACGTCAAAGCAGCAGCGATTGGTTGAATAAAGTAAGGTGGGTCTTGATCCACCTTACCCCATCACACCACGGCGAATCAGGTTCGCGCCTGCGATAATCAAGACGAGCAATGTGATCCGTCGAAACCGTTCCTGATCAAACCGATCACCCAACTTGAACCCCAACCACATGCCAATCAATGCCGGCACCACGAGAATGGCTGAAAAGCCCCACGTTTCGGCGTTCAATATGCCTGACTTCAGATGACCCGCCAAAAGCATCACAGAGCCAAGCCCGTAAATGACCCCCTGCACGGCCATCTGCCGCTCACGCGGCGTATTCAGCGCCAAAAGATATAACACTGTCGGCGGACCCCATGTGCCTGCAAGACCGCCCAGAATACCCGACAACGTCCCCGCAACCCACTCAAACGGGCGCCGCCAGCGCGGTGTGATCTGTGGTCGCCAGCCGACCAATTGAATGAGGCACAGCACGACAACCGGAACACCCAGCACAATAAACATCGTATCAGCCGGGATGCGCCGCACAAACTGGGCGGCGACCAAAATCATGATGCAAACCAACAGCACATAACGCCAATGTTCTTCCAAAGCCGCCCGCGCAGGGCCAAGCCCAGCCCGAGCAACCTGCAAGAAGTTCGTGGTCACAATCGGAATGATAATGCCTGCCACGACCAATTCAGGCGCGATGAAAATTCCCATCCCCGAAATCATGATCAGCGGCATGGCGAACCCAACGGCACCTTTGACAAATCCGCCCAGCATCGTCACGCAGCACGCGAAAATGAACAAAGCAGGGGTCAGCATGGAAAGAAATTCAGGCATAGCCTTACTTACGACATTGCGTGAGACGCGCCAGCCCCAAAATCCGCTGCGACACTTTTGTGCGCCATTCGATATCGGGACAAACAATTATTGCGCTGCAGTTGCAAAGTGATTATCTCTGCACCTGCACATTGATAGGAGTCGCATAATGCCGCATGATGGTCAGGACATGACGTTGAACCAAAACCCTGTACTGGCTGACTTGCTGTCATTGACCGCTGCTGCTTTGCCTGCCGTGGATGATATTGTCGCCCGCGCCAAGAATTCGGTGCGTGCATTGGTGACCGATGGCGAGCGCATTTCCGGCAAGCTGATCGAAGAAAACCAGACTGCCGCGCATGGGTTGGCTTGGCTTGCGACCTACCAGCAAGCACTGCAGCAAATGCAAAATTGGGCTGTGCGTCTGCAAGAACAAGGCAAGTTTGGCGAAGTTGAACAGCTGATCCACCAGATCGCATTCGGCGAATACCTGTGGCAAATCTACGGCGGCATCCCGATGAGCCAAGGCGAGATTATGCGCCTGCAAGACATTGGATTGACCCAGGACGATGCACGCGCTCTGATGCAACCCGCCGTGATGACGCTGACCCAGTCGGGCAACACCCAAGCCGCCCGCATGCGCCTTGTCACCCTGATGCAAGAACAGTCGGCAAATATCACCGTCGGTGCGTCCGGCCTTGATGACGAGCTTGAGATGATCCGCGAACAGTTCCGCCGTTTCAGCATTGAGCGGGTCGAGCCGGATGCGCACGACTGGCACCTGAAAGACGAATTGATCCCACTGGAGATCATCGACGAGATGGCTGAAATGGGCGTCTTTGGCCTGACCATCCCCGAAGAATACGGTGGCTTTGGCCTCACCAAAGCATCCATGTGTGTTGTGTCAGAAGAGCTTTCACGCGGCTATATCGGCGTCGGCTCTCTTGCGACTCGGTCCGAGATCGCAGCAGAATTGATCCTTTGCGGCGGTACCGAAGAGCAAAAGCAGAAATGGTTGCCCGGCTTGGCATCTGCCGAAATTCTGCCAACGGCCGTGTTTACCGAACCTAATACCGGCTCTGACCTTGGCAGCTTGCGCACGCGTGCGGTCAAGAAAGGCGACGATTGGGAAGTCACAGGCAACAAAACCTGGATCACCCACGCGACCCGCACTCATGTCATGACGATGCTGGCGCGCACCGATCCAGGCACAACAGACTATCGCGGCCTGTCGATGTTCTTGGCTGAAAAGACCTCCGGTACAGAAGAAGACCCCTTCCCCACCCCCGGCATGACGGGCGGAGAGATCGAAGTTCTGGGCTACCGCGGCATGAAAGAATACGAACTGGCATTTGACGGCTTTGCGATCAAAGGCGAGAACCTTTTGGGCAATGAAACTGGAAAAGGCTTCAAGCAGTTGATGCAGACGTTTGAATCTGCGCGCATCCAGACAGCAGCCCGCGCTGTTGGCGTGGCACAGTCTGCGTTGGACGTGGGCATGCAATACGCCCAAGACCGCAAACAATTCGGCAAATCCCTGATCGAATTCCCGCGCGTTGGTGGAAAGTTGGCGATGATGGCCGTCGAGATTATGGTCGCACGTCAATTGACGTACTTCAGCGCCGATGAAAAAGACAATGACCGCCGCTGCGATCTTGAGGCGGGCATGGCGAAGCTTTTGGGCGCCCGTATCGCGTGGGCCTGCGCCGACAACGCGCTGCAAATCCACGGTGGCAACGGTTTTGCACTGGAATACAAAGTAAGCCGGATCTTGTGCGACGCGCGCATCCTGAACATCTTTGAAGGTGCGGCTGAAATTCAAGCACAAGTCATTGCACGCCGCCTGCTTGATTGAGGGCAACCTCCTGCTAAGTGGCAAACCAGCGCACGAGTAGGAGCTTTTCCATGACCAAGACCGTCCTTTTGACCGGAGCCTCTGGCTACATCGCCAAGCACATCGCACTGCAACTGCTTGAAGCAGGGTATCATGTGCGCGGCACCGTCCGTGACCTTGGTCGCGGGGCAGAAGTAACCGAAGCGGTCCGCCCACAGCTGAGTGACGACAGCGATCTCGCGGTGCGGCTGACATTTGTCATACTCGACTTGACTGAGGACGCAGGCTGGACCGACGCAATGAACGGCGTCGACGTGCTGATGCACACCGCGTCGCCGTTCCCATTGGACCAACCCAAACACGAAGATGATTTAATCCGCCCTGCCGTTGACGGGGCCATGCGTGCGTTGCGGGCAGCCCATGCTGCGGGGATCACCCGCGTGGTGCTGACATCCTCGACGGCGGCGATCAGTGGCTCTGCCTTGCCCGCAGGCGATACATCATTCGATGAAACAAACTGGACAGACCCCACCGATCCTGACGTGGCGGCATATGCGCGGTCAAAAACCTTGGCCGAACAAGCGGCTTGGGATTTTGTGCGCAATGACGCACCCGACATGAATCTCACAACAATCAATCCGGGCTTTGTGTTGGGCGCACCATTGGACCAGCACTTTGGCTCATCAATTCAGGTAATCGAACGTCTGCTGCGCGGCAAAGATCCGATGTTGCCTGATATCGGCTTCGCAACGGTAGACGTTTTAGATGTGGCAGAGATGCATGTCATGGTGATCGAAAAGCCCGAAACCTTTGGCCAACGGATCATGGCAGTCGACAGCTTTCAGAGCTTCAAAGACCTCGCGCAGGCTGTAAAGATTGCCTTTCCCGACCGGAAAATGCCAACCCGCGTAGCGCCAAACTTCTTGATCCGTCTCTTGGCGCGGTTTGATCCAACAATAAAATCAATAGTGCCAAACCTTGGACGTGTCGACAAGATCGACAATGCACGTGCGCTTGCAACTGTCGGGCGCGGGATGCGGCAAGCCCGCAAAGCGGCGGTTTCGTCTGCCAAATATCTGATCGATAACAAGCTGGTCTAGTCCGGCGCGCCACGTGCGATGACCTCGACCAGACGCGCCCTTGCAGGTGGCAATGGCCGATCGCCCAGCCCTTTGATCAACTTGTTTTCAATGAAAAAACCCGTTGTTCCTAAAGCGAGCGCAATCTCTGAATGGGTCGCGTCACCTTTGCCCGCCAAGACAGGCGGCAAGGGTAACATACGGTCTGCCCACTCGCCCGCGCCTTGACGGCTGACCGCGCGGCCTGATTTTGGCGACACGTAGATTAGTTCTTCATTCACCCCACGCACGGCACAGGCGGATAAATCCAAGCCGAAACCCATTTCCTCCAGCAAGGCCTGCTCCCACCGCAGATAAGCGAGCGGCCAAACGTCGGATTGCCCCAGCAGATCCAGCAACCCAATTGTGCGGTCATAGAGCGGGCGATGGGCCTCGCGTTCGGGTAGAACCATGACTAACAGACCACAAACCGCATTGAGCCCAGCAAGAGCAAGCCTGTCACCCATAGCGGCGGCGGCACGGCTACGGATCGGCTCAACCGTGAAGCTGCCCAGATGGCTATCCAAACGCGCCTTCCAAGTGACCGACAGTTGGGCACCGGGTTGCAATAATGGGGCAACCTTGCGACTGGTCCCACCACGCACAACACCGGCATGGCGGCCATGCGTTTCGCTAAATACCTCGATGATGACCGACGTCTCGCCAAAGGGGCGCGCAGCTAGCAAAGCGGCGTCGTCTTGCCATTCAATCATTTGAAATTGTCCCGCACATGGATGCATAACAGACCGGACATCGCGCAGTTACAAGAGGCAGCGTGTATTGATAGAGCAGATGCCTCCGGCGGGAGTTTAAACAGCAAGATGATAACGGTTCTTTAACCATACTAGCGCATAGAGATATTGCGGTCCCAGGCTGGAGAGCGGAAGATCGTGCAAGGTGATGAGAGAACTCTCGTTTCTTTTAGGGCAAGGTGGTGTTCATCATCTTGCCCTTTAAACTCCCGCCGGAGGCAAGAATTACTCTAGTCCCGGCTCGTCCAACAAATGCCTGCCTTGGCGGTCTTCGACTTCAATCACCCATAGGTCTGCATCAAAACTGCATTGCTTAGTGACTGAGGCATCGACGGACGCCTCTTCGCCCTCTGCCAAGACCATCCATTTGCGATCACCTGTCATCAAATCAAAACTGCGCTGATAGCAACACGCCATGCCATCCAGCGTATTCATCTTTACTAAGACAGCGCCAGCTGTGCTATCGCCGCGCTTGACGACAAACGCAGGTATTTCGACAAGGCGAAGCCGCGTAAGATAGGCAGAGACCCAGACATCAGCGGTCAGTCTCATTGTTGGCTAGACGTTGCCGTCTTTGAAATCGAGACCCATTTCCGAATAGCGCTCGGATTCTTCAAGCCAGTTTGGCCGCACCTTCACCTTAAGGAAAAGATGCACGCGCCGGCCTAAGAATTCTTCCAGTTCAAGCCGCGATGCTTTGCTAACGGATTTAACCGTTTCGCCGCCCTTGCCAAGTACGATACCTTTGTGACCATCACGCGCGACATAAATAAGCTGGTCGATGCGGGCCGATCCATCGGGGCGTTCTTCCCAGTTTTCAGTCTCTACGGTCAGTTCATATGGTAATTCCTGGTGCAAACGCAGGGTCAGTTTTTCGCGGGTCATCTCGGCGGCGATCATGCGCATTGGCAGATCGGCGATCTGATCTTCGGGGTACAAATAGGGGCTTTCGGGGACTTGCGTCACAAGCCAATCACGCAGGTTGTCACACCCATGCCCGCGCTCGGCCGAAATCATGAACGTCTCTGCAAATGGATAGGCTTCGTTCATCTCTTTGGTTAGCACTAGCAAGGTTTCAGACTTGACCTTGTCGATCTTGTTGATCGCCAAAGCGACGGGAGATTTCCCCGCCCGCTCAGTCAGTGTTTCCAAAATAGCTTTGACGCCTTCGGACATACCGCGATGGGCCTCGATCATCAAAACGACGACATCCGCATCAGCGGCCCCACCCCAAGCAGCAGCGACCATCGCGCGGTCCAACCTGCGACGTGGCTTGAACAGCCCAGGCGTGTCGATAAAAATCAGCTGCGCGTTTTCAGCCATCGCAACGCCGCGGATCCGCGCGCGCGTCGTTTGCACCTTATGCGTCACAATAGAGACCTTCGCCCCCACCATCTGGTTCAACAGTGTCGACTTGCCCGCATTGGGTTCACCGATCAGGGCCACAAAGCCCGCTTTGGTTTTAACATCAGTCATGTGTCGACTTTCTTCAAAAGGGCTGTTGCGGCGGCTTGTTCTGCGTGGCGTTTGGAACCGGCGGTTGCTTTTTCGGTTAGGCCAGAGGCGAGGCGCACTTCAATAGTAAATATAGGCTGGTGGTCAGGGCCAGTGCGGGCTGTCTCAACGTATTGCGGGGGCACTTCGCCGCGCGCCTGTGCCCATTCTTGCAAGGCCGTTTTCGCATCACGCGCATCATCTGCCACATTGCTGATCCGTTCACCCCACAGCCGCAGGATAGCGGCACGTGCTGCATCAAATCCACCGTCTTGGTAAATCGCGGCTATCACGGCTTCCATCGCATCGGCGAGCAATGCTTCTTTGCGCCGCCCGCCTGATTTCATCTCAGAGCGACCCAATTTGAGAACAGCGCCCAGATCAATCTCCCGCGCCACATCTGCGCAGGTTTCGCGGCGAACAAGTGCATTATAGCGTGGCGCCAACAGTCCTTCGGGGGCGTTGGGGTCAGCCGTCAAAAGTGCTTCTGCCATCACAAGGCCAAGTACGCGGTCGCCCAGAAACTCAAGGCGCTGATTGTCGTCGCGATGCGGACTCATCATCGAGGAGTGGGTCACAGCCCTTATCAAGGTCTCGGGCTTGGTGAATTCATGCCCAAGCCTGCCTGAAAAGGCTACAAGTTCCGCTGAGAGCTTCAATCGAGTGCCTTAAAGTAGCGGTCAGACCGCCACGTCCAGAATGCAAACATTGAACTGCCCGAAGACGAGAACATCACGCGGTCCGCGCGACCAACGATGTCTTTGCGTTCTACAAATCCAACGCCACGAGCGGCTTGCGCAAAGCGGCTGTCAGTGGAGTTATCACGGTTGTCACCCATGAAGAAGAATTGGCCTTCTGGAACAGTGAAGACGCCGGTATTGTCCGATGGGCGGTTCCCAATATTCAAGATTGAATGGCTCACGCCGTTTGGCAGTGTTTCAGTGAACCGCGACTTAGTGCATTCTGCCCCAAAACCAACAGCCCCGTTTTCGCATTGTGGGCGGATGCCAAGTGGACCTTGCGGTTCCATAATTTCGGTAAACGTACCTGCTGTTTCGACCTGCACCGGCACATCGTTGATATAGAGCAAGCTATCGACCATCTGGATGCGGTCGCCAGGCAAGCCGATCAAGCGTTTGATAAAATCGCGGCCATCAACGGGGTGGCGGAAAACAACGATGTCTCCGCGTTCAGGGTCCGAGCCGAACAAACGATCATTGCTGTCTTCTGCGAATCCACAAAAGTCGTCGGCGCCCAGATCAATACCGACCTGTGGGATGCGGATCGAAGGGCAAGATGCATACGAATAGCCATAAGCCATTTTGTTCACGAACAGGAAATCGCCAATCAGCAGCGTATCTTTCATCGAACCTGACGGAATCCAAAATGGCTGAAAGAACAAGGTCCGGAAAATGCCAGCAATGAGCAACGCCCAGAACACTGTTTTCAGTGTCTCAACTAGCCAGGCGATAAACCCAGTATTTTCGGCCATTTCTTTATCCTTCGTGCGGTTTGAGGGTACATGCGCGTGTGCGCCTGCCCTGTCAAGCGATGGGGCGGGCCTCAATCACCACAAAGGCCTGTGCCCAAGGGTAATCGTCGGTCAAAGTCACGTGAATGATGGCTTCGTGACCGTCTGGTGTCATCTCGTCCAGCCGCGTTTTTGCCCAGCCGGTGACGGCCATCACGGGCTGTCCGCTGCGCAAATTGGATACGGCCATGTCTTTCCATGCAATCCCCATCCGCAATCCAGTGCCCAGCGCCTTTGAACACGCCTCTTTTGCGGCCCAGCGTTTGGCATAAGTACCAGCTACGTCAGCACGGCGTTCCGCTTTTTGTTGTTCGATGTCGGTAAAAACCCGATTGCGAAAGCGGTCACCGAAACGATCAAGCGTGCCCGCGATACGTTCGATATTCGCAAGATCAGTACCGATGCCTAAGATCATGAATTGCGGGCCACATCCATCACGCGGCGCATCTCGGAAATGGCAGGCCCAAGACCCCTGAAAATCGCCTCGCCAATAAGAAAATGACCAATGTTCAACTCAATCACTTGCGGCAGGGCTGCGATAGACGGCGCGCAGTCATAGGTCAAACCGTGGCCTGCATGTACCTCAAGACCCAAATCATGGGCGAAAGCAGCCATATCGGTCAGCTTGCGCAGCTCTGCGTCGCGGACATCAAAACGGCCTTCGGCGTGGGCATCGCAATAGGCACCTGTGTGCAATTCGATCACCTCGGCGCCGATCCGGTTTGCAGCTTCGATTTGGCGTTGATCGGCTGCGATAAAGATCGAGACGCGGCTACCTGCCTCACGCAGTGGGGCGATGAAATGGGCCAGCGCGTTTTCTTCGCGGGCCACTTCCAAACCGCCCTCGGTGGTGCGTTCTTCGCGCTTTTCCGGGACGATACAGACAGCATGGGGTTTATGACGCAGCGCGATCGCCTGCATTTCGGGTGTCGCTGCCATCTCAAAATTCAGCGGACCTTTGAGTGCAGCCATCAACCCTTCGATATCAGCGTCAGAGATATGGCGGCGGTCTTCGCGCAGGTGCGCAGTAATGCCATCAGCGCCGGCTTCTTCAGCTGCAATAGCAGCACGCACTGGATCAGGCAGCGCACCGCCACGCGCGTTGCGCACCGTAGCAACGTGGTCGATATTTACACCAAGGCGCAGTTTGCTGGTCATCGGCTTTCCTTTTTCGTGCACTTGCCTGTAGGGTCACAGGCCATTGCTATCCACAGGGGACTTCTTTTTGTTCAACTGGTCAAGCTTCGCCCGCAGCACCTTTTTGCGCCGCATCTGATAGGCGCGGATCAGCGGCACAGCGAGGTAGTAAGAAACGGTCGCCGTGACCAACCCAGGAAGTAGGCCCCCGACAAGGTATGGAAAGAACACATCATCATAAAAGACCTGCATACCGCGCCAGTTGATCCGCTCTGACGTGAAAATGGCAAAGAGATTATGCCATACATCATAGCTGGCATCTGCGAATTTTTCGCCCAATCCGGCAACTTTGGCCTGTGGCACATCAAGCAACCATGACCCCAACGTGATCGACACCCAGCCAATCGGTGGAAACGTGACAGGATTGCCAAAAAACGTTGCCATAAGAGCCGCAAAGATATTGCCGCGCAGTAGGCGCGCAATGATAGCACCAAAGACAAAGTGCAGGCCAAACAGCGGCGTAAAGCAAATGAACACTCCGGCCCAGATGCCGCGGCTGATCTTTTCTGGCGTGTCAGGCAAGCGGCGGACACGGTGCTTGACGTAGTTGAATGCACGCGCCCAGCCACCACGCGGATAGAAAAAATCAAGCACGATCCGTCCGATCGCCCTTCTATCCCTGCGCTTGAACACCAACGGTTGTCATCCTTCTCTACGGGGCATGCCCGTGCCCAGAACGGCAAGTCCGGGATCTCTGTGTCTTGTGATCGACGACACGTTACTTTCAGCCTCAAGTGCGGTCTGCACGCGGTGCAGATGTTCCGCATCACGCAAGTCCACATGTATCATCAATCGGAAATAATCAGGCTTGCGATCAATGAATTCCAGATCAGAGATATTGGCGTTCTGTTCACCGATCAATGTGCAAATTCGTCCCAGTACGCCAGCATCATTGGCAATAGTGGCGTCGAAAGTGACCGTGTTCACGGGCCTGTGTGTTCCCTCTTGCCATTGAAGGTCGATCCAACGCTCTGGTTGTTCCTCGTAATCGGCCAACGCCTCGCAATCGATGGCGTGAACCACAACGCCGTGGCCGCGAAAAGTAATGCCAACGATACGTTCGCCCGGCACAGGCTGACAGCATGCACCGCGTTGCTGCACATGTTCGGGGTTCAGACCGACAACAGCACGGGCCTGTTCAATTTCATCCCCGTCTTGGGGTTCCAGCTCTGGGTAGATCGCACTGACAACGGTGCGCCCCGTGATTTCAGCGCTGCCCAAACGTGCCAACAATTCATCAACGCCATCAATAGCGAGGGCCTTGGCGGCGGTGCGCAGCGCCTTATCCGTCGATTTCTTGCCGACATTCTCAAAGGCGACGCGGGCGAGTTCACGACCCAATCGCACGAACCGTTCGCGATCTTCTTCGCGCAAAGACCGCCTGATTGCTGTTTTTGCACGCCCTGTAACGGCGATATCAATCCACGTCGCTTGCGGGGTTTGGCCCTCGGCGGTGATGATTTCGACCGATTGACCGTTCTTCAGACGCGTCCATAACGGCACCCGCAACCCGTCAACCTTGGCCCCGACGCAAGCCGATCCAATCCGTGTGTGAATAGAGAAGGCAAAATCGATTGGCGTCGCACCGCGCGGCAGTTTGATCACCTCGCCCTTGGGCGTAAAGCAGAACACTTGGTCCTGATACATCTCTAGCTTGACCGCCTCGAGGAATTCATCGTGGTCTTGATCTTCGTCCAGCCGTTCGGTCAGTGATGCAATCCAATGCACCGGATCAACGGCAAAGCGGTTTTCAACGCGTTCGCCATTCTTATAGGACCAATGTGCTGCTACACCTGTTTCGGCGACTTCGTGCATTTCACGGGTTCGGATTTGTACCTCGACCCGTTTGCCATCACGGCCCGACACGGTTGTGTGAATAGAGCGGTAGCCGTTCGATTTTGGCTGACTGATGTAGTCTTTGAACCGCCCCGGCACGGCGCGCCAGCGTTGATGAATAGCGCCAAGAACACGGTAGCAGTCTGCTTCGGTCGCGACGACAATGCGAAAGCCGTAGATGTCAGACAGGCGGCTAAAGCCCTGTTCCTTTTCCTGCATCTTGCGCCAAATCGAATACGGCTTCTTGGCGCGCCCCATGACTTCGGCGGTGATACTGGCCTTTTCCATCTCGATCCGCATATCGGCAGTAATTTTTTGCAGCACATCACCTGTTTCGCGCTGCAACGTGATGAAACGGCGGATGATTGAATTGCGGCCCTCTGGATTAAGAACGCGAAACGATAAATCCTCAAGCTCTTCGCGCATCCATTGCATACCCATACGGCCTGCCAATGGGGCGAAAATTTCCATTGTTTCGCGGGCTTTCTGGGCCTGCTTGTCAGGGCGCATCGACTTGATCGTGCGCATATTGTGCAAACGGTCTGCCAGCTTTACCAATGTCACCCGCAAATCCCGCGAGGTCGCCATGAATAGCTTGCGAAAGTTTTCGGCCTGTTTGGTCTGCGATGAATTCAACTGCAGGTTCGTCAGCTTTGTAACACCATCTACAAGCTCTGCGATCTCGTGCGTAAAACGTTTTTCAACAACCGCATAAGAGGCCTTGGTATCCTCGATCGTGTCATGCAGCAGGGCCGTGACGATCGTGGCGTCATCCATCTGCTGTTCTGCCAAGATGTTGGCAACAGCAACGGGGTGGGTGAAATAAGGCTCTCCGGAATGGCGAAACTGGCCTTCGTGCATTTCAGCGCCGTAGGCATATGCATCGCGCAACAGCGCCTGATTTGAATTGGGGTTATAGGTGCGGACCAGTGCGATCAGATCGTCGGCTGTCGTCATCTGGTCCTGCGCCTATCGGTTCAAGGGCGGAAATCCGGCCCTAGCGCTGCCCTTGCGCATCCATCAACGCGCGCAGCAATTTCTCTTCTGACATGTCGTCGTCGGCGGGCTTGTCAGGTTCAGCGCCCATAAGCAGGGACATGCTGTCTTCTTCTGGCTCGTCAACTTCGATCTGTGTCTGGTTCGCTTCGATCATACGCTCACGCAGATCATCGGCAAGCTGTGTTTCGTCAGCAATTTCACGCAGCGACACAACAGGGTTCTTGTCGTTGTCACGCGACACTGTAACAGGCGAGCCTGCGGATATTTCACGTGCACGGTGTGCGGCAAGCATCACCAGTTCGAACCGGTTAGGAACTTTATCGACGCAATCTTCTACGGTGACGCGGGCCATGACGTACTCCAGTGGGTCAAGAGGGACTTCGGAAGACGCCTATTTAGAGGCTTCATCCGGAATTGACAAGGGCCTGAGACGGGCCAAGATGCCTAAAATAGAAAGGGCGTTTCAAGCAGTGATCGGAACCACGCTAGCGCGGTCTTTCGCAGGCAACGCCGCACATAAATCACGGGTAGTTTGCCCGATGACCGGATGCATCCAGTCGGGCGCCACATCAACCATTGGCACCAAAACAAAGCTGCGATCCTGCAGGCGTGGGTGCGGCAAAACCAGCGTCTTGGGGGCCTGTCTGGTTTGAGCGTCCAGCGGCAGATTACGCCATTCGTCAAACGTCTGGTAGTCAGGAAGCACCTGCGCGCCCATTGCAATCAGGTCCAAATCCAGCGTGCGCTGCCCCCAACGCGTCGTGCGGGTCCGACCTGCTGCGGCCTCGATCCGGTGCAATGCAGCAAGCAGATCGCGGGGCGCAAGGTCAGTATCAAAGGCCATAACCGCATTAACAAAAGCAGGTCCAGACCCTGCCGGAAAGGCAGGTGTTGCATAAAGCATGCTGTAAACTGGTGCCGAAATCGCCAATTCTGACACGCGCTGCATGGCTTTTTGGACAGTTTCCTTAGCGTCACCCCAGACAGAATCTTCATTGCTACCAAGGGCAATCAGCGTCTTTTGGCTCATATCTTGCATAAACAGCCCTTGCCTCGGTCTTTTCTTACATTACATATTCGGAATTCTTGCTGGACATAAAACACACTCGGGACGAGACGGCCACGCAAGATGTTTTTGGAAGGACACTTAATGTTTTATCGAGACGAGCGCTTGGCGCTCTTTATCGATGGATCAAACCTGTATGCGGCTGCAAAGTCACTCGGGTTTGACATCGACTACAAATTATTGCGCCAAGAATTTATGCGGCGCGGCAAAATGCTGCGGGCGTTTTATTATACTGCCTTGCTCGAGAATGACGAATATTCACCGATCAGGCCCCTCGTGGACTGGCTGAACTATAATGGCTTCACGATGGTTACCAAACCGGCCAAAGAATACACCGACAGCATGGGCCGAAAAAAGGTCAAAGGTAACATGGACATCGAACTTGCCGTCGATGCGATGGAACTTGCTCCGCATATCGATCACGCGGTGATTTTTTCAGGTGATGGCGATTTCCGCCCATTGGTCGAATCGCTGCAACGCAAAGGCGTACGGGTTTCCGTTGTTTCAACGATTCGCAGTCAGCCACCGATGATCGCGGATGAATTGCGCCGTCAGGTCGACAACTTTATCGAGCTTGACGAACTGCGTGATGTCATTGGCCGCCCGACCCGCGAACCACGCGAA
>Ga0208660_1000109_pt1 | contig 30647 bp, 22 predicted proteins | sample DEB08_DNA_13_FD_184527 | JGI IMG/M metagenome (GOLD analysis project Ga0208660, IMG submission 184527) | Aqueous microbial communities from the Delaware River and Bay under freshwater to marine salinity gradient to study organic matter... | ecosystem: Environmental > Aquatic > Marine > Coastal ... | reverse complement strand
TGGTGTTGGACGTCCTCTACTCATAATTTCTGCTTTTTTTGAAAAACCGCAAAGTTACAATAAATACTATTTAGAACTTCATGCGTAAACCACTAGAAATAATGCTTTGAATAAAGGTTCTTAGTCTAATTCAAAAATTCTTTTAAAAAAAGTTATGAAAATTTACATTTTTTTAAAAGAATATTATTACTCAGATATTCTTTTCTTTTTAGCTTTAATACTAATGAGTAAAACAACACTACATACTATAAACATTAATTTCCTAGTGCAAAATCTTCACATTTAGAACATTATTAGTTAAGTTATGTGCCAAAAAAGTTGTATCTTTGAATCACTTGTAAGGCGTAAATCCAATCTACTAAAATGACCGATATGTTCTAATAAAAAACATACAAAATTTTGTTTTTGAAAGTTGGCTCAGGTCCTCGGTGAACCACTTTTTATCAGCATGAAAAAATTAATAAGTCGATTTGAAAACGCTATGATAGAGTAGGGAGGAGCGATAATTAAAAATGATAATACTACACACATAAATGAGTAAACAAAAATTGACCGTTGAGGGACTTGCTATTTCTATAAATAAAGACGGTTTTATTAGTCTAACAGATATAGCGAAGCGAAGTAGTGAAAGTAAACCTGCCTTTACTATTCAGAATTGGTTACGTAACCAAAGTACCCTATCATTTTTAATGACTTGGGAAAAGGTCCACAACGAAAATTTTAAAGTAGGGCAAATGCCCTACTTTATACAAGAAGCCATTGATAATAGAAAAAGTATTACTCCACAGAAGTTCATTGATGAGATGAATGCAGTTGGTCTCATATCTAAACCTGGCCGAAATGGAGGCACTTTTGCGCATAGCGATATTGCCTTAGACTTCTGTAGATGGTTGAGTCCTGAATTTTCGGTCTATCTTAACAAAGAATTTCAAAGACTAAAAGCAGAAGAGCATCTAAGACTAGGTGACCCCTTCAATATCAAACGGTCTCTTACCAGCGGAAATTACTCCCTCTTGGTCACCTCCATCATTGCACAAACGGATGAACGACTACTTACCCATCCACAACCCTATAAAAAAAGGCTACCTCTAGCTAGTGAGAGTGATATGCTCAATAAAATCGTTTTTGGCAATACGGCTAAAGAATGGAGATTACATAATACCGATAAACCAACCAATCGCAATCAGCGTGATTATGCTAGTATTCTTGATTTAGTGATTCTCAATAACCTTGAATTTCTTGATGCTATGCTTTTAAGATGGGATTTAAACAAAGAAGAAAGGAAAAATATCTTGGCTGAATCCTATAGCTTTCAATACCCTGTTTTAAAAGGCTCTAAGACTATTAGAAAAATGCAGGAAATCGCTGATAGAATGAATCTATAAGAATATCCCTTCTACTTTCAGCCTATAAACAAACTTACTATGTACAACAAAACTACACTTCAGAAAAACACCCTAAACTCAAACAATTTAGTTTTCTGCTTTTTTTTCTTGGCTGCTTGTTCGTCAGAAACAAGTGAAGGAACATCAACTTCTGTTAGTAATTTCTTTTCCAGTAAGTCTCTGCACCATAAAGAAGTAGCTATAGGATTCATAGACCGATAATAAAGCATATTTGGTAGCGCTATAAATGTAATGCTTTCATTTCAAGACCCATTTGCAATATCCAGATTAGAGGCTTCATCGGAACCAAACGTATACCTTATTCTCCTACTTTATTGATTCTGAGAAAACAAAAACAGCGGATACCCAAATGATATTCGCTGTTTTCATTTTTTTATCCTTGTTTCCTTTCTTTAATTGAGAATACCTTTGTCCAAAATGGAATCAATACATATACCATTAAGGGTACTAATACAATGGTAAGAATCCCAATTTTGGATTTAGTATGCTTGAGCGGTAATTAATCTATAAAAACAAAAAAGTATGATTTCTCTTAAAAATAAAAAAGTAGTGGTAGTCGGTGCTTCATCAGGAATAGGAAGAGCACTTTCCAAAATGTTTTCAGTGGAGGGAGCAATTGTTTACCTGATAAGTAGAACTAGAGAAAAATTAGGGAAAGTACAAAAAGAACTTTCAGGTGTTTCATCTATTCACACGATGGATATGCTGGATGACGTAGCGGTAGAAAAGGTATTTGAAGAAATAGGCGCATTTGATTTTTTGACTTTCACAGCGGTTTCAGATAAAACTAAATTGATGTCACCCATTAAATCAATGACCAATGAAACTGCACAAAGAGGTATGGAAAAATTCTGAGGAACATTCAATGTGACCAGAGCAGCAGCAAAGTATATTTCTCCTGAAGGCGCAATGGTTGTTACTTCAAGTATTTCTATTTACAAACCATCAAAAAATGGAGCATCTATAATGAATGCAGCGAGTGCCGCTGTAGCTACTTATGCAAAATCCTTGGCTTTGGAAATAGCTCCTGTAAGAGTGAACATCATTGCACCAGGAGTAGTTGCTACAGGTGTTTGGTCAGCTAATGAAAAAGAAAATTACAAAGGCTGGGCAAAAAAAACATTACCCGTTAAACACTTAGGAACAGCAGAAGAATTGACTTATGCTTACTATTCAACCTTGACAAATCCTTATATGACGGGCAGTATTATAACGGTAGATGGCGGATTGACTATGATTTAAGAATGATATAATAATCTTGATTAATTAAATTTTGGTCATTTTTCAAAAGATTTTGGTTAACCCTAACGCACGTCTCTACTATATCTTTGTATTATCAAATAACAGTAATAGAACCTAAAAATATTAAAAATGGAGATTTTAAAAAACAAAGATGTAGTGCAAAATTTTTTAGCCCTACAATATGAAGGAAAGATAGAAGAAGCATTTGCAAATTATGCAGACCCTAATTTTGAGTGGATAGTTTCATCGGGAAACAATCCAAAATTGGAAAATGCTATCCCTTGGGCAGGAATGACACATAAAGGATTGGAAGGATACAAAAACCTGACAGGATTGCTTTTTGGTGAATACGAAGCATTAGCGTTTGATGCCAAAGAATTTTATGAGATAGGAAATAAAGTCTTTATGATTGGGCATTTTAAATTCAAACATTACAAGACTCAAAAAATAGCAGACAGCGACTTTGTTGGACTTTTTAATATGAAAAATGGGAAAATCGCAGGAAGACAATTCTATGAGAACACTTTTGCTGTAGCAGAAGGCAGAAGACAATAAAAAAAATGAACAATCACAACTTAATTATCGCAGCAAAAAAAATAGTTGAAGAATTAAACAAACGCAAGTAATTTATAAACGATGAAAATGGAAAAACAATGGATTTTTATGCTATTAGCATTACTAGCTGGAGCATTTGTTCCAATTCAAACTGGTGCAAATGCTGTATTGAGCAAAAGTTTAGGTAACAGTATGTTGTCTGGATTAGTAGTATTTATGGTGGCAGGAATAATAGCATTTTTTATTCTGTTATACCAACGACCTGAACTACCATCTCTAGAACAATTAAAATCCATTCCATTCTCTTCTTTTTCGCCCTTTTCGGTTTAGACCTTTATTTAGTCTTAATAATGCTCCTGCCTCTTTCCAGTTGTGGAAATAATAATACCCATTCTCCTTTTGAGTATATTTCTTTTTTTTTGGATAGGTATATATTCTTTTATAACTTCCCACCGTGAATCAGTCAATCTTTTATCTTTTGTTCTAATATCTTAAATTAAACGTGCTCTAAGCGCCTAGTTCATATACCAATGGCTGAAAACACTAAGTTCAACACTTTCCTATTTTGTGCATCTAATCAGAAAACTAAAATCATGAAAAATCCATTATCCTCAAAATATTCAGAAGCAGACAATGTTATTTTGGTCAAAGAATCCTTAAACGGCGACCGCAAAGCCCTAGACCAATTGGTGAAATTGCATCAACCAATCATCTATAATGTCGCATGGAAAATGGCGCACGACCCAAACGACGCCATGGATTTGACGCAAGAAGTTTTAATAAAAGTGATTACCAAATTATCGCAATTCAATTTTAAAAGTTCTTTTCGAACTTGGTTATATAGAATTGTCGTTAATGAATTTTTACAAGGCAAAAGACGAAAAAGCGAATTGAGATTTACTTCATTCAAAGATTATGGCGCAGAATTAGACATGGTTCCAAATCCTTCAGAAGTTTACTTCAATCTCTATTTATTTCATTCAATCTCCTTAATAGCAACAAATCCTGCTGAATTATAACCCAGTTCCGTAAAACACTATCTTCATGCTTGGCTCTGCATGCCGCATGAAGATTTACTAATTAGCAGTAGTCATTTTAAATCAACTGATTGGTTTGAATTTGCACTTTTAATTGCTGCATCTAAAATTTCCATTACTATCACATTATTTTCAAGAGAGGATAAATCAAAAGGCTGTAATTCGATTTCATTATTTACTATTGCAGCGAAAAAAGCAAAAGGATCATCGTATGGTGATTCTCTTTCTTGTAAATTTATTTTTTCTTCAGTAAATCCGTCGTATCCTTCTGCTAAGCGTATGCGCAAATCATGGCGATTGTCTAAATAAATAGCCCCCTTTAGACCATAAATTTCCATATCCTTTCTTCCAATTGGCCAATTCCAAGAAGCTTGTATTATGGCAATAGAATGTTCGTAGGTCAAAATTATAATAGCTTCATCATCAACCTTAGGGTTATTTTCTGGTTGCTGTTGCTGAGTAATTGCGGTGACTTTGTTTGGTTTTTCACCTTCCATGATCCAAGTAAGTAAATTTGCACCATAACAACCAAAGTCTATTATAGCACCTCCACCATTAAGATCAGGATCTATTAACCATTCTAAAAATTCTTCGTTTATTCCAATTTTTTTGGGTCCTTTATGACCATCTCTTACAATTATTTTTCTGAGATCGCCAACTATAGAATCTTTCTTTAATAATTCATAAGCTTTATGACTCGTAGGATACCAAGTTGTTTCATAATTAGTTAGTAAATGGATTCTATGCTTTTTAGCAAGACTTTCCATTCTTTTAGCATGTTCTAAGTTAACGGCTAATGGTTTCTCAACCATAACATGAATCCCTCGAGGAGCACAAGTTTCAACAATCATTAAATGGTCGTAAATGTTTCCAAAAGCTGTAACAGCCTTTGGGTGTTTAGCATCAATTAATTCTTCAATTGTATCATATACTAAATCCATTGAGAATTGATATTGTTTCGCGTATTCAAGTACTAATTCTTTATTCGGCTCTACTATTCCCACAATTTCAAATTCACTTCTTTTATCGCTATTAAATATCCAATGCACATGAGTATGAGTTAGCCCAATAATTCCTATTTCTAAAGGTTCTCTCTGTCCAAATAAGTTCATTGATAACATTTGAGTTATTATCAATAGAGTAATTGCTACTTTCATATTTAATTTGTTTTGATCAACTACCATTCTATTTTTACTTTTTTATTTAACAGAATATTTGAATATTGGTAAATCCAATTCATTCCGAATATTTGATATCGAACTAAATCACTCATTTTTTTGTCAAATAAAATCAAAACCCTCTGCCTGCCGAATTGACCATCCCCTTAAAAGAACTAATAAAATCTTCCTTTTTAGCTAATGTTTCTAAGGTTAGATGAAATCGGAATCGCCAGTAATGTTGAGGATTAGCAGGCACATTTATTCGTTCTTCCATTGGGTTGTCACAGCGAAGTTCTCCCTCCATCGCCATAATATCCTGTATAGGGAAGACCGTCCACATACTAGGGAAATTCAAATGTTGTTGCAATATAAGTTTTGCTAAAAAAGGGGTTAATTTTTCTGGTGGCTGTCCATACTGCTGTAGTTCTTGTTGATAAAAACGTATTTTTTGTGGTTGTGCCATTTCTTCCCACCAAAGTCTAATGGGAGACATATCGTGGGTAGAGGGACTACAAACCGACCAATAGGGGATGTCTTTGGATTGAAGAAATTCCGATTGTGCATCTTTGGACATTCGCTGAATTTCTAGTGTAAGTATTTCCAATTCTTCCATTACGCCTCCTACACAGGCAGGGACCATGCCCAAATCTTCTCCACAGATTAGCATATTGGTAGCCTTTCTGATTGCAGGGAGTTTTGTCATTGCTTCTTTTCGCCAAAAATCCTCTTGGCGATGATAAAAATAATCGAGGTATAATTCGCTAATTTTGTGTCGGTAGTCATTGTCTAAATCCCGATAAGACGGTGTTTTCAAACATTCAATCCGAGGGTGAAAGGCTGTTTTATTAGAACCAGGGACTTCAAAAAATAAGACATTGCTCAATAAAGAGAAAAGTAATTTTTTCAAAGGTAGCTTATCAGGGAGGGCTTCTTGCTTGAACCAAGCTTCGACTTTTCTTTGGGTATCATATTGAGGCAAAAACTGATAAAAATCAGCAGTTTTCACGTCTAAAAAAGTGGACAATACAAAGCCAGCGTCTGCTTTAAATAATTGATAAACTAAGTGTTCTGGAATATAGGGTTGGCAGAAACGGTCATAATCAAAGGGAATGCCTCTTTCAGCAAACTCTTGAACAGCAATAGGAATAGCTTTATTAAAAACCCCAAAAGAACCTTCTACTTGTTCCAAAGGAATTTCCCAAATTCTGAAAAAACCCAAAATATGGTCTATTCGAAAAGCATCAAAATAGTCCGTTAATTGTTTCAAACGATTTTGCCACCATTGATACCCATTTTTGGCCATTTCTTCCCAATTATAAGTAGGAAAACCCCAGTTTTGTCCAGTATCAGAGAAAGGGTCGGGTGGTGCGCCTGATTGACCATTCATATTATACAAATTAGGAGCAACCCAAGCATCCACACTATACCTATAAATTCCAATTGGAATGTCTCCTTTCAAAATTACTTGCTGACTTCGTGCATAGTCAGCCGCTTCTTTTAATTGTTTATTTAGATAGAATTGTAAAAAATAATAGTAAGCAATTTGGTCATAATGAGCAGCTTTTGGGCTTGTAAATTTTGCTAAGAGGGATTTAGAGAATCGACTTCCTGTTTTCCATTCCTTAAAATTGACCGTTAGGTAAGTATCTCGAAAATAACAAAAAAGAGCGTAAGGTTTCAACCAATGTCCATTTTCCTTTAGGTATTTTTTAAAGGCACTCTTTTTTAAGAAGGTTGTTTTTTGCTGTTCAAATATCTGCCTAGTAAATTTTAGTTTTAGTTGTAACACCTTTTCATAATCTACATTGGAAAGTGCGTTAAGTCGTTTTTTCTCCCGTTGATATTCCTTTTGATTGACCGCTTCCCGAAACCCTTCTATCGTATCAATATTCAAATAAAGTGGATGTAAAGCAAATACGGAAATAGCCGCATAAGGATAAGAATCCACCCAAGTAAAAGTAGCGGTTGTATCATTAATGGGCAAAATTTGTATCATCTGACTGCCCATTTTTTTTGACAAATCAGCGAATAATCGAAGGTCATTGAATTCTCCTACGCCAAATCCACTATCACTTCGTAGGGAAAACACAGGAATTGCTAGCCCAACCCCTTTCCAGTTTTCACTAGGATACCTAAATAATTCATCGGTTCGTATGATTTGGTGGGGTGGATTAATAATTGGTCGCTCAAAAAAACGATTACCTCCAGTTTCTAAAAATTCTATTTTTTTAGACTGTTTATTATAAATTCCGTACTTATATTCAATCTTTGTCTGAGTAGGTTGGGCAGCGATTTCCGCTGACCATTGAGGAGCATACTCATTTCCAAGCAATAAAGGGTTCTCTCTATCCCAATTCCCTAATTGAGGAATATTTCCTAAAACGCAGACTTGTTGATGCGCCGTTACGCTAGGCATATCGATTTGAAATCTTAGCGAAATCGCCCCTTCTCTTGCCTTTGTTTTTTTGCTTGTAGATTTTTCTGCTCTAAAGATAACCTCCTGAAAAGCAGAAGTATATAAGGGATTATTCGGATGATTTTTAATCTTCCATGAATCTTTCAGAAATAAATGTTCCTTGCTTTTTTTACCTAACTTAAGGAGTCTATTTGTTGCGCCTTCTTCTTCTAATACTTCCGAGGCGTCATTTACCAGAACATATTTATACTCAAAATTTTCAAGCGGTTCTTCTACGTCTATTTGATTTTCCCAGATGCCATCATTCTGGTATCGCAACCGAAAAGCTTTGGAAGGCTGATTTTGGCCTAATTCAGGAACAGCGCCAAGGACTGCAATTTGTTGTCCCCATTCCGTATGGTATTGAATATTAAAAGTAATTTTCACCTATTCTAATGTTTTTTTTAATTGAATTCTTTGAGCAGAAAAGTAACCTAATCAATTCACTTTTTCTATCAAAACTATATCAAAGTCTGTGTTTAGTTGAATTTTTCCTGCTTTAACGGTAACTGTTTTTCCGGAGTAAAAATCTCTAACCTCCATATCGTTTTCAAAAACAGCTGAAACAGGAATCGTTTTTTGTCCTTGCTTTAAATCTAAACCAACCAATACTTTATCTTGATGATTGTCCGCATTTAGCGTTCGTTTAAATAGATAGGGCTTAGCTTGTAATTGTTCATGTTTGCCTGCACCTATTGACGGGTGCGCTTTTCTAAATTGCCCTAGTTTTTGCCAATGTCTAAGCAAATCTTTTGTACTTTTTTTGTTTAAATCTTCCCAATTCATAAAAGACCGCAAAGTAGCATCGCCTTGCGTTCCTTCAATTACTAAAGGTCGGGCGATTTCGTCGCCATAATAAATTTGAGCCGCTCCAGGCGACAATAACAATTTAGTGCCAACTTCAAAAGGCTTTAATCGTTCTGCATCAAAGGGCGAGCTGTCGTCGTGTGAAGTAAGATAGTTTAAGACACTAACTGATTGCATTTCACTACCATTTAAGACTTGGCTATATTTGCTAAAAAGGCTTTCATAAGAATTTTTAGCATCCCATTTAAAGGCAAAATTGATAAGACCTTCAAAACCATTGGCAAAAAAATCGACTTTTTGGTCTCCATAATCATAATTTTTGCCACCATCTACCCCATAATTATATACTTCGCCTACCATATAAAAATCTTCAGCATCCAGCGCTTTTGCAGGGTTCGCTTGTTTCCATTCGTGAAAAGCTATTCTAGATTCGTGCTTCAATTCTTTCCAAATTTCCGCTTCTGTATGTTTTGCGGTATCCACTCTAAAACCATCAATACCATATTTTCGAACCCAATCTCTAAACCATTTGATGAGGTAAAATCTTGGCGCACGAGGATAACCTGTTTTTTCAAAAAAAGCATCAAGCGATTTTTCTTCCTGAGCTAACCGACCCTCTGCTGCCCATTTTTCTTTCAAAAAAGTAGGTAATTCAACTGCCTCATTATTACCTGTTTTAATGTCTGGCAAATTATCTACCAAGGTACAGGAGACGGTAGTTTCTAAATCTTTATATTGACAAGTAGGTCCTGTTCGCACCCAATTATCTGGCCATTGTAGGTCATTTTTTGTTACTGGGCCCGTATGATTGATGACCACATCCATGAGTATCCGTATGCCATGTTGATGTGCCGTTTCAATGAGCTCTGCAAAATCAGCCTCTGTTCCAAAATTAGGGTCTAGGCGAGTCCAATCTTTTGCCCAGTAGCCGTGGTAAGCGTAGGTTTTTCCAGTTCCCTCGTCAGTAGCGCCATGGACTTGCTCAATAATAGGGGTCATCCAAATAGCATTTACCCCTAATTTATCAAAATACCCTTCTTTAATTTTTAAGGTAATTCCCTTTAAATCACCACCTTCAAAACTCCGCAAAACCGCACCATCTTTTTTTCGATTCAAAGGAAAATCGTTTGTTTTGTCTCCATTATTAAATCGGTCCGTTAATAAGAAATAAACCGTTGCATTTTTCCAAAAATTAGAAACGGTCGATTCCACAGGAGGTATAACGGTGGTCGTTTTTTCTATTTTGTTATTAATAGTACAACTACTATAAAAGAAAATAAAAAAGAGGAATAGGTATTTTTTTAAAAGTATTTTATCGGAGAATTTCATTTATTATTATTTTTTAATTTATAATTCATCTTGCGCCAAGCTACCCCTTTCCTCATTGTCTTCTACAATCAGGCAAAGTGCTGCCGCAATAAGCATAGAAATCCCGCCAATAATTAAGGCATAGACAGAAACATTTCCAAAAAAGGATTTTAAAATAAAGCCTAAAATACCAGCTGCAACAATTTGTGGAATCACAATGAAGAAATTAAAGACCCCCATATAATAGCCCATTTTATCTGCTGGAAGAATACTAGACAACATAGCATAAGGCATGGACAGAATACTTGCCCAAGCAATGCCTACCCCAATCATTGACACTAACAGTAAATTAGGATCCGTAATAAAGTAAATAGAAATTAAACCAACTGCTCCACAAACCAAAGCCAGCAAATGGGTGACTCTTCGACTAGTATATATAGCAATTACTGGAAGTAAAAATGCCACGAGGGCTGCTATACCATTATAAATAGCAAAACAGATGCCTACCCAATCCGCCCCTTCATTATATGCTGCAGAGGTAGTGTCTTCTGTTCCATAGATATGGCTGGTTACAGCTGATGTGGTGTAAATCCACATAGCAAATAAGGCAAACCAAGAAAAGAACTGGACAAAAGATAATTGCACCATGGTCTTAGGCATTTTAAAAATCCCCATAAAAGATTCAATAATGCCATCCCAAATGCCTTGTTCCGCATTTTCTGTTTTCATTTTTTCAATATCATCAGGTGGATATTCTTCCGTATTGAAAACCGTCCACATTACCGCAATAAAATAGGCAATGCCTCCTATATAAAAAGACCACCTAACAGAATCAGGAATACCTCCATCTGCTGCTACATTACTCACTCCAAACCAATTGGTAAAAATATAAGGGAGTGCAGAAGCAACGATTGCCCCTATTCCAATAAAAAAGCTTTGCATCGCAAATCCACTTGTTCTTTGTTCGTTAGGTAGCATATCCCCGACAAATGCTCGAAAAGGTTCCATACTGATGTTAATGGAAGCATCCATCAACCAAAGCATAATAACCGCCATCCAAAGTGCGGTAGAATTAGGCATGAGGAACAAAGCAATGGTTGCCAAAACAGCACCTATAGCAAAGAAAGGACGTCGTCGTCCCCATTTAGGATGCCAAGTACGGTCACTATAATAGCCAATAATTGGTTGAATTAACAGACCTGTCACAGGAGCTGCCAACCATAAAATAGGCAATTCATCTTTAGATGCACCAAGGGTTTCGAATATTCTACTAACATTGGCATTTTGCAGGGCAAATCCGAATTGGATACCCAAAAAACCAAAACTCATATTCCATATCTGCCAAAAAGAAAGTTTTGGTTTTTTAGAGCTGATCGATATATTTGACATTAGATAGTTTTATGATAATCTCTTTTGGAAAATCTAATTAAAAGATATAAGGATATAAGTACGTGGAGATAAGTACTTATAACAAAAGAAATTATTATTATATGATTGAAGTGAATAGCCTTTATTTTGCTTTAGAAGCCAAAATAAAGGTTATTTTTCGAAAGAATTAGTTTTATTCGTAAAAAAAAAGTCTTTTTAAAGGCTTTTAAATTTCACAAATTAAATTGAATTTAGAGAAGCCGTTATCGCCGATTTTGAATGTCAAGATGAGATTATCTTAGCACTCATTTATGGTCAATTTAAACCTAGGAGTTCTTTTTTCATAATCAATTAGTCCATGAATCAAACAAAGCATATAGCATACGGCGCAAACAGCTACCATCAATCTAATTTTCGATTCGGCTGTTTCCAAGATTTTTCGCTCCCCATAGCATTCTTTTGCCTCATTATATGCCTCTTGCTAAGTCCTGCTGGAAATGGAATGTCTAAGGCAAGGTAATTAAAAATTAATCGTCATAATAAATCCGATAAATCACATCTGCAAAATCATCGGACACCAAAACTGACCCATCTGGTAATTGCTCTAAGTCCACCGGTCTTCCCCAAGCCTCCCCGTCTTGTAGCCAACCTGATGCAAAAGCCGTTTTCCCTTCCGCTTTTCCGTTCGCATCGAAACGGACCAACGACACCTGATACCCAATAGGTTCTTTACGATTCCAAGAACCATGTTCGGCAATCAGTAATTGCTGTTTATAATTTTCGGGAAATTGAGTACCCGTATAAAAAATCAAGCCTAATGGGGCAACATGGGGCCCTAACTTTACAACAGGCGGCGTAAATTCACTACAAGCATGTTTTTCGCCAAACTCAGGGTCTGCAATATCTCCTTGATGACAATAAGGATACCCAAAGTGCATCCCATCTTTGGGCGCATGATTCAATTCACAGTTAGGTATTTCATTCCCCATTAAATCCCGTCCGTTGTCAGTAAACCATATTTCTTTGGTACTCGGATGCCAAGTAAAGCCTACGGTATTTCGAATGCCTCGATGGACAATTTCCAAGCCACTTCCATCTGGATTGATGCGGGTAATGGTATTAAAAATGTCTTCTGATTCACAGATATTGCAGGGCGCACCGACTGGCACATACAATTTTCCGTCTGGTCCAAAATCTATAAATTTCCAACCGTGATGTTTTTCAGAAGGATAGTCGGCATTAATGACGACAGGTTGGGGTGGATTCGCCAATTGTTTTTCAATATCATCATACCGCAAAATACGGTTGTACTCTGCCACGTATAAATCCCCATCTTTAACTGCCACGCCATTGGGCATCTCCAAATCACTTGCAATGACCCATTTTTTTTCCGCTCTATTGTCCCCGTCTTCATCTCGTAATGCATACACCTTGCCTTCGCCTTTTGTCCCCACAAAGATAGTTCCATCAGCAGAACGGGTGATGGAGCGTGGATTTTTTATATCTTTTGCAAAGATGTCTATTTTAAATCCTTGTGGTAATTCAATTTTTGTTAGGTCAATTTCGCTTTTTTTCCAAGCCAAATTAACATATTGCTTGGCATACAAAACGGCTAAACCTATCAGTACGACCAATGATAATACAACAATGCCGAATATTTTTTTTCTAGACATAATTTTTATTGTGTATGGTTGAGTTTTTTTGGGGTTGGAATTTTTGGTAAATATAGGGTCTAATAATTCATTTAATTCAATAATGTCAAAAGAATCATAAAATGCTTTATAAAACCTTTCCCATAACCACACAGATGTAGGTTTTGTTAATATTTCTTCAACTTTAGCCGCAGCTAGTTTACTTCCTACTCCTAAAGCTAGTTTACTTCCTATTCCTGAAGATAAATTCCATAACTGAGTTAATGATTCTATAAGCATTTAGTTACCATTATTTTGGGTTGAAATAAAATTTAAAATTAAGAGAAAATAAACTGAGTTGTTAGTTGAATGAACTAAATTAAAGCACAGAATTAATCAATAAGGGAATATTTTTAACGCCATATAATTTGTTACCCGCTCGCATACCAGTTGCTGCTGGTTAGGATTTGCAATCCGACACCTTTTTATGACTCGCCTCTGGCGAGTGTAATAATCATAAAATGAAAAAGAGATACAATAGTAAAAGCGGTAACCGAAACGAAGATGGTAATTTTTATCCTCGCCAGAGGCGAGCGAATAAAGGTGTCGAACTATAAGTTCTAACCAGCAATCACGCTTTGGAGTAGTTGTGATGCCAGATGCTAGCGTTGAATAATTAATACTATTAAAACCGCCTACGAATCAAATTCAACAACCAAATTCCCCCTAATCCAAAAATGGCTGCAAATCTAAAAAAACCTAATTGGTGTTTTATAGCGGTTAACCGAGACCCTTTTTCGACCATAGCCGTTGTCAAATCAGGAAAGGTGGTTAATAGGGTTAGAGTATTAAAATTTTCCATATAATCGACGGTCATTCCAATAAGTGGATATAAGGCAAGATATAAAAGTTTGGAATGAGTGCCAAAAATATTTTTTATCAAAAAAGACAATAATAAAATAGACAAAGCGGGGAAGTTCACCACCTTTCCAGCTTATGAATGGAGTGCAGGCAAAGCGAACTATTTATCTAGCAGACGAGAAGGCCAACCTATCCACCGTAATGTTATTTTTAAAGGAGGGAAAGTTACTGGCATCCCTTTTTCTGGCTTTAATTCTAAAGACCCCGAACACTTATGGGCTTGGATGGATAAAGAACGGGCTAAAGGGATTGATTTATTAGCCATTCCACACAATGCGAATATGAGTAACGGCGTGATGTATAATACGTTTGATAGAAAAGCATTGACCGCCGCTTATGCCCAAAGTCGTGCCCGTAATGAACCCATTAATGAAGTGGTACAGATGAAGGGGCAATCTATGTCCCATCCCATCTTGGCGCCAAATGATGAATTTGCTGATTTTGAATTATATCAATATACTTTTTCGCTCGTGAAACCTCGACCGCTCAGTCAACCCAAAAACAGCTATGCGAGAGATGCTTTAAAAAGTGGATTAGCTTTTGAGCAATCTTTAGGCATCAATCCGTTCAAGTTTGGCTTTATTGGCAGTACAGATGGTCATAATTCGGCTGGGGTAGCTGACGAGGACAATTATTTTGGAAAAATTGGTATTAATGACCCAACACCAGCAAGTCGGTTGACGGAGACTGCCCATGGAAACTTATCGCCCAGATTAAAAAGTGCGGCAGGTTTAGCGGGTGTTTGGGCCAAAGAAAATACAAGGGAGGCGATTTATGCCGCATTGGAACGAAAAGAAACTTTCGCTACTTCTGGCCCTAGAATAAAATTGCGTTTTTTTGCTGGTTGGAATTTAGCAGTTGATTCTCTTTCGGGCAATGCATGGGTGACTGAAGCATACCGTAATGGCGTTCCAATGGGGAGTGATTTAGTAGGCAGTAAACAGTTGGCAGTTGGCAGTTCACAATCTTTCATCATCGAGGCTATCAAAGATTCCGAAGGGGCAAATTTAGACCGAGTACAAATGATTAAAGGGTATTTGGATAAGGAAGGTAAGCCACAAGAAACCATTTTTGAAGTCGTATGGGTAGGAGATAGAGCGATAGATAGCAACGGAAAACTACCAGCGATTGGGAATACCGTTGATGTACCCAATGCCAGTTATACCAATGACATTGGGGCCGTTCGTTTCCAAACTACCTGGACAGACCCTACATTTGATGCCACTCAATCAGCTTTTTATTATTTACGGGTGTTGGAAATTCCAACGCCTAGATGGACGACTTATGATGCCAAGACTTTGGGGGTTGCGCCGCCTACGGATGTGCCTGCGACGATACAGGAACGGGCTTGGTCTTCTCCTATTTGGTATACGGCTAAGTAGCTCATATCTTTACTCTTTTGTAAAGATATGAGCTACTAACAACTTAAAAACTATGCTAGAAGTAGAAACCATATCAGACGGTACGAAAATGGCGCAAAATCAAACAAGGGAATTGCGATGGGCAATGTCGGGTCTTAAACGTAGATATATTTTAGCCAGACTACCGCTAATTTCTTCTCTTATCCCAAAGTCACCGCATCTGGATAATTAGCCACCCATTCCACAAAGCCACCTTCTAAATTAAAAACTTTATCAACGGCAAAGCCGCCATTTTTCATCAAAGTACAAGCCCGAATACTGCGCCTACCCGTTCGACAATAAACCAAAATATCTTTAGCTTTATCTAGTTGTTCGACTTCATCCCAAAAGTCTTCTGCAAAATAATCAAGGTGAATAGCATCCTTGATATGGGATATTTCAAATTCCTTTGATGTTCGAACATCAACAATGATAATATCAGATTGTCCTATTTTATCTTTAAAGTCCGCTTGACTTAAATTATTCAATTCTCTTTTTAGCAATCGCCAGCGAGGTGTTTTGCAGGATTTGTCTTGATTTTCTTCTTCCATTAGGAGGCCTTTTAGCTTTAAAAATCATCCATAATTTTATAGACGGCTTACTCTATCACAATTTTGTATAACTGAAACCTATAAAATCATTCAATAATATTAACATATTTATGATAATTCATATAAAATTACATTTTTTTCTTTAATCCCAATAAAATAGCTGATGAATTTATTGACTTTTAGCTTCTGCTTGATGTGCTATTACGCGTTACATAGTATTTTGATAAATAATTGAGGATAGAATAACTCTATTCTCTCATCCGCCCCTGCACCACCAAAGCAGAAAAGACAGTCACCCCTCCAATAACCAAAATAGCATAACTAACTCCAAATAAATCTGCAATTATCCCAGAAAGCAATGCCCCAATAGCATACCCCATATCTCGCCAAAGGCGAAATACACCAATCGTTTCAGGGCGTTGCAAAGGTGTGGTATTATTAGCAATGACTACTAAAAAAGTAGGATATACCAAAGCTGTGCCCAGTCCTAGAACAGCACAAAGCGCAATGTAAGCGGCAAAGTCAATAACATAATTCAAGGCTAAAATGGCAATGCCTTGTAAAAGCATGCCCCAAAAAAGGATTTTTTTATTGGAATACCTATCTGCCATGCTACCCGTAAATAATTGCCCGATGCCCCAAACGGCAGGATAAACCGCTGCAATAATTCCAATCGTTTCTTTATCAAATTGCTGTTGGAATAACAGAATGGGCAATAAGCCCCATATCATGCCATCATTGAGGTTATTAATCAATCCTGCTTGGGTCGTGGCACTTAGGTTGGGATGTTGGAAGGTGGTATGCCAAAAGATATTTTTGGTTTGCACTTGCTGTTGAGTACTTTTTGTTTCTAATTGGACATGGTGGTGAGTATCTTTTACTACAAAAATGGAAAATAATAAACCCAATATGGCCAAAGCAAAACCTAGATAGAAAGGGTAGGGGCGGAGCCCATATTCATCCGCTATCCAAGCTGTCAAAAAAGTTAAGATACCAACTGCAAAGTAGCCCGAAAATTCATTTAAGCCCATCGCAAAGCCTCTTTCCTTTTCGCCTACTAAATCAATTTTCATCACTACTGTACTCGACCATGCTAATCCTTGATTAATTCCTAAAAGTACATTGGCAAAAATGATGACTTCCCAAGAGTTGGCCAAAATCAATAAAAGCGGAATAGGCAGCGCAAAGAGCCAACCAATAATCAAAAGGTTCTTACGACCAAACCGATTAGCAAATCTGCCAGTAAAATAATTGGTCAAGGCTTTAGAGACACCAAAGGCAATGATGAAAGAAAGAATAGCGGTTTTGCTGGCGACACCCAATTCTTCTGCCGCTATTTCGGGTAAAATGGAACGCTCTAAGCCGACCATTCCACCAACAAAGGCATTAACTAATACCAATATCCAGAACTGGAAGGCATTTTCTTTTAATCCTTGTTGGATTTTTTGCATCGTTTTATTTTTTATTATAATTGGTTTGAATAGCACTATCGACCCATAAATCTGTCTCCTTATTCTTTCTTTTCTGATAACATCCTACAGCATCCTCTAAGTACATAAACTGGTTTTCTTTACCAATTTCTTCCATTAAACCAGATTGATATAATCGGTCTCGAACTGGACCAATAATTCCTGCAATATAAAATTTAATCTGCCTATTTTTAAGAAAAGTATTCGTTTCGCCCAAAGCATTTAAACCGCTAGAGTCAATATCATGAATACTAGACGCATCTAAAATTAGTGCATCTAAAGGTTGTGATTGGGATTCTACTAGACTCTCAATAAATTCCTTAAAATAAAGCGCATTGGCAAAAAACAACTGGCTATCAAAACGAATAATAGCACATTCTGGTATTTGAGTTGCCTCTGGAAAGCGAGTAATATTTCGAAAATACTTTGTATTTGGTAATTGTCCTAAAACCGCAATATGTGGTTGGGAATTCCGATACATCACCATTAATACAGATAAAACAACCCCTGCTAAAACGCCTTCTTCTATTCCCAAAACTAATGTTATTAGGAAAGTACATATCATCATAACGAAATCGCCTTTATGTGTTTTCCATAAATGTACTGCCTCGTGAAAGTCGAATAGACTTTTGACGGATAATAATACAATGGCTGCTAAAATTGCTTTAGGTAAAAAATAGAAAAGTGGGGTTAAAAAAAGTAAGGTCAATGCAATTAAAGCAGCAGTAATGATGGATGCCATTCCCGATTTTGCACCACTTTCGCTATTGACCGCGGACCGAGTAAAACTACCAGAGGTAGGAATTGCTTGGAAAAATGAACCCGCTATTTTGGAAGCACCTAATGCTAAAAGTTCCTGATTGGCATCTATTTTATAGTTTTTGTGTTTGGCTTCCCACACTTTTGCAATACCAATGGATTCCACAATACCGATAACGGTAACCGTTAAGACCGTTGGGAAAACAAGCCGAATATTTTCTAAAGTAAATGCAGGTAAATTAAAAGCAGGTAATCCTTCTGGTACATTTTTCACAATATCTATTCCTTGCTGGTCTAATCCCAAAAACTTAACTAGTACAATACCTAGAACTGCCGCTATCAAAGCACCAGGAATCTTTTTATTAATTTTCTTTAAACCTAAAATTAAAGCAATGCCTCCTATACAAAACAAGAATGTAGGAAGATGCATTTCTCCAATATGTTGAAAAGCATAGCTCACCGTATCCGTTAAAGCAGAAAATCTAGGAATTTCTATTCCCATCAAATATTTCAACTGACTAACAGCAATAATAATCGCAGCTGCGGAGGTAAATCCTGCAATCACAGGGTGAGATAAAAAATTAACTAGAAAACCCAAGCGAATAAAACTTGCCAATAGTTGAACAATTCCAATCAAAAATCCAGTTAAAATAACATAAGAAATATATTCAGGACTGGTCGGTTCGGCTATTTGACTAATACCTGCTAGGACTAAAAGTGCAGAAACGGCAACTGGTCCAATTGACATTTGGCGAGAAGTGCCTAAAATAGCATAAAGAAACAAGGGTACTAAGCCGCCATATAAACCGTAAATAGGTGGCATTCCTGCTAAGAGGGCATAAGCCATCCCTTGGGGCACTAGCATGACCCAAACGGTCAACCCTGCTACCAAATCACTTTTAAAAAGACTTTTGGTATAATTGGGTATCCATTTTAAAATGGGTAGGTATTTCTTGAATTCCATAGATACACTAGTTATGGCTAAAATTGAAGTACCTAAACACCTCAATTATTACGTGTTTAGGTACTTCACTTTTAGACTTGTTAGCATTGACAAAAATAATATTCTTTTATTATTTTTTAGCTTTTGATTACTCTTTCCAATGCAATGGTTCTAAAAAACAAAATTTACTTCAAAATCAAATTGTTTCATTTCTAATTTAACTGTTTGATTCGGAACAAAATTTCCTTGCATTGCTTGAGCAGCATCAAAATCAAACGGATTAAATCCCGTCACACTATTATTAAAAGCATAATTAAAAGAAAAATCAATTCGCTTATTATTATTTAACGTCCGACTAAAACCCAAAGCAAGATGGTTTTCTATAATGCCCGGTGCTAAAATATTGAAAACAACTTCTGACTCTGGAACGGGTTGTTTGCCATAAGAAAATCCACCTCTAACCATCCATTTCTCATTTACTTCATATTCTGCACCTACTTTAAAGGTTAGCATGTCTTCCCAGCCAAAACCTGAACCATTATCTGCGCCAAGCGGCACATAGTTTGGATTAGGTGTATAATCCATCGGATTGTTTGGGTCGCCTCCTGGATTTAAAAAAGCTGGGGGTAAAGCTCTTGCATCAATTGGATTAGCTATGGCTGGAACTCCGCTATATAAAATCTGCTTGACATCAAATAATAATCTTAGTTTTTCTGAAGGTTCATACACCAAACCAACTGCCCAAGAAGCAGGAATATCAAAAGCGCCTTGTTCCGCAAATAATCCTGCATAATCCTCAAATTTACTCATAAATATTTTGGACTGATAGACTACACCCAAAGACAATCCATCTGTAAGGGTTCCCATATATCCAATTTTAAACCCTACCCCAAAGGAATTATCATCACCATTATTTGTAAGTAAGGTAGCATCACTTGAGAATGGCGCAAAATTACTTAATCCACTTGTCTCAAATCGCTGATAACCTAAGATACCAGTTATACCCAAGCTATGCTGCTCACTCAACTTTCTTGAATAAGAAAAATTGGCAAATAATTGTGCTAAGTCAACTCCTGTTCTTTCTGCATTTTGGTCATGAAAGGTTCTCGAAGGATAATCTGTATTCATGCCACCGTTGCCAAAAATAGAAACTGCAAAAGCATTTTTTTCATCTATCCGCCAATTTCCAGAAAAGTTTGGAATAACAAATATGTTGGTTTCGCTTTCAACCGTTCCTGGGGTTAAGCCAAAAGTTCCTGGCAATCCAGAAGGATTCCCAACTACTGTGTATTGTCGAATTGGGCTAAAAAGGGCAACTCCTACACTAAAAGATTTATCCAAAAAACCATAACCTGCTGGGTTGGCATTAATCAAAGAAGCACGATAATACCCAATTCCAGCTCCTGCTAGCCCCTTCTGTCTCGCGCCATAACCTAAACCAAAGTAACCGTCTGTAGCAAAAGTCGGTAAACTCAGCAATAAGACAAATCCTGCAAGAAATAACTTTTTAAAGCGATTTGAAAATTTCATTTTATTGAATTTAAAAAGTGAGTTAAAAAAGTAGTAAAAGGGATAGGAAGACCATAGCTATTTTACGAGAAAATAAGTGCGTCGAATAGCAATATCATCTTGTGACCACCGCCATTCAAGTCGCTATTTCTCTGAAAACAGCCTACTATCTTTTTCTCCCTTATGTTCTTGGTTTTCTTATTTGACCTTTTAATTCTTAGCTATCTATTGGTATAAGTCATTACCTATGAGGCTTGAAATTGAAGCCTACTAAATTGAAAGTATAAAATAGGGTTATGGTAGTAATGGAATATTAGGGGTGCGCTATTTAGAAAATAAACTGTTATATATATTCAAAGTAAAACAAATTAGAAATAGATAAAATACTATAGGATTTGGAAATAAATTAGTTTTCTTATAAACCACCTCTAAATATTTCCAAATCCGTTAAAAAATAATCATACTAATTGAAAGACCGTTTTATTTATTCCTTCAACTTACCATGCTCATCCATATTTGCTTTAAAATACACTTCCTTAGCAGGTTTCAACGGCCGCTTGAACCAATAAACTCGTCGTAAACCATCTGGTCCAGGTGCAGGTCGAGTCTTTGCCAACCAATCTTTATAATTTTGGAAAGATTTCTCCGTATCCACAAAAATATCCCCATATTTATCGCCTGCATGCGGTTTTTCAACACGTACCTTTTGATGCCAACAATGCATCCCAGAATGAGGGTCGGGATGAACGGCATGTGTCATATTTTGGTGAACGCCTCCATCTGACCAGAAAATTCTTTTACTATCATTATCCTTACTCTCAAAAGGTCGAATGCCTTGAATAGTCTTCATTTTCCAACCGCCTTTTCCATCATTTTCAATATTGACCGTATTTGTTCCCCATCGGTTACCAGAATCTTGTTTTCTTCTCCATCTTCCTAAGTGATGCGAACAAGCGACTACCCCAGGTTTCATGCCTTCTGTTACCCAAACCTTGTCGATAAAGTACCCAATATCAGTGTTTATTCGAACCAAATCCCCTGTCTTAAAATTAAACCGACCAGCATCTTTTGGATGCATCCAAATTGGATTACGATTGGAGATTTCATGTAACCATTTTGAGTTAGCCGAACGGGAGTGAATCAAAGTGGGTAGTCGGAAATTAGGTAGCAAAACATATTCTCCTTTTTCTGCATCTAATTTTTCAGGATGCACATGACTCTTAATGTATTCGGGTAAGGCATATTCTGGCCACTTCCAATCCACCATCGTTTGGGAATAAAGCTCGTTTTTACGAGTTGGAGTGGGGAAGCCAACACATGGCTTTCCTTTGACCATGATGCCAATATCTTTACCGTTCTTTTTAATAATGCTCGTTTTTTCATCAACAGTTGCCCCTTCCATCTCTTTTTCAGATAATGGATTTTCGTTTTTCTTAAATTTATGACGTTCTACCTCATAAGCGCCATATTTTTTCATGTAATCTAACTCCGTCAAACCTTCTTTCTTCGCTGTCTCGGATAAACCTTTAGTATTTTCAAAAATAAATTGGTAATATTCGTCAATATTTATCTTTTCCCCTTTTCTATAAGGCGATTCAAAATGCTTTCGAATACCCATACTACCGTCAGGGTCAATGCGCCAACTTAACTCAATCCAAAATTCATCTTCCTCCCATACCTCTCCAGGATTGGTTTCATAGGTGAAGTTTACTTTTTTTCCTGCTCGTCTAGCTGCCTCTCGTAATACGGGTTGCCTAAAAGCAATCCATGTACCCGAATGCGTAGCGTAAGAATTCAAATCATGTCTTTCGGCAGAATGCCCCATTGGAATAACATAATCTGCAAAGAAAGCGGTCTCATTCCAAGTTGGTGTCATGGCTATATGCATGCCTATCTTATCATGGTCTGATAAAGCCTCTATCCATGAAAATCCATCTGGATATGTCCAAACGGGATTAAATACCCTCGTAAAATACACATCCAATTTCCCTCTGCCTTCTTTTAAGAAATAGGGTAGGAGGATACTCATTTCAAAGAAAGCCATAGGATATTCATCTGGAAAATGTAGTTCATTCCAGAATTTTTGGGAGGGCGGAGTATCAAAAAACTTTGGTTTAAATTTATTCCAACTATTCGGAGAAGTTCCTCCTTTAGTGCCAACACTTCCTGTTAAGACTTGCAGAAAGTGTAAACATCTAGCCACTTGCCAACCACCTTCATTGCCTGCGGTTGCACTTCGCCAAGTATGTGAGGCAAAATGTTCTCCTGCTGCACCAATTAGTCGGGCGACATCAATAATCGTTGCTGCTTTGACCCCACTTTCTTTTTCGGCATATTCGGGCGTAAAGACTGCATAATGCTCAATAATTTTAGCAATGGCATTTTCAAAAGTTACCGCTGTTCCAGGATGCAATTTTTCTAAGTAATCCTGCCAATTGACCCAGTTTTCTATATACGCCTGATTGTACAAGCCTTCTTCTAAGATGATTTTAGCCATTGCCAATAAGACCGCAGCCTCAGAACCTGGGGAAGTCGGCATCCAATAATCCGACATACTGGCGGTATTAGACAAACGAGGGTCCATTGTCGCCAATTTTGCCCCTTTCATCTTCGCCTCTATAATCCGCTGTGCATGTGGATTAAAGTAATGACCACTTTCTAAATGCGCCGAAATTAAGAGGATAAATTTAGCATTCGCATGGTCAGGGGAAGGTCGGTCATAGCCGTACCAAAGGTTATATCCCAAACGTGCATTGGACGAACAAACATTTGTATGCGAATTATGTCCATCGACTCCCCACGCTTGAATCACTCGATTAGCGTACCCTTCGTGTCCTGGCCGACCTACGTGATAAGCTATTTCGTTATTTCTTTCTTCTTGAATAGCTTTGCGCATTCGACCAGCAATATCGTCTAATACTTCATCCCAAGAGACTCTTTCCCATTCTCCTGCGCCTCTTTTTCCTACTCTTTTTAGTGGATATAAAATTCTGTCGGGGTCGGTGATTTGATTAATGGTAGCTGGACCTTTTGCGCAATTACGACCTCTACTACCAGGATGATAAGGATTACCTTCAAATCTCCTAATTTCCATTTTGTCCTTATCCACATAAGCCGTCAATCCGCAAGCAGACTCACAGTTAAAGCAAGTAGTAGGGACAATGGTGTAATTTTTCTTTTCTACTTTGGGCCAAGATTTTGCTTCGTATTCCGTCCAATCATCCCATTGGTCCATTGGTGGAAATTTGGTCAAATCACCATTAGGCGCTAATCTTTGTAAATCTCCGGCTCGGTCTTTGTGTAAATCGGGGATTAATTTTAGTTTTTCTGCTATTCTTTCTATAAATGTATGTTTCTTCGACATGTTATATTTTTTGACGCTGATTTTTTATGACTTTTTAAGTTTTCCGTTAGTTAATTAAGTCAACGGAATTCTTTGCGGCGCTTCTACCCAAATATGCTCCGTGAAATAAATGCCTAATAACACTAAAGCACCTGCTGCTGCCATCATCATTGGGTTGCCAGCACTCATTATCAATAAAACAACTGGTATAATATTTCCTACTAAAACAGTTCCACCATAAAACATTTTAGCATATTGCCCTTTGGTAATCATATTAGACACTCTACCCGCATCAACTGTTGGGTGAGTAGTTGTCAATTCAAAGAAAAGCGTTGCTAAGTTTAAACCGATTGAACCCAATAACATATATTTCAAATAAGCCATCCAATCTGCCGTACCTGCTGTAAATAAAGCGACAATGGCAAAGGCTGCTGCGCCTGCCATCAAACTATGTACTAACATGTGAATCGCTAGGGTAGGGCTTTGCCAAAAATCTCGTCCCTTTGCTTGTGCAAATAAGAATGCTGTATAAACTGCTACTATTGCTGCCACGATTGCGGTTATCCAACTTAAGCCTGTTTGTAAAGAATCCCAGCCAAAATATAAAGCAGCACCTAATGCAGTTAATAAACCACCATAAGCGGTAATCGCATAACCACCTTTCACTAACCAAGAACCCCAATGTGGTCGTAACAACACATAAAAGAATCGTTTAGGCTGGTCTAAATCCATAATCAATAAAATGCCCGTTGCCGTTAGGAAAAATAAGCCTAAACCATAACTCCACCAAGATATTTGGGCATCTGGTCTAGCAAATCCAAATAACATCGCTAAAAAAGGTACTAAAAAAGCGCCTGCTGAAATAGCTTTGGTAAAAACATAAGCAGATACTTCCCAACCCCAAAGGATACCTTTGTCAGGTGTATCATATACCCGCTTAGCCTCTTTGCCCATGATTAATTCAATGGAACGTTGTGGACCATTTTTAGCAATTTCTCCAGCAGAAGAATATTGTTTTTCGGCCTCTAATAAAGTAGTAATGACATCTCCATTAGAAAAAGCCAATTTCTCTGCCTCTTTGGCAAAATGTCCTACACCCGTTGTTTGGGCACTCCAAAGATATTCCCCTGTTTTGGGGGTAGCGTTTGGATTCAAAGAAACTTCATCTGCACCGATATAAAATAAATTAGGTTGTGTCCCTTTTTCGGGTTTTCTAACAGTTACTGCTTGTCGAGCCAATAATTGAGCAATTTCAGAAGTCGAATCTTCCATATCGCCCGAAATAATCGCATGTTCTGGACAAACATTCACACAGGCAGGTTCTAAACCAACATCAATACGGTGTGCACAATAATTACATTTCGCTGCGGTACTGGTTTGTGGGTCAATATACAAGGCATCATAAGGACAGGCTTGCATGCAAGATTTACAACCAATACAACGGTCTTTATCAAAATCCACAATCCCATCTTCTCGTATATTTAATGCCTCCGTCGGGCAAATCTCTACACAAGGTGCATCGGTACAATGATTACAACGCATGACAGAAAATAGTCGCCTAGTATCGGGAAATTCTCCTTTTTCTACCTGTTTAACCCATGTTCGATTGACCCCGACTGGTACATCATGCTCACTTTTACAAGCTGTTGTACAAGCATGACAGCCAATACATTTTCGATTATCAATTACAAAGCCGTATTTCATACTATATTTTTCGTTTTAAACAGTATTTTATATTAAACACCAAATGTATGTAAATATTTTCATGTTTTCAAATGATGTTGAACCTAAAAGAGGGAATGATTTACAATCATTCCCTCCTTTATAAAATATATATTCATTTTAAATCAAAACATTACTTTGCTAGTGTTGACGGACAAACAAATGCGGTCGTCGGAATCTTCGATAAAAAGGGATTAATCCTTTTCCACAAAATTATACCTACCATAAAGAGAATGGATGAAAATCATCATAAAGAGGTGATAAAATTCATTAGTAAAAAATTAAAGTTGGCTTAGGATTAAGCATTACAAAGAAGATTGCTTACCAAAAAATTACAAAAAAAAGTAAGACCTTCTTTCGAAGACCTTACTCAATAGAGAGAATCATTAAAGGCATCTTAAGACACAATCTTATTATATTATAAGAGTGGTCTGCTTTTTTTATAATATTTTAATTATTGATTTTTTACAAAATGTTAAAATTTATGGAACTTGATGTTCTATCGTCTTGGCTACACAAAAGTAAAAGCTTTAATAATTAAATGCATGCAATAAATAAACTAACAACCTTAATTTATGAATGGTTAATTTTTAAATTGAATGATAACTAGCTGATAATTAATACATTAAAAAAATACAACAAAATGAAAATATATTGTTATTTAAGATGAATATATATACAAATTCGATATTTTATTTTTTAAACTACATAGAGTAGTAGTACTTTGTTAGGTGTATAACACGATTCATTCAAGTAAAGAGTCAAATGCTTTCTAATACGGCTGCTTTGTTTTACAAGTAAAACAAAGAAAATAATAGCAAAAGGATATCTACAATATTAGTAGATACGCTTATTAGCGTACTCAATTTTTTTAGTAAAAAAATAAGCCACCCACACTTTTTTTCCTAGTGCCAATTTAATGGAAATATATCTATTTGAAAACTAGTGTAAAGTTATACTAAGGTTTTTAGTTTAAAAACTATAGCTTTCTTCTTTTTAGCCTAATTGGCAATGAGTATCTTTTAAAATTATACCTTTATATAAAAAAAAACATTTCGGTTTTTAAACACCACTAACAATTGATTTTAATAGGCTGATTATCAATGTTTTGAATTATTTTATTTAAAAATATATAATTTATTCAGAAAAAGGAATAGCTAAAGTGGACTAAAAAATTAATTAGTGGCGGGCGTTTCTTTTTTTTAGACTACATAAAGTGGTAGGTAGGCATAAAATAATGGAATAGCTAATCCAAAAATATTTATTAAAAATCCAAGCAAATGACAAAGATAATCATCATAGAAGATAATGCTGATTTAAGGAATCGATTGGTCAATTTAATAGAGCAATCTAAAAAATTAAAATGTTTGCGTGCATTTAATAGCATGGAAGCCTTTGCTAAAGCAACCCTTTTCTCCGAAATTCCAGATATTGTATTATTAGATTTAGGCTTACCAGGAATTTCTGGTATAGAAGGTATTCCTATCATAAAAGGAATATTACCTACCACAGAAATTGTCATATTCACTTCTACCAATGCTCCAGATTTAGTATTTAAAGCTATTTGCGCTGGTGCCACTGGTTATTTGTTAAAAGACATTAATTTCGATTATTTAGAATACAACCTTATCGCTATTCATGAGAAAGGAGGCTCAGCTATCTCTCCACAAATCGCCAGACGAATCATCAATTATTTTCAAAAAGGGCAAATCGCTAAAAATTCAGAAAGTATCAAATTAAAAGATAAGGAATACATCATCGTTAAAGCCTTATGTGATGGTTTAACTTATAAAGACATTAGTGATACAATGGAAATTACGGTAGATGGCGTGCGCTATCATATCAAAAATATTTACCGCAAACTGCAAGTAAATTCTAAAGCCCAAGTTATTGGTAAATTCATGGCTGGAGAAATTGACATGGAGTAAAATACTAAACCCTTCTATTTATTAATAAGCCTTCTACCTTTTTTTAGAAATTGTGAAAAGTGGATGTTTTCTGCGTCTAAAAGTATATTTTTAACATATATTCCTACCTTTTTATTTTTTCATGTTAAAAAATGCTCATTTGTGACATGTATCACAAACACCTAACTGTATATACGCTAATTTTGCCCACCGAAGAATTTTATTCTTTTAAGTTAACCAAATATATGTCTAGAACCAAAATAAAATGACCAAAGAGTTACTACAAATTATAAGAGAATACCTAAATAAAGACATTAACCTTCCGCTTTTTCCAAAGACTTTTTTATTATTCCTCCATTTTTTTTGCTTTTCAGGATTATCTGCCCAACAAGAAACAACCTACATAATAGCAGATATAATTGATAAAACAGATGGACTTTCTTCCAATCAAATTACTAGTCTTTATCGGTTTAAAACACGATGGCTTTTTGTGGGTACAAAGAATGGTTTAAATATATATGATGGTAATTCTATTAATTGGAATGGAACCGATATTGGAATAGATTTTCCTTTAAATGGGAATTATATTACCAGTTTCTCTGTAGATGAGGATGGAAGTGTTTTTATCGGCTCTAATAATGGAATTGATAAAATTAATGTTTATAAGAAAACTCAAGAATCATTTTTTAACCAAGGCAACAAACAGTTTCCTCCAAGTAACAAGGGCAAAGAGCAATATGATTGGGTGGTTAAAACAACAAGTGGTCAAATTTGGATGGTTAGTAAGGGGGTATTGCACACCATGAAAGGAGAAAACATTACTCCAGTTTGGGCGGATAAATACTTTCAAATAAGAAAACCTATAGCAGATAAAAAGGGAAATCTATTTTTTATAAATGATAAAAATTTAGTAGGCATTTCTTCTGAGCAGGAACTCCTTTTTGATATTAATCTTTCAGCAGTAAATGGAGGTAAGGCTATATTTGATTTAGACCCTAAACTATTCCTAGAAAAGGATGGGACCATTGTTTTAGCTTTTATAGCCAGTAGAACTGCTTACAAAGTGAATTTGTCTGGAGCATTAACACCGCTTTCCGAGAAAGCGTCAAAAGTCATGCAATCTATCGGTTTAGTAAGAGCTTATGCGAAAAATAAAGGAATGAACCTTCCTCGTATCTCTTCTTATTTTGAAGATAATCAAGGCATTCAATGGGTGGGGACTAATTTTGGACTCGTAAAAATTGTTCCAAAATTCCAGCACTTTTCAGAAATACCTAATCTGAAAAATGCTAGTTGTCGAGGCATCTATGAACATACAGATGGTCAGATTTTTGGAGGAACTTATACAAACCATGGTTTGTATTCCTATCATCCAATTACCCAAAAAGTGAATTGGTTTGAAGGCATCAACAATATTTTCGATATTAAACAACTAAGCGGAGATACCTTAATATTGGTTGGTGACGGTGGTCCATGTTATCTTTTTGACGCAAAAAAAGGAGTCGTCATTGAGAAAAAGTCCTTTTCTGGTATTAATAATAATTTCTACAACCTCTTTATTGACCAATCTGATACGCTATGGTACGGGCAAAATGAAGCTATTTATTTAGCGGCTGTTAACGACCCATTAAATATTTCTAAATTACATTTTAAGCCAACTGACCCAATTAGTAAAGCAAAATATTTTATGCATATCGAGCAAGGAAAGGATAGTGATTTCTGGATTGCTACGGGAAATGGCTTGTATAAATATAGAAAAAATGTGGGGACGCTCGAATATTATAATGCTTATGCAACAGGTAGTAAAAGACTAAATGACTCTTTTGTCAGGCATTTTGAAATTGACAAAAAGGGAAATCTTTGGATTGCCACAACGAACGGTTTAAACTATTTAGAAACAAAGAAAGGAGCAATAACTAAAAGTTATACAAGCGAAAATGGCTTATGTGATAATATGATATATTCATTGATTCTGGAAAATGATTCTACGCTTTGGTTGGGTACAGATGCAGGACTAAGTCAATTTAATATTAACGCCCAAACATTTGTTAATTTCTATGAAACTGATGGTATAAATAATAATGAATTTAATACCAATTCTTATTTAAAAGCCGCTGATGGTACCTTGTATTTTGGTGGTTTAAGTGGGGTATCTATCATTAACCCAAAGGATTTGCCCGCCAAAAATCAAAGTGTAGAACCCTACATTTCTAGTTTTATGAAATATGATGAGGTCTCCCAAAAATTAAAACTGAATTTTTATGACCACAGAAAGGGTAACTCAATCCAATTGAGTAAAAATGAGAAATATATTGAATTCCATCTGGCAAATGATAATTTTGAAAGTTCAAGAAGGAGTGCTTATACTGTTTTTTTAGAAGGCTATGAAAAAGATTGGGTAAACCTTGGGCAAAGAAGAGTTATTCGATATTCTAATTTAGAACAAGGCAGTTATACCCTTCACATCAATTCAACTAACGAAAATGGGATTTGGAGTAAGCAACCACTTTCTGCCCCACTTATTGTAAAAAGACCACTTAAAGAGCAATGGTGGTTTAGTGGATTAATCATGTTTGGTATCATGTCTGTCTTTTTGTCCTTTTATCTATTTTGTCAAAATGCACAAAATAAGCAGAATCAGATTCGTTATCGCATAGCAACCGATTTGCATGATGATGTAAGTAATACCTTGAATAATATTCAACTAACGGCTAAAGACTTAGCACCAAATGCATCTGAAGAGAACAAAGAAGGATTGAAGCGTATAGAAAGTATGAGTCGTGCTGCGATAGGCTCCGTAGCGGATGTGATTTGGTCAGTAGACAGAGATTTTAATAGTTTACAACATCTCATTATGGTGATGGAAGATTATTTAGATGAAGTAGTTCGTTCAAAAAAGATTCCGATCGTTTTTGAACAAGTTAATCTGAATACAGATAATTATCTGAAAATCCAACTTCGACGTAACTTATTATTGATTTTTAAGGAAGCCGTTTCTAATGCGGTCAAACATACCAACCCTACTAAATTAATCATTCAGTTAGCGAATATTGGAAATGATTTTGAAATGGTCATTAATAGACTTGTTCGACATTGATAGTCAACAAATTACGTAAAAAATGGTTGTAATAGTATGGACTATCAAAATATAAAT
>Ga0208660_1000101_pt1 | contig 31321 bp, 27 predicted proteins | sample DEB08_DNA_13_FD_184527 | JGI IMG/M metagenome (GOLD analysis project Ga0208660, IMG submission 184527) | Aqueous microbial communities from the Delaware River and Bay under freshwater to marine salinity gradient to study organic matter... | ecosystem: Environmental > Aquatic > Marine > Coastal ... | reverse complement strand
GGAATAGTCAACCACAAGTAACCCAAGAAACCATAGAGCTATGGAAACACTTATCTGAAAAATCTAAATGGAGGATAGTACAACTAGCAAATGGATTCTACCAAACCGAATACCAAGATGTTAAAGAAAAAGACACTTGGCACGACGTTACCAGAAGAGAAACAATTGAAGGTGCTGAAGAAGCAATAGATTCTTCAGTTGAGCATTACAAAAGAAAAACTGCTTTCTTACATGGTCCAAAAGTTGTCAAAACCTTCAAGTAAACTACAATCAATCAATTCAATTAAATTAAATTAAATATGTCAGACTTAATAGTCAAGAATCTTTCTTTTGGGCAAGAAGCTCAAGATAAAGTGTTTGAAGGAATAAACAAACTCACAAAAGCCGTTAGCTCCACATTAGGCGCTAGCGGTAAATGTGTACTACTAGAAGATGGTTCAGGTAACCCGTTAATCACCAAAGATGGTGTGACAGTTGCCGATACAATAGTATTATTGGACCCAGTAGAAAATATGGGAGCTACGCTTTTAAAAGAAGCAGCTCGTAAAACAGTAAGAGAAGCTGGTGACGGTACAACTACCGCAACAGTTCTAGCTTATGCTGTACTAAAGGAAGCTCAGAAAGTTCAAGCTGATGTAAGTTCTAGAGACTTAAAAAGCGGTATTGAAAAAGCAACTGATAAAGTAATAGCATACCTAGAGAAAAACAGTACTAGCGTTCAAGGCGATATGATTGATCAAATCGCTACTATATCAACTAATAACGATCCTTATCTAGGTAAAATTATTGGTGATGCGTTTAGAGCTGTAGGAGATACAGGAGTAGTGATGATGGAACAATCAGCTGAAGCTGATACAGTTGTTGAAATAGTTGATGGAGTTCAATACGATAAAGGTATGACTAATCAACACTTTATGACTGACCATGTTAAGAGAACAGCAGAGTTAAAAAACGCTGCGGTACTTCTTATTGAATCACCTGTTGAAAACGTAAGACAAATACAGTCTGTTTTAGAGTATGTTATTAAAAATGACAAACCTCTATTAATTATTGCAGATGTAGAACCAGCAGTTGTTTCTACGTTAGCTATGAACAAGACTAAAGGTAATATCAAAGTAAACATTATAAATGCACCTACTTTTGGTATTAATAAAAGAGAAATACTAGATGATCTAGCTTTATTAACAGGAGCAACTGTTATTAACGAAGATCTCGGCGATGATATGGATTTAATCCAACCAGAACTTTTAGGTAGTTGCATAAGATCAGTAACAACTGAAAAAGATACTATTATACAGGTTCAGGATTCATCAGAAGAGATTCTAGAGATCATAGAGCAAATTAAAGAAGATTTATCAACTACACAGAACCCAGGAGCAGTAATACGCTTAGAAAAGAGATTAGCTAGATTATCAGCTAAGATTGCAGTGGTTAAAGTTGGTGCTAATTCTGATATAGAGTTAAAAGAAAAAACAGATCGAGTAGAAGATGCTATATGTGCTACTAAGGCTGCGATTAAAGAAGGTATTGTTCCAGGAGGTGGAATTGCATTACTAAATGCTTCACAAAACATAGTTGCTAAGTCAGCTGGAGAAGAAGTGCTACTAGAAGCGATTAGAGCACCTTTTAAGACAATATTAGATAACGCTGGTATATTAGAATATGAATTACCAAAGAGTAAAGGTAGAGGTCTTAATGTGGTTACAGGTAATATGGTAAATATGATTAAGCAAGGAATTATAGATCCTCTATTAGTTACCAAAAGTGCACTTCGTAACGCAGCTTCCGTAGCTACAACGATTTTATCAACTGATTGTGTAATCAATAACTTGAGAATCGATGAAAGCAATAGGTAATAATATAATTATAACGCCTGTAAAAGTTACGGGCGATAAAACTAAAGGTGGTTTACTTTTGGTTAAGAAAGATAGAGAAGATATAAGATACATTAAAGCCGTTATTAATTCAGTTAGTGATGATATAAAAGCTTTAAAAGAAGGTGATGAAATCTATTATGATAGACACGCTGGACATGGAATAGAATTTGATAAAGAGCAATACACTGTCATTAAAATACAGGATATTGTAGTTGTTTTGTGAGAAAACTAGAAGCTAGTGACATTAGGGACTTAAACCTACTTAAACACTATCGTATAGTTAGAAGATGGGCTTGTAGAAATAACAAGCTTAACGATGCTGATTTAGAGTTACTTATATACTTTGACTGCATGGGAATGTTTACAAAGCAAGATTTTAAAATCGGTACGTACGCTTACAGTTGGGACAATAGACGCTGGAACAAGTTGATAAAAGACGGTTGGGTAGTAGTTTTTAGAAACTACAACAGGACAACACAAAAATACAACATCTACAAAGTTTCGTTAAAGTGTAAACAACTAATAGCAAGAATGTATCGTATTATGCTTGGTGATGAAGATATCCCAACTAGTTCTAGAAATAGTATAATGAAAGGTAAAACATATACAGACAAAGTATTAATCACAGCAATAAGAAACGTAAACAACGACAAAAATAGATAGTATGAAATCAAAAACACCATTTGCAATTAAATCTCCACTACGCGTACAAGTTTACGGCGGAGATACCTATGAGCAACCTGACACAGTTATAACCAAAACAGTTGGAGAACAAGTAGGGCAAGCTATAACTGGACTAGCTGATAATGCTACTAAATACATGGACGACTACAAAAAACCAGAACCTAGAGAAAAAGTTGAAATCGCTAGTTCTATAAAATCAGATCGTGGTCAAGTTCCTGAAAGAGGTTTTGCATCTGCTGGTGATTTGAGAAGTGAAACAACAATCAATTCAACTCCATCAACATCGTACAGTCAAGGTTTAAGCACGTTGAAAAAAAATCCTAAAAAACTAAGTGCTTGGGAAAATGAATTTGGTAAAGCTACTCTTGGCAATTTCAAAGAAAAAGCAGACTTATACAATAAAAAAAATAAATCAACTACGGCTAAAATTAAAACTACAAAAATATTTGGAGATAATGAATTACTAAACACATATAGTAGCTCCGTCGGTCAGATGAAAGGTTCACCAAATAAACTAATAGGAGATACTATGGATCCATACGGACAACCTCAAAGAGGAAACAGAGATTTTACGTTTAATGAAAACGAAATAGCACCAGGTACTCTTGGTAGCCAAGCAAGCGTGGGCGTTCAAAAAGAAATATTTGGAGGTGGTCAAGCTCAAACAGCTGCTGAGCAACTAGCTGCTGAGCAACTACAAACACCTTTATTATCAAAAGGTCACGGAGTAAAACAAGCTCACACGCATCCTAGTAAAACAACTACTAAGATGAAACCAGATGGAGAGTATCCTGGAGCTAGATATGTAAAAGGAGATCTTGTTGATCAAGATGACTTACTAGATAAAACTGAATTAGATGCACATATCGCTACACAAGTTCAGTCTGACAAAAAAGGAACTTTCATCAAAGAAAAGCCGTATGATGGACCAGGTAGTGATATAGAAACAAGTAAAGGTTTTGGTAAAAAAATACGACTTGAAAGTATGGGTAGATCTAGTTACACATCAAACATGAAAGATCAATTAGATCCTCATGATTTTCTATTCAAAAAAACACCTAAAAAATCTAAATAAACAATAATATGGACAAGAGAAAATCAATTATAAGCAAGCCTGATCTAGACGGAAGAGTTGGTGAAAGTGCTATTTGGGACGGACCGCTAAGTAAAGAAGGTTTTCCAATGGGCAAAGGTAGTAGTTCTGGTATTACAGGTATGGAAGTATCTAAATACCCTTGTAGCTATAGCGACGCGCCTATAACTCAAAGAGCTAAAGGAAAATAACAGATGGCAACAGGAGATATTAAGCTACTGGCAGCCAACGCATTAGCATTAGCGATAAGCATGACGCATATAGAGGTGGCCTTAAAAGTTATTCTGTTACTTATAAGTATCGGGTATACAGTAACTAAGTGGGTAAAACTTAAAGAAAAGAAGTAATAATTATAACATGGCATACGAGCAATCACAATCACCTTTCTTAAAAGTAAGAAAAACTACTAAAGGTAAAGGTAGAAACTTTAGAACTACAGAAGAAGGAGCTGGTATGACGAGTGCCGGTGTTAAGAAATATAAAAAAGAAAATCCAGGTAGTAAATTAAAAACTGCTGTAACTGGAGATGTTAAACCAGGAAGCAAAGACGCAAAACGTCGTAAATCTTTCTGTGCTAGATCGAAAGGCTGGACCGGAGAAAGAGGTAAAGCCGCTAGAAAAAGATGGAAATGCTAAATAAACATAAATAAAAATGGAAAAAGGACATTACGGTAATTATACTGGAAACGCAAGACACTCAAGAAAAGAAGAAATGATCCATGATCGTGAATTAATTTCTGATGCTAAAAAGCAACTTCATAGCGCCGATAAAGATTATAAACAAGATTCACCGGCTAAAAGAGCTCTAGTAGGAGATCAAGATAAGCTACCAGAAGAAGTAAAGCAAGCTATATATGACGCGCCTACCAATTATGGAACTCCATTAGAAAACTCAGGATTAGGTCCTAAAACAGCCGGATCTGGACTATACATGAAAGCTTGCGGTTACAAAAAATAAATATGGCTTTTAAAATGAATGGCGCTCCATACGTTGGTAATGATACTCCTATATACCAAGTAGACATGGAAGATGGTGTATTAGGTAAAGCTAATAACAATGGCACTATAGTCATTAACAAAGATATTAAAGATCCTAAACAAATAGATGATGTTGTTGAGCATGAAAAGGTTCATATAGATCAAATGAAAAGAGGTGATCTTGATTATGATGATAAATATGTGTATTGGAAAGGAAAACGATATTCTAGATCTCAAATGAAAGAAGGTGCTAAAAACCTTCCTTGGGAAAAAGAAGCATACACTAAAACTAAAAAATAATGTGGAAAGTACTGCTAGGTCTTTTAAAGGGAGGTGAAGGTAGGAAGTCTGTAGCTGGAGGTTTAGCTTGGGAAATAAGAGAAGCAATTAAAGGAAAAGAATTAGATCCTGAAAAATTAATAGAACTTCAAACCAAAATAAATCTAGCTGAAGCTTCACATCGAACGTTATTTGTTGCCGGATGGAGACCTTTTATAGGTTGGATATGTGGTTTTGCATTAGCTTACAATTTTGTTATACGTGATTTATTTATTTGGATAACAAAAACAACAGACGCGCCACCACCATTGCAAATGGAACATTTAATGACAGTATTGCTGGGAATGCTCGGACTTGGCGGACTAAGAACATACGAAAAAATAAAAGACAAGGTAAAATAAAAAAACATGTATAACACAAATCAAACACCATTCACTACAAGCGCTGTTGATCTTCTATTGGCCTCAACATTGAAAGCTGAAACTGTATTATTAACAAACGCTGCTTTAGCCAGCACGGTAACAGGTTTACCAGCTAGTTCAAGTGCTATTGTTTATTCAGACGGCGGAACATTTACTGGTTCAGCAGTTAGAAACACTCTAGGACCTACATCTGGAGCTCTATACCAAGTAAATTCAGCAGCAGATGGAACAGTAGAAAGTATAACTATAATAGATCAAGGACCTAACTCTGCAGCTGGAAAAACAATTACATTTAGTAATGAAACGCTATCTAGTAGCTTTGGAAATAACGGAACTTATGTTGGAGCCGTCATCAACACAACTGCTTCTACTATAACTTTAGATAACAGTAACGGTGGTGTGAATCCAGTTGGTGGATACACTGTAGGTGATGTTATTTCATTTGATTATAATTTTACAACAAACAATGGAGGTTTAGATTTTGGACTACAAGGAGCGTCTGGAACAATAACAGAAGCAAGTGCAACGGGTTTTACAATATCATCGTTTAACGTTGGATCTGTGCAAACTGGTAGTTACGTTTCTGGATCTATATCTATATTATCTGGAACTGAAGACGCATACAATATAGGTGGGCCTTCTGATACGGCTTCTGTTACTTTGAGTTACGGTGGAGGCACCGTTGTTAATAGCCAAACCGAAGTAGGAGATTACTTTACAGTAATACCACCAGCTAGCTTAACCCCACAAACTTTAGTAGTTACTTCTATTGATAAGGTAGGGCAAAGAGTTGTGTTCGCGGGAACATTTACATCTGACGACGTAAGTGGCGCTTTTGGAGCCTGGTATGTTTACGAATCAAACTACCAACCTGCGCTTAGTGGAGATATAACTTACACTCCAGCTGTTGCTAATTTAGAATTACCTAGCACTAATTTTACACAAAACCCAGCGGCTTTATACGTTGGAGTTGGAGGTGACATAACTTTAACTTTACTTAATGATTCAACTGAAGTTAAATTTGCAGGTGTAACTGCTGGAACTTTTCTAGACGTACTATGTACTGGCGTTAATCTTGCAGCGGCTGGAACTCCAGCATCAGGATTGCTAGCTATTAGATAAATAACAATAACAATAACAATAACCAATAATCAATTAAATTTAATCAAATGAAAAAAGTAGAAAGTAAAAAAGTAAGTAAAATTACAGACGAGCAATTAGAAGTAATTACAAAGCACCAAAAAGATTTAAACAAGTCTCTAACTAACATTGGTTTTTTAGAAACTCAAAAACACAGCTTACTACATGAGTACGCTGGGATTGTTGACGATATCGAAAAGTACAAAAAAGAACTAGAAGATGTTTATGGTGCTATAAATATCAATATTGAAGATGGTACTTACACTACTATTGAAAAAGAATAATAGTGGACCATGTTATAAGAAAAATAAGCATAGGTTCTGACTATAAAAACGAGGCTATGCATTATGCCGTAGGCCAGCAAGTTTACGGCGGACACACTATATGTAATATAATGTTCGATAAAGAAGAACAATCTTACAATATTCATATAAAGAAGAACAACGAAATTTTGCCTTGGAAGAAGTTTAATAAAAACATGGCAATATCTGTTGAATATGATTTAGAATACTAATGAATAGTATTTATCAGTTTATAATAAAACCGATAGGCGAAAGATATAATAATGAGTTGAACGTTGGTGATAAAAAGCTAATTATCAACTCTAGTATCTCTAGTCATAAATTTGTTAATAGAAAAGCAGAAGTAGTTGCTGTGCCTTTAGCGTTTGAAACAGAACTAAAAAAAGGTGATAAAGTTATTGTGCATCATAATTTATTTAGAAGATATTATAATCAAAAAGGTAGATCTGTAAATAGCGGAAAATACTTTAAAGATGATATGTATTTTGCTTCTGAAGATCAGATATACATGAAACAGGTTAATAACAGCTGGAAGACAGTCAAAGACTATTGCTTCGTCAAGCCAGTTGTTGATAAGGACAACTCTAGCTTAAGCAAACTAAAAGAGCGCGTTGGTATAGTAAAATACGGAAACAACGTCTTAGAAGCTCTTAAAATCAATAAAGGGGATTTAGTTGGATTTAAAAAGAACAGAGAATTTGAGTTCTTGATAGATGGTGAAATACTTTATTGCATGGAATCAAATGATATTTTAATTAAATATGAAAATAAAGGAAACGAAACTGAATATAATCCAAGCTGGGCAAATAGCAGTTGAAGAACTTATAAAGGTGGCAAAAGAAAAGATCGTTGACTCAGAAGATGATATCTCTGCTGACAGACTTAAAAACGCTGCCGCTACAAAGAAACTTGCTATATTTGATGCTTTTGAAATATTAGCTAGAATAGAATCAGAAGAAGATCTTTTAAACGATAAACCAAAAACTAGCGCTATTAAAGCCGAAGAGTTTAAAGGTTTTGCAGAAGGAAGATCTAGATAATGTATAAGCAAAATCTATACCATATAGTAGAAGACCATATAAAGTCAAACGTTCTAAGTAGAATGAATAGGCTTAAAAAATGGGAATACGGATACAATAAAGAGCATGACATAGTTGTCATAAGCAAAACAGGACAAATAGGAGAGATATATAGTATACAAAATCTATTAATAGCTCTTCCGTTGGCTGAAGACGTGTACAAGTGTTCTAAGAAGAAAGAAGAACAACGTTGGAAAGTTTTAGAATATCCATCTGAATTAAATAAAATAAAAACAGTTTATGATTGGAACGAAAGACCAGTCGAGTTTAAAGAAAAATGGTACGAGTACATTAACAAAGAGTTTGTTCGTCGCGAAGAAGGCTATTGGTTCTATAGCAACGGCGTTCCTACTTATATTACTGGTTCTCAGTACATGTACCTGCAGTGGACTAAAATTGACGTGGGGTCAGCAGATTTTCGCGAGTCAAACAGGTTATTCTACATATTCTGGGAGGCTTGTAAATCGGACAGTAGGTGTTACGGAATGTGCTATCTTAAGAACAGACGGTCTGGATTTAGTTTCATGGCATCATCCGACACAGTTAACCAGGCAACAATTTCAAGAGATGCTAGGTTTGGAATACTCTCCAAGTCTGGAGCTGATGCTAAGAAAATGTTCACTGATAAAGTTGTACCCATATCGATTAACTACCCCTTCTTTTTTAAACCAATACAGGACGGAATGGAACGTCCAAAGACAGAATTATCATACAAAGTACCTTCGAAAAGGCTCACGCGTAATTCCATCAAAGAAACAACGGAAGATTTACAGGCGGGTCTTGACACCACGATCGACTGGAAGAATACAGGGGACAACTCCTATGATGGAGAAAAACTCAAGCTTCTCGTCCACGATGAATCGGGTAAATGGGAAAGACCAGATAACATCCTCAACAACTGGAGGGTTACGAAAACAACGTTAAGATTAGGTAGAAAAATAGTAGGTAAGTGCATGATGGGATCTACTTCAAACGCATTAGACAAAGGTGGATCAAATTTTAAAAAACTATACGAATCTTCGGACGTCACAAAAAGAAACCGCAACGGACAGACTAGCTCAGGATTATATAGTTTGTTCGTACCTATGGAGTGGAATTACGAAGGATACATTGATTCTTATGGAATACCTGTATTCGACACTCCAAAAAAACCAATTAAAGGTATAGATGGTGAAGATATAGATATAGGTGTTATATCACATTGGGAAAATGAAGTAGATGGACTACACGACGACCAAGATGGCTTAAACGAATACTATAGACAGTTTCCAAGAACAGAGAAACACGCTTTTAGAGACGAAGCTAAAGAATCTTTGTTTAACTTAGGTAAAATATACGAGCAAATAGACTATAATGAAGACTTACGTAATACTAATGTTGTTACACAGGGTAATTTTCAGTGGGAAGGTGGGATTAAAGATACTAGAGTGCTGTTTGTTCCTAGTAAAAGTGGAAGATTTTTTGTTAGCTGGGTTCCTCCGGTTACACTACAAAATAGATACAATATAAAAAATAACGTTAAGTATCCTGGTAATGAGCACTGTGGAGCTTTTGGATGCGATAGTTACGATATATCTGGTACTGTTGATGGTAAAGGTTCTAAAGGATCTTTACATGGATTAACTAAGTTTTCAATGGAAGACGTACCGCCTAACTTATTTTTTTTAGAATATATAGCTAGACCACAGACAGCTGATATATTTTTTGAAGATGTTTTAATGGCTTTGGTTTTTTATGGTATGCCTATACTAGCAGAGAACAACAAGCCAAGACTCTTATATTATATGAAAAGAAGAGGTTACAGAGGTTACTCTATGAATAGACCTGATAGGGTTATGCATAAATTATCTGTAACAGAAAGAGAGATAGGTGGAATACCTAACTCAAGTGAAGACATAAAGCAAGCTCACGCAGCAGCTATAGAGGATTATATAGAAAACCACATTGGTTTACTAAACGAAGGTTATGGCAGCATGTACTTTCAAAGAACTTTAGAAGATTGGGCGAAATTTAATATAAACAATAGGACTAAGCACGATGCATCTATAAGCTCTGGTTTAGCTATGATGGCTTGTAATAAACATAGATACACGCCTGTCGCGCAAAGAGTAATATCTAAAGTATCTTTAGGTTTTAGAAAATATAACAATTCAGGTCAAAATTCAAAAATAATATAATAAATGGTCTACAATACTAATAATAGCATCTTTCCAGATCAGGTGGTACCTGAAGAAGAAAAGAAATCATTTGAATATGGTTTAGCTGTTGGAAACGCTATTGAACAAGAATGGTTTAGAAATAACAGTGGTCAGGATAGGTTTTCCTATAATTTCCAGAACTTCAATAGACTAAGATTATACGCTAGAGGTGAACAACCTGTACAGAAGTATAAAGATGAATTATCTAATAACGGTGATTTGTCTTATTTGAATTTAGACTGGAAGCCAATACCTGTTCTTTCTAAGTTTGTAGATATAGTAGTTAATGGTATGACTGAAAAGGGTTATGAAATGAAAGCTTTTGCTTCAGACCCATTTGCTTTAAAGCAACGTACTGATTTTGCTGCTAACGCTTTAAGAGACATAGAAAACAAAGAAGCTATAGATAGATTATCTCAAGCTACTGGTCAAAACTTCTATGCTTCTACTGATCCAGAAAACATACCTAGAGACAAAAACGAATTAGACTTAATGCTACAGCTTAACTACAAATTAAGTGTAGAAATAGCTGAAGAAGAGGTTGTTAGCAACGTGCTTAAGTATAATAAATTTGATGAAATTAAAAAAAGACTAGCTTATGACCTTACCGTTTTAGGAATTGCAGCTAGTAAAACTAGCTTTAATCTTTCTGAAGGTATAACAACTCACTACGTGGATCCAGCTAACTTAGTTTATTCAGCTACAGATGATCCTAATTTTGAAGACATTTATTATGTTGGAGAAATTAAAGCTTTAACTTTGCCTGAAATAAAAAGATTATTTCCTAATCTAACTAACGAAGAGTTAGAAACTATACAGAAGTATCCAGGTAGACAGAATTACGCTCAAAGCGATTGGCAGGTAAATAGTGATACAGAGAAACATCAGGTTTTATTTTTTGAATACAAAACGTATCACGATCAAGTGTTTAAAATAAAACAAACTGAACAAGGTTTAGAAAAAACATTAGAAAAGCAAGACACATTTAATCCTCCTCCAAGTGATAACTTTGAAAGAGTGTCTAGATCTATTGAAGTATTATATACTGGAGCGAAAGTTTTAGGTATGGGAGATACTATGTTAGAGTGGAAGTTAGCTGAGAACATGACAAGACCTTACGCTGATACTACTAAGGTTAATATGAATTACTGTATATCAGCTCCTAGAATGTATCAAGGGCGTATAGAATCTATAGTTAGTAGAACAATAGGTTTCGCTGATATGATTCAATTGACTCATTTAAAGCTACAGCAAGTATTAGCTCGTATGGTTCCTGATGGAGTTTACTTAGACGTAGACGGGTTAGCTGAAGTTGACTTAGGCAATGGAACGAACTATAATCCAGCAGAAGCATTAAATATGTACTTCCAGACCGGAACAATAGTAGGTAGATCATTAACTCAAGATGGCGAGATTAATCGTGGTAAAGTGCCAATTCAAGAGCTTCAAAGTTCTTCTGGTATATCTAAAATACAAGCAATGATACAAACGTATCAATACTACTTGCAAATGATTAGAGATGTAACAGGATTAAACGAAGCTAGAGATGGAAGTTCTCCAGATAAAAACGCTTTAGTAGGTCTACAAAAACTAGCAGCAGCAAACTCTAATACGGCTACAAGACATATATTACAGTCTTTAATGTATATTACGATTAGAACATGTGAAAATATAAGTTTAAGGGTAGCTGATGTGTTGCAGTTTCCATTAACAAAAGCATCTTTACTTAATAGTATAAATGCTTTTAATGTAGCTACTCTAAAGGAAATAGATACTCTATCGTTACATGACTTCGGTATATTCTTAGATCTAGAACCAGACGAAGAAGATAAAGCCCAATTAGAAAAAAGCATACAAATAGCATTGCAATCTGGAGCTATAAAACTTTCAGATGCTATAGATATAAGAGATATACAAAACATAAAGCTAGCTAATACATATTTGAAGTTTAGACAAACTGAAAATCAAGAGGCTGAAAGAGCTGCACAGATGGAAAACATTCAGGCTCAAGCTCAAGCTAATAGTGAATCTGCTGAAAAAGCTGCCGAGGCTGAAGTTCAAAAACAACAAGCTTTAGCTCAAACTACTGTTCAAATAGAGCAAGCTAAGTCTCAGTTTGAAATACAACGCATGGAGCAAGAGGCTGAAATAAAAAGAGGTCTAATGGCTGAAGAGTTTTCATATCAAATGAAACTAGCAGAAATGCATGCTAAAGCTAATTCTCAAAAAGAAGCTCAAATAGAGGACAGAAAAGACAAAAGACTACAAATGCAAGGCACTCAACAGAGTGAACTTATAGATCAAAGACAAAACGATCTGCTACCTAAAAACTTTGAATCAACTAATGACGGCTTAGGCGGTTTTGATTTAGAACAGTTTACCCCGAGATAGGGAATTATTAATTTTTATTATATTATATTATGTCAGAAACAAAAGAAGTAAAATCAGAAGGAGAATTTAAATTAAAAAAGAAAACTTCAAAAATGAAAGGCCAAGGAAATGTTGTTCCTGAGGTTACTAAGATAGATTTAAGTAAAAAAACAGAAGAAGATGCCATTCAAGTCGGAGAAACAGAAACAGTGGTTGATGATAAACAAACCAGAGATTTACCAGAAATGGAAAAAGAAGTACGGAGCGACTCCAGTGAAGTTACTAAAATTGATCTCAAAGAAAAAATAGAATCACCTTTAGAATTAGTAGAAGATGAAAACGATAACCCTGAAGAGGTCACAATGGTTGGAGGCACTGAAGGTCCCGACACCCCACAGGAACAAAAAGAAGTATTACCGCAAGCTCAAACACAAGACTACCCAGAAAATGTAGATAAACTTATTGAGTTTATGAAAGAAACTGGCGGAACTATTGACGACTACGCTAGGCTTAATGCTGATTATAGCGACGTTGACGGAGAAGCATTATTAAAAGAATATTACAAACAAGCTAAACCACATTTAAATTCAGAAGAAATTGACTTCGTAATTGAAGACTCTTTTAGTTTTGATGAGGATTTAGACGAAGCAAGAGATATTCGAAAGAAGAAACTTGCATATAAAGAAGAAGTTGCAAAAGCCAAAAGCTATTTGGAATCGCTTAAGGATAAATATTACGCAGAGATCAAGTTGAGACCTGGGGTTAATCCTGAGCAACAAAAAGCTACAGACTTTTTTAACCGATACAACGAAGAGCAGGCAGCTACCAAAGTTAACCAAGACAGATTTATTAGCCAAACAGACGAGCTTCTTAACAACGATTTCAAAGGTTTTGATTTTAAAGTTGGAGAGAAAAAGTTTAGATATGGCATTAAAGATCCAGTTAAGGTTGCAGATAATCAAAAAGACATTTCCACGTTCATCAAGACGTTCTTGAATGACAAAGGAGAAGTCGTAGATACAAAAGGTTATCATAAAGCTTTGTATGCAGCGCGAAACGCAGATACTATTGCACAACACTTTTATGAGCAAGGAAAAACAGACGCCATAAAAGGACAGATTGCTAAGGACAAGAATATAACTACAGAACCTAGAAAAACACAAGATGGTAATGTATTTGTAAATGGATTTAAAGTAAAAGCTATTAGCGGGCAAGACTCTTCAAAACTTAAAATTAAAACAAGAAAATTTAACAATTAAAATTAAAAATTATGGCAATAGCACCTAATTTTGGCTCGATAGTACCATCGCAGTCACAACAATTATTACAATCGAACTACTTACAGTTCAATAACAGCACGTCTGACTTTGCTCAGCAATATCTACCTGAAATCTACGAACAAGAAGTAGAGCGTTACGGAAACAGAACTTTATCTGGATTCTTACGTATGGTTGGAGCTGAAATGCCAATGACGTCGGATCAAGTTATTTGGTCAGAACAAAATAGATTACACGTTGCTTACGACGGATGTACCAATGATGACGCAAACGGTATTGGAATTCCAGTAGCTGCTGGTATTGTAAACGTTATTTCTCCCGGCCAAACTATCGTTCTTATGGACGCCGCTGGTGTTGAGTTGAAAGCTGTAGTTACATCTTCAAACCCAGGAACTGGCGCTTTAATCGTAGCCCCTTATACTGCTGCTAATACAGCTGCACTTGCTGCGACTGGAATTAAGATATTTGTATACGGTTCTGAATTCAACAAAGGATCTCAAACAACTAACTGGGATGGAGCTGCTGGAGCAATCACGGGAACTACTAATGTTAGTATTGACCCTACGTTTACTCAATTTAGCAACTCACCAATTATTATTCGTAGCAATTACAGTATCAATGGATCTGACATGGCTCAAATCGGTTGGGTTGAAGTTGCAACTGAAGACGGAACTTCTGGATACTTATGGTATTTAAAAGCAGAATCTGAAACTCGTTTACGTTTTGAAGACTACTTAGAAATGAGTGTAGTTGAAGGAGAACTTGCTGCTGCAGGATCTGGAGCTTTAGCTGGAGGATTTAAAGGTACGCAAGGTTTATTTGCTGCTGTAGAAGCTAGAGGTAACGTTGAAACTGCATTTAGTGGAGCTAACTTAACTGACTTTGATAATATCTTGAAAAATTTAGATACTCAAGGAGCGATTGAAGAGAACATGCTTTTCTTAGATCGTACAACTTCATTAGAAATTGATGACATGCTAGCTGGTATTTCTGCAGGAGCAAACGGAGGTACTGCTTATGGATTATTTGAAAACTCTGAAGAAATGGCATTAAACTTAGGGTTTAGCGGTTTCCGTAGAGGATCTTACGATTTCTATAAAACAGACTGGAAATATCTAAATGACGCGTCAACTCGTGGAGCAACAACTGGAATTTCTTCTATTGAAGGAGTATTAGTACCAGCTGGAACTTCTACTGTTTACGATCAAATTTTAGGAACTAACATCCGTAGACCATTCTTACACGTGCGATACAGAGCTTCTCAAACAGAAGATCGTCGTATGAAGTCTTGGTTAACTGGATCTGCTGGTGGTGCTTTCACTTCTAGTTTAGATGCAATGGACGTTAACTTCTTATCTGAAAGATGTTTAGTAGTACAAGCTGCTAACAACTTTGTATTGTTCAAAGGAGCATAAACAATTGGTAGACTTACCCTCGTTGAATCTACGGGGGTAATTCTTACCTTTATTAAACTATTAAATTTTATTATATTATGGCTAAAAAAGAAGTAATTCAAGATGTATCTTGGGAAGTTAAAGATAGAACATATCTACTAACCGGGAACAATAAACCGTTGACATTAAAAATTCCATCAAGACACAACACGAGACATGCTCTGTTGTATTACGATGAAAGCAATAATACGCAGCGTGAAATAAGATATGCAACTAATCAAAACTCACCCTTCAAAGAAGAGCAAGGTGGAGAAGCAACATTAGGGCATATTGTTTTTAAAGAAGGAAGCTTGTTTGTTCCAAAAAAGAACCAAGTTCTTCAAAAAATATTATCGTTATATCACCCACTAAAAGGAGTTATATACTCTGAATTAGACGTAGTGGAAGAAGCTAAAGATGAACTTTTAGATTTAGAATTAGAAATCGAAGCATTAAACCTAGCTCAGAACATTGATGTAGATCAAGCTGAAGCTATAATGAGAGTTGAGATTGGATCTAAAGTGTCTGACATGAGTTCTAAGGAGCTTAAAAGAGATTTATTGTTATTCGCTAAGCATAACCCTAAACTCTTTATTACACTAGCTAATGATGATAACGTACAATTAAGAAATTTTGCAATTAGAGCAACTGAAGCTAAGATAATTAAACTAGCTGATGACCAAAGAACATTTACTTGGGCTTCTAATGGTAGAAAATTAATGACAGTGCCTTTTGACGAAAACCCATACTCAGCTATGGCGTCGTTCTTCAAGACAGACGAAGGCATTCAAGTCTTTCAGTCTATAGAGAAAAAGTTCTCTTAACATGTAATACTATAAGGGAGGCTAACGCCTCCTTTATTTTAATAATAATAACAAATGGCTATAAACGTAAATACAGTATATCAAACTGTTTTAATGATACTGAATAAAGAGCAGCGTGGTTATATGACCCCGACTGAGTTCAATACAGTAGCAACACAAGTACAGTTAGAAATATTTGAAAAATACTTTGATGATCTTAATCAGCAACTACGTGTTCCTCAAGCGGATACAGATTATGCCGATAGACAAGAAAACATCGATGAAAAATTAGCTATTTTTAAAACATTCGGCGACGCGATATACACTGCAATTGGTGGCCTTTCGTATTTTGTACTACCCACATCAGACACTTACGGTGATGTTGTTTCTTTTTACAGACTAGGTAACGTGCTTTATAACGACGAAAAGGTTGTTCAAAGACTCGATAGACATGAGTTCTATTATGCTAATCAGTCTAGACTTACAAAACCAAGCACTATAAATCCAGCTTATCTTTATGAAAACCAAAAGCTTTTTATAAAACCAACAACTATAACAGATAAAATAAAAGTAGACTATATAAGAAAACCTAATGATATAGTATGGGGATTTACTCCAGGCTCTGTGGGTCAATACGTGTGGAATAATACGCCTTACTCTTTAAGTAACCCAACGGGATCTACTAATTTTGAGATACACGAATCAGAACAAACTGAAGTTATATTAAAAATATTGTTATATTCTGGTATCATAATAAGAGATCCTGAAGTAGTACAAACAGCTGCTGCTTTAGTACAAGCTGATGAAGCTAATAAAAAAAGTTAAACAATGGCTATACCTAATAACGGTTTAATAACCGAAACTAATGCGCAATATTATTCTGGTTCTCAAACTTTTGAAGCGCCTATAGTAAACTCTACTATAAAAGCTACTTTTGATACTGATTTAATTTTTGGTAGTTACGATCCAACAACTGCTGGATATAATTTAAACAATTTTAAATTATATGTGAGTCAACTAGGAATTCCTGGTAGTTTCATAGAGTACACTTCGTCTTATACAGTTTCAAATAACGTAATAACTTTAAACACTCCTCCACAACCTAACGAGTGGTTTGTAATTCAGCTGCTTAGCCAATACGGAGGTGAATACGGAAACAGAGACGCGTATGGCGACGCTGTAGAGGATAATTATGGAGGCTACGCTTACACTACTTTAGAAGATGTTATAACTAACTTCATGATAGGTTACGTTGGAGCTGGCAAATTGATACCTAGCGCTAAAACAACAGATGTAATGTTTTTTGCTAAAAGAGGACTTCAAGAGTTTAGCTATGATACGTTAAAAAGCATAAGATCTCAAGAATTAAATATTCCTGCTAATCTTAGCATACCGCTTCCTCAAGATTATGTTAACTACGTAAACGTATCTTGGATTGATAGTCAGGGAGTTAAACATGTTATATATCCAACCACTTTAACTACTAATCCCTATGAAACACCTAGTCAAGATACTCAAGGCATAGCAATACAAGACAACATAGGTGAGAACATAGACACTACTTCTACAACAGAAAATCGATGGGCTACTAATAACTCAGAGCAGGTTAATGCAGCTCAAAGCAACCTTACTGGTATGTTATTGTCGGATGGTCTAGGTTACCCAGGAATGTATGGAGATAATTATATTGGCCAAAGATATGGCTTACAACCTGAAACATCTCAAGTTAATGGTTGGTTTACTATAAACGAAAAAAACGGTAAAATGTCTTTTTCTAGTGATCTTGCTGATAAACTTATAGTGTTAGAATACATATCAGACGGATTAGGATATGATGCTGATATGAAGATACCTAAATTAGCAGAAGAAGCTTTGTATGCTCATATAAGTCATGCAATTATAGCATCTAGAATTAATCAGCCTGAGTATGTTGTGCAGAGATTAAAACGAGAAAGAACCGCTAAGCTTAGAAACGCTAAGATTAGATTGTCAAATATAAAATTAAATGAGTTTGTTCAGATTGCTAGAGGTAAATCTAAATGGATTAAATACTAAATTGAATGGCTGAAGTTAAAAATGCTTTTATAAAGTCTAAAATGAATAAAGACCTAGATAGTAGATTATTACCATCTGGCGAATATCGAGACGGACAAAATATACAAGTTAGTGAATCAGAAGGCGAAGACGTAGGTGCTTTAGAGAACGCATTAGGTAACACTTTAGCTGTTGATTTTAATCAACTTGCTGTAACTTTTTTAAACGACCCAAGCATAACTAGTTTAGATTTAAAATCTATTGGCATGCATACAGATACTGCAACTAGCACTGTATTTGTGTTTTTAACTGATTATAATGATCAAGACTACGCTTCGACCGGCATATCAACATATAGTCCTTCAGCTAACAACTTTATATACGCATACAACACCACAACGAAACAAAATCCAACTCTTTTGGTTTACGGTTCGTTCTTAAATTTTTCTCAATCATCGCCAATACACGGTATTAATCTGTTAGAAACTTTACTTTTTTGGACAGACAATAGAAATCAACCACGTAAAATAAACTGGCAAATAGCTGACGGCGTTTATTATAGTACAGAAGATAAAATGTCTGTAGCTAAGTACAACCCATACCAGCCTATACACATGTACTACACTAGTGGGTCTGGTTCTTACACTTCAATGCAAGATGTTGTTTCTCCTACACTTCCAGATGGAACAGCTAATCCTTTTTTAAATGCACCTCAAGGTAATCAAATATTAGATCAAAATGGCGTAGCAGCTGCTTGGCCTGGAGATCCTGATTATTTAACACCCAAGTTTGCTAGATTTAGCTATAGATTTAAATTTAATGACGGTGAATATTCTATAATGGCTCCTTTTACTCAACCAGCTTTTATACCTAAGCAAGATGGTTACTTTTTAGCATCGGACGAGGATGAAGCTTTCAGAAGCTCTATAGTTAGATTTATGCAGAATAAAGTTAATAATGTAGCTTTATATATTCCGCTTCCTTTTGCCGCTAATAGCTTATACACTAATCTCGATGTCGCTGAAATAGATATACTTTACAAAGAGTCAGATGCTTTAAGTGTTAAAATTCTAGAATCTATAAGCTCAAATGTTTTTTCAACAAATCCAGATGACTCTGTTAACACTTCTTCTGTGTATACGTATCAATACCAATCTAGAAAACCTTACAAAACTTTACCTGAAGCGGAGATAATTAGAGTGTTTGATAGAGTTCCTGTAAAAGCTTTAGGTCAGGAGGTTATAGGCAATAGAATTGTTTACAGTAATTTTCAAGACAAACATACGCCACCAGCTTCTATTAATTATAACGTTGCTGCTAATCAAAAATACACATTCAACAATAACACTAATAACACTTTAAGGTATACTAGCGAAGTAGAATATCCTATGCATACTTTAAAGCAAAATAGAAGTTATCAAGTTGGGTTCGTGTTATCAGATAGATATGGTAGACAATCTACTGTGGTTTTATCTCCAGTAGGTAACAAAAAGAACGAGGTGTTTGTTGAGGGTGGTATAACCTACTCGGGTTCAACCTTTTACAACCCTTACAAAGCTGATCCAGGTACAGGAAATAACAATATAGATTCTTGGTCTGGCGATTCTTTGAAAATAATAATAGATGGTCGAATACCAGCCAACATAGAAGGTGCTGGATATCCTGGCCTTTATAATGGCGACGCAAATAGCGCTGACTATAATCCTTTAGGTTGGTACTCTTACAAAGTTGTTGTTAAGCAGACAGAGCAAGATTACTACAATGTTTACTTGCCTGGAATATTAGATGGTTATCCTGATTTTGGATCTCAACAAACTCCTCCAGACGCAGAAAATACTATTGCGCACATAACGCTTATAGGAGATAATATAAACAAAGTACCTAGAGATTTAACAGAAGTTGGTCCAGAGCAAAAGCAATACAGAAGTGATGTTAAGCTTTTTGGTAGAGTTTCTCCTGAAAGAGCAACCGCACCCGTATTTAATGTTCCGTATTATCCTCAAACAAACTATCAAGAGCCTGTAGCTATCGCAGAACAAGATTATATATTTGCTGACGCTACTACCGACGCACCTTATGGAACTGTATATCAATCTGATTCAGATCCTTATATAGCTAGATTAACTCAAGGTAATGTGTCAACAGTTGCTGGATCTAGTTTACCTCTACCTATAGGATCTTTACAGACAACTGGTAATCCAGGAGCTACATATCCTATACTTTTAGGTGTATTTGAAACAGCTCCCGTAGAGTCTTCAATTGATATATTTTACGAAACATCTACTAGTGGGCTAATATCTGAATATAATGACGCGTCAGACACTGTAGATGCTAGCGGTTATAATGACTTTGTTTGGGTTCAAAGTGAAGACACCGTACCCAGCTTAACGCAACCGGTAAGTGGTCCTGATGGATTCTACCCTGTAAAACCAGGTTTAATCCCTGTTGCAATAATAGATAGCACCTTAGAACTTTCTTCGGTTTCTGTTGCTGGCTTTACCGCTCCTGGTCCAGATGGAAATCCATGGAAAGACAACTGGAGTTTAACCGCTAGAGCCGAAGGAGGAACAGGAACTACGCCTATAAGATGGGATTTGAAATGCTTAAACACTTTATACCATCAGCTAGATGATACAAACAACTGGATTACTTTTAATATTTCAGTAACAGATAACTCTGCAGGAGGTTCAACTAACGTAATAGTACCTATAGTACGAAAGCTAATAAACGTTAAGCCTTCGTTTACTTCACCAGGTTCAATTAGTTTTTCAGGTGATAGAAACTTAAATAATCCTATATACACAGCTACAGCTACAAACGGTGTTGCTGTGCCAAATATAACAAATACACCTCAAAGCAAAGATTTGAGTTACGAAATAGTTTCTCAAACTCCTGATTTAGGTCCAGGTTTAAATATAACATTAGAACCTAATGAAAACGCAGGTACGGCTGACTTGTATCAAAGAAATGGAGATGCTAGTGGTTTATTCACTGTGGTATTAAAAGTAACAGATTCAGGTCAAGATACTGCAGAGAAAACGTTAACAGTTGTTTTTGGTGAAGAGCAAATAAACTCTACTTTTGGGACAGCTAAAAACCGAACCTTTTCGTCGGGTCTTGAATCTTCAGGTTTATTCTGGGCTAATGACTACAGTGATGTTGTTGGTAATATGCCGTCCGCAGTTGATCTTTCTGCTAGGGCTGTTTATGTAGATCCATCAAATTCTGACAACGATTTAACTTTTGGTGGCACTCCAATAAACGTAGACGGTAAAAGACAAGAATCCGTGAATACAGGAATTAATACTGGTGATCCTGGAGGCTATGTAGATTCGACTGGCGCTGGTTATACTTGGAAAAATACCAATTATGTACCTAAATCATTTCAACCTAGTTTACCTACTAGTGGTAATGATCTTCAATCTGGTACTGCTTATATTAAGTTAGATTTTAGTTTTAAAACTTGGGGAACTCCAAGCGCAAACTACCGGCCAGGTCCTAACAACAAGTATGGAGCTATTTGGCCTTGCTATTTGCAGTTTAGAGCTGCTGGAACTACGAACTGGGTTACAGCTACAGATGTAGAAGGAAACGAAATAAGTTTTGGTAAGACCCAACAAAATGTTCAACTTCAAGGAGGTAGTAATAACATTAATTTTAATTTAGGTGTTGTAACTGATAATGAAGAGTCTATAGGTAGACCAAGCACCAGTAATCAAGCTGACGCAAATGCCGTTCAAGCTACAACTGTTTTTCCACAAGAAAATGAAACCGCAACTGGTTCAACCGCGTCTTTTGTTTTTGCCTTTGGTAAAGATCAAGGTTATGGAGTTCAACCTGATAAATTTGGAGATTATAGATTATTAATGAGATACCCACAAGATATCTTATCAACATCGACATCAGACATTAGAGCTATACCGCGTTACGCCAACAATCAACAATGGATATATCCTAACAATGTATTTACCTTCTTGGGTAATATGAATTTAAATAATAATGTTAAAGTAGATATTTCTTTTGGAGATTTTTATTATAATAACGTTTCTAGTGGAAGCGCAAGTTATTCTTATTCCGTGTCTAATGGATACAGCAATTCCGATATAGCATCTTTTAATAATCCTACAACTGTTGTTTTTGCTAAAGAGTGGTCTTATAAATATGTAACTCAATTTTATACAGATGAGACTCTTACAACTACATGGACGCCAATTCAAACCGCTGGAACTTGGCATTCGTATTCAGGCAGAGGAACAAGCTCAGCTGATATAGGTGCAGAAAACTCGAACAACCAAAATAACAACAGTACCGTTGATGCTGGTAACTTAACCAACAACAACTCTTTAAACGAAAGAAGATGGATGGCGCAGTTTGATGCTGCTGGTAAAAAAGTAAATGGTACCGCTGTTCCTTCTACTGGAGAAAGTGCCTAATAATTTAGGTGAAAATACACTATAACAAGTAATAATATAATATGGCTGGAGTAATAGAAGTTAAATTTTTTAACAGTTTTATACTGAGAAAAACTCTTGATGCGTTAGATATTCCTGTGTGGAATGGCTCTAGAGGAGATGGCACGTATCCACCAGATGCAAATCCAGCCGTATCTAACGACGCTAATTGGGCTATTGAAGAAGCTAGAATAACAGGTGGATACAATAATACGCAAACAGATATAGGTGTAAAAGCTTATTTAACTGAAAGCGAGCCTAACGCAGTGTTTAAAACCAATAGTATGATATACTCAGGTATATTTAATTCTAGAACAGGTATAAACGATACTAACGTATTTTCAGTTGGAACAGATATAACTAAAAGTGTAAATCCAGCACATGGTTCTATACAAAAACTATATGCAGAAGATACTAACTTAATAATATTTCAAGAATCCAAAGTAAGTCGCGCTTTAATCGATAAAGATGCCATTTACTCAGCGGAAGGAGGTCAAATATCTACCGTAGGAAATGTTGTTATTGGACCTGTAACTGCTTATGCTGGTGATTTTGGAATAAGTAGAAACCCCGAAAGTTTTGCTATTTACGGTAGAAGAAAATACTTTACAGACAAGAATAGAAACGTACTTTTAAGACTTTCTAATGATGGTTTAACTGAAATATCTAATTATGGTATGTCTGACTTCTTTAGAGACGAATTAAGTGCTTTAAATGGCAACGCAAGCACGTCAACAGGTAAAGCCGTAGGAGCTTGGGATATTCACTCAAGACAATATGCACTGTCTTTACAAAAATACGTTACTCCTGGCTCTCCGCAAGTGTTTAAAACTCTTTCTTTCGATGATAGCGTGAATGGATTTCCTAGTTTCTTTGATTATGCTCCGGATCACGGTGATAGCATTAAAAACGAATACTACACTATTAAAGACGGTAGTATGTGGCTGCATTATAGTCCTACCGCTTTAAGATCTAACTTCTACGGAACTCAATATAAGTCTAGCATACAGTTTGTTTTTAATCCTAAAGTTAGTATGTCTAAAGTTTTTAAGACTATCAACTACGAAGGAGGAAATGGTTGGGAAGTAAATGCATTTCAATCAGATATAACTGGAATACATAGTATTGGTGCTCCAGAAGGTGCTTTGAATGACGAATGGGAATTAGGAACTAGAGATACAACGGCTTTAGTGTATAGCTATAATCAAGGATCTTACGACAACTATGGTAATACATTTCCAAGTCAATTAACTCCTCCAATAAATCACGCTGGTTTTGATCGTAAAGAAAATAAATACATGTCTAACTTAATAAACAATAGTCCAGCCGCAGCTGGTGAAGTTATGTTTGGAGCTGACATGACGGGTATAAAAGGTTACTTTGCAACAGTAACAATGTCTACAGATAACGTAACTGACGTAGGCGGAATGAAAGAATTGTTCGCAGCGTCTTCAAGCTATGTAGAGTCATCATATTAAATTAAATTAAATGGAATTAAAAATACGTAAACTAGAGGAGTCTGATTGGGATACTTTGGTTAGTCTTTGGAATATGTGGCCCGATTGGCAGCATCATCCTCCTAAAGCGCTGCTTCCTGAAAACGGAACCGGTGGACTTATAGTAGAAAAAAACGAGCAACCAATAATAGCTGGTTTTATTTACACTACTAACTCTAAAATAGGATGGATGGAGTGGTTGGTTTCTGATCCAAACTACAGAGAAAGTGATAGAAAAGAAGCTACTAAGATGTTGATATCAGGATTAGAATATGTAGCTAAAATAAGCGGCTGTGAGGCTGTTATAAGTATAGGTAGAAATGAAAGTTTAATGGAAATACACAAGAGTTTGGACTATACAATAGATGAAGAACCTTCTTATGAAATTTCAAAAAAAATAATATAAAATGGCATTAGTAACAGCAGCAATAATTGGAGGCATAGCAGCGGTAGCAGGTAGCACTATAGGTGCTGTTTCGGCCGGCAAAGCCGAAAGAAGGGCTAGATCAGATAAAAACAGACTCACTGGTGAGCTAGAAGAGTTAGAATTAAAACGACAAGACATTATAAACCCCTATGAGGGTGTAACAGATTTATCTAGTATGGTATCTGATTTAAGTAGTATCGCTTCTAATCCTTATCAAAACTTAGCTGTATCTACTGCGGCTGCTGAGATGCAGATAGAAGAAGCTGATATAGCTTTAGCTAATACTCTAGACACTCTTAGAGCTACCGGAGCTAGTGCTGGTGGAGCAACTGCTCTAGCTAGAATGGCATTGGAAAGTAAAAAAGGCGTATCAGCTAGTATACAACAACAAGAGGCTGATAATCAAAAATTAAGAGCCAGCGGCGAAGAAAGACTTCAAAACGTTGAATTAAACGAAGCTAAAAGAGTTCAATCTGGATTAATGGGTGAAGCTCAAAGAATACAAGCTGTTGAGGCTGATGCTGAGTTATTCCAGTTTGGTCAAAAAGAAAAAAGACAAAAAGAGCAACTTAATAGAAAACAGTCTCAAATAACAGGAGCGGCAATGCAAGAAGGAGCGGCTGTTGAAGCTAAAGGAGCTGCTATAGGTGGTGGAGTTTCGGCTGTTGGTAATTTAGCTGGATCTTATATGGGTGCAAAAGGTTAATCAAAATATGGAAGCAAAACAAAATACTTTTACATCTGTAAATAAAGAAGCTAATAAGATATGGACAAGCGCTATAGGCGATTTAGGTCTAGATACTATTGAGTCTATAAATAAAAACAAAGCCTTTATGTCTGCTTCTCAAAAAGAAGCCGCTACAGTGCAACGTGACATATCTGCAAAGCTTTTTGACAATCAAGAAGAAGCTTTAAATAGTATGAAAAAAGGTGGTATTAGGAACCCATCTTTAGCTAAATTAGGTAATGACTTAATATGGGGAATATACTACGCTGATGCGGCTGTTTCTCAGGCTAAAACTAGACAAGAAAGAAATGACGCTAACATAGCTTTGTCTAAATTAAACAAATCCCTTCAAGAGCTTTATAAGATAATAGAGATAGGTAAAGATACTGATGCTATTTTCATGCAAGAATATTTTGGACTAGAAGGATCCAAAAATCCAGGTCAACCAGGTGGTATGGCTTTAGTTGGTAGAGATACTCCGCTATGGTGTAAGACGATGGCAATAAGAAGCGGTTTAGCTGGTGATAGTGCTAGTGAAGAATATATTGTTGGTGATAACAGCGAAATAAGATTAAGATACACTGGATCTATCTTAAATGGAGAGGCTGTAGATAAACCAGCTTTAACATGGTTAGCTTATGATCCTGGCATTATATTGGATTTAAAAAGTGAGAACATAAAAATGCTTCAAGCTCCAAGTGCTTTAAACGCTGATGGAGAACAAGTTGGTATTATAGACAGTAGCTTACAGTATAACGATGCTTACTTATTATTAGATCAAAAGTACATGGAAGTATCTAAAGACGGTAAAACTCAAACAGAGTTTATACCTGCTAACATGGCTAAAATAGTATACGACACAAAAGCTAGATCTGCAGCTAGAGCAAACGCTTTGTTAAATGACTATCAAGAAGCTAATAGAGTTTGGAGAAATAACTTTAACATGGAAGAAGATCTTAAATTTGCAGTAGCAGCTAACGGTAAAAATGTAGACGCAGGACAGCAAGCTGAGTTTCAAGAGCTTATGTTTGGTAGCTTAAAACCATTGTTACCTACGGTAGCAGTTGGTGCAACTACAGAGGTAGTTAAAGAAGTACAACCTGAGATGGTTGAAGAAGAAGCATTAACAGCAGATCAATTTAACTAGTATGTATACATATAAAGATAGAGAGTTAACTAAAGAGCAGGTAGATAAACTCGCTGCTGAAAAAGGCGTTGAAGTTAATGTTTTTTTAACTAACAACCCAGATATAAAAATACAAGAGGCGGTAGTAGAAACTACTGAACCAGAGGGAAAGACAACAGCCACAGAAACGGACACGTCTGTGGATGCGATCGAAGTGTCCGGTACGGAATCACAATCGGAAGATGGTTCTTTGGAATTAAAAGAAACTAAATATAAAACTCCTTTAACTTTAGAAGAAAAGAAATCTTTACAAAACAATCAGTTTTCTAAACAGATGTCTAAAGAAGATAACTTTACTAAAGAAAGACTTGAAGAGTTAACCAAACAAAAAGAAGATATAGTATCAGGCTATGATACTATAATAGAAAGAGAGTTAGGTGTAAATGAGGTTACTGATTTTTTTGGAGATCTATATAGGGCTGGAGAACAAGGTTTTGAACAAGCTAAAGCCGTTGATCCTAGTATAGATATATATAGAGCAGGAAAAGAGACTTCTGACGAGCAAATAATAAAATGGATTGAAACAAATAAAAGCATTGCAGATAAAAATAAAGAATCTGAAGAAATGCAAAGTTTTAATAAAATATATAAAGAAAATGGTGGTGGTTGGCTAGGGTTCGTAAAAGGAGTTGCTAAAAATCCTTCTACTTTATCTTCAATGTTAGTAAGTTCTATGACCACTCAATTAGGATCTTTACAGTCTGAAGAAGTTTTAGCTTCGGCAGCCGCGGGTGGAACCGCTGGGGCAGCTGGAGGATCTTTATTCGCCGGAATAGGCGCTATACCAGGTGGATTAGCTGGCGCTATGAGTGGCACTATGACAGCTATGGAAACTGGATTGACTTTTTCTGAACTATTAACCGAAGAAGTAGGTGAGGATATTGACGTTGACAAAGTTAGAAAAATTTTAGAAAATCCAAAAAAACTAGCTGAATTAAAAAACAAAGCATTAGGAAGAGGTATTGCTATAGGCGCTATTGAATTAGCTACGATGGGATTAGCTAAAGGTGTTGGAGGAAAAATAGCTAAAGCTGGGTTTAAAGGAGCTAAACCAACTGGAATCGCAGCTGCTGGGGCAGTTGAAGTCGTTGGCGGAGGAACAGGTGAAGTTGCTGGAAGATTTGTAGCTGACCAAGAAATGGATATTGCTGAAATAGGTTTTGAAGCTTTTGCTGGTTTAGGCAGTGCTCCTGTAACTATAGCTAGTCAATTAACAGATTTAGGCAGAAATGTAGATATAGCAAATTTAAACAAGTTTTTAAATGAAACTAACTATAAAGAAGTTACAGAAGCTTTTTTACCAGAAGTTGAAACTTCTGAAGCTCAAGTTAAAATGGCTCAAAGCAAAAACGCTGTTGATATAATAGATAAAAAGCTAAAACAAGAGGTTATTGACGGTGTTAAAACACCTGAAGAAGCAGATGCTGTTGCTTTAAACTTTAGAGAAACTCAAGGAGCTGTAAACCAAATAAAACCTTTAAAACTTTCTACAAAAGATCAGGCCACGGCTGTTCAGTTGATGAAAGAAAAGAAACAACTTAGCAACGAAATAAAACAAGTTGGTGAGGCTAATTTAACTATAGAGCAATCTAATAGAATTAAAGAAATAGATAATGATCTAAAAAATATTGGTTCTAAAGCTGTTACGCAGGAAGTTGAAAAAGTTAAAAAAGCTGCTGAAAGCATTAAAGACTTAGATGTTCAAGAATTTGCAAGCACAGAAGAAACAGAAGCTTTTTTAAATAAACAAAATCAAGATCCTAAAGCGTCTGGTCAACAAGGATTTATAATTCAAGATCCTAAAACAGGTAAGCAAACTATTGTAATAAATAGAGAAATAGCTGACAAAGAAATAGCCGTTGCCGCACCGTCTCACGAGTTTTTACATGCGTTATTATTTCAAACTGTCAAAGACAGTCCTGAAACGCAACTAGCGTTAGGTAATTCTTTAAAAGAATATATAAATAAAATAGACGTTGACAAGGTAGTTAAAGATAGTAATTTTGCTAAAAGATTAGAACAATATAAATCTGATCCTGAGGCTGTGCAAGCTGAAGAAGTTTTAACTTTATTTTCTGACGCTATTAGAACTGAAGATATTAAGTTTAATGAAACTGTTTTTACTAAAGTTGGTGATGTTATTCGTAAAGCCCTACAAGCTTTAGGTGTTAAAGTTAAGTTTAATAACGGTAAAGACGTTTATAACTTTATAAAAGACTATAATAAAAGTTTAGAATCTACTGGACTTACTAAGGCTCAAGTTAAAGCTGCAGAAGGAGTTACAGGTGAGTTAGTTGCTGACAAGGTTAAAACAGACGAGCAGATTATAAAAGAGTCTAGATCTGAAGAAGCATCCGCAAGAGTTCAAGAATTGTATGACACACAAGGTGAAGCTGCTGCGTTTGACATTATAGAGCAGTTCAAACCTATAACTAGTAAGATAGTAGAAAAAAGATCTGAAGCCCCAGGCTTTGACCGTCAGCTACTTACAGACGAAATAGAAACAGGTAAACGTGGTATATTAGATTTAATTAAAGAATACAAACCAGAATCTGGCGTTCCGTTAGCTGCTTATATAAATAAGTTTTTACCAGCTAGAGCCATTGAAGCGTCAAGAAGAATACTAGGTGAAGAGTTTACTGATGATATTACCGAAGCTAAAGGTGTTGCCGCTGAAGAGGTTAGCGTTGCTGAAAAACCTATAGACAAATCAACTACATCTAAACTAAGAAGAGTTCTTGGAATAAAACAAGGTGATGCTATATACGATTTAGCTAAAGAAGTTTCTGGCGAAATACTAAGCGGTGACTTACCTGGTAAAAAAGTTAAGACAGCTATAAATAAAGAAGCTAGAAAAAGTAAACTACGTAAAGCTGTATCTGATCTTATGGGCACAGAGAAAGCTATAGACGAACAGTTTCTTAATAAAAACATATTAGAAATACTAAAAGCTTTACCAGCGTCGGACTTAGTTAAACTAGAAAGAGAAGCTAAAGTAAAAGTATTAGCAGAACAAGGTCCTAGACTTAATGTTAAGGACGCTAGGGAAGCCGTTAACAGAGGTTTACTACCAAAAGATACTAACTTACAGTCTGGTCCTAAAGTGTCTTCTAAGCTACCCGTAACACTTGAACAAGCTAAGGAGTTTTTTACTCAAAAAAGAAAAGCTGGTTTAGTCAATGTTGTAACTGAAATGCTAGTTAAAGATGCTGCTCCTGAAGTTACTAAAGACAAGATGGAGCCAGCTAAAAGAGCTAAGGTATTGTCTGAAATAGACAGAGCACCAACGCTTAAGTTTAGTAAAATAAATGAGTTTATTGATTCTCAAGATTTTATAAAGACAAAGCTGGAATTAGCTGCTGAAAATAAGGTATGGAGATATATAGCTAAAGAATTAGGAGTAGACGTATTAAGCTCTAAAAAGCCTGAAGACGTAATAAAATACAGAAATTGGGTAAAAGCTAATGCTAGTAAATTTCCAAAAAGCTTTTTTACAACTGGAACATTTGCAAACGCAGGTACTAGCGCTGCAAAACGTAATTTTTATTTTACAAGCGCAGAAGACTTAAATACTTTTTTAGAAGGTGTTGAGTTCGCTAAAGAAGATGCTGATATAGCTGAAGCTGTAAATAGACAAACTTACGTAACTGGTGGCGCTGATGGTAAAATTAGTGATAAATTTAAAAAAGCTTTTAATACCAAGGAGTTCAAAGAGAAGCAGGCTTCAAAACTTAGAGGTCTTAAGAAGATATATAAAATATTTGAAACTATTATAGATGAAAATCCCAGTGACGCTAGCTTTGTTATAGCTATGCTTTCTTCTACTAGTCAAGGCATGGGTCATTTCGTTAGGACGTCAGCTCCTATAAAATTTTATTCTAAATATTTAGAAGGAGGTATAGTAGAAGAACACACTATGCCAGCTAGTTTAGTTGCTAAGTATTTGTTTACATCTGCAATAAACAAAACAATAGACAAAGATTTTAAAGATATTGAAAGAAATTACTTTCAAGGAGCATTAGGTAAGTTTGATGACAAAAAATTAAAAGGTAAAAAACCAAATGGCAAGCCTTATAATTACACGTCAATGACTCCAGAAGGTTGGAAAATAACAGATAATATATGGGCGCGTTATTTTAATATAAATGTAGCTGGAAATAAATTTGGCATAGATCCTAATAATATAGTTTTAGCTGATGGAAAAACTGTTTTTGAAACCTACGGCGTTAGTAATACCGGAGCTTTAGTATCTGATCAGTTTAACAGCAATCAACAAAAAGCTTCTGTAAGCAATAATAAAAATCTGCCTGCTGATTTAAGAGTTGAAGATCCTAAATCAATGCCATCTGTTTTATCAAAAACTAAAGTTGTAGATGAAAATAATGTAAAAGAAGAAATTAAATTTAGTAAAGCATTAGATCTTGATAAAGATTTTAATGATATAATAGAAAATAAAACCGGTATTGCATCTGATAAAACTTATGCTAGAGTTAAAGCTGAAGTTGCTGGAGCTAGTAAAGGTAAATTTAATTTCTTTATTCCGCCATCAGCTGAAGACTTTGTAGGTTTATTGTACTCTACTTTAGGTAAAGGATCTACAGGTGATGCTCAAATGGCTTGGTATAAAGCTCATTTGCTTAATCCGTTCGCGAGAGCAATGGAAAACCTAGCTAACGACAGAGCTAACATGATGCAAGACTTTAGAGCACTTAAAAAGTCTTTAAAGATCGTGCCTAAAAACTTACGTAAAAAAATAAAAGATAGTGACTTTACTCAAGAGCAAGCTGTTAGAGCTTATATTTGGGACAAGCAAGGTATGGAAATACCTGGATTATCTCAGAAAGATCAACAAGCTTTAGTTGAGTTTATTGAAGCTGATGTTAATTTAAAAAGTTTTGCTGGTGAATTAATAGCTATAAATAAAGGAGATGCTTACGCTGCTCCTGATGCTGGTTGGGTTGCTGGATCTATTGATACGGACTTTATAAAAGCCTTGAACACGACTAAAAGATCTAAGTATCTTGAAGTGTGGCAGCAAAATGCAGATCAAATATTCTCTGAAGCA
>Ga0208660_1000099_pt1 | contig 31589 bp, 26 predicted proteins | sample DEB08_DNA_13_FD_184527 | JGI IMG/M metagenome (GOLD analysis project Ga0208660, IMG submission 184527) | Aqueous microbial communities from the Delaware River and Bay under freshwater to marine salinity gradient to study organic matter... | ecosystem: Environmental > Aquatic > Marine > Coastal ... | reverse complement strand
AAGATCTCTTTATAGCGGAAAACCTTAGCTGTAGAGACTCCTGCTAAATCTGCTAACTGGGCATTGACCCTGTTTTTGTTACGACGATTTTGGCTTTCTTTATTTGTTTCATTTTCAAATAATTTTTAAGGTGTGTTCAGTTCTGAGCACACCTTAAACTTATTTTGAATTTGCTTTCCTGCTTTCTGGTTCTCCATAGCTATCTCCTCCAACTCTCCTGCTAATGCCATAGCCACCTTAATCCTATCGACGTCATTAAGATTTCTCTTCTCAAGCTGGTTTCTATAGATCCAGAGGTATCTTTTTCCTTAACAATGCAGTATTCCTATGCGTAATATATCTGTATGATTGAAACCCTTGAAGAAGAAACCTATTCCATTCTCGAGCTCCTACAGCAGGAAGACAGTAAAAAGACTCGTCCTAAAGCGACGAAGCTATTGCTCAAGATCTCTCAAGCCATAGACCTTGGGCACAGCAATCTTCAAAAGCACCTTGCCTTGAACAAAGCCTCTCCAAGAGCTTACTTGGAAGTTTACCATAGAATCATGCAGTCTGACCGTTTGTTTGAGCTAGAAGCGCTCTTAAAGGAGGCTCTTGGCGTAAGAGAAAAAACAAGGGAAAGGATAGAGGCTATTCAGCAAGCTAAGGGGCCGCGCTTCCCCATCCGGCTTCGTGGTGATCGCTACAAGCCACCACAGAAGAAAGCAGTTCCACAGCAATTAGACTTACTTCTTTAAGGGGGTGTTGCCCAAAGAATATTACCATCTTAGAACAGTTGTGGTTCTGATTATAAATACATATAAACCCCCATGAAGAAGATCGGTAGATGCCACTCAAGAGGGCAAGCTTTTCCACAAGCAAACCCTGTGTTTTTCATACTGACAAGCTTTCATCTATCCTTGGCCCAAGATATCCACGTCTTTATCTAACGTCGCCCTGAATTCAGGCCAACGGTGGCCCCTTGGTTATCAGCATGTTACCTAATTGTTTTGCCGACCAAAATTCGGATCAACAGATTCTTCTCGTTTTTTTTCCATTCATTCTAGACCCCTTCTCCCTTTTATATTTCTTGCTTAATGTCACAAACATCCCAGTCGGGAGTTTTGTTGTTTGAAAATAGTTGAATCTTGTTGCCAGATGTATAGAGCTTATCGATGATCTTTCTAAATTCTTCGATGCGATTTTCTCCAGCAAGGGCCTTGTCTAGCACAGATGATAGAGGAGTCTTCAAGTCTGGTAGGCACTCATACTTTGTAGACCCTACTAAGACCACTAGCTGGTTCTCTATGTTGTACATCCCCTTGTATTGCCGAGGGATCTCTAGTGTAAACATGCTCCTATAGCCAAAACCCCAAGAGTTCATAACCTTGAGTGTTGAGTAAAAATCATCCAAAGAAGTCCAAAGAAAGCACACAGCGTCTTTGTCTTTTTCTTTAAACTTTTCCATGGGAAAGGATTTTAGATCTTCAAAGCTAAGGTCGTGAAGCACGTCCCAGCCGTTAACGCAGTCTACCTCTTCAAAGAAGTCAGCATAAAAAACTCGATAGGTTTTGTCTGGAACATTTCCAATCAGACTTTCCATTTTGCTCTTTTTGATCTCACGGTATCCCTCATTAATGCTCTTCTTTTTCTCTCTCACCTCTTGCTTAAGCTTTTCCGTACCAAAATCTATGATCTTTGAGGCCTTGTGAAGGGTGTCATGAGAAACTCCGGTTTTTTCTGCGAGTTGTCTATTGACCTCGTTTTCTCTTTTATGATTCTTCTGTTCCCCAGAATTCTGGGGAACAGATTCATTGTCATTCTTACTTATCTCCGCTATGGGTTTACGCTTCTGCTGATTCTTCACCTCAATCTTAAGGTCGATCTCATAAGCAGCTTTGACATATTCTATTTTTTGGAAGACTGAGATGTTTCTCCTGGCACATTGATTTTTGTAGATGAAGGATTTTACTGCGTCCTGGCAGCTAAACGCATACTCTACTTGTGGAAATTTCAAGCTATGATTGCAGCATATTTTGTATCGATGGTGACCATCCACAAGATATCCATTCCATGTAATCAGAGGTGTTAAAACTCCGCGCTCAAGAATGTTTTCCTCAAGCATTTTGTACTCATCTTTTTCCAGGGGAATAATGAGCTTTTCGAACTCTTCAGAAAACCTCAAAAAAGGAATGGTTTTGGATTTTATCGAACTTGTTTGAAAGATTTGCTCAAGCTCTGGCGTCTCAAGGGTCTCGTTTAGTGTTGCTTGCATTGTCCATGCTCCTTATTGTGTTGTTTTCTTTCCTCTAAATTTGGTGTTGAAGATATGTTAATTTATGTAGCGTGATCTGTTAATGAAAAAGCAACTCAACAAAAAATATTGAGCCTGCTATGATCAGCGGTCTATGTCAAATCACCACAAAGCAAAATTCACCCTTAGCGACGCTTCAAACTTAGATAGCCTGGATATTCCTGGTCTTATCGCAAAGCGGAAAGAAAAGAAATACCTGAATGGTAGCAAAGGCCGTGAGCCGAAGAGTTCTGATGCCGAGAATGCAGCAACAAAGCAATCTGGCAATGACCGATAAGCAAATGCTGGAGCTTTTAGAGGCCCTTCGCCTTAAAGAGTCACCAGATCAGCTCTGTTTTGACCTGTTTGCTGGAAATTGGCCGTTATCTGACGATGACTGCGGACAATGGCTTCTTTTTGGCTAAAATTCGTCCTGCGTTTTTTCCTGAGCAAGGCCTATATAGCCCTCACCTATAGATATCTCAACACAAGTGAAATATGAGCGTTTAGGTCTCTAGAGAGCATGATTGTTTCTTTTTTTCATAGGAATATGCTTAAATATCCTCAAAAACAGCTATGGAAGTTGAATGACTGAACTAATCGGAGCAAAAGAAGCCGCGTCTATTTTGAAGTGTGCTAAATCTACATTATACGACTACATCAGGACAGGCAGGCTGATCCCATCTCAAAACAGCACTGACAGGATGCTTTTTGACAAAGAAAAGATCACAAGCTTCATTAAGCCCTCAAGCAAACCGCGGGTCCGAAAAAACTTCAACCAGCAATCTAACTCTGGTATTGAGAAATCAGCAATAGCACATATCGTTGAAAAGTGGCGTGTCAATTCTAGTGATAGCGCCTCTGCAGACGTTCAGATCGGGATCTACACCGAAAAGATCCATCAGCTAGAGATTGAGATGAAGCGCATTTCAACGGCTAATCCTGACTTCATAAATATGCGGTATACATTGCTCAAGCATGTTGGCGAAATAAGGCGACTGCTGAGGTATCTTGAAAGCTCAGACTATAGCCGCTATCGCAGAGCAATAGATCTGATCAGGGAAGGAATCTCATAGTGAAGATTCGAGTAACAGGCTTTCCAGCGATCACCACTAAGGAAGAGATTCGTAGGGTCTTTAGTGAGTTTGGAGATATTGCAACTGTCGAGATGGTGTGTGGTAAGAGCATTGCATATGTCACGATGTCCTACGATTATCAAGTGCTTAAAGCTATTCTGTCTCTAGATGGCACTAAGATCTTGGGGAGAATGATTATCGTTGAGGGGTGTTTTTCATGAGCAGCACAAAACCGCACTTGTGTGTTGATGGTCTTTATTTTAAAGAGACTACGCAATCTGCTCTATAAGAAACAAGAGTTCTTGCTTCTCAACATGCCACTGCTGACAAAACTTGTGAAGAAGGCTATAGACCTCTCCTCGCATTAAGCCTTTAGAAAATACAGGATTCCTAAAGTCATCAAAAATCCTTTTCGTCAGAGAATCTATTTTCATATCACCATCGATATTCCGAACATTGTCCATGATACATAAAACAGGAGAAATATCTTTTCCAGTCTTCTTTAAAAACAGGGACAGAGCGTTGAGTCTATCAGTGAAAATCCTAGAGTGCACCTCAATATTTCCGAGAGAAAATCTTTCGCTGTCTTTATACAGATGATTGAAAAATTTGTTTATTGCATCCACACAGAAATACCGGCAGCTAAAAAGCCCCTTCCCAGTGCTAGGGACGACAACCTCATAGTTTTGAGTGATAATAAAATGCTCACTCTTAGAAGCAATGATCTCTTGCTCAATAGCCTTTATCGAGAGTTTTTCCTTTTTACCCATACTTCCTCAAGAGCCTGCTGATCCATAAAATATCCCACGCAGCTCCTCTTCTGGAAGGTCTATGAGCTCCCTGATAATTGGGAAGGCCATGTTTTTTCCTGCGAGCTTTGCCGCGATCTCTTTTAAAAGCTTTTCTCTCTCAAGACGCTTCTCCTGCTTTAGAATCGCGATCTCCTGCCTCAGCAGTGTAAGCTCAAGGCTTTCAAAGTTTGTCTTGTTAAGTCCGTTTTTAATAGTCATGCCAAGCCTCTTCAAACTTCACTTATCTGCAGCCTACGAACGTCATCCCAACTAATTGCCACATTGGTGCAGGGATTCTTTCCGCTTTCAACATAGATTTTACAAAGGGTATCATAGTCAAAGATATTTTGATTGTGCCGAACGGGATGTAGGGTGTCATCACTTAAGATCTCGCACTGAATCGGACCATTGACATGCGAAGGATCAGATTGAATATTTTCATATGCTGGTATGGCCTTACGCCGTGTATGCCGAGTCCAAGGATCCCAGGAAGCTAAGAACTCATTGACTCTTTCCTCGGTGCACTCTGCAAGAACTCTCTGTCCAACCGCAAAAATATGTTGATCTGAAGCGGCAGCACATCCCCTGAAAAGCATGTTTTGTGTAGACAAAGGAAGCCCAAGCCTTTGCGTAAGCCCAATCTGAAAGGCAAGTTGCACCTCGACTTCGTCTACCCACTGAAGTCCCGCCATGTGTAGTCTTGCGTATCTTCGAACTGCTTCTAGCTTATAGAGCGACAGCCCAAGGTCTTTTAACTTTTGCTCAGCTCCCAAGGAAGGGCTGTCTTTCTCTGCGTTATGGATTTTCTCAAGAAGCTCCACATCATCTAATGTAGCAATAACTCTTTCATCACAAGACACTAGCCCCCCATGAATAAGGTCTAATGCTTTAGATTTGGTATCCTCATCTTCAGCTAGAAAAGAGATCATTTTCAGGATACGCTGTCCAAGAGGTTCTCTAGTTTGGACGTTTTTATATTCAGCCGTATTGGCAAGTCTTCCTAGGAACTGCGCCATGTTCTCTGAGGCATCTACATCAAGATCTAGCCTTGCTAGGGGGCGTCCTGCTATGTTCACCCAAAACTGAAGGGCACGGTCAAGACCATTAAAGGATCTTTCATCAACAACAGCAGCCCTCCTTCCAAAATGAAATTGCATGTCTCGAGCTGGGGTATTCCTAAGCCTATCTATGATTGTATCTGAGAGACCAGTTCCGGTTAGGTTTATGTTTCTAGTGAATCCTCTTTCACCCCTAATCATAGTAATCCAGTTTGGCAACGTAGTAAGACTTCTGCAGCCTTCAAGATTCAGATTACCCCCAACATGAAGTCCCTCAGGCGAGGTAAGGCTTTCTGTAAGACTTTCGCAAACTTGATGATCCCGATAGCCATCAACATAAAACAGTGCATAATATAATACTCTACTTAAGGTAGGAGCCAGAGAGTCTGGAAGAGAGGTAAGGCTTATGCAGTCTTTAAGATTCAGATCTCTGGCAACATGAAGTCCCGCGGGTAACGAGGCTAGGTTTGTGCACCCTTCAAGATTGAGATTTCCATCAACATGAAGCCCCTCCGGCAATGCTCGCAATGCTCGATTTGAATCTCTAATGTCTAAATCTCCCAACACGTGGATCTTACAATTAGGGAAATTACCAGAAATCAAATACCTCTTAAAATCGACAGCCGAGAGAATTAATTTCTCACCAACATGAAGACCAGCAGGTAAAGAGTTAAGACTCCCACAACCTCTAAGATCCAGATCGCCACTGATCGTGAGATCTTCAGGCAATGAGGTGAGCCTATTGGAACCACTAAGATTTAAATAAAAAATGCTCCAACCTTCAGGTAACGGGGCTAAACGAATTAGATCACCAGAATCAATTTCAATAAAATTTAGTTCTGATAATGAAACCAGACCTGTGCGACCTTTAAGATATAAATCACCACCAATCGGGGTTCTAAGCTTTAAATATCCACCAACATTGAGTCCTTCGGGTAAATAAGTAAGACGTGTACAGTTACTGATATATAGATCACCACCAATATGAAGACCCTCGGGCAACGAGGTAAGGCTTGTGCAATCTCTAATATCTAGACTTCCAACACTAAGCCCCTCAGGCAAAGAGGTAAGCCTTGTGCAGCCCTTAAGATTCAGATTTCCACTGATCGTAACCCCTTCAGGCAATGAGGCAAGGTTTGTACGGCCACTAAGATTTAGGTCTCCTTCAACATGCAGTTTCTGAAGCAGTCTTCTTGAATTCCTAAGGAGGGGATTTCTTCTGATTCTCCCAAATCGATGTGAAAGAGAAAAAATCTCGATATCTGAAAGATCTAAATCCCCCAACACGTGGATCTCACAATTAGGAAGATTACCAGAAAGCCAATACCACTGCCGTTTAAACTTATCAGGAGATAGAATTAATTTCCCCTCAACCTGTAAACCAGGTGGGAGGTCTTGATTCGAACCTCTGATATCCAAATCTCCTGAAACCCGAACAGGTCTATCTGCAAGTTTTCCTGAGAGCCAAAGCCTTTTGAAGACTTCTGCGGATATGGTTTTCTTTATCGCATAGTCTAGAAGACAATCCGTTGCAAGACATCCAAAAGATATCATAGCGGTTTTAGCCAGAGGCCTCTCAAACTTAACCCAGCCAACAACTAGTATTGTCAACACAAAAATATAATGAGCCTTAAGAGATTCCCTTTCGTTTGAAGATACCCAATTTGAATTTTCAATAGTAAGACCAGAAATCGCAACCTGTCCAACTCCGGCAATAGCAAAGGCCCGTATCTGAACCTTTAGATCACACCCCTTGATTTTGTAATATTTTTTCCCAACATAGCAAAACAAAGATCCTGCTAGAAAAAGAGAAAGGCCAGTTTTAAGTGAGACGTTATTTGAGCTTGGCTCTATCATGCTTATCCTAAAGATATCTTATTTGATAGGGCAATATACACAAGAAAAAGTTATAGGACAAACCTTGAACCCCGACTCTTTTCCAAACGGGCAGCTAGCTTTTAGGCTCAGCCTCTGAAAATAGCGAGAGCTGCTTGATAGGATTAGCGGCTTCCTTCCTCTGGCTTTTATAGTATCTCCTAGAGGCTCTATCCGCAGACTCAGGACGTTGTTTGATCTTATCGAGGTCAACACCAAAGGTCTCCACAAATCGATCAAAAGCAAGGTGATTAGCGATCTGATTTTTGTACGCCCAGTTCATTAGCATATTATAGACCTCGCCATCGCAGCCACAGATCGTTCTATCGGGGTAATCGAGGATGTAATCTTTCTGCTGCTTCGTTCTCAAAGAGACGGTGAATGTCTCGTCGAGGTCAAGCCCCTTGAGGACTTCTTTCATCTTCTCGCGAATATCTTTCTTGAGCTGCTTAGCCTTGTCTTTCTCTAAGATACTCTCAGGATCGGTGCTTACTTCTTGTTCGTCCAAGTTATCTCCTTGATAAAGGATTATTTATAGCAGGTCTCCTAAAAAAGAGAAAAGCCCCACCGAAGCAGGGTTAAAGGAATTAAATATGAAACTCTAGAAATATAGCATCAATCCCAGACTCTTGCAACAGCCCCGAGTGAGTCCTTCAGAGCCTTTAGGAATGCAGCTTCCAGCCCATCACAACTTGATGGCAGCACAAAATCATGCTTGCATGAAGGCTCATAAAGCTCTCCATTGATGACAAGTTTTGGAGAAATTGTTATCTTGCAGGAGCCTGTGAGGGTATTTGAAGAAAGATCCCAGGCTAAAGACCAGGGCAAATTAGACTCAAAATGGATCGTGAGATCGAGTTTAGGGTCTTGAAAAAGCTTATTTAGGCCCAGAATTGTGGTGGTTTGAGAAATATTTTCAGAAAATTGCCGTATGGCATATGCTTGATTTAGCATGACCTTTCTCCTATGGTGAGAGGGTTGTGTTAGCCCTTGGTTTGGAGCTCGAATCCAAAACAGGGGCGTTTTTTTTGTGTATTTTTATGGTATGAAAAATTACATTTGGAAATCAACAAGTAATTTATGGTTTTCAATGAAACTTGAAGAGTATCTAAGATTCAATAACATCAAACAGCACGTTTTTGCAAAGATGCTGGGTGTTTCACAACCACATATCAATCTTGTCCTTCAAGGGAAAAGAAACCCTTCTGTATCCCTAGCCAAAAAAATAGAAAACATCACAGAAGGAAGGGTTAGCGCTTTTGAAATATTGGGAATTAACATGCCCGAAAAGATTTTAAAAATTACTGAGACATACGTTGACCCAAGAAAAAGTATCAATAGAAAGAATGTACAATGAATTTAATGAAAAAAGATAGAAGAGGCTGAATTGTTTTTGCGGACGATCCCAGCCCCTCCAGATCCGATTCCCCTAGATGAACGAAACTCATACCGAGTCTTCAATAAGACTCTCAATCAAACAGAGAGACTTTCGTATCTAGAGTGCCCTCAAAAGAGGCCCGAACAGCCATCTATAAGGAGGAACGCTCTCAATGCTAGCACCCATTAATGAAAAAACGCCATCATTAAAAGCTATTTCCATAGATAGCATTAAAGATATCGAAAGTCAATCCCACGAATATTCCCTCATCAAACAGGGTGATTCTGTTGATCAACCCACTAATCGAGGCATCGGCTTAGAGCAACTTTTCGTACCGTTGGACTTCATACCCGAGCAAAGTATTTATCTTCGAGCTCTTTCTGGCAAGACTGCACCTCCTCCCCAAAAGTCCCGCAGAACGAGTCGTCAGCAATCCAAGAAACCTTGGCGAGCTAAAAAGCTGCCAATTGGTTGGAAGTATCTAGCCCAGCAGCCTGGGTGGGCGTTGCTTTCAGAGGATGAGCAAATGCAGCTAATGCTTGGCTGGCCTAACCGTCACTTTTGTCTGTCTTACCAAGAGATTGCCGAATGCTTGGGAAAATCTATTTATGCAGCAATGAGAAAAATTAAGAAGTGGGAAAGACAGGAGCAACTCAAAAAGAAAAAGAACTACCTTGAAAGGCGTGGCAAGGTCACAGGTATTCACAGGCGCAATCACTATGTGTTCACCGAAAAAAGGAAAAAAGAACTCGAAGTCATAGTAAAAAAACTATTTGAAGGTTCTGAGAAAACCGCACCACGAAAAGACTCTTCTATCGAAGAGAACTATTGCCAAGCCAATCGGGATGCCTCTGCTGACGAGAAACTATTTGAAAATAAGGAAACTATTGAATTTTCTGAGGACAAAGACTACCATAAATTTCTTGAAGCCAAGCTAGACCAACTCTTAGCTGAAGAAGAGCTCAAACCAGAAATAACAACGATTTTTGGCATGTCAGGCTTTGAGTCGCATCTCTCGACGCTACCAAGTTGGCTCAAGAAAGAGATTAACTCACGGCCTATAAAAGAGCTTGTGGCTAACCTAAAGTGGCATGAGAAAAAGAGGAAAAAGGGTTATCGAATAAAAGACTTCTGGGCGAGTTTTGTGTGGAGGATGAAGCTTGGAAAAGATCCAATTTCTTGGATGAAAAAGCGAGCTAACGAGTACCAGGCAGCTATTTCGGGTTTGAAGCCCAATGGAACGGAAACGTACGCTAAGGAAAACAATGTATTGGTTGGGATCGATTCTCGGGCTGTCGTCGAGCAAATCATCGAACTGCAGAAGAAAACGGGGATGCTCGCAAGCAAAAGAGATCTTCACGGCCTGCTTTGCCATGGAGCTTCACACCTAAAATCCTTTCTCAAGGTGGTGCTCTTTAAGTCGAAGCGAACTCCTCTTCGAAACTGGATTGGCTACACCCATTTCCTAGCTAAAAAATCTCTAGTTGAGCTGAGCAATATGTACAAATCCGAAGAGCAGATTCAGGCAAAACATGAGGCTGAAGAAGATCTTCTGCGAGGAGTTAAGAACCAAAGAATAGCGAGCGATTGGGATAAGCTGCTTGGAGACCTTGAGGATGAAGACAGAGCCTTGTCAACCGGAACAGGCGGGGAGATTTGGGATTAACCAATTCATTATCGATATCGACTCCACTCAGAAAGAGTTTCTAAGAGTTTTTCTTTAGCTGCCTTTATTTTTATGAAGATTTGTGGGTCTCCTCCCTTATCTGGGTGGTGCTGAAGAGAAAGTCCACGGAAAGCTTGTTCAATATCATGTTCTGTTGGTTGGTCTGTTGGAGCAAAACCAAGAATCTCTAAGTTTTCTTGACTCTCAGCGCTAGCAAATGGGCTTTCATCTGCAAAGAAAGGTGTAAAAAAGACAGAAGGATCAAATTGATCTTCAACACTTAGGTTTATATCAGGGTTTCCTTCGTAAGCTGCTCGAAGTCTTTCGACATCATCTTGAGAAATTCTTGTTCCACATAGCGAAATTATGCGTCGTGTGTAATTCATATGTTGAAGACGGGCTGGCTTCGCGCCAAGATGAGTAATCCAGGATGGTAGATAACGTAGGCTAGATCCTCCCATTAAAAGGTCGCCTTCAAATTTAAAATCCTCAGGTAGTCTTTCTATTTTCGAGGAAGAAAGACACACATCTCCACCAACATATGATCCATTGCCGAGTTTAGTTAAGGACTTCCCAAAGTCTTTTAAGTTCCCACCAACATGTAAATTGTCAGGCAGTTCTGTGAGTTCACAATCCAGTTCGAGTTTCCCTTCAATCCTTAGACCATTTGGTAGCGTTTGGATTCCAGTGTTTTTACCTATATCCATTCCCTCTTTTCCCAAGACTAGGCCTTCTGGAAGAGCTGTTAAAAGGGGACAATCACGAATAATAAGGCCACCCAACCTTCTCAAGTCTTCAGGGAACTCTGTTATATTTTGATTCTTTAATGAGAGGTTTCCTGCAGCTTGTAATCCCTTAGGAAGGACATGTATATTGCTATTCGAGAGAACTAATCTTCCACCAACTTGCAATCCTTCTGGCAGCTCTGTTATTCCTGAGCACCCCCTTAAATCTAGACCTCCAATATAAGGACGTATCGGGATAGATGTTATTTTTACGCAGTCCTTAAGAGATATTTCTCCATGGACCTCTATCGCTGCTGGGATTTCTTCTAGATTCGAGCACCCCTCAAGAAGTAAATCATGACTAACCTGTAAATCTTCAGGGATAGAAGTTAAGCCCGTACATCCTATGAGACTCAAGTTCCCCTCAATATGCAGCCCTCTTGGAAGTGATGTTAGGCTTGTACAACCCTCAAGATCTAAGCCCCCCTTACGGTAATCACCACCAAGTATATAATAGCCACCCCTTCCAACTCCTCCAATCTGCAGCTCTACTGGTAATGAATTTAAGTTTTTACACCCCCTAAGATTTAAATTCTCACCAACACGTATCTCCCCAGGAAATGCGGTAAGGCTTGGACAGTCTTCAAGAATTAAATTACCCGCAACATGCAGATCCAGAGGCAGTGATCTCAAGCTCGTGCACCCCTTAAGGTTTAAATCCCCGCCAACACGTATCCCTGCGGGTAATTCGGTAAGGCTAGTGCAGTCTTCAAGAATCAAATCCCCCTCAATATGTAGCCCTGGGATCAAGGAGGTAAGGCTTGTGCATCCTTCAAGATTGAGGTCACTTTTCTTGCTCACCAAGATGTTATCTCTATTCCAATATTCTCTTGCAGTCGGTGATGTTGTTAATTCCAACACTCTAGGAAGATGGGTAATGCTTGTACAATTTTTAAAATTTATATCTCCTCTCACGCAAAGACTTCTAGGCAAAGATCTGATGTTTGTGCATCCCTCTAAATCTAATCCTCCTTTATCAACATATAAATTTTTAGGTAAAAATATATTGTCTGTGGAATTCTGAATACAGACCTTTTGATCTAAAAAAATGGGTCTATTTGGGAAGTTATTAGTAACGATCTTTCGTTCAAAGTCCTCTTTTTTCATTCTTAGTGGACGTCTGCGACTTAATAAGCAATCTATCCCAAGACATCCTCCAGCAATGATCGATGTGCTCAGAATAAGTCTTTTAAAGCGGGACTTCCTTGCTACGAGACCCGCTAAAACAATAGGGGTAATCACCTTAAAAAAGTGGTTTTTAATCCAAGATTTTAAGGTTGGATCGGCTTGAAAGACTTCATGGTAGATCTCTTTATTTTCATTCAGATCGGTTTCTTCTGAATTATATTCTTTGCATCTATGGAGCGCTGCCTGAATAGCCGTTGCGATTGTAATTGCCCTGAGTTGAACGAAGTTTGAGGCTGCGTCTAGCTTCATATATTTACCGATGCCGAAGAAGAGTAAGCTTGATGCAAAAAAGGACATACTAGTCCTAAATGACGAGTAGTTTAAAATGGAGTTGTATCTAAAATTATCCATGTTTTTTTGCTTTTCCTCTTATCTTACTGTGGTATTTAGGCTGCACTTAGACCAATGGTTATGCCCATTATATGAAATGATATGCGTGGACTCGCTAGATTCAGGGTTATAAAAAAGCTGAACCCAAGCTTTGGAGCGCTCATTATAAACAAGAATATTTAATTCATTGACCATTGCAATGAGTTCTGCATGTTCTAACCCTAGCCATCGATCCTCTCCTGTGGTGTTTTGTAAACTTTCAGAGAGCTGAACAATATTTCTAGGCTCCTGAAGAACCACATTACCTCTCTCAAAACTTCGGAGTTCTATGCAAGTTGTTCTCTGAGGTCCTGAACTAATTCGGCTCTCAAGTTTAAATATTTGTTCGCTTAGGGATATTCTGTATTTAGAAGCCTGTGGAGAATATAAATACCCATAATCATCGGTTTCTGTTGCAAGAAGCGCATGAATCAAACAGTCCCCATCTCCCACTGTATTATAAATTCTTGGCGCGGATAATGGCGTTTGAAATGGGTTTGTATTTGAGCTACTACTCGATGGGGAGGGATCAGGAACGGGTGGTTTGGGTGGTGTTTTTTGTGTTGAGCTGCCCTGTTGTGTCGGATTGGGTTTTGAAGGTTGTTTTTTGACATAAGGGTCATATTTAGAAAAAGCAGCTCTACCCTCAAAAATCTTTCCTAAAACATTTCCACTATCTTCAAACCTTTCCTTGCTTGCAATCTTATCAATGAGTTCAAGATTGTTAAGGAGCTCCTCAAGACGGAGTCTCTCTTCCGATTTAAAAGGATGCGCCCTCTGCAAGCTTTCAAGCATGACATCGAGATCCCAATATTTCCAGGAGATATCTGACTCTGCATTGGCAATCGCATCAGGGTCTAAAAGCCTAACTCTGGCAAGAGTTTCTGGATCTATAGTGATATTAAGGAGAGATTTTAAGACAAGGAAGTCTTCCTTCGCCTTTTTGTAGAGATCGGTTTCTTTTGCTTTAGCTCTAGCGGCCTTAAGGAGGGTGAGGTATTCCTTATTGGCAAGGAAAAATCCCTCTTGCTGATTTTGCCGAATCATTGTTGGATTTTGTCCATATTTAACCAAAGCAGATCCAATCCCCGTCAAAGCATAATCGACTCTTTCTAAAGTCTTTTTATCCTCACGCTCCACTGCTAGCTTGCTATAGACGCTTGCAAAGGGCTGATCACAAGGAATAGGAACGACTGTGTTGAGTCCAGTAGAGATAATCCTAAAGCTCCCCTCTCCTGGAATATGCAAGCCTTCGGCATACATCGCTTGAATAAGAAACATGCTCTCAAATAAAGGCTCCTTCGTTGTTTCTTCTATAGAACGTTCTCTATCTCGAAAGGAATCGACCACTTCTTTTCCAAATTGTGCAACGACAAATTTCATGTATTCTTTTCCGTTACTTCGATAGTCAATCGCAAGCTCATAACAATCGGTTATTTCATTTACGACAAAGCTATAACAACGAGAGATTTTTAGACCTGCGCGCCTTATTCCTCTGGGGGCTATATTTTCTTCTATGTATTTTAGGAGGCTATTAGGGAATGCAAGAACACATTGATCGGGGTCTTTTGAGGCTAACAAGGTGCAGTTTTGAAAAGATTCATCCTTAATAAACCTGTTTGGTGAGTCTGTATCGCGTTCATATACCCCTCTAGTCTTCTTGGAAAGAAATTCTCTATAATGAGTAAACAACTTAGTGAGAGCCTCATCATGCTTGTCCGAAGAAGGTATAGAAAGAAGTTTGTCATCGATGTATCTATCTGTGGTTACATCTAATGGCTCACACCGAGAAAAATGCTTTCCTTTATGCTGGATAACGATAGTTTCTCCCGGTAGATCGTTGTTAAATGGCTTAGGAGACGCGGGCATTTGCAGCTCACCATTAATCACTTGAACCTTTTTATCAAAGAGATAGGCTGCAAGTTCGATCTCTAGAGTGTTGAACCAAAAATCTGGATCCTCAATCGTTTCAACATAGTGAGTAAAAACCTCGGGATTATTTACATACATGTCTTGACTCTCTAAGTTCTCAACAAGCCTCCCTCTAATATCAGAAATTTCTTGCTGAGCACTTCTACTTAATAAGCTAACAAGTCCATCCCGATCTAAGTTAACGACTTCAGAAATGAGATCTGGCTCTTTAGCAAGCCTTTCCCTCACTACTTCCCTATCTGCGCCCAGTTGTGTTTGTGGAGCTAATTCAAAAACTCTTTCCAAAAACTCTCCATTCCCAAAAAGATCAATATCGAACTCTCCAGCCTCTTCCTTCTTTAAGTAATCTTTCCACTGCCGAATCCACGCATCTTTTTCTTCTCTTATAAGAGCATCTTCTGATGCTTTAAGGGTCTTCCAACGTTTAAAAATTTGTCTATGTGGTGAGGTTTGAATCTGTATTCTAGTTTCTTCTTTTCCTCTTTCGATATCATGAAGTTTTCCTTGGGATTGCGCACTTAATAAGGCGGTAGCTTCAGGTCGAGCTAAGGAAATGACACTTAAAATATATTCGTAGTTCTCTTCTATTTTTTCACTTATCAGGGAGTCATCAAAACCGGTAGCTCTTAGACTATCAAGCTGAGCGATACTCTTTTGATCATTCTCTTCCAACAAAGTGATAAACCTGGGTCTATCTAACTTGACAACCTCTAAAACACAATCAGAGTCAACTTTTATCTTGTCTATGATTGCTTCTTCGTTAAGTCCTTTGAAGATTTCTACTTGAGGCGCTAACTCTAAAACCCCTTTTTTGAATCCTTCATTTTCTGAAAAAGAAAAACACCAAATTAGATCCTCTCTACTGGCAAGGCTTCTCATCTCTTTTTTTCGAGAGAGTTCAAAAACCTTTTCCTTTAGGGCTCTATTTTCTTTGAGGCCTGCAGTCCACACTTTTGCCTTTTCAATATCAAAGTGTTTGAGCATTTCGATCTCTTTTTCAATGCCGAAGAAAAGCATTTTTGAAGACTCATCTGATCCTTTCAATGCCCTTTCTAGATGATCTTTAAGGATAGCTTCCAAGAGTCCTCTTTCCTTTTTAGGAAGAAGCACTCGAAATTCATCTGGAATAAATCTTTGAGCAACTCTTGTTCCACTCTTAAATCGGGCATAAGCATTTAAAAAATCAGCACTTTCATCCATCCACTTTATAGCTGCTAGCCTGGAAACCATTTCTCCAAGTTTTACTTTAAATGTTTTGGGGTGCCATCTATAGGGTTCATCCTTATCCCAAAGAATCTTTGTAGATAGATCTCTTGGTATGTTAAGACTAAAACCCCGTGTATGAAGCTCGTTGTATAGATAGTGATGGACACCTTGAAGAGATTTTTCGATCTCTTTTTTCAAGGTGAGAATTCCGTCTTCAATATAAAAATCATTAAATGGATGATCGCGACCTGGACCGGTGAGTTTACCTTTGATATGATCAAGTGTATCTTCAACGATATTGGCATCTTGAACGATTTCTCGAGTTAGAGCTGCCAATTCTTCAGTGGGCTGCGTATCACCTATTCTTATAAAAGATGTCCCTCTAGGAGTTGGACCCATGTGACCCGTCTGCTGAGAGGGCAAAGACAATATATTATCGACTTCTTTTTGAAGGAGATCTCTTACTCGCTTTAACTCAGTTTTGCGGGCCACTCTTTGCTCTAGTGTAATAGTCCTACCAGTGAACTTCTTCACTCTCTCTTCTATGTTATCTCGATTCTCTGTGGTTAATTTCGCGACAAGAGCCTGTCTCGGATTCCTTTTTTTATATTCACCATCTACCTTTACTCCAAGCAATGCATGCAAAGCGCAAGCCCCGTCTGAAGAGGTTTTTACTTTCTTATAAAACCGATTTCCAAACTCAACCATTTCCATGTTAGGATTGCTCGGTAAGGCCCCTTCCTCTTTTTTCTCTGAAGAAACATCAAACTCTTGCCTTTGTAGGCTTTTCAAACCCTCTTGATTAAAGGCATCTGAAAGAGCAACAAAGGTTCTACCAGTCAAACCGTTTGCAGTCTGTTCCTCGGCAGTAAGGATGATAGAAAAAGAGAAAAGTTCATTGAATTTTTTTGCACTAAGCTCTTCAGTAAGGGTTTTGTTCGTTTCCCCACTCTCGCCCTTAATTTGAAATGCTGCCTGAGCATGTACTGGATTTTTACATTGGTCGGGCATTAAAGAGTGCACGATATGATTACGAGCAGCCATAACCGGGTTGAGTGTGGTCATCTGTACTGTCTTCTCAGCAACTGCCCAAAATGGATGGATTTTCAAGCTTTGAGAAAAGTCGGTGGGAAGAGACTCTAGGTCCATTTTGCTCCATCTAGCAAGTGCCTCTGCTTCGGTCTCAAAATTGCAGAAGTTAATCTGCCTTTTCTTAAGGTCTATGCTGTAAGCCAGCTCGATAAAATTCCCACGTATTCCTTGTCTTTCTTCAGAAGTTATCCTTTGGAACTGTTTGTCTTCCCATATCGAAAGAAGAGTTTTTTCAATAAATTTCCGAGTGTCTAGATCTTCAGTTAACCTGCTAAGAGCATATGTACGTTCCATTAACAAGGCTTTGTCTAGAGTGTTTTTGCCTAAATAGCAATAGGTTGTAAGGGTTCTTCCTAAAGTCGCTCCTCTTCTTGCGTCATAAACATGACGGTACGTCCTTTCATTGACCAATGAGCTGACCTTGAAAGCTACACTGAGCACCGCTGTTTCACGCTTTAAAAACCCAGACTTAAGGCCTTCCAAATAAGAAAACGGCTTATTAGGAGATGTGGCAATTGGCCTTCTAACATCGAGCGTATTGTCATATTCATATCTCTCCATCTCTCCTCGAAAATGTTCGATAAGAGCAGTTTGGCTTGCTTTGTACTTTTCACATGCCGAAACAAGAGTTTCTTCACTAAAAAGCATTTCAAGAGCTTTTCCTTGAGTGGTGAGCTGTGTAGAAAGTTTAAGAATCCCACCTTTTACATGATTATAATCTTCATCTTTCACTTCTTTTGTAGGCCCTTCAGACAATAATTTCGCTGAGAAGAGTGAAAAAATGTGTGTGCACTGCTCATATGAAAAAAGTTCGGAACGCCTTCGACCTGTCCACAAATATAAGACATCAAAAATCCTGTTGCATGCTGTGGAAAGCGCTCTACTGGAAACATGCGACTTATTTTTCTTCCCTCCTCTAGCCACAACCCATTCTCTGCACGATCTATCATAGCAAAGGACCTTATTTCAATAGTGCTGAGTATATCAGAGCTTTCTTTTTGATTTAAACCTCCTCTAAAACCTGAAAAATAACCATGATAAACTTCCGATCTACTTGCAAGTACCCTTGTGCGAACATCTCTAAACTCCTTTTTCACAGTTTCCTCAACAAGCCCGCTTTTTACACGATCAGCTTCTTCAGTGACCGTCTGCTTTAAGTTGGTTTCTACTAACTCAAGATGTTCTCTAGCTTCCGAAAAACCTTTACGGAGATCCTCACTAATTCTTTCAAGCTTAGAGTTGACAAAGTCGAAATGCGCATTCATGTTCGTCTGAAGTTTCGCTAATTCATCTAAATAAGGATTAGGAGGATATGGTTCTGCCTTCCAAATTGAGTACAATTCACTACCAATGACCAAGCACTGGCACAGTGGGTTCAAAAATATCATCGCTGTTTTGACCTGTTTATCGAGGCCTTCTATACCATTAAAGACTTTTATAATAGCTTCAGCTTGTTTGGCGGCCTGCTTGACGGGTTCATCGCCTGATTGAGCCTCTGCAATAATTGTTGCTTCATCGCTGGCTTTTTTTGAATCATGATAACCCTTAACAAGCGCCCTGAAAGAATGAAAGGCACAGAAGAATTCAGACATATGACCTAGAAACTCAGCACTCTTCATTATGACCTCTGGAGAGCGTAAAGGAATTTCTCTTAAAATCTCTTCACCTTCCTCACTAAAAACATTGTCCCAAACAGCGATAAGCTGAAGCCCCTGCCCGAGAGATTTTGCGAACAACTTTAGCAAATTATCTTTGCCCTCAGTATTCTCCCAGTTAGTTTCTTCAAACTTTCTAAAAACCTCATCCTCACGTTCTTGTGTTACAAGCTTATTTACGAAGGCCCATCTTTCAGTATAAAACTTCTGACACTCTTCTAATGGGGCAAGTTGTCTTTTTAGTGTTTCAGCAAGGAGAGCATTACGCCGTGCAGTATCAGCGAGGTTTTTAGCCCTATTAGCAGCTGTTGTCACATCTGCTACAGCTTTTTCTTCATCTTCAGGGGACAAATTAGAAAAAGGACTAGATCCTTCTATAATGACACTTTGCGGACCCTTTGGGTAGCTAGCTTTAGTTGGATCAAGTTCGTGTAGGTTTTCATAAGACTCTTCTAGGCCTTCAGAAAGTTTTTGTCTTTTCTCAAGTGCTAAAGCTAAAGTATGAGCTGCTTTAGGTGAGTTTTGTGATTGAACATTTTGCTCTCCTGTTGCAATGACTTTATCGAGTCTTTGGATCTGCTCTATTTGTTTTTCTATCGCATATTCTTGAGCCTCAACGGCAGCTTGTTTTGCATCTTTTGCAGCAAGGAAAGCAGCAGGCACATTTTTGCTAAGCGCTTTGTTTTTTGCCATTTCAGCATACTGCAGCGTCTCTTCTAGCTTTTTGTTGGCAAAGTCTTTAGCTTCCTCTGCTATTTCTTTTTTGCTGAATTTTATTTCTCCAGAGTAATCACCATAACCTTCAATAGTCCTTAGATCATCACGGATATCTTTAATTCGAATCTGCCAGGCTGTTAAATTTGGATCTTTAAACTCTGTTTCAAGTACATTCTTTACGGTCTCATCTATAGCTTCTTCGGATATATCTACGTTACCAATATACCTTCTAATTTTATCCATCTTCCCTTGGTATAAAGGATTGTCATTACCGATTTGGTAGGCATGAAACGTCCGTTTATACTGAAGCCCACCATTTGTTTCTGCATGATCAGAAATCACAATAACACCACGAGAAACATCTAATAAAAATTCCCTGTTCGTAGCATTAGAGTATTTTTTAGCGAGAGCAGGGTCTTTTTCTCTAAGCTCTTCAAAAGAAAGTTTTTTAAACTCAATTGGTAATTTTTTTAGTTCTTCCCTAAGTTGAGTTTTCAGGGTTTCTCCTCTGATAACTCGCTGTTGCAAATCGCTTTGCCTTCCACTCAAATACTCTGAAAACCTTTTAGGGTCTCTTCTGAGAAGCTCGCGCTCTGTTTTTTTTAATGCTTCGTGATATGCATTAGATTGTTGATTAGAGGCTTGGTGATTGTATTGAAGACCTTGAAGAAAAGCTCCCTTCTTCTCAAACCTATCCATCCCTTTTAACAGGCTCTCTCCTTCTTCTTTAAACCGTCTATCCTTAGAATTTCCCCTTATCTGAATAGCTGTATTTATGCCTCTCAAGATAGAAGCAGCAATGCCTCCCCCAACTGGAATAATACTCACTGCATTACTAATGAGATTAGCCCCTAGCCCAAAGTTCTCATGTGCACTACAAAGTTTGTTTCTTTCCTGTTCAAGTTTATTGTACGTTTTGACAAGGGCCTCTTCCTCTTTTTTGAGGATATGTCGACAGTTCCCTAATCCCCCTTCTATTGACTCATCTGCAACTAAACTCTCTTTAACAATATTTAAAAGACCTCTTGTTTCCCTAAGTGCCTCATCAATATTTTGAGACTCTTTTCCAAGGAGTTGCATGCTTATGTCAAAAGGGTTTATTGAGGTATCGTCGAGGGGTTTTTCTATTGAGGATATAACTCTTTTCCCTCTTTGTTCGAAGGCCCTCGTTCTTTCTTTGCGTTGATCTTTTCGATGGTCTCTCTGAAAGCCAGCACCTTGAATACCTTTTAAAGATCCTTCAACTGCACTTGCTACCCCTGCAGCAAAGTTTAATTTTCTCTGCGTTTCTTTTTGTTTTTCTTGTTTAGCGGCTTCTGCATTTCGATCGGCTAATTGCTGGTGTATTTTATTGAATTCGGCTTTGTGTTCTACGCTCAGTTTATCAAAACTTTCTTGTATGCTCTCTGAAATTGCTATAATAGCATCAGCATTCCCCAATTCTATGTCTGACTTAAGTTGAACCAATTTCTCATCAATTTCCTTGAACCTATCTCCATGAGATTGCGTAACATCTGAAAACTTTTTATATACCGCCTTCGCAACCGCATCTTTTGCTGAAGCACTTAGGTTCATATCAAAAAGAATTCCTATGTCATCTGGTATTTTATCTCTACCCGTTATAAATCTGATGTCTTCTGCGCTAATCTTTAGGTCTTCTTGTCCTCCAAGAAGAGGAGTTCTTTCCAAGACCAATAAAGCCAACTGCCCAAAGGTGTCTGAGCCCGGAACAAGTAAGCCTGTTGTCTGAATAGATGTTTTAACGATCGACCTTAGACCGTTTACGTGCGCAATCACTCGGTTTCTATCTACAGTCCAAGCATCTTGCATGAAAAGTTCGTTGGTTGTTGATATTGGATCTCCACTATTTTGAAGGTTAACCGATGTATAAAGGAGCTCAACGTGTTCTTGATTTGAAATATCAAATTTATCGACTCCTAGACCAGCATTTTCTATGACCCAGATGTGTTTAGTGACTTCCTTTGCTTTTGAGAATGTATTTTCAAAAAACGTAGACCCATACTGACTATCATCCCAAAACCAGGGGATGATCTTTTCTTCTTTTCCATCCCGAGTCATTTTATCTCTATACAAATATATGGCTCTGGCAAGCCTTATGTGATCGCTATACTCCATTTGGCTCGTAGAATCTTGCTTTGCTTTTTCAATAAGATCACTATCAACAGGTTGGGAGTTGCTTGTTCTATTAAAACCACATAGAATAGCTGGAGAAGAATTCGATCTGCGTATAGGCAAAGTCATGTTTGAGCCCTTTGATTATTTTATCTAGCAATTATCTACCTAAAACTCTTTTCGGACAAGGCAAAGGGCACCGTTTTAATATATAAAATATTTGAGTGCCAAGTTTTTCCAACCCGAGTAGCACACAGGAATATCACTCGTGGGTCCTCTTTGATTATTAAAGGATTATCGACTTTCTAGTATTTAATTCTTTTGATAGCTATCATCATTCCAAACAAATTTTTTAAGGAGAAATGATGTCAGAAATTATAGGAATAGATGGATCATCTGACGATTATCAGACAGGTCTACTAAACTCAACATCAGAAAAACACAACGGAAATATTGTTCAACTGAAAAAAGAGGACTTAAGCCCTGTTGATTACGAGACACAAGCGTTCTTAACCATTTTTTTTGGTAACCTTGGTCTTCATTATTTTAATGCAGGTCACAGCTTAAAAGGTGCTGCTACATTGATAACGACTTTGGGTTTAGGATGTCTTAGTATAAATCTGCTTCCAATAACTTTTCTACCTCAATTAATTCATGCGTGGCATCTCAACCAAGGCAGCTGTCAAGACTCAGATGGAAAACTGATTCGTCAAGTGATTCAACTGAAAAAAGAAGAGATTAGCTGTGCTGATCAGGGGGTTGCTCTTATATTAAACATGGTTCTGGGGTATGCTGGCGGACATCAATTCTATTCTGGAAAAACCCTTAAAGGGGTTTTAATGTGTATTACTGGTGGTTTCTGTGGACTTTGGACGGTTATTAATACTTATCAGCTCATAACTTGTGGATTTAGAGATAGCTATGGAAAGATTGTTTATCCTTCTTATCTCAAAGAAGACGAACATAATTCTTGGAAGAATCGCTGAAAAACTACAAACATCAAGCTCAAACTAAAGTCAGTAAGACTATTTTCTTGGTTGGGCGTGATCCCACTAGAATACAACTATTTAAGCATGCTTATATAGGGGTACCCCCCTTGTTTGGCCTGCTCAGGTTCTGGGTCCCTATCGCTCTCTTACCCGCAGCTGGCGATCAAAGAAGGTAGAGCCATTAAGATCATCAATAGCCTTCCTTGCCTGATCGACATGCGGCATATTAATGATAGCAATTCTTCTAGCCTTATCTTTCTCCACTTTTTTAACGGAGCCATACTGCCTAAAAAGCTTTTTAATTTCATAAGAGCTGGCGACATATGGAAATCCCTCAATCAAAATATCCATCAAACTTCTCCTAGTCTACGTTTGTACCATCTTCAATGCCGAATCTATCAAAGCCTTAAATAATTTTCTAGGAGGGCAACACTCCATCAGATCTGTTGGAAGGTTCTATCAAAATCCTTTGTTCTAAATCATAAACTTACTACTTACGAACAGTCACACAAATCGCCCTATACTTTTGCAACACTATTTAGATATCTTTGGGATACTTTCTGCTAGCTGTAGTTATCCGTTCTAAAGTTCTTCCTTACGAACGTATATAAATTCCTTTATTTTAGTTAGCACTCTAATCTTTATGTCCAATAACATTTGATAGCAATACCACCAAAAATGTAGACTGATCAGTATGAATGGAAAGATCTTCGGATTAATTGTTTCTCTGTTGGTAGTCACTGCTATGGGAATCATTATTTACTACAAACTCAAAAGAAAAGGATAAACCATGAACATGGATTGGACTCAGGCATTAACTATTATATTTTCAACTGTTGGTGTTGTCTTCATCTTCTTTATCTATCTAATGAGCCGAATGGACAACAAATTTGCGCAGCTATTAAATCGGATGGACTCAAACCACAAAGAGCTTGAGCAGAAGATGGACTCAAACCAGAAAGAGAACAACGCTAAATTTGAAGCGATGAATGGTAGGTTCAATGGGATTGAAAATCGCCTTACATCTTTAGAGGCCGAGGCTAAAAATACTAGCCAGCGTATTACAGATCTTAAGACGGATATCAATCAACGCCTTTCAAATATCGAAAATTGTGTCATACCTAGAAAAGTTTTCCACTTTGAAGAGTCTCATAAGGATGATCATGAGGAGCCCAAGGAGAACTAATGAGCTGGACCCAAATAGCAATTATTATCACATCTACCGCTTTGATTGCAGGTTTTATTGCCTATGTCTTTAGGAAAAAGTAGCAATTTGACTACTCTTTGAACTCTGCTTTTTCTCGCCACTCTCTAGAGATAAAGCTTCTCTTTATAGGTTTTTGAGAGGTTGATTTTTGGACCATAAGAGTTAGGCTTTCTATCTCTTGCCTATTTATTCTTCTGATCGCAAGTCTTGCCTCATCTTCTTTTTCCATTGTTACAAAGCCAAAGCATCTAGATGTGCCAGTCTCTCGGTCTTTAACGATTCTTGCAGATAAGACTTTTCCATAAGGGCTAAACAGATTTGCTAGGTCATCTTCTGTTATCGTTCCGGGAAAGTTTTTAATAAAAATATTCAACTTAAACCCCATAATTTTAGAGTAATTTAATTAAAAATCATGAAAAAAAGAAGGACTAATTTTACCGATAAATGGCAATTCTCAAAATTATCCCTCTATTTATTCAGATCTTAAGTTGTTTATAAAAAGCATTATAGAAATAAAAACGCGTTTGTGATTAACAAATCAGGACTTCCATATTAAAATTGGGGCATACCTTTTAGAATGGAGGAAAAATGTTTTCATTAAAGATCTGTGAATGCCCAGAAAAGAAAGGCTCTAGCCCAAATATCCGGCTTAAAAGCAATAGAGGCATGCTTGATATCGAGCATCAAGAGGGGGTAGAGTTCTGCGACCTATGCAAAAACCCTCAAATATCTAAAAAGAAAGCCCAGGAAATCATCAGGGATGCTGTCAAGAAAACTCAAAGAAAGAAAGGTTTTCTCACAGGACCAGAGATTAGAGGCCTAAGAGCTCAGACGGGTATGTGCCTAAGAGAGTTTGGATCTTTTCTAAAGATTCACTATTCGAAGATTTCAGCCGTTGAAAATGGGTACGAGATTCAGACAAAGGTAGCGGATCAGGTGATTCGGATGAAGGCTCAACAGTATATCACGCAAAATCATCCCAGTCGGAAAAAGCTAAAAAAGATTCTTGCTTATGTGATTCATCGAACTAGAAATACAGGTGTTTTGTTGAGTGCTTTGCTGTTCTATATCGACTTTTGGCACTTCAAGAAAACACACTCAAGTATCACAGAAACAGATTATACCTCCTTTCAGGATGCCCCTTATCCCAAGAGTTTTCATGAGATTATCCAGGAAATGATTGATACTGGAGAGTTAACTCCTATTCATGGACATCGCTTCAAGCTAAATAAAAAGGCCGATGTTAGGGACTTTACAAGCAAAGAACTCTCTACTGTCGATGAACTTATTACATTGTCTGCTCATGAAAAGGGTAGGAAAATATTTGAGCTATCTCAAAGGGAAAAAGGATTTATAGAGACAGCTCTATACAAAACGATTTCCTATGAATATGCAAAAGATCTAAAGATCGAGGAACTGCTAGATGAAATCGCGGAAACGGGATGACTGGCTTATAGGTGTTGGTGATAGTTTGACGGCTGACCCCAACACCTTTAAGACCTTTTCAAAGACCCTAAATTTCAACTTTAGGGGGAGGCTTTCATAATGCATAGCATCCCCATAAATCTAAAGTCGAAATCTTACTTTGTCTTAAAAGTATCCAAAACGATACCCACCGTTTTAGAAACAAAAAAACCCTTAATATTAAAAGGATCTTACTGCTATGTCTGAACGTATTATACCATTTAACCCAGAAGAATTAAGTAAAAAATACATCAATTTTGATGCTGTTGAAAAACTTTTTAAATCTGAAACACTAAAGCCAGCCAATCCAAAGCACACCACTTATTTAGAGGCAAAGGGGCTAGAGGTTGGCGATATCCCAGGGTTGAGATTTGGGGAGTATTTTGGGTTACCAACTTTGCTAATTCCCCTCAAAAATATCGATGGAAACACCCAATCGATTCAATACATTTTTCAAGACAAAGAAGGAAAAACTCAAAAGCGATTCTTAAAAGATGCTGATAAAAACGAATGCTTCCTTGCCCTTGATGAGCTTGCTGGATGCGACCAGATCTTCATTACTGAAGGCATTGCAACAGCTGCCTCATTAAGAAAGATTCTCAAAGGGATGCAAGACGATAAAAACGTTGGAGTGGTTTGCGCTTTTTCAGCTTTGGGGATTCCTAAAGTTGCAAAACGCCTAAAGGAAGCGTACGAATATGCCGAAGTTATTGCAGCACCAGATGCAGATCAAGCGGGTGATGGAGCAGCTAAGAAGTGTAAGGAGATGGGTATTGGAGCAATCTTTTCACCCTCAAAATTGCAAGATGGTACAGATTGGAACGACATTTACGTTAAACATGGACTTGAGGGAAGCATCCCAGAACTTGTACTGGCATTATCCATCAAAAAAGTGGCTGATGAGAAAAACATACAAGCGATTGAAACCATTCTTGAGAAAATCGATGAGGATCCCTGCAAAGACCTTTCTATGGAGCACTTTCCTCCTGTATTAAGAGACTACATCGAAAGCCTCTCTGAGACTACAGAGGCCCATCCAATCATGATCATCATGTCTGTTCTGTGCTCTATTTCAGCCATGGTTGGCAAAAAGGTCTATATGCCAAGAGGAGAATATTTTCAGAATCTCTACCCCAACATTTGGAGCCTTTGTATTACGAAAAGCGGAGGTTTTAAGACAACAGCCCTCAATAAGGGATCAGAGATTGCCTTAGAAGAGGATCGCAAAATCCTTCAGCTCATGAAGGATATCCAAGATCGTGACACCGAATACAATCCTTTGGATGATCGAAGTAAACTCGACGCTAAGCTCCAAGCAGAGGTTTCGAAAGAAAGCCTAAAACGTCCCCTTTTGCCAACAAGAGTAACTTCAGAGTTTTTGATTAAGTATCTTTCTCAGGGACACAAAGGGATGATTCTTTCCAGCGAAATGGGAGAGTGGCTAGGGAATTTGGAAAAGAATCATAACGTTGATCTCAAACAGATATTCACCTACTTCTATGATGTTGACATCGCCCCCTATGAGAGTAGAACCAAGCACTGTGGGGGAGGCATTGTCCAAAAACCTTTTATTACCATCAACGGTGTTTCAACAGTAGATTGGCTCCAGAAACAGGTCAAAGCAGATGATGTCTTTAGCGGGTTCTTTGCTAGGATGCTCTTATTTGCTCCTCCCTTTGAAAGCAAGATACCAGACGCTAGGCCAAAGAAAAAGGAAGTGTCTCTTGAGGGGATTGTTGCCAAAAGAAAGATCGTTGAGACTTTAGAACATCTTGGAGAGATCGAGTTTTCTTTTTCTAAAGAGACAGCCACCCAATTCGATACCATCCATGAAGCCCTTTACCAAATGGTTAGAGTTAGCAAATACGATGAACGATGCCAAATGTTCCTTGAGCCATACCTTAAACGTTGGTCTCCCTACATTCTCAAGCTGGCAATGCTTTTCCGCATCATTGAAGATCCACTATCTAATGAATTGAGCATCTCATCAATCAAAGCAGCTACAGAAATCATTCGAGTGGCGATCAAGTCCACTGCAAAGCTTTTTGAAAAGGAGCTTGGGGAGTCTGAGGATCAGAGGAAGCAAAGAAAAGTTTATGAGTGGGTTTTAAAGACCCATAAGGAAAAGGGTAGGGTTACATTCTGGAATATCTTAAGAAGTCGAACTTTAGAGGGGGGTAGCAAGGAATATGAAGAGGTTTTGGAAACTTTAAAAAACGCAGGAAAAATTGAGTGTTTGAATCCAAATGCTAACAACAAGAAGGATCGGGAATATGTTTCAATCAGATAATCTTGTGACCTTTTTGTGTACCCCTAAAACGATCTTTTTCATAGAGAAATCAAAAGAGAGGTACACAAAGGTACACAACGCTTGTGTACTCCATTTCTTGAGGAACTCTTTTCATAAGTCTCTTATATATAATAATATATATATTAATATATTAAAATATTTACTAAAAGGTCACAAAATACGACATATTGGGGCTTTTCCGGAGAAAAAGGAGAGAAAAGGGGGGTACCTGCGATTTTGTGTACTCCTGCCCTTTTCAGGCCTTAAGTCTTTGTTTATTAACGCTGCAAGGAGTACACAAAGCTTGTGTACCTTTTGTGACCTTTGTGACCTCCAAACTTTTTTTTAAAACATGTACAGGAGGCTAAAATGGAGCTAAGACCTTACCAAACAGAGTGCCTAGACTCTATCGATTCAAAAGCCAAAGAGGGCCTCAGCAGACAGATGGTGGTACTGCCGACAGGCTCTGGAAAGACAGTGATCTTTTCTGAGCTGATAAAGAAACGCAACGTCAAAACACTTGTGATTGCTCACCGCATCGAGCTTCTTGAGCAAGCCCTTGATAAGCTCGTTAGAGTTGCCCCAGATGTGGATGCCGGGATCTTTTCAGGAGATAGAAAGTGCCATGACAAGCAAGTCACGATAGCTTCAATCCAAGCAGCAAGCAATGCCCTAGAGCTCTTAAGAGCAGAAGACTATCAGCTGCTGATCATTGACGAGGCTCACCATGCAGCAGCACCAACGTACCAAAAACTCATCAAGCAGCTTGGCTTTAAACCAGGGGAAGCTAGCTCTAAAACTTCTGATCATAAAAAGCTCATGGTGGGATTCACAGCAACTACCAAGCGAGGAGACAAGATAGGGCTAAAGCATATTTTCCAAGATGTGGTGTTTAGCATGAGCATCAGAAAGCTCGTCCATAGAGGATTTCTCGTTAAGCCTGAAGGACTCCATGTTAAGGTGGGCATAGATCTCAAGGGTATTCGCACAGAGATGGGAGACTTTAAAAAGGCCTCTCTTAGGAAAGTTATGCTCTCTGATCAAGCGAGGGGCATTGTTGTTGAGACAATCAAGCGTTTTGCAGCAGATCTCAGAGGAATAGTTTTTAGTGTCGATATTGAGCATTCTGAGCTCTTAAAGAAAGATATCCAAGCTTCTGGCTTTTCCTGCGATGCTGTCCACTCAAAAGTCTCTCTAGTAGATAGGAAACAGAGACTTGAAGATTTTGCCTCTGGGAAGCTGCAGTTCATTGTGAATCCCATGATCCTCACTGAAGGCTTTGACTGTCCAAGGGCTGACTGCATGATCAACGCTGCCCCCACTAAAAATAAGTCTCTCTATATTCAAAAGGCTGGGAGAGTTTTAAGGATACACCCCGAGAAAGAAAAAGCTCTCTTGATCGACTTTGGGTCTACCAAGAAAAAACACAGCCTTGCCACAGCCATAGATCTTATGGGAGGAAAGATTGTCACGCGGACAGTCACAGATTGCAACGAGCTCTTTCCACCACCTCCAAAGAAAGAAGAAGCTCTTAAGCTTGATCTCGAAGCAACACGAGAAAAATATGATCCTCTATCTGATCACAATGCCTGGGAAAATAGACCTTTGAGTGCTTTTTCTGGGCCCTCTAATAGCAGAACACCTGCAACAAGCAAACAGAAGAACCTAATCAGAACGCTTAGCAAGTCTACGAGAATTCGTGTTGACCAAGTGAGTGAAATGGACATTGGACAAGCAAGAAGGGTGATTAGCTTTCTCATCAATAAGAATAAGGAGATCCAGAAGGATACTCCCCTTACCAGTAAGCAAGAGTGGTATTTGAAAAAGCTTGTAAGAGAGCAACAGGTCCCTGGGCTAGATGACAAAAAGATTCACGAGCTCAGCAAACATGAAGCAAGGAGCCTTATTGGGAAGCTGCAAGCAAGAGCATAGCAGACATAAAAAATATTTATTTAAATCCTTCCGTGCGCGCGTGAGGGAAACTTTTGCTACTACACCTGTAGTATTACTCTTATTCTTTGTGCTTTTTTCAAAAGCCTCTTTATAGAATTGAAGTTTTTATTTGCAGAAAAGCCCATTCTCAAATAATATCTCCACAATATGAAACTTTTTCCAAGCAAAAGCATTACCGATAGCCTGACTGTCTCTAATAACCATGGCATACACATCCGCCCCGCAACAAATATCTGCTTGCTTGCTGAGGAGTACCCTGAAACAAGGGTGACCTTTTCTCTTCGAGATAGGCGGGCTAATGGGACAAGCATCAATGAGCTACTTGCTTTAGCAGCTGGCTATCAGGACGTACTGAGTGTTCAAATAGACGGCCCCAAGGCTAAGAATCTGTTTAAGAAGCTACAAAAGCTCTTTGCAGATCTTGATCAATACGATGGTCCAAGCCCAGAGGTTAGCAGCTTTGATCCAGAGAACAGACAGTGCGGCTATGGTCGCTTGCTGGATGATAGCCTGTGGGACTAGTTGGTGTTGCAATGATCCTCTTTGAAGCTAAGATGAAGAGTGATTCATTTTGATTCTCATCACGAGTATTCACTGTGATTCATTTATATTCTTTAGTAGCTGCATACGAATAAAGGAGCTAATGCTTCTGCCGTCTTGCTCAGCCAAGATTTTTAGCTTTTCTAACTCTTCCTCAAAAAGACTGATACAAATTCTTCCCTGCTTCCTTCTCCTATCTTTAAAAGCGTCATGAGACTTGTTTGCATAGTCTTCTATCGCTCTTTCCTGGTCATCATTTCTTTCTCTTACTTTTGGCATAGTATCTCCTTTACCAGTTGCTTCATCTCTTCAGAAGCTTTTATATTTTTAAGTTCGTGGACCCCTTTGCCTTGGCTCATACAATCTCTATAGACCTTTCTCTCATGTATCACAGAGTTCATTAGCGGAAGTTCTGGGTATTGCTTCAGATATTTTTTAGACTCTTCTTTCTCTTTTACAGAAGGGTTTGTTGACACCATTGTAAGTACTGTCATGACTTTCATCTGAGGGTTGAATTCTCTTGCTTCATCAATGATCAGCTTCATTCTTGGAACGGTATCTAGGTCTGGTTGTGAGCATTTCAGTGGTATGATCAATAGATCTGAGGCGGTAATCCCTGTTCTCATTTCCTTGCTGTCCCTACCTGGGGAGTCTACAACTACATATTCATAGCGTCCAGACAGGTCTAAAAGAGTTCCCCTGATGTTTTCATACTTCTGAACAGAGGGTATTTTTGGGAGAGTCTTATTTTCCTCTCTATCCATAGCCCATCTGCTTGATGTTTTTTGAATGTCTGAATCCACAAGAATGCAGTCTTTTTTCATTTCAGCTAAACAAGAGGCGATATTTACAGAGAGAGTAGACTTGCCGCAACCACCTTTTTGAGAACAGAGCATTATGATCATCTTCATTTTCCTGATTCACTTTTTATTACTTTGAATAATTCCGATTAATTTTACAACACTTTGATGTGAATCATTGTGATGCATTTATTCGAGTAAGGATCAGCATGTATAATGCGATAGTTCCCTTTAGGGAAGTTACTTTCTTGAGCAACCTCTTCCCGCTTAATATCTGTATAGGCTTTACGAATGCTTAACGTGCCCTTTTTGAGCTTTTGCTTAGTGTCCTCTGAGGCATGATCAAGGATTTTTGATACTTGAGAGATTGTTTTATGAGAAACTCCTGCTTCTTTAGCGAGAATGTGATCGACTCTCCCTTCTCTATTACCCTTTTGTCGCCCACCATGGTGGGCGACAAACTCTTCCCCTCGTGCTTTTCTTTTCTGTCTCTCTTTTGACTCCTTTCGAGCTAGAATCTTCTTAAGCACGACAATATAAGCAGCTTTCTCAAACTCGTTTAGGTTTCTCTTTCTAATCTGATTATTGATGATAAAGACAAGAGCTTCATCTTCATTGAGCCATCTCTACAAGGACAAAGTCGATAACATTTGATTTATGCAGAAAGCCCATAAGTAAGATGTTGTTACGGATTGAACTTCGATCTAATATGAGACCAAAGTCTCTTTCACAATGCTTTTTCTTTTTCGATAAGCACTCCGACAGAATCCTCATATTTTTTATTCACCTCTTATATAGGTTTGTGCTTCTGTTGTTCTAATGTCTAAGGTTTTTCTCTTTGGTGACCACCCTAGATCGCTGCTGTCTTTCTTGTAGAGATCTGCATAGACAACGCGGTATTTCTCTTGAGGAAACGAGACAGCGGATATCTCTTTTTGAGACCTTGCTACCATCTTGTCATAAGTGGGGAATATTTTAGCCTCACCACTTTCTACCTCTGCAATTTCTTCAGGAGTGCCATGTTCTAAGATCTCTTTATAGCGGAAAACCTTAGCTGTAGAGACTCCTGCTAAATCTGCTAACTGGGCATTGACCCTGTTTTTGTTACGACGATTTTGGCTTTCTTTATTTGTTTCATTTTCAAATAATTTTT
>Ga0208660_1000098_pt1 | contig 31647 bp, 34 predicted proteins | sample DEB08_DNA_13_FD_184527 | JGI IMG/M metagenome (GOLD analysis project Ga0208660, IMG submission 184527) | Aqueous microbial communities from the Delaware River and Bay under freshwater to marine salinity gradient to study organic matter... | ecosystem: Environmental > Aquatic > Marine > Coastal ... | reverse complement strand
ACAACCACTTCAATGCGCCGACAGGCTCCATTGCAGCTGGCACTGTTTCAACAACTGGCGTATAAGGAAGGGTATAGATAATGGCTATTTCTCGCGCACAACTAGCGAAAGAGCTAGAACCCGGCCTAAACGCACTGTTTGGAATGGAATACGACCGGTACGAGGGTCAACACGCAGAAATCTACACAACCGAATCTTCGGACAGAGCGTTCGAGGAAGAGGTGATGCTCAGTGGATTTGGCGCTGCGCCCACTAAGGCAGAGGGAAGTAACATAAGTTACGATGATGCTAACGAAGCGTACACCGCTCGTTATAATCATGAAACGCTGGCGTTGGCCTTCTCGATTACGGAAGAAGCAATTGAGGACAATCTCTATGATCGTCTTGGATCACGCTATACCAAAGCCCTTGCTCGTTCGATGGCTCACAGTAAACAAGTTAAGGCCGCTGCGGTTCTTAACAATGCGTTTACTGCGGGTGCTTCGGCAGGTGGTGACGGGGTTGCTCTTTGTGCATCCAACCACCCACTGACTAACGGTGGAACTCTCGACAACGTGTCAGCCGCTGATTTGAACGAAACCTCTCTTGAGGACGCTCTTATCAACATCGCTGGCTTCGTTGATGAGCGTGGCCTGAAGGTTGCTCTTCGTGGTGTGAAGATGATTATTCCGCGCCAGCTACAGTTTGTAGCTCAACGGATACTCAACACTGAACTTCGGGTAGGCACTTCGGACAACGATATAAACGCAGTGAAGTCTATGGGAATGTTGCCCGGTGGTTACGCCGTCAACGACTTTTTGACAGATCCAGATGCGTTTTTTGTTTTGACCGATGCTCCTCGCGGGTTCATTCACTTTGAGCGGACGCCTCTTTCAACCAACATGGAAGCGGACTTTGACACTGGTAACATGCGGTTTAAAGCCCGTGAGCGTTACTCGTTTGGGTTCTCAGATCCTCGTTGCGTTTTTGGTTCTCCTGGCGTATAATATTGCGATACAACCTCCCTGTATTGTAAACTGGGGCCGTCTTCGGATGGCCCCTTTCTTTTTGTTTAAACGTATTGTACAATCACGGTATCCCTGACAGGTGCATGAAGCATCTGACTTAACCCAAGACAGGAGATAATCATGGGTAATTCTACATTTTCAGGACCAGTACGGTCTGAAAACGGTTTTCAAATAATTTCTACAGACTCCACAACAGGTACAGAAACCACTGTGGCAAGCACCGCGTCTACTGGTATTGTTACCAACAAGTATGTAAAGCACGTTGGTTTTGCGACAGGAGTTACTGTAAACACTACCGCAGGCGATAGTCCGACCATTGGTGAGTTCACACAACCGGCAAACACAATCATCACAGACATTAAGATTTTCTGTGATACCTCGCCAGTAATCGGCACAGGTGATATTGGTTATGAAGTTGGAACATCTAGCTCTGGCGCACAGATCGTTGCGGCTCAGACTGATGAAATCTTAGATGGCGGCACGACTGTTGTTGAGCATAACGTGACTATAACCGCGTTGGTTTTGCAAACTCAGGACGGCACTACTGCTCCAGCCTCTGTTCAGTACACCTCTGCAGAACGTACAATCTACTGCAACATCACTAATACTGTCGATGCCACAACAGCGGGTTCATTTACGTTCATCATTGAGTATGTGCAAATTGCATAAATAGGAGTGTGAGATGGCTGATGCTGTAGCTACACAAACGCTTTTTGATGGCTCAAAAAAGGTCATTCAAAAGTTTACTAACATCTCAGATGGTACTGGTGAGTCTGCGGTAAAGAAGGTCGATGTTTCAGCGTTGGCCTCTAACTCTGACGGCACAGCCTGCACTGGAGTAGTGATAGAGCGCATCTGGTGGCAGTGTATTGGAATGAAGGTGCAAATCCTATGGGATGCAACTACTGACATTCTGTGTATTGAGCTAGGTGAAAACCAAAGCGGCAATCATGACTACACCACCTTTGGGGGCCTGACTAACAACTCGGGTTCTGGGAAGACCGGTGACATTATGTTTACCACTGTGGGGCATACTAGCGCCGACACGTACACTATTATTCTTGAGATGCGTAAAGAGTACTAATCGTCATGGGTGATAAACCGATCAGGCGCACAAAAAAGAATTACCGCCCCACTAAGTCTGGGGCGGGAATGACTGAGGATGGTGTAAAGGCTCATCGAAGAGCCAACCCTGGTTCTAAGTTAAAGACCGCGGTTACCGGCAAGGTTAAGAAGGGCAGTAAGGACGCGAAGAGGCGCAAGTCTTATTGCGCTCGTTCTGCGGGACAGATGAAGAAGTTTCCGAAGGCTGCAAAAGATCCAAACAGCAGGCTTCGTCAAGCAAGGAAGCGTTGGAAATGTTAGGTAAGCAGTTCATAGTTATCGTGGCTACTGCTTTTATTGGCGGCGTTGGCGCGGTTACCTATAGCTGGGCAAGTTGGGCAACTAATACTTTAATTTCTGTAGATAAAAAAACGGAAGTTATTGCATCAGAGATATCGTACATAAAGTTGTACATGGAGCGTGATTATGGCTATGTCCCGAGGGCAGATGAAACAGCAAGTGTCAAAGCCACCCGGTAAAACACCGAAGGGTCTTGTATACTACAAGAATGGTGGCGGTGTTTCTGCTAAATCAAAAGGCAGTAAAATTTGCCCAAAGGGTAAGGCTTGGGCCCAGCGCACCTTTGATACATATCCCTCTGCTTATGCGAACATGGCTGCATCTAAGTATTGCAAAGACCCAAACTATGCAAAAGGCGCAAAGGGCAAAAAGAAGAAGAGAGCGTAATGGGTGAGCTAAAGAAATGGCGTGATCAGAAGTGGGTAAGGATAGGAACCGATGGCAAGATTAAAGGTGAGTGCGGTACTTCAAAAGACAAGAAGAACCCTGACCGATGCCTTCCGCTGGCTAAAGCACGTTCTCTTTCTAAAAAAGATAGATCTGATACTGCAAAGAAAAAAAAGGCGGCTGGCAGAAAAGGAAAAACCGTTGTCAGCAACACCAAAAAAGCCAAGGTCAAAGGATACCGACTCGGCGGAGAAGTCAACGGAGCAAAAAGGCCGTACCAAGGCAAAAGCAAAAAAGGCGAAGCGGTCGCGAAAGGCTGCGGAGCGGTAATGGCCGACAGGCGCAAAAGCACCAAGGGCGTGGTGCGTCAGTTTTAAAGGAGTACGGATATGAAAAAACCTACAGATGATCAAGCCGGTTTGAAAAAACTGCCTACAGCGGTTCGTAACAAAATGGGCTACATGAAAAACGGTGGCAAGGTCAAAGCCAAGGGTATGGCAATGGGCGGCAAGGTAAAGTCCAAAGGTTACGCTATGGGTGGCCGAGTTAAGTCTAAGGGCATGGCAATGGGCGGCAAGGTCAACACTAAAGGCATGGCAATGGGCGGTAAGGTTCAGGGCTTTAGAAATGGCGGCGCAGTGATGGTTAAGACCAACCAGAAACCACATATGAGTTAAGGCCATGACAGTATCAGGATCCAGGGACTTCAACCTCGATGTCGGTGAGGTTATCGAAGAAGCATATGAACGCTGCGGGATTGAAGTTCGCACTGGGTATGATGCTCGTACCGCTCGTAGATCGTTAAACCTTATGTTCGCTGATTGGGCGAACAGAGGGATTAACATGTGGACGGTTAAATCGGAAACGGTAACTTTAACGCAAGGGACTAGCGCAGTAACGTTGGCCGCGGATGTTGTTGATGTCCTAGAGATTGTGTTGCGCCGAGATGGAACAGACTTTGAGATTACAAGAATTAGTCGTGGGGAATATGTCACTCTTCCTGACAAGACTACTCAGGGTCGGCCCAGCCAGTTTTATTTTGATCGTCAGATTACGCCTATCTTAAATCTTTGGGCAACACCTGAAAACTCTACAGATCAACTGGTTTACCATTATGTTCGTCGCATTGATGATGCAGATACGCTGGTTAATACAACGGACATGCCGTTTAGGTTTTATCCTTGTATGGTAGCTGGCTTGGCGTATTACATTGCAATGAAGAGAACGCCAGATCGTATTCAAATGCTAAAGACTGTCTATGAGGAGGAGTTCCAACGAGCGTCTGATGAGGATGAAGACCGAGTTCCGTTAAAGTTACAGCCTAGCTTCCAATACTTGAGGGTCTAATATGCCATACGCCTCTGACAAAAACGCTTATGGAATATCTGATCGATCCGGATTTCGGTATCGTCTGAAAGACATGCGTGTTGAGTGGACCGGAGCTAAGGTAGGTAAAGACGAGTTTGAAACAAAGCACCCGCAACTCTTTCCTCCTAGGGTTGGCCCAGATCCGCAAGCCTTGAAGAACCCTCGCCCTGAGTCAGATTTAGACACACAAAGAAATATTCAATACGGCTTTAACCCTGTTGGCTTGCGAAGTTTTGGTGGCGGGGATGGAGTTTTAACGCCTAATAATCTTATTGCAGAAGGTTCTGTTGGAAAGGTCACGGTAACAACATGAGCTTCACATACTCCACACTTAAGACAGCAATTCAAGAATATACCGATAACGATGAAGCAGCGTTCATTCGTAATCTACCTTTGTTTATAAGAATGACAGAGGAACGCATTTTAAAAAACGTTCAACTTTCAGTGTTTCAACGGAATGCCTCTGGAACGTTAACCTCGGGCAACCAGTTCTTAACAACGCCTTCTGATTTTATTGCGCCGTTTTCTCTTAGCACCATCGTTAGCAGCAACAAGGTATTTTTGCTGTTTAAAGATTTAGACTTTGTGCAGACATACACTCCTGACCCTACTACTACAGGTGTCCCTATTTATTACGCGCAATTTGATGCGGACAACTTTATCGTGGGGCCAACGCCAAACAGTAGTTATGCTGTAGAACTTGCATATTTTTATAGACCTGCCAGTTTAACGGTGAGTACATTTACATTAACCATGACGAGTGTGTCAGGAACCTTTACAACCTCTGACACAATTTCGGGTTCAAGCAGCGGCCAATCCTCAGAGGTTACTGCGGTTCCTTCTTCTACGACAATTACGGTAAAAATACCCAGTGGATCTTTTACGGTTGGTGAGACTTTAACGGGTTCAAGTAGCGGCGCCACTGGCGTTTTATCTGTTATTGGAGAGGATGCCACCACTTCTTGGCTAAGTGACGATGGTCGTATGACTTTGTTGTACGGGTGTCTTTCCGAGGCATACACCTTTATGAAGGGGGACGCGAACCTCATGACCTTGTACGAAGGCCGTTTTAGAGAAGGTTTGTCTAGACTTAAAAACCTGGGCGAAGGCCAAGAAATTGCAGATGAGTATCGTTATGGTCCGATCAGGAAAGCTAGAACATGAACAATATGTCTTTCGGAGAGTTTAAGGTTGACGTTCAAACCACTAACAATCGTGGAGCAACTCCTGAAGAAGTGGCGCATCGTTGCGTAGGTAAGATCGTTGCTTTCTCTGAAGACGCGCATCCTACGCTGCGAGATCAAGCAATTGCCTATCGAGATAGCATTGAGAAGCTGTTGGTCATCTATATGAAACAGGCTATCCAAAGTGACCGTACTACGGTATATAATGCAATTAAAGAAGCGGGTCATCCTACGTTGGCCGAATATATAAGGAAAATGTAAATGGCATTCTCAGGAAACTTTTTGTGTACCTCGTTTAAAAAAGAACTGATGACGGCTACACACAATTTCACCGCAGCAAGCGATCAATTTAAGTTGGCGTTGTATACAAACAGCGCCAGTTTTAACGCAGCAACAACTGCTTACACCAGTAGCAATGAGGTTACTGGCACGAACTACACGGCTAAAGGAAACTTTCTAACAAGCGTAACGCCAACTACTAGCGGCACAACGGCGCTTACAGACTTTGCTGACGAGGTGTTTTCCAACGTGACAATTTCTTCTGTAAGAGGTGCGTTAATTTACAACGAGGCTGCAACGAGTGACCCTTCTGTTTGTGTGCTAGACTTTGGAGCGGACAAGGGCGCAAGCTCTGGTGACTTTACTATTGTTTTTCCTACAGCGGACGCAAGTAACGCAATTATACGGATAGCATAATATGGCAGTTGTTCTTGGAAATCGTGCAAAAATGTCCACCAGTACCACGGGTACTGGAACGATTACCTTGGGCAGCGCCCTGTCCGGGTATCAGACCTTTGCACAAGCTGGCATAACTAATGGTCAGACGGTCAGGTACGCGATAGAAGACGGCACTAACTTTGAGATAGGAAGCGGTGTTTACACCTCTAGCGGCACAACGCTTACCCGTTCTGTTACGGAAAGCTCTAATTCTGACAGTGCTATTAGTCTTAGCGGCAGTGCCGAGGTGTTTATCACTGCATCTGCGGCGGACATATTTGTTAATGATGGAGCTACTTCGCTAACCACGACAGGTGTTATTACGGGTGGCACGGTAGAGGCAACCAGTGACACGGCTGCGGGTGACAATGCCGCTATGGGCTATACCAGCGCAGAAGGTTTAATTCTGACGGGTCAAGGCAGCACGAACGACATAACCATTAAGAACGATGCGGACACTGCGGTGATTTCTATACCGACAGGCGGCACGAACGTTGATTTTGTTGGCAGTATTGATGTTGCAAATGTCGGCATTTCAACGGGTGTTATTGACCTAAAGAATGGTGGATCACAGTCTGTTGTTAGGTTTTATTGCGAGTCCAGCAACGCGCATTATGCTCAGATACAAGCTCCCGCTCACAGTGCTTTTAGTGGCAATACTACGCTTACGTTACCCGCGACTACAGATACAATCGCAGGGATTGCCGCAACGCAGACGTTTACTAATAAAACGCTTACCGCGCCTAAAATTAATGAAGATGTAGCAGTAACCTCAACAGCTACTGAACTTAATATTCTTGATGGGGTTACAACCACCACTGCCGAAATTAACTTAATAGATGGTGGTACAGCTAGGGGAACCACGGCGGTAGCAAGCGGTGACGGCATTCTAATCAACGATGCTGGCACAATGCGTATGACCAACGTAGACACTGTATCTACTTACTTTTCCAGCCACAGCGTAGGTGGAGGAAATATCGTAACTACTGGCGCGTTAAACTCAGGGTCTATTACATCTGGCTTTGGAGCTATAAATAACGGTTCAAGCAACATTACCACAACAGGCGTTGGAACTTTTGGTTCTTTAGACATTAGCGGCAACATAGATATTGATGGAACGACCAACCTTGATGCTGTAGATATTGATGGCGCAGTTCAGCTAGACGCCACTTTCACTGTAGGCGCTAACGACCAAGGATATGACGTTACATTGCACGGCGATACTGCTGCTAGGAATGTTGTTTGGGATAGTAGTGCAGACAGTTTGATATTTTCAGACAATGCCAAGGCTGTGTTTGGTGCTGGCTCAGATTTGCAGATTTATCACGATGGTGGAACTTCGTTCATAGAGGATGCTGGGACGGGTAATTTACAAATAAAAACTAACGGTGCGGAAATAGATTTATTTGCTGGCTCTGATTACATGATGAGAGCTTTTAAAGACGGTGCAGTTTCTTTATATTACGACAATGCAACTAAACTATCCACAACAGCCACGGGCGTAGAGGTAACAGGCGTAGCAACCGTAGGTGGCGCGTCGGTCAAAGTTGCTGGCAAAGAAAGCATTTATGTCCCTGCAACTGCTATGTATCCCAGCACGACCAATCCATGTTCTGATCTAACGCAAGTCGAGACAACGGCTCTTCGCCCTGATCTTAAAGTGTTGGACTTTGCTGACGGGGCTGATGACTTTGCTCAGTTCAGTGTAGCGTTTCCTAAGAGTTGGAATGAAGGCACAGTGACCTTTCAGCCGTTCTGGACGGTAACAGGGACAAATACAGGCACGGTAGCGTGGCAATTAGCGGGTGTGGCTATAACTAATGATGAATCTATTAACACAGCATTTGGCACTCAGGTAGCAACAACGGCGTTGGCCTTTTCTGGTACGTCAAATGATTTGATGGTAAGCGCAGAGAGTGGTGCAGTAACAATCGCGGGAAGTCCCGCAGCGGCGGATATGTGTTTCTTTCAAATAAACAGGGACATTAGCGCGGATACTCAAACAGGAGATGCTCGGTTATTGGGTGTTAAATTGTTATTCACGACTGATGCAGCGAACGATGCGTAGGGGAAGATATGTCAGGTTTTGGTTATAACGTCTTAGGTTTTGGGGCCAACGCTTCTAGTGCGGCTGGCGGGGCATCAGACGATCAGTTCAATCGTGTTAGTTTTCTGTCTCATTTTGACGGTGCAAACAACGGTGTAAACAATGTGTTTGATGATGGCTCTGCCAGCAACCACACAATCACTGCCAACGGCAATGCAACTCAAGGCAGCTTTGGGCCATTTGCTAGACCTGATGGTGAATGGGGTGTGTCGTTTGATGGTAGTGGTGATTATTTATCAATTGCCAGTTCAGCCGACTTTGCTTTAGGCACTGGTGATTTTACTGTTGAGTTCTTTGTTTATCATTCAACACTTCCATCTGCTACAACCTATTTTGATTATCGTTCTTCTCAACCTCAAGCGACTTTATATTTGTGGCTATATGGAGATACAGGTGCTCTTCAATTACATATTAATGGTACTACCCGTGCGTTTACGCCACCCTCTATGTTGGGTAGATGGGCGCACATAGCAATTGCAAGAAGTAGTGGCACAACAAAAACATTCGTAGACGGCACTCAATATTTGTCTTTTTCGGACTCTACTGATTACGTTCAAGGTAGCACTTTTACTATAAGCAAATTTTTTAATGGTAATGAAAATGTAAACGGTGCTATTTCTAACTTTCGTTGGATTAAAGGTACGGCAGTCTATACCTCTGCGTTTACAACACCAACAGCCCCACTAACAGCTATTACCAACACCAAACTATTAACCTGCCAAAGCAATAGGTTCGTTGATAACTCTGCTAGTGGTCACACAGTTACACCAGCAGGCAATGCAGCAGTCACAGCATTTGGCCCAATCCTGAGCAGCGCAGTGTATGACCCTGCAGTAAACGGGGCGAGTGCCAGCTTTGATATTGCTGCTACTACTAACCTTACAGCAGCAGATAGTGCAGATTGGGACTTTGGGAGTGATAATTACACTGTTGAGTTTTGGGTTTATCCAAGAACAACTGGAACAATCCAAGGTATGTTTAATCATTGGGGAGACTTCAGTGGAAGCAATATAGCTTGGTCTTTTGAATATCACTCCAACGGAGACCTTTTATATTATTTTAAAACTAATAATGGCATAACTACGTTGACGGCTACGGATGGTGCTACCTATGCAAACCAATGGATGTATGTAACAGCCGTTAGAAATAATAATGTTCATACTTTGTATTTAGACGGTGTATCAAAAGCGTCAGCTACGGATGCTGGTACTATGAACAACTGCACTGATGTTTTGCGTATAGGCGCATATCACGCAACCTATGGGTTTAATGGTGAAATCTGTGACGCCAGAATAGTCAAAGGCACAGCCGTTTATACAGGCAACTTCACCCCACCAACAGCCCCATTAACTGCCATCACTAACACCAAGCTGCTCTTAAACATGGCAGACGGTCAGGCGATTGACAGCGCAGCGCAGAATAATCTGACGTTAGTTGGCACAGCTAAAACTAGCACTGCTCAAACACTATATGGTACTGCGTCACTACTGCTGGATGGTAATAGTGATTTAGTAACATTGCCAGCGGACGCAGGTAGGCTTTCTGTGAGTAACGCACCAATAGATTTTACAATAGAACTTGCATTTAGACTTGCTGCCAATGTTGGTGGCACGCCCAATTCTATAATTGCTCGTTGGGAAACTAGCGGTGCTAATCGTAGTTGGATGGTGCGTATGGATAATGTTAGTTCAGAAAATAAAATAAAGTTTTTTGACAGTTCTACTGGAAGCAACAATGCTTCTACAACTTTTTCCACTGCATTTAGCAGCGAAACTTGGTATCAAATCGCTCTCGTTAGTGCCTCTGGAGCCGTCAAACTTTACGTCAATGGCACTGCCGACAGTACAACTCATACTTGGACAACAGGTGTTTTTAACGCTCCTTACGATTCTACTGCTTTATTAAGTATTGGGGCTAATGTGCCAAGCAGCCCAGATAATTTTTTCAACGGCAATATTGACGAGGTGAGACTTAGCAAGTTTGCCCGTTACACCAGTGATTACACAGCACCGACCAAAGCGTTCGCAGATAAAGGACAATAGACATGATGATAGCACAATTAAGTGGCAGTACGATTGTTGCGGTTGGGGATCACACTGCGTTGTTTCCTAACACACGTTTTTACAAAGGTGGTCCAGACTCAACGTGGATGGCTAATCATTCCTGCGTAGATGTAGTGAAGTATTTAGCTTATGACCCTGCCACGCAGAAGAGCGAAGTCGTTACGCCATATTTGTTAGATGGCAAGGTGTACACGCGCCGTGTTGTGAACATGACGGATAGTGAAAAGACTGCTTATGTTGCAAGCCAAAACGCAGCGGCAGCGCAACGCAATCGTGATGAGCGCAATAGGCGGTTGGCTAATTGTGATTGGGTGGTGACCAAGGCGCTTGAAGCTGGCACCACTGTACCGTCTGCTTGGTCAACGTATCGCACCGCCCTGCGAGATATTACCACACACGCCAACTGGCCCAACCTAACAGGGCCGAATATGGACGGTAGCGGGGGCGATTGGCCCACAGAGCCTAGCTAATGTTAGGGTTTGCCCCACTAACTGACAACTCCATAGCGGGGTTTGGTAATGTTCCTGTAGATACCGCTGTAACGGGCGTGGCAGGAACAGGGGCTGTTGGAACTGTTGCAGTTGGCGCGGTAGTTACGGTCACGGGACCGTCTGCGGGAACAGCTTCTGTTGGTACAGTTACTTCAACTGGTGACGCCAATGCTACCGTGACGGGTCTTTCGGCTACGGGTTCAGTTGGATCAGTTCTTGTTTGGGGGGAAATCACACCCTCGCAAAATTCAAACTTCTCTGCTATAACTCCCTCACAAACACCGTCTTGGACGGACATTGCGGCATAGGATAATGACATGGCTAGTACATATGTAAACGATCTAAGGTTAGAAGAGATTGGTACTGGCGAAGCGTCTGGTACGTGGGGAACTAAAACAAACGTAAATTTAGAACTTATTGGTGAGGCGTTTTCTTACGGTTCTGAGGCCATAGCGGATGCGTCCACACACACTATTACAATGGCTGACGGCACTTCGGATCAAGCCCGTTCATTCTATCTTAAATGTACTGGCGGCGGTCAGGCTTGCACAGTCACTCTTGCGCCCAACACCGTTTCTAAGGTTTGGCTGATTGAAAACGCGACAAGTGCAACGCTAACCTTTTCTCAAGGATCAGGGGCCAACGTTGCAGTAGCCGCTGGTGAAGTAAAAATGATTGCAACGGATGGTCAGGGTTCAGGGGCCGTTGTTTATGATTTGCTGACAGATGTTAACTTGGCGGGAACCACGGCTCTTGCAACTTTAAAGCTCGGTGGCACAACGGTTACTTCTACGGGTGCTGAATTAAACCTTGTTGACGGATCGTCGGCAGGAACAATTGTTAACAGCAAAGCGGTTATTTATAGCAGTGGTGGTCAGGTTAACGGCACTACTCTGGCTATCGCGGGTACGGAAATTACTTCTACTGCGGCAGAGCTAAACTATAACGACACAGGCGCGGCTGTTGGTACGGTTGTAGCAAGTAAAACTGTAACGGCTGATGCCAACAAGGATGTGGCAAGCCTGCGTAATCTTACGCTTACAGGCGAGTTAGATGCGGCTACACTAGATATATCAGGCAATGCTGACATTGACGGCACGTTAGAAGCAGACGTTTTAACGGTTGATGGCGTTGCTGCTAAAGTGGCAGGTTTAGAAACTATATACGTGCCTGCAACAGCAATGTACCCCAACACCACCAGCGGCTGTGCTGACATAGCTCAAGTTGAATTAAGCAATGGGCCTGAATTAAAGTGCTTGGACTTTGATCCAAGTTCCGATGAAAACGCACAGTTCACAGTATGTTTTCCTAAATCTTGGAATGAGGGAACGATCACGTTTCAAGCCTTTTGGACCGTCACGGGAACAGATACAGGCACTGTAGCTTGGGGATTGTCAGGCGTAAGCATAGCAGATGATGCTTCAGTAAATACTGCCTTTGGAACTAATGTGGTAGCCACGGCAAAGGCTTTCAGTGGAACCTCTAACGATATGACTGTTTCAGCGGCTAGTGGCGCGGTAACAGTGGCTAGTGCCGCAGTGGACACACAAACATACTTTCAAATTATGCGAGACGTTTCTGCAGATAGTCAGGCAGGAGATGCTAGACTTTTAGGAATAAAACTTTTCTTTACTACAGATGCAAAGAATGATGCCTAATGCCCTTAACAAAGCTACAGTTTAAACCCGGAATAAACAGGGAAACCACTTCGTACAGTAACGAAGGTGGTTGGTTTGATGGCGACAAAATACGATTTCGCATGGGTTTTCCTGAAAAGATAGGCGGTTGGATAAAGAACTCTAACAATGCTTTTTTAGGCACTTGTCGTGCACTTCATGCTTGGGTGGCTTTATCGGGTGAAAAATACATAGGTGTTGGAACAACCTTAAAGTATTATATAAGTGAGGGCGGAACATACCACGACATAACCCCTCTTAGAGTTGCATCTTCCTCCGTTACCTTTGCGGGGGGAGCCGATACGTTAAATGGAGCCATTACAGACTCGGCACAATCTATAACTTTGAACAGTGCTAGTGGATTTCCTACAGGTGGTGGTCGCATTCTGATTGGCTCAGAACAAATAACGTATGGCGGAGTTAGCAGTGCGATTTTGACAGGATGTGAACGCGGGGTTAACGGAACGACTGCGGCGGCTCATTCTGACAGTGCCTCGGTAACATGTTGCACAATTTCTGTAACAGATGCGGACAATCATGGTGCTTTAGAGAATGACTTTGTAACTTTTACAAATGCAGCAAGTCTTGGCGGGGTAATAACTGCAAACGTTTTAAACCAAGAGTACCAAGTAACGCACGTAGTTAGTGCCACTGTTTTTCAAATTGAGGCTAGGTCTGTTGCATCTATTGAAAGCATCACTACGACCTCTGGATTAAACCCTACTTTTGTTTTTGCTAACACTAGCGATACAGGAAATGGTGGTGGGTCATCTGTTGGAGCGTATCAAGTCAACACGGGATTAGACACCTCTGTTGGTGGTACAGGCTGGGGCGCAGGAACATGGGGTCGTGGAACATGGGACTCAGCGTCAACACTTGCAGCAGGTGGTTCTACCTTGCGTATTTGGAGCCACGATAACTTTGGCGAAGACCTGTTAATAAACGTTCGTGATGAAGGTATATTCTATTGGGACAAGTCTGGTGGTATTACGGCAAGAGCGGTTTCTCTTGCAAGTTTAGGTGTAGCAACAGATAATATTCCGACCATTGCAAAGCAGGTATTAGTTTCAGACAAAGACAGGCACATTATAGCTTTTGGTTGTGACCCAGAAACAGCGATAGGTACACAAGACCCTTTGCTTATTCGTTTTGGCAGTCAGGAAAGTTTTACTGATTGGGCGGCTAAAACCACAAACACCGCAGGAGATTTACGCATTGGGTCTGGGTCAGAAATTGTAACGGCCGTTGAGACTAGACAACAAATTCTAGTCTTTACCGATGTATCTCTTCATGCCATGCAGTTTCTTGGACCGCCGTTTGTATTTGGTATAAACACAATTTCTGAAAACATAACAACAGCGGGTCCATTGTGCGCTATAGCAGTGAACGACAACGTCTTTTGGATGGGGCGCGAAGAGTTTTATATTTATTCGGGAGCGGTACAAAAACTGCCCTGTTCAGTTAAAGATTATGTCTTTTCTGACTTTAACCAAGATCAAATTGAAAAAGTTACAGCAGCAAACAATAGTTCTTTTTCTGAAATATGGTGGTTTTATCCGTCTGCAAGTAGTGAAGAAAATGATAGATATGTTATTTTTAACTACGAACAAAACATATGGTATTATGGAAACCTAGGCAGAACGGCATGGATGGATCGAGGCGTAGACGAAAACCCAATTGCCGCTTCAACAGACCATTATCTATACGATCATGAAAGTGGTTTAGATGATGGAAGTAACGCGCCGGCTACTGCCATAACTTCTTTTATAGAAAGCAGCCAAATGGACTTAGGGGAGGGAGATCAGTTTGCGTTCTTGTCTCGATTAATTCCAGACATTACATTCCGTGACTCTACTTCCAACACTCCTACAGCGACCTTTACTCTTAGTGCTAGGAACTATCCTGGGGGGCCGTACCTGCAAAACGAAGCAGATTCTGTAGTTAAAACGGCCTCGGCTCCAGTAGAACAGTTCACCAATCAGGTTAACACACGGCTTCGGGGTAGATCTTTTAATTTAAAAGTTGAAACAGAAGCGGTAGAAACCACATGGCGATTGGGAACACCAAGGGTTGATGTTCGTCCAGATGGGGGTCGTTAATGTCTAGGAATCTTGTACGTCCGTTCTTTCCCATACCGCCGCAAGAATACAATCAAAGTTACTTTAATGAAGTGATCAGGGCGTTCTCTGTTTATCTTGATCAGATGCAAAACCCTGGAGAGGGAAGGCACACAAAACTGGTACTGACGGATTTGCCAAAAAGCGACCAAGGATTAGAGCCCGGATCTTTGTTTGAATACCGAAATGCTGCGGGTGATATGGGCTATATAAAGATAGCTACTGCTGATCAAACTAATTTGCTAACTGTATCGGCAACGGGTGCCGTTGGGTCTGTTACTGTAACTACATAAAGGCGTGGAAAAGAAAACTACGTTCTGTTAGTATGACGTTAAAAGGATTTAAGCCATGGGTCTTATAAAATCATTAGCTGGGTTAGCCGGCCTTGCAGTTGGCGGACCAATGGGCGCAGCTCTTGCTGTAGGCGCTACCGAAGCCGCGCAGGGTGGAGACTTTAAAGACATCTTGGGCAGTGGTTTAAAAGGGTTTTTTGGAGGCTCGGCAATTACCTCTGGTATAGGCGCCCTCCAAGGTGCCGGCCTAATGAACACTGCAAGTCCCGCGGCCTTGGCTCAAGCAGGGGGTGCGGCGGGTAAAGCAGTACCTCTCAGCGGAATGGGTGGCGGCGGTGGCGGTGGGATTGCATCTCTGGGTCGAAACATTTTTAGCGGTGGACCTGCCGGCGGTGGCGGAACAGGCTTGATGGGATTAATGAGAGACAACCCGTTGATTACTGCACTGGCGTTACAGGCTTTTGATGAACAACAATATCCAGACGGTGTTAAAACCAGCACTCCTCTGCAAGAAAGACAGTTAGCCACTGGAGAAAGACTGCCTGACTATGAGGGCAGGGTGTTTACTCCTATGCGTTACGCCGCTCAAGGGGGCATGATCGAAGGACCAGGGACCGGCACCAGTGATGATATCCCCGCAACGATCTACCAAAACGGAGAGCCGGTACAAGAAGCACGGTTGTCTGACGGTGAGTTTGTTCTTCGTGAGAAGGATGTTCTGGCGGTTGGTGATGGGGACAGAGAAAAAGGCGCCGCTCGATTGTACGCGATGCAACGGAATATAGGATAGGGCCATGGCTGATCAGACACAAACCGTTCAACAGTTGCAACTCCTTCCGGGCTACCAAGAGAAGTACCTAAAAGATCTGTTGGCTAACGTATCATCAATTAGCGAGAAATCTCCCCTTGCAGATGTAGCCGCACCTGATGTCATGCAGTTTACCCCCAACCAGCTAGAGGCAATCCGCCTTGGTCGGGCAGGGATTGGCGCCTACGAGCCCATGATGCGGGAAGCAGAGGCTAGCTTTGATACAGCGGGAACAGCATATGACTCTGGTATTTCTGCACTAGGCGGAACCATGGGTGGTTTTGATCTAAGCGGCTATGCTGGTGATGTGACCGAGGGCCAAGAAGGACTGCGCGGAACAACCCGTACCTTTGCAGATAGCGCCGATCAGTACATGAACCCATACGAAGACGCTGTTGTTCAACAAGCGTTGGCCGATATTCAACTGGCTGGACAGGAACGTGCTGCCAAGATTGGTGGCGCAGCGGCTGGGGCTGGGGCTTTTGGCGGATCTCGCATGGGTGTAGAGAATGCCATGCTTAATCGAGACATCCTAGCACAGTCGGGCAGAACCGCTGGGCAACTACGTCAGACCGGATATGAAAGCGCACGTAAGGCGTTTGAGGATCAGATGGCGCGAGAAGGTCGGGCTGCTACGGGCATCGTAAACATGGGCAGTGATTTGGCAAACAAGGGCATGTCTGCTTTTGAAAACCAGATGAACCGCGGTCAACAGGCCAGCCAGATCTTTGGACAACTGGGTCAGGGTATTGCCGGCTTGGGTGCTAAGGAAGCAGCCTTGGGAGACATGGCGCAGAAGTCAGCACAGAGTGACGTTAACGCTCTATATAACATCGGGTCGTTGGAGCAACAGCAACAACAGCGTGAGTACGATGTACAGCGGCAAGGACAGATGGAACAGGCTTATGAGCCGTACAGAAGGTTTGGCTTTATGTCTGACATCTTCCGGGGTGTTCCGTCTACTAGCAGCACTTTATCGCAAACCACTGTGCCATCACCCAGCCCACTTAACGCTGTCATGGGCAACGCGATGGGACTTGGAGCCTATCAGAACTTTTCCGGTTATAGTTAAGGGATCAACGTTATGCAGAATGAGGTCTTTAATCGGAGGTTGTTTCAACGCAAAGATGGCGCTCGGACGCGGCTTAACCAACTGGCTAGGGCCGATCAGCCTTCGGGCATACTTGCATCCAGCCAACCCTTGATTGATGAAGCGATGAAGTCGGTTCGCAGACCGGAAACCTCAGCCATACCTATGGATGTAGCTAAGGGTATGAGCGCGGGAAGAGCCGATGGTATGCCCATGGCCCCCGCACCAATGCCTATGCCTATGCCCATGGCGCCACCTCCCGCTCCTGCACCAATGCCCATGGCCCCTCCTCCACAACAAATGTCCCAAGCACCACAGCCCCAGCCTAACCTTAATCCTATGCGCCCTGGTGTTAGGACCATGGCTTTAGGTGGAGAGACAATCCCAGGCTTTGATAGTTTATTCCGGAGTGCTGCAACACAAGAGAGAATGGCAAAAGCAAAAGAAGAAGGGGAAGCCCGTAGAGCGGCTGTTGCCCCTTTGGAAGGCTCACGTTTAAACGTAACTCCAGAATCAAGGGTTCGTATTCAAGAACAGGCAGGGACTGTTGCAGGAGCGGAAGAAAAACTTCCGGACACATCTGTATTCACTGCTGAACAGATGGCACAATACGCAGAGATAATGGCGGACACAGAGATGTCACCAAAAGAAAAAGTAACGGCGCTTGATGTACTGGCAGGGGGTGATCCGGATGCTAAAGACAGGAAAGCCTCTGTTGATGACACCTTAAAGAAAAACAAACTTGGTAAGATAAACAGGAAAGCCTCGTTCCCCAAAATACTGACGGACATCAACAAGATGGTTGAGTCCAAGGCTGGCTTTGATATTGCCAAGAGTAGTAATCCCAGAGCGGCGGTAGCCTTTGCAGAGGGTATGTCAGGCGCAGCGGAAACAGTCCTTGGTCTTGAGGCTGATAAGCAGAAGACGGATTATAAGTTTGATCAGGCCATGAAAGTCGCTGCCTTTAAGGCGGCTAACACCGCGGCTAGCAGCGAGTTTGCAAAAGGTAAACCCAAATATGAAGTTGCCGCCCGATTTGTAGCAGAGTTAATTAAACAAGGTATTGATGCTGACGAAGCCTACATGCAGGGTGAGGCTATGGCTAACCGATTGTTTGAAAATCAAGGCGGTGGCGGTGGCGGTGGTGGGTTTGCAAGCACACCGGAAGGATTGCTAGCGCAAGCGCAAGAAGCAATAAAGGACGATCCTAGTAAAAAAGGTGCTATTATAAAAGAACTTCAAAGACGCGGTGTTTCTACCGAAGGTATTGCATAATGGCGGAGAACCCCTTTCTTAATCTTCCCACAGAAAACGTTAGCTCTAATCCGTTTCTTAATCTGCCAGATGATGAAGCGGAAGCGGAAGAAAAAGACAAGCCCCTTGAATCTATAATTGGTTTGGACTTTGAGGGATCTACCGGCAAAGAACTTATTGAGGGTTTGGCCTCTGGAGGGCTTGGCGCCCTTGAGGGCGTAATCGGTTTAGGAACAACAATTGGTGATGCTATTGCAGGGACAGACACCACCACTGCTTTAAACCAAAGTTTTCAAGAATTTAAAGATGACATGGGCATTGATCCAGAGGGCATGGCCGGCACAATAGGCGAGGTCGTAGGGCAGTTTGTTGTGCCTGGGCTTGGTGTAGCAGGAGGTGTGGCTAAACTTTCTAAAACTGTTCAAGCCGCAACCAAAGCCAAGAGAGCATTGACCGGAAAAGAAAAGCTCGTTCTCGGGGCTCAAGAAGTTGGGGCTATGGCCGGCGTAGACTTTGTGGTGTCCAATGATAACAACACAGTTATTGCTGATGTGTTTGATAGCCTGCCTCAAGATGCTTCCGATCTAGTAGGTGAGACAGGAACCAACAAGGCTTTGTTGCGTTTGGCAAAACGTGCCCAGATAGGTCTTGAAGGTGCGGTGATTGGCGGTGCAGTAACCGGTGCGTTGGCTGGAATTGGAACCTCTCTTGGGCAAATAAAAAAGACAGGCACTGGCAGAGAGCTACAACAGGGTCTGTCTAACCTTGGGACAAAAATAGAGGACACACTTGTTCAACGAATGACCGCAGAACCGGGCCAAGAACTTGGAGCGTTTAAAAACAAGCTAGTTGGTTTGGTTGCTGCATCTCGTTACGGAGGTTTTTTACCTAGAGCCATTGCTGAAAAACAACTTGGTGTAGACGCTACCGTTAGAACGGCAGTTTCGGAGGCAGAAAGAAACCTTAAAGGATTTGAGGAAGCGACCAAGCAGGCTTTTAAAAAGATGCCAAAGGAAGACGGGAAAAATGAAACCCTCACTGCGACGAATAACCTGTACGCATACCTTACTAACACCGGAGAAAAGGGGGCGGCTGCGTTAGCTGCGCTTCCAAAAGAACTGCGAAACCCTGCGAAGAAAATGGCTGAGCAAAGAAACAAGCTGGCATCAGGCATTAAAGAAACAACTTTTATAAAAGGTGGTTTTGGAGACACGCAAATACCAGGGCTTGATAAAAGTATTAAAGACGTTTTGGATGAGGGTGCAGAAACCTACCTTCGCAAGGAGTATAAAGTATTTAACGATGCTAAGTATATTCCGGATGATGAAACACTTGATGTTGCAAGGATGTATTTTAAACGAAACGATAAACTCACAGAAAAGATGTTGTCGGATATTGCTAAAAAGGACGTTACTAAAACGGTGATGACCGATGACTTTATATCCCGAAATGGCCTGACAGTCTCTGGGTTAGGTGACGATCTTAAAGTTACTGTTGGCGGAAAAATTACTGACGAGGTGGCAAAGAAAGCAAGAGATTCATTCCTAGATCAGTACAGAATTAGAAATAGGTCAACCGCAAAACTGGGCGGTGGCCGTGTAGCTAAAGACCGCTTGGACACTGGGATGTTTATCCAGCGCAAGGACTTTGCTCCCGAGTTGAAAAGGCTTATGGGGGAAATTAAAGACCCTAAAGAGGCGTACTTAAAAACGGTTGCGGACTTAGCGCAGTTTACTGCCGTCGATGATATGTACAGCACGATTAATAAACTAGCCAAGGATCAAAACGGGATTGGCCGTTTGTTTATTTCCCCTGATAAGGTGACATCTAAAATAGCGCAAGAAGGTTTAAAAAACAAAGGGTATGTTCAACTTGGCGGCGAAGGCGGCGTTGGATCGATGCTTGGACCCGCCGTGGTTAAAGATGTAAAGCAACTAGATCAGATGATTAGCCGATCTGGTTGGGGATCCCTTGATGGGTATTACGTTCCAGAGGACATCTATAATAGTTTAACAAACAAGGTTTGGTCAGAGGCCGATTCCGCCACGCAAATTGCTCAAGGCGCCCTAAACACATACGTTCGGGGAAAGGCTCTATCTCAGTACGCCAAAACAATCCTGTCTCCAGTGACTTTGGTTAGAAACTTTACTACCAGCCACGCCTTCATGCTTGCGAACGGAAACCTTCCGTATGCCCCATTAGGTCGTGGCGCCAGTTCCTTAGATGCGTTTAGAATGGTTGCGGCAAACATCTCTAAGGGTGGGGACGATAGAATTCTTGAGCTACTTATGGACGCTCAAAGGCGCGGTGTCATTGGCACTAATGCAGAGCTAAGAGAAATACAGGACGCCCTTCGTAAGGGTATTGATAGAGCTAGTGACGCTCCAAGCTCCTCTATGGAAGGTTTATTTGGCAAAAAAGTATCAGGGGCTGTAGCCTCTACGGGCATCGGGAAGTTGTTAGGCAAAGGAGCGTATTACGCAGAGGGTCTATACCAAGGCGGCGATGATGTAATGAAGGCGTTAAGCTACGCTGCGGAAGAAATGAAGCTGGCTAAGGCGTTGGACACAGTAGATGAAAAAACTGCAATAAAGTATCTAACCAAAAACGGAACTGATGTACCTCTTGATTTAAGCATGACTCCTAGTAAAGATGCCTACAAAGAGTTATTAAAGCACCGCGCTGCCCAGATCGTCAGAGATACACTACCAAACTATACCAAAGGTGCTTCGGAGCTAGTTAAGTTTGGGCGCCGGTTGCCTGTTGGTAACTTTATCACCTTCCCCGCAGAGATATTGCGTACTGGGTTTAACATTGTTCAGCAGGGTTTGGATGATTATTACTCAGGCATTCCAGCAATTAAAGCTAGAGGACGTAGCCGGTTAATGGGATTTAGTGCCACTACTATAGCCGCTCCTGTTGCTGCGGTAGAAGCAGCGTACCAATTCTCAGGCGTAGACCGAAAAGAAATGAAGGCGTATAAAACATCCTTTGCAACCACTTGGGAAAAGGGAGCAGTCCTAGTTCCTGTTGGCAAAACAGAAGATGGTAAAATTCAGTACATTAATTACAGTACTCTAAACCCGTATGACCTGTTAACTAGGTTTACAAACAGAGCCATGAACGAAGGTGACAAAGCTATTAAAGAGGGACAAAGTCCTGCTGACGCTGTGACCAACGTGATGTTTGGTACTATGGGAGAGTTCTTTGCTCCGTTCATGGATGAGTCTATTCTGACAGAAGCCTCGCTCGATGTGTACAATGCAGCTACTCGTAACAACGGCAGGACAAAGTCTGGGGCTCAGATATTTAACTCTCTTGATTCTAATATGACCAAGGCGTTTAAGTCTTCTATGCATGTGGCTAATGCCATGATGCCGGGGTTCTTGCCCATAGACTTTAAAGGTGGCGCACCTGTGGCAGGACGTTTCTCCCGTGGTATTTTAGGAACAGAAGAAGGAAATATTTTAGGAATTAAGTCTGAAGATAAGTTTGGCCGTGAAAGAACCTTGGGCATTGAGCTAATCAGAGCGGGATCAGGCGTTACCACTTTAGAGTTTGATCCTAAAAAAGGGTTAGAGTTTGGGGGCTACCGTTTTCAACGTGGTCAAACAGAAGCAAAACAAATGTTTAACCGAGTGGCCGATGACTATGGAACTACCGCGTCTGAGTTTGAGGCAGCGTTCATTAAGGGTAATGAAGCAAAGCTGCGGAACGACAAGAGATACTATCAGATGTTTGAGGATCTCCGGGCCATGGGTTTGTCCGACAGCGAAATGCGTAGAGTATTAAAGGATAGCAATATTGGTTCTAGCGCCCGTAAGGTTATGCGTGGACAGTTTGATCCGTTTAAAGTTAGCTCTAAAAACCGCAAAGAAATGCGTAAGGCAGGAACTCAAGACGAGTTTAGGCTTGTAAGCAAAAGAATAAACGAAATTAGAAAGTTAATGCGTGGCGCTTCTCTTGCCCCCGATGATGACCCTGGTGCTAGAGATCCAGATACCACTACACAAATACCAGAAACTCCGACACCAATAGTGACCCCTTCGGCTCCTGCCAATCCATTTCTTAACTCACCTTCGGCTCCTGCCAATCCATTTCTTAACTTGCCAACACTACCCACCCTGCCCCCAGGCCCCACGGTATTACCTAACCCGCAGGACCAAGAGATACAGCGCCGGCTTAATCCATAACATCGACCTTCACACCAAGGCCACCGAACAACTGGATCATATCGTTAACGTGTTCGGTTACATCCTCGATGATATCGTCATCGTCTGAACAGACAGCAAGGCGCATGGTTCTCTCTACCACTTTCAGCAGGGCTTGAACCTGCATGGGGTGCATCTGTTTAAAACCTACGGTATCAATCTTCTCTTCCATCATTCGATCTCTCCCCAGTTGTCCTTGAGTTCCTCGTCTACCTTAGACGGAACCTTGAGTATGTGTGATAAGCCTGTCTCCATGATCTCGGTAATCTTAGAGGCTTGCTCTTGGCTTCCTACAGAGAAGCATAGTTCATCATGGACCGTGAGCATAGGAACTAATCCCTCGGCATAGCAATCAGCCATAGCTTTCTTGGTTTGGTCCGCAGCGGATCCTTGGATCAGCTTGTTCAGAGCCTTGTATGTAAACGCCCTACGCAGGTACATGCCGTACTTCTCTTGTGCGTCCTTTAGAGCCAGTGGCTTGTTGTATTCAAACGTTCTAGGCTCCCACAGATCAAACCGGCACCTACGGCCCAGCAGAGTGCGTATAGAGCCCTGCTGAGAGGCGCGAGTGCTTGCAATCTCTGCTAGCCCCTTAACGAAAGGCACCTTGCTCTGGTGCGTCTGAAGCAGTGTGGTGGCCTCGGCTACGCTGATGTCCAACTGGTCGGCTAGCTTGGCCTTACCCATGCCGTACATAATTCCAAGGTTCACAGTCTTTGCAGACTTCCGATCAATGCCGGCAATGTCAGCAACCATCTGGTGCAGATCAATGTCCTTGGTTTGCCACTCATTAACAATACCATCCACCATCTGATGCCGGTGATCGTCATTCAAGCTAGCCGCAAAGTGAACCAACAACCGTGGCTCTTGGCTAGAGTAATCAAACGAACCCCACTTGCATCCGTCTTCGGGTATAAACAATCCGCGGATCATCTTCTTAATGTCTTTGTCCCGTGCAGGAATTTGCTGGAGGTTAGGGTTGGACGATGAGAAACGACCCGTAACTGTACCGCCGTCATCGCTCCGGAGTTGGTGAAACTCGCAGTGGATCCTGCCTTTGTGTGAGTGCCGCAGGATAGTGTCGATGAACGTACTGTCAGCCTTGTCAAACTCCCGCAGCTTAACGATCTGTTGTGCTACAGGATGAGGGTGCATGTTTAGAAACTGCTTGTTAAAGGTAGCATTGCCGGCTTCGGTCTTAGCGTACTCCAATCCCAGTGAATCAAACACCTTCTGAACAGAGGCCGCGGCCCATGGCTCAAGGTCCACACCTGTCTCATCACGAATGGATTTCTTTAGCCCGGTGATTCGGCCCTTCAGTTCTTTCCGCACCTGCTCTGCTTGATCGATGTTTACTCTAACGCCATTGGTTTTCATTTTAAGCATGAGGGGAATGAGCCCTGTTTCCAATTCCCATATGGCCCAGAGGTCTTGCTTCTCTATCTCTATCTTCAACCGCTCCCATAGCTTGAGCGTCATTAAAGCATCCTGTTCCGCGTAGGGTCCAACGTCCATCGGAGGTAGGCGCCACATCTCGGACTTAGGATCAAACCCCCAATCACGGGCCGCTGCGCGAAGGGCCTTCTCGTCCTTACGCATGTCGATCCAATCACGGCCTAGATTATTAAGGCTGTAGGAAAACCGGTTCTCGTCCACAATGGCGCCGGTAATCATGGTATCAATGATCCGACCCTTTATCTCGATGCCTTCCGCTTGCAACCAACCGGCATCATACGTGGCGTTGTGCATGATCTTGTCGATCCGCGGAGTATCCATCTGCTTTGCAAACCACCGCATGGTCATCTTGGGATCTAGGTTGTGTCCGTTCTGGTGACGTATGGGAAAGTAGCCTTTGTAATCTCCTGCAGCTACAGCAATGCCCACGATGAAACCATCCCCTCGGGCCCAACCGGGTCCGAGAGACTTGAGGTTTGGATCGCTTGTTTCCAAATCAACTGCGATAGACTTGTATCCTGTTAGATCAGGGTACTCTGTTGGTATGTTCCAATCAGGATCTAACCGGTCAATGTCCATCCGATCAAGATAGTTGATCGTTGACTTGTCTTTTCGATCTCTTGCCATAGGCTTTCCTTGCTAATTTTGTACTCTTTGGAACGTGCTTACTACAGAACTTCTTTTGTCTACCAACTAACGGGAGCCCACAAGGCTTGCCGTTGCGACCATCAATCTTCTGACATGTCTTTGTCCCAACATATGGCTCATACTCAGTACCGAACAAAGCATTGAGCCCAGGCTCTAGGTATGCGGCTAAACGCTTGCGGGTCATGGGCCTAGGTTTAGGAGTATACTTCGCCATGGCATCTAATTCGTCCAACGTAGCAATCTTTAAAAGCTCTTTATAAACTTCAAGAACACCTTTTTCAGCCAAGTATTTCTTTTCTCGCTCGGCAAACTCTTTGGCATACTTCGTTGCTTCATTCACCCATTTCTTTGTTTCCACATCTTGAATTGTACCATCCCAAACAGGAGGCTCTTCCTCTATCTCTACCTCCACCACCACTCCTTCTGGTGGAACATCGGGGGAAACTCGCCCAGCAAAATCGTCCACCCAATCGTCAGAAAGCGTGTCATCGGGGGAAACTCGCCCGGTTCCCCACCTAATATCCAACAACTCTCCCGGCTCCATGTATCTATCTGCAACCTCCGCAGACAGGGCGGCATACCCGACCTTATCGACCCACGAATCTGTATGGTTTATGTCCACCAACAGCCGGCTCGTCTTCAACCAATCCATCATCAGACCAACATGCATCGGGGTTATACAACCATGAGTGCCGAGAGCCGATTTAACAATTGTGTCCCATCCAATGGATATAGTGGTGAAAGAGTTCAACACATCTCCATACTCATCCTGTCTATCGCCGTTGATCTTGTCTAAGGCGCTGTCTACTACATCATCTCTATTCATAGCTGGTACTTATACCTCTTATCTGTATCTAGTATGTGCAATTCCTTCCGGGCGCGTGTTATGCCCACATAGAATGCCCGATGTTCGTCATCTGGATGTTTGCTTTGAGCGCACACTCTTGGTATCCCTAGGTACACTACGCAATTATCGTCTTCTCCTCCCTTCATGGCATGAAAAGTTGATACTTTAAGGCGAGGGGGTTGGGTGATGTCTTCCCCTCGTCTTTCAATTGACCGGACGTATAGCTTCTGTTCCTTACCAAACCGTGCCACATCCATCGCATCCGTATATAACGGAGCAATCATTCCATAATCACGCACCAAGGTTTCGTAATCCAACATCGCTTCTGGGTCCGCAGCGTCTAACAATCTAGCAGAGCCCCGCTTTACAACAGCATAGTCTCCCTGCTTTGGTACAGACGCATACATCTTCTTAACGCGGCGCAACGACAGAGGGTTACCTGCTTGCAGATCGCGCCAAGCAACGATCACATCTACTGCATCTGGGTTGATCGAAGGCCGACCCTTAACACTGTACAGGTATCCGTCTTCCCTTAAAGACTCTGCAAACTCACGCACAAAACTGTTGGTCCTAGCCATGATTGTCCACGAACCCTTGTGGTACGGAATTGTGTGCCGGCTTAGGTGGTATTCAACCAAGCCTTCTTCCTCCATGGGTAGAAACTCTTTCTCAATCCGGTTGTCGATCCGCTTTACAATCTGCTGAGACAAAGACCAAACGGCCCGAGGCAACCGGTACGACTGTGAAAGGATTGTCTTGTTGTCTGTCGCATTGATAAAACGATTAACATCAACGCCGGTCCATCGGTGAATGGCTTGGTCATCGTCCCCTGCATACACCACATTCTCCGCGTTGGCCTTCATGTGATCCACCATCTCCCATTGCAAGGGAGTAAGATCTTGGGCCTCGTCCACAATCAGCAGCTTCAAGTACGGTGGTTCTACGTTCAGGTACTGTTCAATCAGATCAACGAAGTCCATCTTACCGAACTTGCTTTTGTACAAAGCAACACTGACCTCGATCTGCTTCATCTTTGGAAACGATAGATCCCAATCCTCAGCCTCGTTGAACTCTTGCTCCATTGCAATCAACCTGTACCTGGACCGGTCGATCAACTGAATGTACTTGCCGCCGTCACCGCCAATGGCAGGGATCAGGATGCCGTCATCAGGTGCGGCGCCTTCTGCATTATCAAACGACAAACCCAGACCATGACCCAGCTTGCGCCAATCGTCCTTGGCTAGCATGTCACCAGATACCAAACCCAAAGCGCGGAACCCAATCGAGTGCAGGGTGCGGAAGTAAGGCAGACGTTTCTCGTCAAACCCAAACTTGCCACACGACCGCTCAACGGCCTCTTGTACGGCCTTCTTTGTAAAGGACATGAACCCTATCTGTTCAGGGTCAACACCGTCCTCTAGGGCTTCTTGTACGCGCTGTATAAGGCTGTACGTTTTACCACACCCAGGCGGACCTAAGAGCATCTCCTCGGACATCACTCTTTACCGCGTGGACGTTGAGCCAGCCACTCCAGAACTTCTTCCTCGACCCAACGGGTGGCGCTGTTCTTATCGCCCTTGCCCGGTCCAAGATATATGGGTTGTGGAAAGATGTCCTCGCTTACCCACTTGTAAATGGTGGAATGGGATACCCCCAACCACTCGGTTATTTCCGCAATCTTCAGCAGCTTTCGTTGTTCAGAAGGGGATGTCATCACTAAACTCCTTTGGTTCCAGTTTTATTTCTTCATCTTCAAATGCCGGCACATGCCAGACACGTAATTGTTTTCGACTTCCGTCATCTTTTTTAATATTCTTTTTAAGGTAGCACTCCCCTCCATCATTCAGCGTCTTCAACTGTTCCTGTATGTGAACCGCTTTGTAATGTGTGAACTGCCTGTTCTTGAGAAACTGTTCCAAGCCAGCCATCGTAAAGTACGTCACGCCGTCCTCGGTCCACGGCTTGCCCATCTCCATTTCTTCTGGGGACAAAGCCCTAATCCGACTTGTGCAAAACGTCTTCAGCATCTCATGAAACTGCCCCTTGATCGTGAGTTCCGGAGGGACATCTATGGTGACCGAGTTCTTCATCAGAGTGTTGATTGCAACCTGCCAATCTTGTGGCTTAACTTGAGGCGGCATGAAGTTGAGTTGCTCCATGCATGACCGCTGCCAAAGACCTTGGTTCTGCAATTGCTCAACAGTTAACTGTAGCCGCTGACCATCTACATCCATGAAGTAATGCCGAGGCTCTGATAACATGACTGTCAAACCACCAAGGTTGGCCCGATCTGGGGCCGAGTTACCCACACCAAACTGGCGCGACTTGCAGATCTGTACATCACAGTGATCTTTTAACGGACACACACTGCATTGCAGGAAGTACTCTTTCTTCATCAACGATTTCTGCAACGCAACGATCTCAGTTGCCTCAAGGGCAGGGCTGCATAACGTCCTGTTGTATTCTTCGTGATGCTTCTTCCAATTGTCAGGCCACTTCAACCGGCAGTACACGCCAACATTAAACATAAACGTGTTCCGGTGTTCAGTAACAGAGCCCTGCCCAGTAATGATCTCCAAGCAGTACGGCCCGTCAGTAAAGTGTGTTCTCTCTCCACCAAACTGAAGTTCATTTAACTCTGGAATGTCTATCCTTGCTGCATCAACCGCAGCAAAGAACTGCGCCATGTCCATAGCTTCGCCCTTCTTATCCAAGGCATAGCGTGTGGTTACATCACCACCAAAGTAAGGCATGTTTATAAAGTTGCCCACATCGCCACGCTCCGCCAAGATAGTGTCCTGCTTTGGAAAGATCTCACAACCGGAGAACCCCAAGGCAACAGACATCTCGGTCAGATACTCTCGAACCATGGCCGCTTGCTCCCACTGCTTGAGAAACAAATAGAGGTGGGCGCCGCCCGACTTGGAACGACACAACACCAGGGGCAACCCTAGCTTTTGAACCTTGGCATTTAACTCCACCAAGTTGAGATCATAGGTATCAATGTCCAGAGCCCCGAACATGCACAGATTATCTTGGGTAATAGGTATAGATCCCACACCCTGACGGCCCTCAATGTGATCCTGTACTAACTCAGCGGTCAAAGGACCGCGAACAATCATACTCTTCGCCTCGGCTTTGCCGTTGCGTCCAACTCTGCCTACAGTGGTTGTACCGTGCGCCGCTATCGATCCGCAGAACGCATCCATTAACTTTTTTGCTTGAGACATAATCCCTCCTAAAAAAATCGCGCTAACCCGGCTAGCGCGATTCTTTATTCACTTTTTTAGAAAGGGATTTCATTGTCCTTGTATGGCGCTCCAGTTGCGTTGCCAGATCCTTCGGGATTAACTGTGGGATCCGCAGCGGCCTTTACTTCTCCAGCTAGAATAGAGTCTCGGAAGTCTTTAGCCGCCAAGAAAAGGTGACGATCTTCTGGAGGTACTAAACCAACAGGTTCCGTGGCCCAGTTGTTCCACGTTCCTTTGTCGTTGGTTTCTTCCACGGAATACATACGCCAGATCGTAGCAAACACAGCAGGTACAGCAAGTTGCCCTGTTTTTGGGTTCTTAACCTTTTGCATAGAGATTTTAGTCTTCCACTGCCGGCTGATTTTCAGGCTAGCAGACTTCATGTCAATGATAGCTGGTTGATAGGATCCTTCATCATCCAAAACCAAACAGAAATGTTGGTCCGACTTGATGAGTTCGTTGCCGTTGGGCAGTATTTCTTTCATACCCTCTCGTCTGGTCTGGTTAATCAACGGATCACCAGTAGGAACTTTGCCCTTAAACCCGCCACCCAAATCAATAGGCACAAACTCCAAGTACTCCGTTGTTTGATAACACGGGATAACTTTTATACCCTCTTCGCCGGGCCAGTACTGACCAGTAACGGTGTTAAACACATCACCCTGTTCAGAGCCGGGAATAAACTCAGGCTTTTTCTTGTTGATCTGAGGGCTCATAGGCTGAAGCAAGCGAACAAACGGGATCGCCATCTCGTCACTACTAAATGAGGCACCTTCACCTGCGGTTTCAAAGATATCGTCAAGAATATCTGTGCTTAACTCTGCACTTTTTTTATTAGCTACTGCGTTACCCATTTTTCTTTTCCTGTTCTTTAATCTGACGTTCAATTTCTTGCTCTTCAAGAGCATCTTCTGCTTTCTGGATCATCTGATCCTCAATGACTTGATCCTCATCAAAATCTGTCTCGTCATTGTCCATGAAACCACCGTACTCATCAGTGTGGTCTTCATCATCCATCTCTTCTAACATTTTATTCTTAATCGCACCCATTATACTTTCCTCTTAATTTCTGCTGCTGTTTGAACAAACGCTCCGAACATGTCCAAATCGATGTGCTTACCTGCTGTTACCCGCTCTTTTACAAAAGCCTTGAGTGTTGAAGCGTGGATGTGTGTCTTGGTCCGCGGATCAAAACCCTTCTCCTGCAACTGCCCAACAAGATTGCCGGCAATGTTGTCTTCGCCCTTACCAAACGTCACAACGACATCGTTCTTAATGATACCGTCCAGACCATTTTCTCTAAGCCAAGCAAATGCTTCTTCTTTGCGCGGAACAGGAATAGATGCGTGTACTACAGGCTTACAAGCAACCGAGGCGCCCTCAACTTCTATCTTTTCCACACCCATTTCATCCATTAAACTAGGGATGCGGTCATGAGTGATACGCTTACGCTGTTCCTTCAGGATTTTAAGGTGTTCTTCCCAATCATTGATCTCTTTATCAAGTTGGGTGACCTGTTTCACCATTTCAGATAGGTTTTTGCCTACCTCTGCATCAACACCGGCCAACGCTTGGCTCGTGTCAAACATGTCATCGAATATGTCTTCCATTAAAGTACATCCTCTTCAGGGTTAAGTTGACACAACCATTTTTGTGCCGTATTTTGGAGTATATGGGAGGAACGATATGACAGTCAACTATAAATTCAAAACGAAACCGTATGACCACCAACGAACCGCATTGAATGCTGCTGGACAGAAAGATTTCTTTGGGTTCTTTATGGAAATGGGCACCGGCAAATCTAAAGTTCTCATTGATAACATGGGACAGTTGTTCTTGGAAGGTAAGATCAACTTCGCCCTGGTGATAGCGCCAAAGGGCGTGTATCGAAACTGGGTAGCTAAAGAAATACCTCAACACATGTCGGATGACGTACCGCTGCGAATGATTCGTTGGGTAGCATCGCCAAACAAGAAACAGACAGAAGAAATACGATCAATACAAAAAGGTTTTGCTGGGCTCACCGTGTTTGTCATGAACGTGGAGGCTTTTTCCTCAACGAAGGGGCAGCGTGTAGGAAAGTGGATGTCAAAACATCTAGGCAAGCACGGCTTGATTGCCATTGATGAAAGCACCACCATCAAAAACCCCAAGGCCAAAAGAACCAAAGCACTCATGGATATATCTGATGGGTTCTCATACAAAAGACTACTGACCGGCTCACCAATCACCAAGTCTCCTCTCGATATCTACTCGCAAGCAGAGTTTCTGCAACGAGGTATGCTAGGTGATTCGTATTGGGCGTTCCAAGGCCGGTATGCGATAACCAAACAACAGAAGATGGGCGCCAGATCGTTTACTCAGATCGTAGGCTATCGATATCTGGATGAACTAACAGAACGAATCAGTTCCTTCAGCTACCGTGTTCTTAAAAAAGAATGCCTAGACCTGCCAGACAAGACATACACCGTCAGGTATGTACAACTGACGCCAGAACAAACCAAAATGTACAACGATATCTCTCGACAGGCCATGGTTCTGCTAAACAATGGTGAATTGGTCAGCGCACCCGCAGTAATTACACAGCTTTTGCGCCTACAACAGATCCTGTCAGGCCATATCAAGACAGACGAAGGAGACATCGAGTACTTTCCAACCAAAAGAACAGACGCACTCAAAGAAATAATGTCAGAACACGATGGCAAAGCAATTGTCTGGTCGCGGTTCCGTCATGACATCAAGTCCATTGTTGCAATGTTGAACAAAGAGTTTGGACTTGGGGCCGCAGCGGCATACTTTGGAGACACTCCGGACGATGAGCGTCTGGCTATCGTGCAAAACTTTCAAGACCCCAACCACCCACTGAAATACTTTGTGGGCAACCCAGCTACCGCTGGTTACGGTCTGACTTTGACCGAGGCCAACCTTGTGGTATACTATGCCAATGACTTCAACTTGGAAACACGGATCCAAAGTGAAGACCGGGCGCACCGCATCGGACAGAAAAACCCCGTGACCTATATTGATCTGATCTCAGAAGGCACAATAGACGAACGTATCGTTGAAGCACTCAGAAACAAGATCAACATAGGCGCATTAGTATTAGGAGAGAAAGCAAGAGAATGGCTAAAACTTACTTAGAACTACAGGCAAAAGAAGTAGCGAAAGAAATGGTAGATGCCATGGTTGAAACCATGGTGGATAAGAAACGCCAGTTGCGAACAATCGATAGTGGAGCCCAAGTTATATCCAAGCAAACAGGGTTGGAC